>Ga0256841_1002527_pt1 | contig 14476 bp, 16 predicted proteins | sample 356308metaG_FD_185971 | JGI IMG/M metagenome (GOLD analysis project Ga0256841, IMG submission 185971) | Hydrothermal vent microbial communities from Mid Atlantic Ridge, Atlantic Ocean - 356-308 | ecosystem: Environmental > Aquatic > Marine > Hydrothermal vents | place: Atlantic Ocean: Mid...
TCTACGACGCGCCCGGCGACGACACGCAGAACCTCAACGGGGAGTGGGTGGTGATCGTCAACGACGGGAGCGCGCCGGTCGACATGGCCGGATGGGTGATCAAGGACGAGTCGGCCGGTCACCGTTTCGAATTCCCGACCGGGTTCGCCCTCGCGCCGGGGGCGACCGTCACCGTGTACTCCGGGTGCGGGACGGACACGTCGACCCGGCTGTACTGGTGTGTGTCGGGGTCGGCGATCTGGAACAACGACGGGGACACCGCCTTCCTCGTCGACCCGTCGGGCACCATCGTCGATCTCTGGCGGTACGGAGACTCCGGAGATGCGGCGTCGTCGGACACCGTGTCCGTCGGTCTCATCCCCAAGGCGGGGTAGGCGCGGCCCACGTCGGAGGAGGCGACGGGCACCGGTGAGGCCAGACCTCCTCTCCGCGGCGGCGTTTTGGCGCCACGTTGGTGTTCGAGAGCATCGTGGCCGTGACGAGTCGACGACAGGGGAGCATCATGGCGAAGCCGCAGGGGTCCGTGACATGACGTACCGCCGCGTCGTCGTCCTCTGGGTGTTCGCCGTGGTGGTCGCCGCCTGCGCTCCCGGCGGCACCGAGGCGGACGGTCCGTCCGGGACGGGGACCCTCCCCGAGTCGGCCGGTGTCGTCTCGAAGGAGACGGGGCTGGTGCTCTCCGAGTTGTGCGCCGGCTCGTCCGTCGAACTGCTGGCCGATCGGGGCCTGGTGGATGCGGAGGCGTTGGCGAGGCTCTCCGGTGAAGAGGGGGCCTCGGAGGGTTCGGGCGTCGACGTCGAAGCGACCTTCCCGGGGAGCGGCCCAGATGTCGGATTGTGTTCGGTCGAGGTCTCGCCTTCGGCTCGGACGGTGCTCGACGCGGCGGATCGGGCGGTGGCGGAAGGGGATCTCGACGAGGCACGTCGCCTCCTCGAAGAGATCGTGGAAGGAAAGGCGTCGGCTTCTGCCCCGTCAGGAGGCGTGTTCGCGGTCGGTGTGTTGGCGGCGGGCGTCTTGGCGGCCGCCACCGACTCGGCGGACGCGCATCTGCAGGGCGCCAGGGACGCCCTCGCCGCCGCGGAGAAGGCGGAGGAGCTCGGCATGGACGACGCTGCCGACGACGCGTGGGAGACGGCACGTGAGGAGTTCGCCGCCTACCTCGACGGGGACGACGATCACGCCGGTGCGATCGAGACCACCAACGACACGGGCGAACTTCTCGAGCTGGCGGCCCAGGCGACGCTCCTCGGTCTCGAAGAGCAGGGCCAGGAGGCCCTCACGAAGGCGCAGGACACCTTCGCCGGCTACCTGGAAGGCAGCGGAGACCAGCCGGGCGCCATCGAACGAACCAACGATCCCAGGGAGCTGCTACGGCTCGCCGCCGCCGCCCTGCTCCTGGGTCTGGAGGAACTGGGCGAGGAGGCGCTCGCGAAGGCGCTCTCGATCCTCCAAGCCGAGCTCGACGAGCTGACCGAGAAGTTCTCGCCCTGCGATGCCGGCCGGAAAGAGGTGGAGCGGCTGGAGACCGCCGCCACCAAGGTCAAGTTGCTCGGCGGCGACGCCTCCGGCGCCGTCGCCCTCTACGAAAAGGCGCTCGAGATCCAGAGGCGCCGGGCGGCGGGCGAGGACTACATCCCGGAATGCGACGCCGCTGCCACCATCTCCGCTCAGGCCACCTCCAGCTTCGAAGGGGTCAGAGTGGAGCTCACCGCCGACCTGCGGACCTGTGACGGGACCACCTGGACGGGGCTGTTCGAGCACCGCTTCGTCGACCCTCCCGATACGGAGGGTGTGGCCGTGACGAGTGGGGCGATCACCGCCACTTCCGACGTCGAGGTCGAGCTGCCGGCGCCCAGCGGGTCGGCCACGACCTCCATCGTCTTCGTGTTCGGTGGGGAGGTCTCGGCGACGGTGGAGGGATACTCGGCGACCTTCAGCTACTCGGGGACCGGGATCGGCACGTTCTCGCTGACCGTCGATCGCGAGGCGGGGACCGCCGTCATCGTCGTGGAGGGCGAGCCGACGTCCATCTCCGAGAACGACGGCTTCGAGACCTATCCCTGGCCGCATCCGGGGGCGAGCGGTCGGCTCGAAGCCGACGTGGTCGGCGCCGAGGCCTGCGACTAGGCCCGGGTCCCGCCCCAGGGCTCCGGCACCCCATGCCACGTTGTCAGACCCGCGTCCCGCTCCCGGCTAGCCGAGATGGGCCACCGGACCCGACAGCGCCACCATCACCGTGAGCACCGACCAGGCTCCGAACAGCACCAGGGCCGACACCATCACCCAGCGGCGGCGGAGCGGCCTCCGTTCGGGCCCACGATCGAGGAAGGGGAGGGCGGCGAGGGCGACGAACACGACGATCGGAGCCCAGAACAGACCACGGATCCCCATCCAGTTCTCGATCTGATACACCCAGAAGAAGGGCCACAGGGGCTTGGTGACCTCGATGCCCTCCACCGGTGCCGCGCCCACCGGGTTGACGGTGGTGGCGGCCAGACCCATGAGGATCGCCAACAGGATGAGGCTCCAGCCGACGAGGTGTCGGGCGTGGCTGGTGAAGGGCACCGTCTCGTCGGGGTCGGGGGCGCCCACCGGAACCTCGGGACGGGCCGAGATCCCGTGGTACTTGATCCAGGCGAAATGGATCACCAACAGCCCGAAGACGAGGGCGGGCAGGAAGGAGACGTGGGCCAGGTACAGCCGGGTGACGAGCGGGGTGCCGGCCCCGAACCCGGCAGTGAACCAGGTACCGAGCCCGCCCGCCAGGCTGGCCAGACCGGTGTTGTGTTCGACGGCCTCGAAGGCCTCCTGGTCCCAGCGGAGGGTGGATCCGGTGAAGAGCAGGAGGTACGTCATCGCCAGGAGCCCCAGCCCGACCAGCCAGTTGGCTTCGCGGGGTCGTTGGTAGGACCCGGTGATCAGCACCCGGGCGAGATGGGCGAAGGCCAGGACGAACATGGCCTGGGCGGCCCAGATGTGGATGCCCCGGAGGAAACTGCCGAGCTGGAGCTACGTCTCGATGTGGAGCACGCTCTCCCGGGCCGCCTCCGGTGTGGGCGTGTAGAACTGGGCGAGGAGGATGCCGGTGGCGATGAGGATGAGCAGGGACGTCAGGGTGAGGCCCCCCAGCGTCCAGGCGAGCGAGTTGGCGTGGCGAGGGACCGGGTAGCGGAGGGCGGAGAGCCCGAGCCGCTCGTCGAGGGCGGCGGCGAACCGCTCCCATCGGCTCGACGGAGCCCGGTCTTCGATCCGTTCGACGGTCATCGGGTCACTCCTTTCCACGGACGAGGAAGAGGCCGGCGGCGGCGAGGACGGCGGCGACGGCGAGGGCGGTCGCTTCTGCCGGACCCGGGGCGGTGAATCCCCCCTCCACACGGCTTGTCAGACCGTGGGACGGTTCGGCTGTCGCCTCGTCGTCGTGTTCGGGTTCGGCACCCTCGTCGTCGTGGCCGACCTCGGCGGGGCCGCCCGTCTCGTCGGGTGGCGACTGGGTGGTCTCATCCGGGACGGGCGGTGCCGGGGTGGCGGTCATGGACGGTGTCTCGGTCCGCGGCTCGTCGGGATGGGGATTGCGGCCGAGGGCCCGGACGAGGGCGTCCTCGGCATCGTGGAGCCGTCCCTCTTCGAGGGCGGCGGCGGCTTCGGTGAGGGCGTCCACGTCGAGTTCGCCGCTGGGCTCTTCGGTCTCTGCTTCGAGGGCAGCTTCGACCCGCTCCAGGGCCTCACCGACGGCTTCGGGGGTGTTCACGACGATGGCGAGGGCCTGTTCCACCAGGTCGACGGGGTTGGCGTCGCCTTCTTCGCCGTGGGCGAGGGCGGGCACGGCCCCGAGAAACGACACGAGTCCCAGGACGGCCACCACGGCGACGACCCTTGCCGCCGGGGCACGAGACCCTGGGACGCTGAGAACCTTCACGGTTCACCTTCTGTGTTGATACACGGGCTCACGCGCGGCGCTAGAGCTTCTAGTCGACAGGAAGGTCAAGTTCGGTGTCGACCGTCGCACCCATCTGACCCTACGGGATCGCCGACGACGATGGGTCGTAGGTCATCGTCTCGCCGACGTTCGGTTCGCCCGAAGGTGACGGAGGGCTCGGTCGACGATGCGGGAGATCAAGCCGGTTCGAGGGTCTTGATCTCAACCGGCAGGTTTGGCATGTTGGAGGCATGTCTTCGGTGGAGCCGGCCCGCCATGCCCTGTACAGTGAGCTGGAACGCGTGCTCGGGAGCGAGCACGCCCGGACGCTTATGAGTCACCTGCCGCAGCATCCGTCCGATGAAGCCATCACCAAGGCGGACCTCGGTCGCTTCGGTGACCGGATCGACGAGCGGTTCACGCGGTTGGAGCAGCGGTTCGACCGGATGGAGGAACGCTTCGATCGGCGATTCGAGCAGATGGACGCGCGGATCGATCGGATGCAGCGGTTCTACGTCGGGACCACCGTCGGTTCGATGACCGCCCTCACCGCCATCTACACCCTGGCGCTCAGTTTCTTCCGGTGAGTCGGCCCCGGTCTGCGGGCTGATCGGCCCGGGTCTCCACGGGTCCGCCTCGCCGCCGCCACTCGGGGAAGCCGTCTTCGAGGCGCAGGGCCCGCCGACCCCGGGCCGTCAGGTGCCGGACCGCCTGGTCGGCGTAGACGCAGTAGGGCCCTCGGCAGTAGGCGACGATCTCCCGGTCCGTCGGGAGGGTCTCGAGGAGTTCGTCGAGGCGGTCCGGGGGGACGGGGATCGCCCCCGGGATGTGTCCCGCCTCGTACTCGACGAGGGGGCGGACGTCGATGAGGAGGGTGTCGTCTCGGCCCAGGCGGGCCTGCAGCTCCTCTCGGCTGATCGTCGCGATGCTGCGTCGATCGCCCAGGTAGGCGTCGGCTCGGGCGTCGAGGTCGTTGAGGTGGCGGGCGGTGACGTCCCGGAGCGCGGCCCACAGGTCGTAGACCCGCTCGTCGGCGAGCCGGTAGAAGATGCGGGTGCCTTCGCGACGGGTGGTGACCAGGCCGACCCTGGCCAAGGTGCGCAGATGGTGGGAGGTGTTGGCGACGCTCTGGTCGATGGCGGCGGCGATGCTCTCGACGCTGCGCTCCCCCTGGGAGAGCAGCTCGACGATCTCGGCTCTGCGTCCGTTGGCGAGTGCCTGGGCGACGGCGGCGAAGCCGTCGAAGAGGGCGTTCTTGGCGGGTCGTTGTCCGATCGTCGCGGTCACGACCGCAGCATACCTTCTATTCAAAGAAGCGCTTGATATTGCAGGGCGCCGCGCCTAGGCTCTTCAAAATACTGTTTGAATAGAGGAGGCGTCCAGTGGAGACCATCCCGATCGTCGACCCGGGGCCCGGCAATCACGATCTTCCCGGAGGGACGGACCCGCGTGGTGGGGTCGCTGAGTGAGGTGCCGCGCTCGCCGGAGTCCGCCGATGACGCTCCCATCTCCGGTGCGCCTCGGCCTCAGGGCCAACCTCGCCCAGTTCGGTCTCCTCGTCGGGATCAATGGCCTGGTGGGGGGTGTTCTCGGTCAGGAACGCACCGTGGTCTCCCTCCTGGCCGAGGAGGAGTTCGGCCTGTCGGGCATCACCGTGGCCTTGACCTTCATCGCGGCGTTCGGGCTGGTCAAAGCGGCCACCAACTTCTTCGCCGGCACCCTGTCGGACAGATTCGGACGCAAGCCGGTCCTCGTCGTCGGCTGGCTGGTGGCGATCCCGGTGCCGTTGCTCCTGATCTGGGCTCCGACGTGGAGCTGGGTCGTGTTCGCCAACGTCCTGTTGGGGATCAGCCAGGGCCTCACATGGTCCACGACCGTCATCATGAAGATCGACCTGGCGGGACCCCGTCAGCGAGGTCTCGCCATGGGCCTGAACGAAGCCGCCGGCTATCTCGCCGTGTCGTTGACCGCGCTGGCAACGGGGTTCATCGCCGCCCGGTACGGCCTCAGGCCCGAACCCTTCTTCCTCGGGATCGCCGATGTCGCCCTCGGACTCGGGCTGTCGACGCTCGTCGTGCGGGAGACCCGAGGGCATGCTCACCATGAAGCCGCCGGTCACGACCCCGCCGGGTGGTTCGGTGACGGCCTGACGACGCGTCAGGTGTTCGTCGAGACGAGCCTGCGGGAACCCTCGTTGTCGGCCGCCAGCCAGGCAGGCTTGGTCAACAACCTCAACGATGGCATGGCCTGGGGGTTGCTGCCGCTGGTCTTCACCGCCGCCGGACTCTCCATCTCGCGGATCGGGGTGCTGGCGGCCATCTACCCGGCGGTGTGGGGCCTCGGCCAGTTCGTCACCGGTGCCTGGTCGGATCGGGTGGGGCGCAAGCCCCTCATCGTCGCCGGCATGGGGACCCAGGCGGTCGCGATCGGACTCGTCGTAGCAGGTGGGACCTTCCTGGTCTGGGTGGCGGCCATGGCGCTCCTCGGTGTCGGCACCGCCCTCGTCTACCCGACCCTCCTCGCCGCCGTCGGGGACGTCGCCCACCCGCTGTGGCGGGCGTCGGCGGTCGGCGTGTACCGACTGTGGCGGGACGCGGGGTTCGCCGTCGGAGCGCTGCTCACCGGGATCATCGCCGACCTGGTGAGTTCTCGAGCCGCCATCTGGACCGTGGCCCTTCTCACCGCGGCGTCGGGCCTGGTGGTCGCGGTACGGATGCGTGAGACACACCGGAGGGTGCTCCGTCAAGGCGTGCAGGTTCCGTAGGAGGCGAGGCCCGAGTCAGGCGGTGGCATCGGCGGGACCGGGGTCTCCCCAGACCTCGACGGCCACCTCGACGATCCGTCGCAGCTTGGCGAACTGGTCGTCCTCGGTCACCGGGTTGCCGCCCACCGTGGAGGCGAATCCGCATTGGGGGCTGAGCGCGAGCCGATCGAGGGGGACGAACTCGGCCGCCTCCTCGAGACGTCGCAGGAGCGTGTCGACGTTCTCGAGGACCGGTGTCTTGGTGCTCACCAATCCGAGGACCACGTGCGTGTCGTCGGGGATCGCGGTCAGGGGCTCGAAGCCGCCGGCGCGCTCGGTGTCGAACTCCAAGAAGAACGCATCTGCCGCCACGTCGCGAAAGAGTCCCTCGGCGACGTAGTCGTATCCGCCATCCGCCAGCCACATGCCCTTGAAGTTTCCTCGGCAGAGGTGGATCCCGACGGTGAGTCCAGGGGGCCGGTCGGCCAGGCAGGCGTTGATCAGCTCCACGTAGCGTCGAACGTAGGCGTCGGGTCGCTCTCCGTCCGCTTCCAGGCGGCCCCGAAGATCCGGGTCGCAGAGCATCGCCAGAGGCACCTCGTCGATCTGGATGTAGGTGGCGCCCCGGGCGGCGAGGTCCGCCAACTCGGCCCGGTAGACGGCGGTGAGGTCGTCGAAGAAGGCGTCGGTGTCGACATAGCCCGCGGCGCTCGGTGCCTCCGGATCGGCCCAGAAATGCATCGTCGGTGGTGAGGGCATCGTCACCTTGGGGGTGACCCGGGAGACCGAGCGGAGAAAGTCGAACTCGTCGCCCGAGATGGCGCGGGTGCGGCGCACCGGGCCCGTCACCACCGGTGCCAGGAAGCGCTGACGCTTCGAGGCGTCGTCGTGGAATTCGAAACGGGACCAGGCGACGTCGAGGCCGTCGACCGCCTCCACGAAGTGCGCCCAGTACGACTTTCGGCGGAACTCTCCGTCGGTCACCACTTGCAGCCCGACGTCCTGTTGGCGCTCCACGACCTGTCGCACCGCCTCGTCCTGGATCGACCGGAAGTCGTCGGCACCGATTCGTCCATCGGTGAACGCCCGGAAGGCCTGGCGCAGCTCGACGGGGCGGAGCAAGCTCCCCACGTGCTCTGCACGGAAGGGGGGTGTCGACGGTGGCATGGACGCCGGTCCTCTGTGAGGTGACGCCGCCAGATTACCCGTCGACCTCCGGGCCGTCTCAGCGGCCGACGACCAGCCAGGTACCGAGTACGACCAGACCGATGCCGGCCAGGCGTCGCCCGTCGAGGGGGGCGATCTCTCCGAACCAGCCCGTCCGTTCGATGGCGGCGGCGGAGACCAGGGTCGCTCCGGTGAAGAGGGTGAGGCCCGCTCCCAACCCCAGCCGATCGACGGCGATGCCCAGCGTCCCGACGATCACGAGACCCATCAGCCCGGCGGTGAAGGCCCACCAGGGCACGGACTCGAGGTCCCGGAGGCGGCCTCCGCCGGTGGCCAGCAGCAGCAGACCGGCGGCCACCCCTCCTCCTGCATAGGTGACGAACACCGAGTTGATCGTCCCCGCCCGCTGTTCCATGAGGCCGAGGGCTTGTGACTGGAGGGCTCCGGCCACTCCGCCGAGGATCCCCACCACGACGACGACCAGGGTCCTCATCGGCTCGTCGCCGCGACGTCGGGCTTGGTGGCGCGGATGAAGGCGGCCATGATCCGTCCGGCGGCGGTCTCTGCCGCCTCGGGGTCGATACCCGCCGCCGTGAGGAACGCTTCGGCCTCTCGAAAGTCGTAGACCCGGGTCGGTTCGATGTCCACGTCGACGAACCCCGCTGCCGTCAGGCCCGCGTGGAAGTCCCCTTCGTCGAGGGCCCCTGCCACGCAGCCGATCCACAGTTCCAGGCTGCGGCGGATCTCGGCGGGGATCTCCCCTCGGACCACGACGTCGGAGACGGCGAACCGGCCGCCGGGTCTGAGCACCCGGAAGGCCTCGGCGAACACCTCCGCCTTGTCGGCGGAGAGGTTGATGACGCAGTTGGAGATGATGACGTCGACGCTTTCGTCGGGGAGGGGGATGTCTTCGATCGTTCCCTGGAGGAACTCGACGTTGGTGATCCCGGCCTCGGCTTGGTTTCGGCGGGCCAGCTCCAGCATCTCCGGGGTCATGTCGAGGCCGTAGACGAACCCGGTCGGGCCGACTCGCCGAGCGGAGAGCAGGACGTCGATTCCACCGCCCGACCCGAGGTCCAGCACGACCTGGCCGGGCATGAGCGTGGCGAGGGCGGTGGGGTTGCCGCACCCGAGGGAGGCCTGCAGCGCGCCGCCGGGCATGAGGTGGGCGTCGGCGGCGTCGTAGAGATCTCGGGTGATGGGGTCGTCATCCACCTGGGGTGGCGTCCCGGGGCCGCAGCAGGCCCGGTCGTCTCCGTTCAGGATCGTCTCGGCGATCTTGCCGTACTTGTGGGCCACGGCGTCGCGGATCGGCTCGTTCATGGGGTCGCTCCTTCCAGCGCTGGATCCGGCGTGCAGGCGCCTTCCAGGGTCACCCCGACGCAGCATTCGTCGGTGAGGAACCCGAGAAGTCCGTACATGGTGTCGAAATGGGCGGTGTAGATGAGGCTGCGGCCCTGGCGGCGAACCCGGACGATCCCGGCGTTTCTGAGCTCTTTGAGATGGAACGAGAGGGTGGGGGAGGGGATCCCGAGATGCGAGGCGATGGCTCCGGGGGTGAGACCGTCGTCGCCGGCACGCACCAGCAGACGGAAGACGTCGAGCCGGGTCTCATGGGCGAGGGCGTCGAGGATGCGGACCGCCGCCAGTAGTTCCATGATTCGACGATAGTCGAATCATGGCGGGCTCGTCGTGTTCCTCCGCCGGGACGCTGGAGACCCGGTGACCTATCCCCCGGCTGCCTCGTCGGCGAGGCGAGTCAGCTCGTCCCGCACGTGCCACAGGTGGGGGAACGCCCGATGTCGGATCAGGCGTTCGAGCATCTCCACCGGGGTGCCTTGGGTCCCGACGGCGCCGCCGCCGATGGCTCGATGGACGGTGACCAGGTGGCGATACCGCCAGACGGCGACTCGGCCGTCGAGCTCGGCGAGCTGCTCGGCGAGCTGATACAGGTCGTCGTGATCGCGTCCCGACCGATACAGCTCGACCAGGGTCAGGCCCCGAGCCTGCACGGCGTCGTCGAAGGCTCGACCCAGGGCGGTCATCTCCTCGCGCATGCGGTTCCATCCCGGAGAGTCGAAGCCGCTGCCGTGCCCGAGGGCGAGGCGGACCTGGTGATACTCCCACGGCGCCATGTGGTCGAGCATCTCGAGCTGGTCGGTCACATAGGCCAGGGCGAGGTTGGTGCGTCGGAGGCAACGCACGGCGTCGGTGATCCTTCCCTCCGCGGTCGCCGCCGTGGCTTCCTCCAACTCGAACGCACCCAGCTTCAGCCAGAGCTCCGAGGATTGGTGGACCACCTGGAACAACAGCTCGTCCCGATGGGCCATCTCCTCGGGGTTCTTCTGAAGGGAGAGCAGCTCGTCGGTGCGGAGGTACCGCTCGTAGTCGGAGGCTCCGGGGCCTTCGAGGATCGGGGCGTACGCCTCGTCGGTCACGTTGAGAATGTATCACATGTGTTCGAGGCGCCGCGGGCTTCCCTCAGCGGGGCGGAGTCCCGAGACGGTCCGCGGGCCGTTCACGGCTCGCCCAGCGAAACCACATCGTTCCCAGGGTCCCCCAGACGACGGGGATCGTCCCCAGCTTCATCACGATGCCGGCGAGCTGCTGATCGGCGCGGGCCGACAGCCCCCAGACCCTCGGGGCCAGCTCGTAGATCTCGTAGACGGGGGTGTCGGCGAAGGTGAGCAGGCTCGCCGGGATCACGGCGACGACGGCCGTGGCGGCGAAGAGATACGCCATCCTCGCCGCGACGGTTCGGGGCCGTCCCTCCGCGAGCGGGGAGAGGATCGGCAGCCACAGCACGAAGCCCGCGGTCATCCACACCAGATCCATGGTGAAGGAGCCCACCTGGCTGCGCCGAAGCGTCTCCACCGCCGGCGGCGAGTGGGTGACGAGGAGCAGCAGGTTGTAGACGACGCCGCAGAGGATCGGTGACCTGCCCAGGCGACGCACGCCGTCGGTGAGCCGTCCGAGCATCCGGGTGGCGAGATCCTCGGGGATGCCGAGGAGGAGCAACGGGGCGGCGCCCAGGGTGTAGAGGAGGAACTGTGTCATGTGGGCCGACGCCAGGTAGCCGGCGCCCAACGTCCCCAGGGGCCAGTCCGACGCCACCCAGAACACCGCCATCCCGGCGATGAAGGCGACCCGCCGGCGCCGGTCCGGCGGACGTCGAGACGTGGCCCGCAGATAGGCGACGAGGGGGACGGCCACCGCCAGCCAGACTCCGGGATAGGGGATCCAGCTCCACGTCCACGGCTGCCCGGTGGCGGTGCACCACCAGGAGATCGCGGCCAGGGGAAGTTCAGCCATCGCCGCCCCCCAACGCCGAGGCCGGGTCGACGACGGGGACGAGGAGGCGCCGGCTGCCGGCCTCTTCCCACACGAGGATCACCTCGACCCGATCGCCCGGGGTCCAGAGCCCGGGATCCAGCCCCGTCAGCATGATGTGGAGGCCCCCCGGTTCGAACACCAGCGGTGACGAAGGGGTGACGGTGAGCGGGCCGGCGTGGGGGCGCATCGTCATCCGGCCGTCTTCGTCGAGGACCGTCTCGTGGAAGTGGCCGATGATGCCGTCCACTCTCACTTCGACGAGCCGGTCTGCGCCCCCTTCGGCGACGAGATACACCATCGCCGTCTCCCCACCGCCGTAGGAGACCCGGGCGGAGGAGACCTCGGGCACGCCCCTACCGACGCAGCTCGCCGAGACCAGGGCGAGGGCCACCGCGGCGGCGAGTCGGAGCGCGGTCATCGCCGCCCCCCCTCGCCCATCGCCGCCAGGATCGGGAGATCGTTGCGCCAGGTCGCCTGGCGGGTGCCGAAGGGGTAGATCGTGCGGTTGAGGCCGTCGGGTGCGTAGGCGATGACCCAGCTCGCGTGGGCGACGGTTCCATCCTCGATGAAGGCCGGCGGTACCCCGGCTGCCTCCTGGGCGGCCCGGAGCTCCTCCGGGGTCCCGGTCAGGCCGACGAAGCGGGGATCGATGCGGTCCAGATAGGAGCGGATCCTCTCGGGAGTGTCCCGCTCCCAGTCGACGCCCACGAACACCACCTCGGTGCGGGCGGCGACGTCGGGCATCTGTTGGAGCACCTCGGCGATCTGGGAGAGCTGCACCGGGCAGATGTCGGGACAGCTCGTGTATCCGAAGAACAGCAAGGTGAGCTTGCCGTCGGTGCGGGCGGCGAAGTCGTAGCGCTCGCCTGCGGTGTCGGTGAGCACGAAGCTCGGTTTCGGTGTCGGGTCCTCGACGACGACGCCCTGGAGCCTGCCGGTCGGGGCCGGAGCGGCACAGCCTGCGAGCAGCAGGGCGACGGCGAGGACGTGGCGGGGGATCCGCCGGGCCATGATGACCCCCTCTCGTGTCGTCCGTCGATTCCGTGGGTGGGATCAGACGACGGGAACGGGAGGGGCCCGAGTCCGGAACGGATCGGGCATGCAGCGGCGAGGCCGACCGGTTCGTTCGACTCGGGTGAGGGCTCCGACCACGCCGAGACGGCCTTCCGGGCGGAGCAGACGCCGGAGGAACCGGGCGAGGCGCACCGAGATACGGATCGACATCCGGGCCAGGGCGGCCACCGTCACCTGGGCCAGGAGGCCCCACCACAGGACCGGGTCGGCGAACAGTGATCCCGGCGACATCCCCATCGCGCTCCGCTCTGCCGTCTCCTGCAGGACGTAGACGACGATCTGGCAGCCCGCGAGCTCGACGAGGCGGGGGATCCCTTCTCCGTCGCGACGGAGCAGCACCACCGTGGCGACGAGGGCGACGGGGATCGCGAGGAGGGTGGCGATCCGCAGGTAGCCGTGGGTGGCGTCGGTGGCCGCTCCCGCTCCCGGAACCGCGTAGGCCATCGCGTGGCCGACCAGGGTTCCGAGACCGACGAGGGCGAGGGTGGTCAGTCGCGGTCGCACGCCGCCGACGATCGTAGCGCCGCTGCCGAAGTGTCGAATCCGTCCCCGTCAGCCGGTACGGCCCGCCTTCCAATACCCCCGGATCGTGGCGGATGCCCGGGGGAGGCCCCGCTCCTCGAAGCAGTGGCGTCGGAGACGCTGCATCGCCGCCGCTTCGCCGGCAGCCCAGATACGAACCCCGGCAGGCAGCTCGGCGTCCCGAAGGGCGTCGACGAGGGTCGAGCCGGGCGCCGACCCCGAGGGGAGCACATGCCGGCGCTCGTCGACGTCGCGGCCCAGGGCGAGCCTGACGTCGGGCTCGGCGACCTCGACGTCCACTCGGATCGGGACCTCCGGCAGGTGCTCGAGGAGCTGGGAGATCGCCGGGATCGCCGTCTCGTCGCCGAGGAGGTGGAAGGCCTCGGCGTCCGGGTCGATCGCATACCCGCGGCCCGGTCCCGAGATCGCCACCTCGTCTCCCGGTCGTGCCCCCTCGGCCCAGGTCGAGGCCGCCCCCGAACCATGGAGGACGATGTCGAGGTCGAGTTCGAGCCGGTCGGGGTCGAATCGGCGGGGAGTGAAGGTGCGGATGGTCGCCCGTCGGCCATCGGGGAGGACGAAGACGTTGCCGGTCCATTCGGGGATGACGAGACCGTCCGCCGTCGGAAGCAGAAGGCGAACGCTCGCCGCGGGCTCGGGAGGCGGGAATCCCTCCAGCTCGTCACCGGCGAGGGTCACCCGCATCATCCGGGGTCCGAGACGCGTCGTATGTACGACGGTGACCCGTCGGAACGGCGGCGGGGGGCGACGGGCTCGGATCTCGCTCACGGTCCAGGACGGTACCTGGAACGTGGCGCCACCGTGCGGTTGGTGGGGTGGTGGGCTCCGGGCGTCGTTCGGCCCCTCGACCCGACGGGAGCCTTCGGTGTGAAAACAGGCCGGCGCGGGCCGGTCATGTTGTGCTCAATTCCTCACCTCCGCCGGCCGACATAAAGAGGACCAACCACCGGCCCACCGAGACCTCGACAACATGCATTCCCCCACGTTCACCAGGCGTCTGCTCGAGTTCGTCCGCCGCGCCGGGAGCGAGCGGTCGACCACGAGGGTGTTGGCCGGGATGACCAGGTTCATCGGGGAGATGCTCGCCGTGTATCGGGTGGGCGTGTACCTCACCGACGAGGAGGGTCGGCTCGTCCCCTACGTCTCCGAGTACGCGTCGGGCAGGCGCTCGCCGCAGCAGTTGGAGAAGTGGAAGACGCTGCGCCATCTTGACGAATCCACCTTCGCCGCTCGGTTGCGGGCGGGTGAGGACTCGGTCATGGTGGCGGACCCCGCCGAGATCCTCCCTCGGGAGCTGATCGCTGAGCTCGACGTCCGGTCGATGCTCCTCGTCGCCCTGCGAGCCGGAGACGCACTGGAGGGAGTCCTGGTGGTCGAGGGCGACCTCACCGATCTCGAGCAGCGTCGTGGCGACATCGCCGAGTTCGCCGGCTTCGTGGCGCTGGCGTTGGAGAACGCCAAGGCGTTCGAGCGGGAGACCGCTCGGGCGCAGGAGGCCGAGGCGCTGCTGGAGGTGGCCCGAGTGCTGGGGGAGTCCACCGAGATGACCTCGGTGCTGGCGGCGGTGGCGCTCAACTCCGCCCGGGTCACCGGATTCGAACGATGTTCGATCCTCATTCTCGACGACCAGGATCGGCTGGTTCCGGTGATGAGCCAGTTCGCCGACGGGCATCGTGACCCCGAGGCCTGGGCCCGGTTCC
>Ga0256841_1002528_pt1 | contig 14470 bp, 19 predicted proteins | sample 356308metaG_FD_185971 | JGI IMG/M metagenome (GOLD analysis project Ga0256841, IMG submission 185971) | Hydrothermal vent microbial communities from Mid Atlantic Ridge, Atlantic Ocean - 356-308 | ecosystem: Environmental > Aquatic > Marine > Hydrothermal vents | place: Atlantic Ocean: Mid...
CGGCCCGCGTTGCTGCGCGGATCCTTTCTTCATGCTCGATAGCAATCACGGTGTGGTTTTTGCTTCCGCAGCGCATGTGCCGAAAGCCGAGGTGCTGGCTACTTTGGAGGCGGGCATTCGTCGTCAACCGTTGGGTCTGCATCGCCATGTCCAGCGCATCAACCTGCTGCTGACCGAACCGGAACGGGCAGCGTTGGAAGCCGCGCTGGTCGATTTGTTCATTACGGTGGGCTATCGAGGCATCGCTCTCAAGACTCGCATGCTCGACGAAGCACGCCCACATCTGGATCCCGACAGCCTGGCATTTTTCGAGCAGAACATTTTCAAGGGCCTGACGCCAGATGATCCTGCCATCGGTGATGTGAAGGGGGCGGTACTGAGCCAGGGGTTCACGGGCCGATCAAAACTGATCTCAGTGCAGCAGGTTTCGGCCAAGGATCAGGGAGTACAACAATAATGAGCAATTCCACCCCCCGAATCGGCCTATACGGCTTTCGTGAAAAAGATCGCAACGCGATCGCTGTGCTGATGCGCAACCACCCGGGTATCGCCGAACTGGAAGAGGATCCGGCGCGAATGGATATCGCGATCATCGACCTCGATGGCCCCGATCATCGGGAACTATGGTCACGCAGCGTACGGGAATTCGATGGGCCGCGCATTGTCGTGTCGATACGCGAGAGGGACTATGCGGAGCCTGCGGTCTTCATCCGCAAGCCGTATCATGCCAGTCGACTGATCGAGGCGATCAACGCGGTCGAGACCGAGGCGGGTAGGCCGGCTTCTGCGGCAGCGGCGCCGCAACCGCAACAGAACACAAACCTCGGCATATCGGATATTCGCTCCGCCAAAGTGCTCGATATCACACGAACGACCGCTATCGCCCAGGCAGAAATCGACGACGCGTACCCTGAGGCGACGGAAACCAGCCGTTCCTCGGCAACCGGCGAACAAACATCCAGTCTCACCGGGCTGTATCGGCATCTGCAAGCCCGCAATCGCGTTGCTGACGACGATATTCCCACGTTGACATCGTTGGCGATACCGGAAGCCTTCGATGGGCACGATTTGTCCTCGATCGACAAGGGTGCCGAGGCGGGAGCGGGCATCGAGACCCGCACCGAAAGGACGTTCAGTGCGTCATTGCCGATGTCCGAATTTGCAGATGACGATGGTGAGTTGCTCGATCCAACCGATGAACTGCCTGTTTCGGAAGTCTTCGACCGACCGCCGTTCGAGCTACTGGAAACCGCCGAGCCTGATACGCCATCACCAGGCGTCGATGTCGAAAAAGAAAGTGAAAGCGTCGATTTTGCTGCCGGGCACTACGAGCCGCCGGCGCCGGTCGGCATGGATATCGGCTCGCCCGCCGAGCCAGCATCCGACTTGTATTACGAGCCGGACCAATGTCTCCAGGGCGTGATTCGTGATGCTCGCGCCAAGGCGCTTGCGATCGGGTCGCCGGTGGAGGTCTGTGATCTGGGTGAGCCACTGATTCTCTGTCCTAGCCGCAATATCGTACTCACCACCTTGACGGATGAGCATCTCGAATCCTTGAGCCAGATGTCGATCGACCCCGCCCGGGTCGGCATTTCGGAGGTTGACGACTTCATGGTCGATACCATCGTGTCGCAATCGACCGGCAAGCCCGGTTCGCTCGATGCCTTTTTCTGGAAGATCGCGGTGCTTTGCTCACGTGGCCGGCTGCCAGCGGGTACGGTGCCGGATGCGCCGGTCATGCTCGAAGAAGGGAAGCACCCCGTCGGCGTGTCAGCATTTTCCGAAGGACAGGCCATTGTTGCATTGTGGCGCGAAGGTTCCGAGACGTTGGTGGGGACTGCCGCGGCGCTCAATCTGCCGCAGCGGGATGTCTACAGCTTTTACAGCGCCATGGATGCGCTGGAGCTGATTCATCATCCGGGCAAGCGCCGTTCCGGAATTTTCAGCCGCCTGTTCCATCATTCGGCCCAAGGCTGATCATGACGCACTACCAGCTGACGGCAGGCGTCCATCTTGCACCTTCGCCCGCAGGCGCCTACTACGCAGTTGCGGGCGAAGAACGGGAACCCGGTCGTGATGTATTGCTGAATATCATGCGGCGCCATGCATCGGAACCGCTGGAAATCCCCATGCTCGAACGTCTAACGGGCGAGACGGGCGATCGAGCGCTGGCATGCCTGAACCGTTTGCAGGCACATGGCCTGGTCCAAGGTACGGTGCAGCCTTTGCGACCGCCCGCTGGACCGCTGGAGGAGGTTCTGCAGGCGCTGCTGGAAACATTGGCGCCGGTGAATGGTCAGGCGCTGCTTGCTGACGATCAGGGGCTGGTTCTGAGTCACTACGGTTTCGATGAGGAGCAGGCGGAAGAGCTGGCTGGTATGAGCGCCAGTCTGGCCAGGCTGCATCAGCGCCATCACCGTTTGCTGGGTCAAAGCCTCGATCTGCCAGGCTCTGCCTGGGCGCTGGTTGGTGCTGGCGGTGATAGTAAAGTGGGTTTTTGGCCACTGTATATCCATTCATATCGTTTTGTGCTGGTGATGCGGGGTGTACCCAATCTCAACCAGCCAGCGTTGGTGAGTCTGGTGTGGACACTGGTATGCCGCTATGCCACCAATGATGAGTAGAGAAACTGAAATCAAGGGGGAAAGTCATGAGAACCGATGTTATCGAATCTGTACTGAGTGATCTGAACGGCGCTTCGGCCGATGTCGAGGCATCCGCAGTGGTATCGACCGACGGTTTGGTGATGGCGTCTTTGCTGCCAGCCAATCTCGATGAGGATCGCGTTGGGGCGATGACGGCTGCGGTGCTGTCACTCGGGTCGCGAACATCCGATGAGTTGAGCCGTGGTGAGTTGCAGCAAGTGCTGATCAAGAGCTCAGAGGGCTATGTTGTCATGACCCAGGCAGGCGAGGAGGCTGTACTCACCGTGCTGGCGAAAGAAACAGCAAAATTGGGCCTGTTGTTCCTCGATGTCAAACGGGCGGCGCGGGATATCGCAAAACTGGTCTGAGTGGGGATGCGTCATGGACAGTACTGAAACGATCGAGCCAGCAGTGGGCTCATGGGAAGCCACGATCGAATATTATGACGGCAGCTCCAGAAAAGCGCTCATCACGGATATCGAAACCCCTTTTCCGGATGGCAAGCTGATTGTTTCCCGAACCGACAAGGCGGGTGTCATTACGCACGTCAACAAGGCGTTCATCTATATGTCAGGTTATTCGGAAGCAGAATTGATCGGACAGCCCCATAGCATCCTGCGCCATCCCGACATGCCGAAACTGGCGTTTCACGATCTTTGGGAGACGATCGAGAACGGCAACAAATGGCATGGTTACGTCAAGAACTTGCGCAAGGATGGCGGTTTCTACTGGGTCTATGCCACGGTCATACCCAATATTCGGGGTGGTGAGGTGGTCGGTTATACCTCGGTGCGCCGCAAGCCTTCGCGCACGAAAGTTGAGCGTGCCATGGAGCACTATCGGGAAATGCGGCAGGAGGAAAAATCATGACGTATCGGATGACTGTCAGCCCCGATTTCACGCCTGAGCATATTTCCGGCTGGTACATTTTCAATACCTGGTTCCAGAAAACCCTGGGAACAGGCATTCATCTCGAGTTGTACGACGACTTCGACAGTCAGCGAAAAGCGATCGAGCAGGATGAAATCGATCTCATCTATGCCAATCCCTATGATGCTTCGATGTTGATTCGGGAAAAAGGTTTTCGTGCACTGGCCCGGCCTGCCGGAAAGAGCGATGAAGCGATCGTTGCCGTCAGTGCCGATGCCCCGGTACAGGCGGTTGAAGATCTCCAGCCTGGTATGCGGCTGGTCTCGACCGCTGATCCGGATATCAACATGATTGGCATGATACTGCTGGAGCCAGCCGATCTCGATGCCGCATCCATGCAGGCGAATATGAAGCAGGTGGACAGTTATCCACTGGTCGCACAAAAGCTCTTGCGTGGCGAGGCGGACGTGGGCTTTTTTCTCAAGGACGCCTACCGGGATCTGGCCCAGCTGACCCGGCGCAACCTGCGGACGCTGGTGGAAAGCCAGATCGATGTGATTCACCATGCGCTACTGGTGGGGCCGGCGCTGGCATCCCGGCAAGATGAGATACACGATGCCCTGATCGCCATGGGTGAAGACGCCAGGAGTCGAGGCGTGCTGGAAGCGATGGGTTTCGAAGCCTGGGTGTCGATCAGCGAAGAGGATGTCGAATTCATGATCGACCTGATGGATACGTTGTGTTGATTTGTGCCGATGCCCGTACCCGGCGGACGGGCTTGTCCGTATAATTTCGGTATCCACCAATGCGGGTCCCGAAACATGAACTTCTGGCGTCATCTGGAACAAACACTCACCGAATATACCGGCGAGCCATTTTCGATTGTCGATCACCAGGGAGTTGGGGGCGGCTGTATCAACGAGGCCTGGATCATTCAGGGCGATCGCCACAGTTATTTCGTCAAGACCAACCGCCCGGGGTTGCTGGATATGTTCGAGGCCGAGGCCGAAGGACTGACCGCCTTGCTGGACACCGAAGCTATTCGTGCGCCTCGTCCCGTTTGCTGGGGGGTTGCGGAGGATCGCGCCTATCTGGTGATGGAGCATATTCGCATGGATGGCCGGCAAGATTCGCGCCTGTTCGGTCGTCAATTGGCGCAGATGCATCGCTGCCTGGGGGAACGATTTGGCTGGTCGCGTGACAATACCATTGGTTCCACCCCGCAGATCAACGACTGGTGTGATGACTGGCTGGCATTCTGGCGGCAGCGGCGGTTGGGATATCAGCTCGATCTGGCCGCGAGAAAGGGTTTGGGCAGCGGCGTGATCGACAAGGGGGAAATGCTCAAGGAGCAGCTCGGCGGGCTGTTTTCCGGCCATTCCCCCAAACCATCACCGCTGCATGGTGACCTGTGGTCGGGCAACTGGAGCGCGGACGAGCAGGGCAATCCGGTGATCTTCGATCCGGCCTTCTACTATGGCGATCACGAGGCAGATCTGGCCATGATGGAGTTGTTCGGCAATCCCGGCCGTGGTTTTCACGCGGCTTATCGGGAAGTTTTTCCGATAGACGCCGGATATCCGCAACGCCGTGATCTTTACAATCTCTATCATATTCTCAACCACTACAATCTTTTCGGTGGCGGTTATGGTGGCCAGGCGGAACGGATGATCGACAGGTTGCTGGCTGAGTTGAGAGGTGGTTGAGCGCGGGAATATAGCGGCACAGCGAGTTCAGCCGTGGTTCATGGCTGAGCGGTTAATCTGCCTCTATCGTAGAAACAACCGAGGACAGAAAGCGATGAAAAAACCATTGATTGCCATGACTGTAGCGGCAATGGCCATTGGCGCAACCGTCGCGACTGCGGAACCGCATCACTACTCGACCAGTCGGGGGTTCACCGACACGGCCAGGGTGACCCATGTCCAGCCGATCTATCGTACGGTATCGATTTCGCGCCCCAGCCGCGAGTGTGTGGATGAAGAGGTCTATCAGCCGGTCGATTACGAGGAATATGATGACGGCGCCCGCGATCGGGGTGGCAATACCGCGTTGGGGATGATCGTCGGTGGTGTGCTTGGCGGTGCGTTGGGCCACAATATCAGCCGGCATCATGGCGATACGGCCAAAGTCGTTGGCGCCGTTGTCGGTTCAGCGATCGGCCATGACATCGCCGAGCGCAACCGGGCCCGGCGCCACACGGTTCAGAGAGACTACCGGCCTCGATGGGTCCAGCGTTGCCACACGGTCAACGAACGCACCACCGAGGAACGGCTCGATGGCTATCGGGTGACTTACCGTTACCATGGCCAGAACTTCACCACCCGGATGGATCACGATCCGGGGAGCCATATTCAGGTACGAGTCAGGGTCACACCGGTTTACTAATGCGGTGGATTCGGATCAAATAGCGAGATGATGAGATTGTTCCCGATTCTGGCAGGGCTGCTGCTGCATACCGCCATCGTTCAGGCGGAGGAGTCGCGCGCGCCAACTCATGAACTGACGCGCGATGAGGCCGCCAAGATTGCCCACAAGCGTTACCATGGCCGGTTGCTCGATATCCGGCGCCGCAAGGGCGAGGACGATACCTTTCATTTCCGCGTCAAAATGCTGGAAAAGGGGCGGGTCATCATCTTTCGCATCGACGCCCGTACTGGCGAGGTCGAAGACTGATGCGCGCGCTGGTCATCGAAGACGAGCCACCACTTCGTGAACAACTGGTCGATGCGCTGACCGAGGCCGGCTATATCGTCGATGCAGCACCCGATGGCAATGAGGGCGAATGGATGGCCTGTGAATACCCCTTGGACATTGCCATCATCGATCTGGGGCTACCGGGCAAGGACGGGCTGGAAGTGATCGAATCGCTGCGACGCAAGCATCGCGATTATCCGGTGCTGATTCTCACTGCCCGCGATCGCTGGCAGGACAAGGTCACCGGACTGGAAGCGGGTGCCGACGACTATCTGGCCAAGCCTTTCCACATGGAAGAACTGCTGGCCCGGGTGCGGGCCTTGATTCGCCGCAGTGGCCGCTGGAGTCAAACGGATATCGAAAGCGGTCCGGTGCGGCTCAATACCACCGAGCAATCGGTTGAACTCAATGGCGAGCCAGTGAGTTTCACCGCCTATGAATACCGGTTGCTGGAATATCTGATTCTGCATGCGGGCGAAGTGCTGTCCAAAACGCGGCTGACCGAGCATATCTATGCCGAGGACGATGAGCGCGACAGCAATGTGATCGAAGTGTTCATTCGCCGTTTGCGTAAAAAGCTGGATCCAGAAGGCGAGCTCAACCCCATCGAAACCATGCGTGGCCGCGGCTATCGCTGGCGGTTGCCGCGGCCCGAGACCACATGAATTCATTGCGTTTGCGCCTGCTGGTCAGCGCCGGCGCAGCGTTGCTGATCTTCATTGTGCTGACTGGCGTGGCGCTCAATCAGGCGCTCAGGAATTACACCGAACAGGCTGAGCACGATCGCTTGCAGGGCTTGGTGTTCAGTTTGTTGGGCGCCATTGAAATCGACCAGTCGGGCATCGCCAGCTATTCGCTTGAACGGGTGCCAGAACCCCGTCTTGCCCAGCCGGACTCCGGGTTGTACGTGGTCATCTACGACAATTTCGGCAACCCGGTGTGGCAATCCTCATCGTTGCTGGAGCGTGCCGGTCCCCTTCCGCCGGTGGCTGTCAATGAATGGCGTTTCTCCCGGGTGGGCAAGTCCGGCTCGGCGCTCAGTTACGGCTTTGAATGGGTCGTGGGTGATGGGCAGGTGCGTCGCTATACCTTGTTGGTTGCGGATACCAACAGCCCGCTCAAATTACAACGCGAACGGTTGGCGAAAGGGTTGTGGCTGTGGTTGTCAGCCATTTCCGGCATACTGCTGTTGATCTTTCTTTCATTGCTGCGCTGGGGTCTCAAGCCGCTACGCCGGATTCGTGGCGAGCTCGATGCGGTCAGAAATGGTGAGCGAACACGTTTGTCGGAAGATGCGCCTGATGAGATCCGGCCGCTTACTCAAAGTCTCAATGCACTGCTCGAGCACGAAAAACATCAGCGTGAGCGTTTCCATCATGCCACCGCTGATCTCGCTCACAGCCTGAAGACACCGCTGGCGGTGTTGCGCAACCAGGCCTCGGCCACGCCGGAAACACGCGAACAACTTGATGCGATGGATCGGATCATCAGTTATCAATTGCAGCGGGCGATGACGACCAGGATCAAGCCTTTGACTCAACCAGTGGCGGTGCGCCCGATTGTCGAGCGGATCGTCTCGGCATTGAAAAAGGTTTATGCGGACAAGCAGATCGAATTCAGCATCGATATTCCTTCGAAATACGCGCTGCGAATCGAAGCTGACGACCTGATGGAATTGCTTGGCAACTTGCTGGAGAACGCCGCCAAGTATGGGCACAGTCAGGTGTGGGTGCGCGTAGACGGCAAACAGCTCATCATCGAAGATGACGGCCCCGGTTTTCCCGATAATGCCAATGCACTGCTCAAGCGGGGCATGCGCGCCGACAACCGGGAAAAAGGTCAGGGCATCGGGCTGGCGGTCGCCAACGAAATCATCGGCCTCTATTCCGGCGCCATCGATATCCAGCACAGAGCTGGCGGTGGCGCCCGATTGATTCTATCCTTTGAAAACATCTGACTTTCAGGAGAGCTTCATGAGAAAGGTTTCCGCCGCTGCGGCCATGGAATGGTTCAAAAAGGGTTGGCAGATATTCATGGCCGATCCGGTTGCCTGGGTTTTGATCAGTCTGCTGTTCCTGTTGATCACGATCGTTCTGATGGTCGTGCCCTTGTTGGGTCCACTGGTGTACTACCTCATCGCACCGGCACTGATGGCTGGCATGTTGCGGGCCGCGCAGGACTCGCTCGAAGGCAGGCAGGTGCGGGTCGAACAGCTGTTCTCGGTATTGTTGGAGCCAACGGCGCGCCAGCCCATGCTGATGCTGGGCGCCATCCTGGTCGCAGCCAATTTTCTCGTCAGCCTGCTGGGGTTGGGCGCCATCGGCATGGTGGGTGGCCACATGGGCGGCATGGCCGGCGTGGGATTGTTCGGTGGCCTGCTGGCGCTGATCGTCAGTGTGTTGATTGGTGCGGCGTTTTTCTTTGCTCCGGCCGATGTGCTGTTCAGAAATACACCACCGGTGGAAGCAATCAAGCGCAGTTTCTCCGCAGTCATCGGCAATATCTGGGCAATGACTGTGTTTGGCGTGATCTATTTTCTGTTATCGATCATCGCTTCGATACCCCTGGGGCTCGGGTGGCTGGTGCTCGTGCCGGTGCTCATGGGCGCCTTGTATATGGCCTACCAGGAAATCTATGCGGGCGCGGAATGATGGCGACCGATCAACCCACAACCGAGGATTGGCAGTGACGAAGAAAACAGATTTGCAGCGGCGCCTGGAAAAAGTCATTTCACGCATGCAGCATATCAACCGCAAGATTGCGGATGAAGGCCAGCCGCCCACTCAAAAGGAACTTGACGAGCTGACTTCGCTGGGACGGCAATATACAGAGCTGATTGCGCAGCTAGCCCGGATTTCTCACAGGGTCGCATAGCGAGGCCGCTCAAGGTGGTGTGATGGTTGGCGTTCGCGACCGAGGGCCGCGCAGGCGTCGTTTATCGTTTTATTCAAGCTTTATGGCAATGATGCGCGTCTCGGGCACCTGAGACCGGATGGCGCCAGCAATTTCAAAACTCAGGCCCATGCGTGGTCGGTACGAAATCCACAGAATATTGAGCTTCAGGTTGAGGTCGGCGAAAAGCACCCACGGTTCGTACTCACGCAGTACCAGAGAGATATGTTCGATTCTTTTCTCGATCTGAGGGGCAAGGCGTTTGTTCAGGCCCGGAATCAGCAGCATGAAATCACATACGGGCTGCCCGTCTTCGGTATGTGTCGGCACACGTTTCCAGAGGGATTCATGGTGCGAAAGTGTATGAGCGCACCGCGTCAAGGCTGGCTTTTCAGCGACAGAAAGACTCATGGTAGCGTTAGGTTGTGCATTGATTGGGTGGAAATATAGTGCTCACCTTGGTGTCATTCGACTATAGATGAGTATAGGACGGATCAGCGCTGCGAGGGGCGAATTCCGTTTTCCGTCAGTACCGCGTCGAGTGGCACATCCCAGGGTTGCAGCTCGAGGCGTGCGACTTCCTGTTTGGCAAACGCCAGACCCAACATGAAAGGCCGCATGGGCAGGCGCCGGTCTTTGACGAATGCAAAACTGCGGTCATAGAAACCGCCGCCCATACCCAGGCGTCCCCCGAAGCGGTCGAATCCCACCAGCGGTGTGATGACCAGATCCAGTTGGCGCGGGTCGATCTGCCAATGGCGAACGGGAATCGGTTCAGGAATGCCGAAGCGATTGCAGATCAGATGTTGCTGGTTGGTGATGCGCTGAAAGCGCAGCGGTTGATCGTGATCGGGCGCGAGAATCGGCAGATAGACGCGTTTGCCGAGCTGTCGAAGGGTTTGCAGGATGTCGTTGGTTGGAAATTCACCATTGACGGCCAGATAGCAGGCAATACGCTGGCAATGCCCCAGATAGGGCCATTGCCTCAGAAACCGGGCTGCCCGCCGTGCTGCCCGCTGGCGATGGCTTGCGGGCATGATCCGTCGGGCGTGCCGCAGCTGGTGCCGCAGGCGCTTGATGTCCGATTGGGGCATGGCCTGTGATGCAGCTGAAAGGTCAAGGTGACCCTGACAGAAGGGAAAAAGTGGGTGCACTCCATCGCACCGCTGTGGCTTTCGACCTTGAACCGGAGGTTCAAGTGGGGGTCGCGTTGAAACCTTAAGGCTTCCCGTCGATAGCGGTAATGCACACCAGTTTCAAATCCCGGTCCCCCGGGGTAAGAAATTAGGCTCAAGGATTATACCCGGCCACTGGCGCATGCCACAGAGGCACCCGTTCCTGGTTGAGGCCCGATCGTTGTTCGGACCCGACCCCGATCCGCCGTTTGTCTGCGGACCGAAGTTAAAACTCCATTTGCTGCAAATCTTGCAGACTTTTCTCGATTCGATCCTGCATGCCCTTCAAGCGTTTGCTGGTCGAGTCGCTCTGCGAATCGAATTGCGCCTGCTGCTGCAGGAATTCATGCGTCAGGTTCAGCGCCGCCATGACGGCGATTCGGTCCGGGCCGAACACCTTGCCGGACTCACGCACCTGCTTCATGCGTTCATTGAGCATCTCGGCAGCCGCCAGCAGTGCCTGTTCCTCACCCTCCTTGCAGGCCACACGAAACTCCTTGTCGAGCAACGTGACACTGACCGGTATGGTTTCCTCGCTCATCAGCTTGCCTCCATGGCTTTCAGGCGCGAGATCATGGCTTCGACCTGATGGCGTACCTTGTCCCGGTTGGACAGCAGTTGTCCACGCTCGGATACCAGCACGGCGTTTTCATCCCGCAATCGGGCGTTCTCCGCCTTCAAGGTTTCACAGGCTTCGAGTAGCTCATTGAGCCTGTTTTCCAGCTGTGAAAGCCGAGACTCCATTGCCGTGGCTGCCTTGTGTTCAGTCATGGCCTGATACTAGGCTGGAAGATTCAATCGGTCAAATCCGATGTCCCGATCTGTGAAATTTCCATCACTCACGTCATCGCGCCTGGAAAAGTCGCATCCGGGAGATTGTTCCCGGGCGCGGAACGTATTACTGTTGCGAGTTGATGAGCCTTCCTCTTTACGATGAAATCCTGGCCTGCCTGGCCGAGATCGACGCGGTACACTCACCCGCTGAGGCGCACGGGATGTTGTGTGCATTGCTGGCGCTTGATGTGACCACGGCGCCCGGGCAGTTCTTCGAACTCCTGGCGGGTGAAAGGGCGTCCGAATGGAAAGAGGATAGTGCCGTACTGGCGCCGTTGCGGCAGCTGTTCGATGAAACCCGCACCGAAATGCAGGATCCCTTGCTGGGCTTCGAGCTGTTATTGCCCGATGAGGATGCGCCGCTCGATGAGCGACTCGAGGCGGCGACCCGCTGGGCAGCCGGTTTTCTCTATGGCTGGCTCAAGGCGGGGCGTTCGGAGAAAGGCAACGCCTCAGCCGAAATCGACGAGTTCATCGCCGATTGCAAGGCGCTGGCGGCTTCGGCCTATGAGACGGAAGACCAATCCCGCGACGAGGAAGTCTACCTGGAGCTGGTCGAATATCTACGCATGGGCGCGTTGCTGGCACAGGAAGACACACAACCACTGAAGGCGCCGCCCGAAATCCATTGATTCGGTTCGCAGGCGAGACGAGAGAACGGACACAACAACTGATGACGACCAAACGACTCCCCCAATCGGAACTCCGGCGCAGACGGCGCTTGTTGATGGATATGATGGGCGACAACTCGATAGCGATCATTCCATCGGCGCATGAGCAGGTGCGCAATCGGGATGTGCATTATCCGTTTCGCCAGGACAGTGATTTCATGTACCTGACGGATTTCCTCGAACCGGAATCGGTGGCGGTGCTGATCCCCGAGCGGGAGCAGGGCGAATTCATCCTGTTCTGTCGCGAACGCGACGTGGAGAAAGAGATCTGGGATGGCTGGCGCATCGGCCAGGAAGGCGCGGTCGAGCAGTATGGCGCCGATGATGCTTTCCCGATCGACGATATCGACGAGATCCTGCCAGGCTTGCTGGAGCAGAAGCAGCGGGTGTACTACACCATGGGCAAGGATCCCGGCTTCGACGGCAAGTTGCTCGACTGGATCAACCAGTTGCGTGGCAAAACCCGTATCGGCCGCAGTCCACCGCATCAGTTCATCGATGTGGCGTACCTGCTGCACGATATGCGTTTGTTCAAGTCACGCTCCGAAGTGGCGTTGATGCGCCGGGCGGCGCAAGTTTCGATTCGCGCTCATGAGCGTGCCATGCAGGTCTGCCGGCCGGGAATGACCGAATACCAGATCGAGGCGGAAATCCTCCATATTTTCAGGCAGGCAGATACCGAACCGGCGTATCCATCCATCGTTGGCGGCGGCATCAACAGCTGCATTCTCCACTACACCGACAATTGTTGCGAACTCAAGGATGGCGATCTGCTGCTGATCGACGCCGGTGCGGAATACAGCGGCTACGCCAGTGACGTGACGCGCACCTTTCCGGTCAATGGTCGTTTCAGTGGCCCGCAAAGGGAAATCTACGAAGTGGTGTTGGCTGCTCAGGAGGCTGCCATTGCTCATGCCTTGCCTGGTCGGCACTGGAATGAGCCGCACGAAGCCGCGGTCCAGGTGTTGACGGAGGGGTTGGCGTCGATCGGCCTGCTCAACGGTGATGCCGCGCAACTGATCGAGGACGGCCACTACAAGAAATTCTTCATGCACAAAACTGGCCACTGGCTGGGTCTCGATGTGCACGATGTCGGCGATTACAAGGTCGACAAGGAATGGCGCGTGCTCGAGCCCGGCATGACGCTGACGGTGGAGCCGGGCCTGTACATGCCACCGCATTCCAATGATCTCGATGAACGCTGGCAGCATATTGGCATCCGCATCGAGGACGACGTGCTGATCACCAAGGACGGCAACGAAGTCTTGACTGAAGCCCTGCCGAAACGGGTGGACGATATCGAGGCGCTGATGGCGGGGTGAGAGCAAACCGATATGACGGATTTCGACGTAGCGATTGCAGGCGGTGGCCTGGTCGGCGCCGCGCTGGCGGCATCCTTGGCTGATCTGCCGCTGCGTATCGCCCTCATCGATCAGCACGCCCTGACCGGGATGTCCGATCAGCGGGATGAAGACGGTCGCAGCCTGGCGTTGAGTTGGGAATCGCGCAAGATCCTCGAGCGCCTCGGTGTCTGGACAGCGATCGCCAACGAGGCGGCCCGGATGGATCGCGTCCATGTGTCCCAGCGAGGGTATTTTGGCGTCACCCGCTTGCGGGCGGCGGATCTGCGGGCCGAAGCGCTGGGCTATGTCGCGCCGTACCACAGCGTGGCGGCGGCGCTGGCCGAGCGGATCGAAGCGCAGGCCAATCTGACGGTCATCGCACCGGCGAGCATGACCGAGATTCAGGCGGTGCCCGGCGCAGTCGAGCTGGCGCTGGACAGTGAGGGCGGCCCGAGCCGGATCAGCACCCGGTTACTGGCGGGCGCCGATGGCGGCCAATCCAGCACCCGTCGTCTGCTGGGCATCGGGCAGCAGGTCACCGATTATCATCAGCAGGCGCTGGTCGCCAATGTTCGTGTCGAGGGCGGCGTCGCGCACGAGGCCTGGGAGCGTTTCACCGAACAGGGCCCGATGGCGCTGTTGCCATTGAAAAACAATCGTCTGGCGCTGGTCTGGACAGGAACCGAAGCCCTGACGGCGGAGCGCCTGGCCTGGTCCGATGGCGTCTTTCTGGAGCAGTTGCAAGGCGCATTTGGTTATCGCGCCGGTGAGTTCACCGGCGTGGGGAAACGCGTTGCCTTTCCGTTGCGGCAGGTGCTCGCCGGCCAACTGGTTGCCCGCAGGGCTGCATTGCTCGGCAATGCCGCGCACTCACTGCATCCGGTGGCGGGGCAGGGCCTCAATCTGGCGCTGCGGGATGTCCGCGTGCTCGCCAGCCTGCTCGCTGAAGGCGGCGATCCCGGCGCCTGGTCGTTGCTGGATCGCTATGCCGAGCTGCGCAGCGGCGATATCCGTCTCACCGCCAACGCCACCGATGCCCTGATACGCCTGTTCGGCCAGCCTTCGCGGCTGCTGGCCCATGCCCGTGGCGCCGGGTTGTACCTGTTGGATAAGGCGCCACTGTTGAAGAATCGTCTCGCGCGCTACGGGATGGGGTATCGACCGGCATTGACTTCGGTATTGGGAACATGATCAAACGCTATGACATCGTCGTCGTCGGCGGCGGCATGATCGGCCTGGCGATGGCGGCGGCATTGAGTGGCCAGGGGCGGCGTATCGGCATCGTCGAAGCGGGCGGCGCGCCGGCGCCCGTGGTTGCTGGTGAGGCGCTGCGAGCGCGCGTC
>Ga0256841_1002529_pt1 | contig 14468 bp, 15 predicted proteins | sample 356308metaG_FD_185971 | JGI IMG/M metagenome (GOLD analysis project Ga0256841, IMG submission 185971) | Hydrothermal vent microbial communities from Mid Atlantic Ridge, Atlantic Ocean - 356-308 | ecosystem: Environmental > Aquatic > Marine > Hydrothermal vents | place: Atlantic Ocean: Mid...
GGTGAGTTGCATAGGCGTGTCAAAACACGTGGGGATGAACATGTTTTTTAAAGCCAATACGTTTCAATGTGCGCTGTAAAACCCCTTGGACACCGCTCACTTGCATGTTTCTTCGAAAACCTGGCGCCTTTGCCTCCATTGTGCCCTAGGGCAGGAAAAATCCATCTTGGGTTGTGATGAATTCTATAATATTCGCGTAGGCTCAACAGGGTGATCTTGGGTAAAGGTACCTACGGTCAAGTGCCCCTTTTCCCGCATGGATATGAACAAGACCCCTATCGGAGAGAATATCTGCAACCCGGAGAGCTAATGCTTCCCCGAGACGAAGCCCCATGGAATACAAGGTGAGGTAAAAGGTGCGGCTCTGCAAGGTGGGAAGAGCATAAATGATCTTTCTTACTTCTTCTACACTCAATATCGTTGGAAGTGTCTCTTCACGTCTCCACCGTATCTTACTAAAAATGCTCCATGACCGAAGAAGGGTTCGGGTAAAAAAATGCTGGATTCCAGAGTAGCTAATTCTTAAAGTCGCAGCACTCCAGCCGAATTCCCTTTCGCAACAAAGCCAGTATTGACGTAAATCCTCTTCGGTGATATCTTCAAGAGGCTTGTTGTAGAAGCGCTGTAGACGCAGCACTGAGCTGGCATAAGAGTCAATGCTTCTTTTTGCATAACCTGCTAACCAGCATGGCTGGACCACCTTGGGCAGGCCAACAAACACATGAAAGTGTCTATAAAGGCCCATCTGGAGGCAAAGATAAAATAGACTTTTACACAGACTGGAGATCTTCTTTAAAACGCTTGATTAACTTGCTCATGGTATCTTCCTTTCTTCTTTTGACCTGGTCGGGTAGAAGATACTGAGCTTCAAGTTGCCTCAGAAGATACCATGAACCATTTGATCAAGCAACAATCACCACACACGGTTAAACTGCCGCGTAGCGGCTTACTTGAACAAATGGGTGCACTTAACGCCATTCCGCTGCGACCTTCGGCCTTGCTCCATGTCGGCAAGTGCCCCATGTCGTTATGATAAAATATAAAAAACTATAGCGAGGTTATCAATGAACACGGCAAAAGAAGAAGTCAAGAATTTACTTGAAAAACTTCCAGATGATTGCACAATTGAAGATATTCAATACCATCTTTATGTCTTAGAAAAAATCCGAAAAGGGATAGAGCGAGCTGAGAAAGAAGGAACTATTTCTCATGAAGAAGCAAAAGAGAGATTAAGTAAATGGATTACAGAATAGTATGGTCTCCAGAAGCAGTAGAGGATATTGAGTCGATTGCAGAATATATAGAAAAAGATTCACAGTTTTACGCAAAGGCAGTAGTAAATAAGATTTTTCAATCAACAGAGAAATTAAAAGAATTTCCTAAAGTTGGAAGAGTTGTACCGGAATTAGAGAGGGAAGACATAAGAGAATTAATAGTCTATAATTATCGTCTTGTTTATCAGGTGAAAGAGAGACAAATATTAATAATCGCAGTGATACATGGAAAAAGACAATTTGAAGATGTAATAGAAGAATACAAAATTTCATAACAAATAAAGGATTAATCCCGAGTTGAGGAACGAGTGCTCGGGACTAATCCATGGTTCAAGAAGGCGCGGGCCATAGGGGAAAAGGTTCAAGAGTTTCACGGTCAGATGAGAAGGCCGGGGTCAGGAATAAAGCAAGAAAAAAGCTTCAAAATGCCGCATAGACAAAAGTACTGGCCTTCGTTACTTAAAAAGGTTTAATAAAATCACCTAAAAACCGGCACTTGGACAGACTGGTAGTGTATAGAGTACAAACGCTAGTCCTTGTAGCTCTTTTTCAATCAATCAGATCTAAATGCATGGACGCTTCCTACGTTATCCGGAAGGTCCCCACGCTGGCCTTGGCTTTAAAAAAGCTATGTACCTTAAAAGCCCTCCACAACAGGGGCACTTAAGCCTATCCCCTTTTATCGTTGGTACATGAGGGTCAACGGCTGATATAGCTTCTCGTACTAATAAAATCAGCTCCCGCAGTTTTTCCATTGACAGTGAACTGTTGGGGTTTAAGAAGCCGTAGTGCCTTATCTTCATAAACCCTTTCGGAAGCACATGCTGAAGGAATCTCCGGATAAATTCCATGGGTTTAAGCTTCATGGTCTTCCATCTTCCTTTATGCCTGTTTTTATAAGTGAACTCTATGGCATCATCCCGGATGCTCTTTATGCGGTTATTTGAGATAACAACACGGAAAACATACCTTGCAAGGTACCGCAGGGAGTTTTCACCTTCTCCTACCGCCTGGGTATCTATGACCCACCTCTGCTCCCATACCTCAGGGTTGATTTCACCAAAAAGCTCTCCCTTCTTCATGGCATCTCGGAACTTGGCTTTAAAAATTACCTCCAGGGGTCTCGTATGAACAAAGAGATCCTTTCTCGAGGCTAACCATTGATCCCCTTTCTCCGATAAAGCCCCACCGGGAATCACCAGGTGGATATGAGGGTGATACTGAAGCATGCTTTCCCAGGTATGAAGCACAGCCAAGTACCCTATTTTACTCGATCCCACAAAGCGTTCATCTCTGGCTAATTTTTTTAGAGCCTCACGTGCGCACGAAAACATTGCTCCATAAACAACCCTTTGATGAGATCTCGCAACCTGCCTAAGACCCTCAGGAAGGGTTATAGTTAACAGGAAATAATGAGTAGGCAATAGCTTATGTTCTTGTTTTTGTAACCACTTATCCGATTTATCCTGCTGACATGTTGGACAGTGGAGCTTGGTCGTTGGCCCCTAAAATATGGCTTGACACCCAGTCTTAATTTGATACCATAAAAAGACTGGAGGTGATGAAATGAATATTTCTCAAGACATAAAACCGATTAGTTATTTGAAGGCAAAAGCCGCTGATTTGTTAAAGCAGGTCAACGAGACACGTCGTCCTGTCATTATTACTCAAAATGGTGAGCCCAGAGCTGTATTGCAGGATCCAGAAAGTTACGAAAACATGAGAAATGCCATAGGATTATTGAAACTTCTTTCTATTTCAGAAGAAGAAATAAGAAAATGTGATGTAATAGATAATGAAGAAGTTTTGAAAATGGTTGAAAAGAAATTGCAATGAGCTATGGCTAAAGAATATCGAGTATTCTGGACCAAGTCTGCCATTTCCGATCTCGAAAGAATCGTAGAATACATAGCAGAAGATAGCCCTCTGACAGCCAAGACCGTATTTGCCAAGCTAAAAAAACAAGTCGGCACATTAAGTTATTCCCCTCAACGTGGTCGTCATATTCCTGAATTACAACAACAAGGTATTTTATTATATCGCGAATTGATACTTTCTCCGTGGAGAGTAATGTATAGAATCCATGAAAAGACAGTATATATATTGGCAATCATTGATTCCAGGAGAAATGTAGAGGATATCCTATTGGAAAAATTAATTAAAATCCAAAAGTAAGGGCCAACAGATAAAGGATTAATCCCGAGTCAAGGAACGAGTGCTCGGTACTAATCCATGGTTCAAGAAAATGCGAATAAAAAATATTTCAGATCCACATACTGCACCATTTACTGTTTTGAATTATTCTGCAATTGGTGGACGTTTGTGATTTTCGAGGGAGATTTTGTAAATAGCCCCTGCCGATTTTCAACCCAGGTAAATGAACCTGCAAACAAAAAGAACCGCAAGTATCCACATAACAGGGCTTACTTCTTTAAATCTTCCGCTTAACGCCTTCAAAACCGGGTAAAATATAAAGCCTACCGCTATCCCCGTAGCTATGCTGTAAGTGAAGGGCATACTAACCATCACCACAAATGCAGGGATTGCCTCGGTGAAGTCACTCCAATCAACACCGGTAACCGCCTTCATCATCATTGCCCCCACTACCACTAGAGCAGGGGAAGTTGCAAAGACAGGAATTGACTTTGCAACCGGTGAAATAAATAGAGAAAAGAAAAAGAGCAATCCAGTGACCACGGATGTAAGCCCCGTTCTTCCGCCTACCCCCACCCCGGCGCCGCTCTCCACATACGTCGTAACCGTAGAAGTACCGAGAATACTCCCGAGGATGGTCCCAATGGCGTCTACCGTTAGCGCTCTGTCCATCCTTGGAAAACCCCCCTTTTCATCGGTAAAGCCCCCTTGGTGAGCTACTCCAACCAAAGTACCCGTGGTATCGAACAGGTCCACGAAGAGAAACGCAAAGATTATATCAACAAAACCGATGCTGAGAGCACCTTTTATGTCCAGATGAAGAAATATCGGCGATATATCCGGGGGCATACTAAAAATACCCTGAAATTTGCTTAGCCCCAGCACCAATCCCAAGATCCAGTTTAAGGCTATCCCCCAGAGTATTGCCCCTTTGATATCTCTTCCCAAAAGCACGCCGATAAAGATAAGTCCGAGTACCGTCATGTAGGCATTGGGATTTGAAAGTTTTCCGAGAGAAACGAGGGTCGCGGGATGGGTGACGATAATGCTGGCTTCCTTGAGACCAATAAGCGCGATAAAGAGCCCTATGCCCGCTGCAGTTGCGAGCTTTAAGGAATCAGGTATCGCATAGATTATAAGCTGCCTTATTTTTAGGAAAGTCAAAAGGAGAAAGCAAACACCGGAAATAAATACTGCACCGAGTGCAACTTGCCAGGAATACCCCATCTGCATTACCACGGTGTACGTGAAATAAGCGTTTAACCCCATTCCAGGGGCAAGGGCAAAGGGATAGTTTACCCACAAACCCATCAGGATCGTGGTTATCCCTGACGCAAGTATGGTGGCAACCATAACCGCACCAAAATCCATTCCCGCCTTGGAAAGTATGGCAGGGTTTACAAAAATGATATAGGCCATGGTCATGAAAGTAGTAATTCCGGCCATCACTTCTGTTTTGATATCGGTGTTTCTCTCTTTCAGTTTAAACAGTTTTTCAATCATCCCACCCGGCCCTCATTCGTGAGCAATCATAGATCAGTTTTTGATTTGCCGAAGACGGAGAAATCGATATATATTTTATACATCCGGGAAAAAACATACTATACTTTATTTCGAGAATAAATCTTTTCATTCATTTTAGCAGAAACTTTTATGCATACCCCTCTTGACTTGAAGGATCAGATGATGTTGAATGAAGAATTCTTTATCAGAAGTACAGCATGTAAAATAGATGGAGGTTGAACGTGGCTAGAATAACTGTTGAAGATTGTTTAAAAAGAGTCAGGAGTCGTTTCGCATTGGTACACCTGGCAAGAAGGCGAGTATTGCAACTTCGAAGGGGAGCAAATCCCCTGGTCAATGCTCCTAAGAATAGAGAGATCGTAGTGGCATTGAGAGAAATCGCTGCAGGGAAAGTTACCTTTGACAATGTCCTGGAATTTGAACGGATAGAAGCACCGGAACAGATGGAATTCTTCAAGAAACAAATACCAGATGATCTTACAGCTGCTGTCCGTAAAATTGTTGATCAGCACAGGGAGCTGGCTCACAAGCAGCTTGAGAAAAACAGCGGGACCCAAATTAAAAATGACTCTTCGCCTCTGGATTAAATAAACCGGATGAGATTAAGAAAAGACCTGACAAATTGTCTGAAAAAAAGGGATATCCTGAATAACAACGGGATAGATCACGGTGTTCTCGTGGAATATGGCGAGAGCTTTTTTGAGCTCGAACTGTATAACGATGCGGTTGATTTCTTCGAGAAGGCAAATTACGAAGAAGGTCTCAAGGAAATAAAGAAACTAGCGATAGAGAGCGGAGACCTTTTTCTCTACAGGCGGTGTTGCAAGGCTTTAAAAACAAAAGAGAACACGTCTGAACTCCGAGAACTGGCTGAAAAAGCAAAGGAAGCTGGAAAGTTAATGTTTGCATCTCAAGCCTACTTGGCTCTTGGAGAAAAATCCAAGGCGGAAACCCTCAAAGAAGGGTTATCACCGCAAACCGAAGTAGTTGGTGAAGCTTGATGCCTAATCAAATTGAAACCACACTGTCCAAGGGTTGACATTACGTTGGGTCGTGATTAGAAGATTTTCGAAACGTCTTTGAATACCACATTGTACATGCTTTCTGACACAGGGATATAAATGGAAAAAAGAGATTATTACGAAGTCCTGGGAGTTTCTAGAAACGCAACAGAGGAAGAAATAAAAAAGGCATACAGGAAGCTGGCCCTCAAGTACCACCCCGACAGGAATCCCGGAGACAAGGAAGCCGAGGAAAAATTCAAGGAAGCTGCGGAAGCGTACGAGGTGCTCAGAGACCCAGAGAAACGACGCCTTTACGATCAGTTTGGACATGCCGGGCTTCAGGGGACAGGTTTCAGTGGATTCCAGGGGTTCGATGACATATTCTCCAGCTTCAGCGACATATTTGAGGACTTTTTTTCCTTCGGGTTTGGCAGTAGCCGAAGAAGAAGCAGCACTGGACAGCCGGGGCACGATCTTGCTTACGACCTGAAAATAAGCTTTGAAGAGGCCGCTTTTGGAACCGAAAAAACGATAGAAATTCCTACCATGGTCGAATGTGAATCGTGCAATGGTACCGGATTGGAACCGGGGAGCAGGGAAGAAATATGCCCCACGTGCCGAGGCCATGGGCAGGTTTTCCAGACCCAGGGGTTTTTTAGAATAAGCACCACCTGTACAAGGTGCAAGGGCTTGGGAAAAATCATAACTTCTCCTTGCAAAAAATGTCGAGGTGAAGGCAGACTAAGGGAGTTCAGGAAGGTAAACATTAAGATCCCCGCTGGCGTTGATACCGGCACAAGGCTTCGCCTGAAGGGGAAGGGAGAGGCAGGGTACCGGGGAGGCCCAAGTGGTGACCTTTATGTAAGGATATTGGTGGAAGCCCACGAATTTCTCGAAAGAGACGGGGATAACTTATACTGCCGTATACCAGTGTCAGTGGTTCAGGCAGCCCTGGGAGATTCAATAGAAATACCTACGCTCAATGGCAAGAAAACCCTTGAGATCAAACCTGGGACACAATCCGGAGACACCTACCTGTTCCGTGGCGAGGGGATACCCCATCTTCACGGCTACGGGAGGGGTGATCTTATAGTGGAAATACTCGTCAAAACCCCTACCAACCTGACGAAGCGACAGAAAGAATTGCTCAGAGAATTTGCTGAAATAGAAGCAAGTAAATCGAAGCGTGATTCTTCTATCTGGTCCGTTTTTTCCAAGAGAAAAAAGGGCGAACGACGAAAGAGAGCAGCCGGATAATTCCGTTGGAAGTATAGAAGGAGTAAGAAATGAAACTTGATTTCAACGGAAACTACTGGGATCGGGAAGAAAAGGGACAATTCGACCAGTTCAACGCTACGATGCTTTACTGTAGCAAGTGTAAAGAAGCTACCCCCGTTCGATCAAGGCTTCTGCTTATTCTCCCCGACGGGGAGCTTCACGAATACCTGTGCCAGTATTGTGGATCTTCGGTTGGAACAAAAACAATCAAAGGGCAACAAAATATAACGTTGGTGGTATAAGTAGAAACCAGCACCACGCGTGACGCTACGGCTGGATATGAAACTGGTCCAGATTAAGGCACAGATTGAATTGATGAAAGAATACACAGGGGCGGGGAATCCTCCCCTTTTTGCGTTGATAGTCGAGTAACCGAGGAAGGAACCATGATCGAAGTTGAATCAATTACCAAGCGTTACGGGTCACTGGTAGCCATTAAAGATGTCTCCTTTACCGTAGAGAAAGGCGAAATAGTTGGATTTTTGGGGCCAAACGGGGCGGGAAAAACGACAACCCTTAAAATCATCACCTGCTACATGCCACCCACAGAAGGCAAGGTGATGGTAGACGGAATTGACTGCCTTGAAAATTCACTGGCAGTTAGAAAACGCCTTGGATACCTTCCCGAAAGTGTGCCGCTTTATAAAGAAATGACGGTTAAAAGATTCCTCAACTTCGTTGCTGAATCGAAGGGTATCGAAGGGAAAAGTAGGGGTAAAGAAATAGACAGAGTCACGGAAACTTGCGGACTTTCCAAGGTAAAAAACAGGATTATCGGGCATCTTTCCAAGGGTTACAGGCAGCGCGTGGGGATTGCCCAGGCACTGATTAACGATCCACCTATCCTGATTTTTGATGAACCTACAATTGGTCTTGACCCATCGCAGATAATTGAAATAAGGCAGCTTATAAAAGATCTGGGAGAAGAAAAAACAATAATTCTCAGTAGTCACATTCTTCCCGAAGTGAGCCAGGTTTGCCAGAAAGTCATCATAATAAACAAGGGAAAGATTATCGCAACGGAGACTCCCGCAAATCTCACCGCACAGCTTCAGAAGTCCACGAGGATTGTTTTACAGGTAAAAAGCGATTCACAACCGATTGAGGCAATCATCGACAAGCTTTCAAATATTCAAGGTGTAAAAAACATCACCAGGGAAGACCATAACGGCACTCTTATTGTTGAAACGGACCAATCAAAAGACCTCCGTCCGACGATATCCAGGACCGTGATAGAAAATAACTGGGATCTGATTGAAATCAAACTGCACGACTTCAGCCTGGAAGATATCTTTCTGGAACTAGTTACGAAAGAAGAGGAGGCAGCTTGATGACGGGATTTAGACCTGTTTATCGAAAGGAGATTTACAGCTTTTTTGCGTCCCCCACTTTCTACGTGGTTGCGTTAATCTTTCTTATAATCTCAGGGTATTTTTTCTTTAGCGCAGTTTCTTACTACAACATATTGAGCTTCCAGGGGATGCAAAATCCCATGTGGAGAGAACAACTCAATCCCACGGAAATGGTACTGAGACCCTTTTTCATGGATATTAGCGTGATTATGCTACTTGTGTGTCCCCTTTTGACCATGAGGGTGTTGGCGGAAGAAAAAAAGAGCAGCACCAGTGAACTCTTGTTTACATATCCACTGACAGACACCGGTGTACTGCTTGGCAAGTTCTTTGCCACGTTGTCAGTTCTTTTCATAATTATTCTCGGTACCCTTCCTTCACTAATTTATTTTGGCACACTCACTCACTTGCGGTGGCAGATCGTGGGCGCTGGTTACCTTGGGTTGGCGCTTCTGGCAGGAGCATTCATTTCTCTTGGGGTTCTAGCGTCAAGCCTCACAGAAAACCAGATCATTGCCGCGGTCCTTGCCTTCGGTGCACTACTACTTTTTTGGGTAATCGGATGGTCAAGGGCTTTCGCCGGTCCGACGCTGGCAAGATTTATAAATTATATCTCCATAATCAACCACTTTGAAAGTTTCGCCAAGGGCGTTATAGACATCAGGGATGTCGTTTACTATATCATCTTCTCAACTTTTTTCCTCTTTATCACTCTTCGATTTCTCGAATCACAAAGGTGGCGAGGCTAGGAATACATTTCGGAGGCAGAAGTGGAAGGAAAGAAAAACATATTTCGTTCCAGGGCATTTAAGCATGGATCCAACACTTTGCTGCGTACCATTATTTTCACGGCTATCCTGGTATTTATAGTACTAATAGTTCAGAATCATCCATGGAGGGTCGATCTTACAGAATCAAAGGCATTTACCCTCACGGACCAGTCTCAGAAGATATTAAAAAGCATAAAGATACCCATAAACATTAAAGCATTTTTCCAGGAAGCCACGAGGGATAAAATAAAGGCTCAGGATTTACTGGATACTTACAAATATTACTGCCCGAATCTCAAATACGAGTTCATTGACCCTGATCGGCACCCCGAAGTGGCAAAACAATATGATATCAAAACCTACGGTACCGTTGTTGTTGAAGGTGCAGGTAAAAAGCAGACCATTACAGTACTAAACGAGGAAAACCTTACCAACGCATTGATGAAGCTGATTCAAACCAAGAAGAAAACGATCTACTTTGTGACAGGCCACGGAGAAGCAGATATCAACGCGTTTGACAAGAATGGCTATTCAATGGTCAGGAGAGAACTGGAAAAAGAAAACTACCAGGTCAAGACCCTCGATCTTTTACACACAGCCCAAATTCCGAAAGATGCCTCGGTGGTTATTATAAACGGACCCAAGAAATCTCTCATGAAACCCGAAATAGAAACACTCCGCAAATACATAGAAAGCGGAGGCAAGCTCGTTGTGATGCTCGATCCTTTCCATGATGGTGGATTGAAAAAATTTCTCAAGGACTATGGAATAGGAATCAGAGATGACATCGTCATAGATAAATTGAGCAGGGTTTTCGGTGGAAGTTACCTGATGCCGGTTGTAACGAAGTATACTACCCATAAAATAACTAATAACTTTAATATCGCCACTTTTTTCCCGGAAAGTAGATCCTTGACAAAGGTGGAGAAAACCAGACCTGGTATCAACGTTATGCTTATAGCTCTGACTTCGTCAGGAGCCTGGGCAGAAACCGATATCAAAACCCTTCGGGAAAAAAATGCCGCGTCTTTCGATCCGAACCAGGATCAAAAAGGGCCGGTATGCCTTGCTATGATGTCCGAGATAACACCTGCGGAGAAGACAAAAGAAAAAACGAGCAACAAAGAGAACGGAGATAAAGTTAAATCCGGTAAAAAGGATAAGCCGAAAACCAGGGGACAGCTGGTTGTTTTCGGAGATAGCGATTTTGCTAACAACGCCTATTTCGGGCTTTCGGGGAATGGGGATTTGTTTCTTAACGTCATCAATTATCTGGCCCAGGAGGAAAACCTGATAACGATAGAACGCCCAACAAAAAAAGGCCAACCCTTGATTCTTACCTCCACCCAGAGTCGCCTGGTTTTTCTTATTCCACTCGTTTTTGTGCCTCTATTTGTGATCCTTTGCGGACTCGCAGTATTTAGGGTACGGAGAAAACAGAGATGAAATGGAAACAAATAATTGTTTACCTTGTGGTGTTGGTTGCTCTTGCCGGTTATTACTTTATAGAAACAGCCCAAAGGGAGAAAGCCAAAGAAGAGAAGATACAATCAAAAAAGATTTTCGACATAAAAAAAGACCAGGTAGAGAGCATAAAGATAACGAGAAAAGGCCAAAAAACCCTTTTTCTCGAAAAGAAAAATAACAAGTGGAGCATCGTAGAACCCATCAGGACTGAAGTGGATAGCTTTTCGCTGGATAACTTTCTCAACAGTCTGGTAAACCTGTCTGCAGAAAAAAAGCTCACCATAGACAGGAAAGAATTTTCCAAGTTCGGGTTGGACAAGCCGTACATAACCATAGAATTCAAAATCGATGATACCTGGAAAACATTAAAGATCGGGGACAAAAATCCTACTGGAGAGAATTACTATGCCGGGGTGGACAAAAAAAGCGAAGTATACATGATTGCCAGCTTCCAGGAATCCTCGCTGGACAAAAAACTCTTCGATCTAAGAGACAAGCGCTTATTTACCCTTAATCGAGACAAGGTAGACAGAATCGAAATAGCAGAAAACAGTTCCTTGATAAAGGTTATCAAAAAAAGTCAAAACAAGTGGCAGTCTCCGGACAATCTCGACACTCCAATTAAAACAGAAAAAGTAAACAGCCTTTTGGATTCCCTGACCTGGCTTAGGGCGAGAAAATTTGTCCAGGAAACCGATGATAACCTTGAAAAGTACGGGTTAAAACAACCGGAAATCCAGGTTGTTCTTGCAATACAAAAGAGCAAGAGTCAGACACTTCTTATAGGAAAAGAAAAGGATAAAACCCAAAGATACGCAAAAATCACTTCCAGACCAGGGGTTGTACTTATATCGAAAAGTATAATAAACGATCTGCCCAAGTCTCTAAAAGACCTCGAAGATCGAAACCTACTTAGTTTCGATACAGACAGTGTTCAAAAAATAGTGATTTCATACAATCAGCACACCTACCAACTGACAAGAAAAGACGACAAGTGGCTGTGGGAAGGCGCAGAAAAACCGAAGAGTAACCCGGATACCCTGGATGTTAATTCTCTGCTCTGGAAGCTTAAAGATATTGAATACCAAGAGAAGGCGGAAAATCGAAAATACGAAGACAAGCAAATCGAGGGGTCTATATCACTTGCTGACAACAGTGGTAAACTGCTCGGTCTTATGCGGTGGCCAAGGGAAAGCGAGGGTGAAAAGGAAAAGAAACCAGTAGTACTTGTAAAGAAGCAGCAGGGAGCTAAAACCTTGGCATACATTATTGAAAAGGAAGATTTGAGTGATGTCAAAGACAAAATCAAGACATTGCTTGGAACTGCCAAATCAGGTACTGGTAAGCCGTCATGATTTTTAAGTTTTGCCCCATGTGCGGAAGTAAATTAGAAACCGTGCACGATGAAAACACGAGCAGGCCACAATGTAAAACTTGCGGCTACATCCAGTACCGAAATCCGACAGTCGGGGTAGCGGTAATAATAGTTGAAAACCAACAACTCCTTCTGGTTAGGCGTCGAGGTTCATACGAAGGGAAGTGGTGTATACCCTGTGGCCACGTGGAATGGGACGAAGACATAAAAGAAACGGCAAGGAGAGAACTGAAAGAAGAAACAGGATTAGAGGTTGAGGTAGGTGAGGTCTTCGAGGTACATTCCAATTTTCACGATCGTGACCACCAAACCGTCGGAGTATGGTTCCTGGGTAAGGTTAAAGGTGGGAATCTTAACCCCGGATCTGATTCCTCGGAAGCAAAATTTTTTCACCTCGACGAACTGCCCTTAGACTCCATGGCCTTTCCAACTGATCTCCTGGTCTGCGAAAAAATAAAAAAAGTATACGGAAGGAACCTGTAGGTAATTACTCAGTTAGCTAAGGGTCTCTTGTACGCCACGCCGGCCCCCTGATTTTGTATCGGGCAGGCTCGATCCGGCATCCTGCCGGAGGCTGGTAGATTCAGGCTCTACGCTTCGTTCCGGCCGGAATAACGGATTTTATATTGTGCTCTTCCCAGTTTTTTAACTCATTGTTACCTGAATCCGTGATGATCGTTCACCTGGGCCTCACACGGGGTGGTAGTTCTGGAAATCTGAATTTATCATGGTTTGCAGAATATAAAACAACCACCACTCCAGTGAAAAATCATACGTGGTATATAAGGCCACATACAGTGAATCCACCTGGTATGATCTGCCACTGTTATACACGCCGGGGAACTCCCTGTTGAGGTACATAACAATTTGATATAACATTACATGAGATTACGAGTTCAAATATTTACCTGAGGATCAAGTACCTTGAAGAAGAAAACTACCCATAGAAAGTCAAGCGAGGCAGTTCCTGTTATCGACTACCAGGACGAAAACCTCATGCAGATCATTCTCGATAGCATCACGGAAGGTGTGTTTACTGTCGACCTAGATAAAAACATAACATCTTTCAACAAGGCAGCAGAAAAAATCACGGGCGTTCCCAAGGAAGAAGCGATTGGCCGCAAGTGTTACGAAGTATTTACAAGCAATATTTGTCAGCGACAATGCGCCCTTGAAAGAACCCTTGCAACCTTAGAACCAATTACTAACTTACCGATTAACGTCCTTACCAGGGAAGGAAAGATAATCCCCATTAGCATAAGCACAGCGGTGCTAAAAAACCAGAAAGGGGAAGTTATAGGTGCCGTTGAAACCTTCAGAGACCTCTCGGTTGTGGAAACTCTCAGAAAGGAATTAAACCAGAAGTATAAGTTTGAAGACATTATAAGCAAAAATTACAAGATTCACAGGATCTTCAAGATACTGCCGGATATTGCAGAAAGTGATAGCACGCTTCTCATCCAGGGCCCAAGCGGTTCCGGAAAGGAATTGTTTGCCAAGGCAGTTCACAACCTTAGCTTGAGGAAAGACGGGCCCTTTATCGTCGTAAATTGCGGTGCCATACCTGAAACGTTACTCGAATCAGAACTTTTCGGATACGTGAAAGGGGCATTTACTGACGCCAGAAAAGACAAACCCGGCAAGTTCGAACTGGCAAACAAGGGAACAATTTTTTTAGATGAAATCGGAGATATTCCACTTTCCCTCCAGGTAAAACTGCTAAGGGTACTTCAGGATAAAACCTTTGAACCCCTGGGAGCAATAAAACCTAAAACCGCCGACGTGAGAGTTATTGCAGCAACGAATAAGGATCTTTTGCAACTAGTAAGTATGGGCAAGTTCAGAGATGACCTCTACTACAGGTTAAATGTTCTGAAAATTGAACTACCGCCTCTATCGGAAAGAAGAGACGACATTCCACTATTAATCGATCACTTCATAGAAAAAATGAACATCAAACTTGGAAAGAAAATCGAGGGTATCTCCCACGAGGCACTAAATTTACTTATGCAGTACGATTTTCCCGGTAACATTCGGGAACTCGAAAACATCATAGAACATGCATCAGTTCTTTGCAGGGAAAATATTATCCGGTGTGAACACTTACCTCCGGAGATCCTGAATAAAATGGACAGCATAAAAGCTGTAATACCGGAAGATTCCGCTAACAGGCTTTTAATGGTCCAGGAAGAACAGTTAATAAGGACCGTACTAAAAAAACATGCCGGCCATAGAGGGAAGACTGCGAAAGAACTTGGCATACACCCAAC
>Ga0256841_1002530_pt1 | contig 14463 bp, 11 predicted proteins | sample 356308metaG_FD_185971 | JGI IMG/M metagenome (GOLD analysis project Ga0256841, IMG submission 185971) | Hydrothermal vent microbial communities from Mid Atlantic Ridge, Atlantic Ocean - 356-308 | ecosystem: Environmental > Aquatic > Marine > Hydrothermal vents | place: Atlantic Ocean: Mid...
ATTCTGAAACAGGGGCTATGACAGGCTTGGGCGGTAATCTGTTAGGCGGCTCCCGTTCGTTCGCTTTTGATATTAATGATCTGGATCAAATTGCGGGTACAGCAACCTTGGCAGACGGTTCGGCTCATGCTTTTTCCTACTCAAATGGTACTGCTGCTGATTTGGGATCGCTGGATAATTCAGGCTATTCTGAAGCGCGGGCCATCAACGAAAATGGTTGGGTGACAGGTTGGTCACTAACCGGTTCCAAGGATTATCATGCCTTCATACATAATGGCGCCGAAATGGTTGATTTGGGTTCATTAGGTGGTGATAGCAAAGGACTGGATATTAATAATAAAGGGCAAGTTGTCGGATCAGGTACTGACGCAGAGGGTAAGCGAGTAGCTTTTTTATATTCAGATGGCCAAATGTTTAATTTAGTGGACTTATTATCCCCATCAGATCAGGCTATGCTCAAGGAAATTACTGAAGCGGCAAGCATTAATGATGATGGAACAATCGTTGGACGCGCAAGATTCTGGACCGACAAAGCCAATGATAAAAGCCAAACCAGGGCATTTCAAGTGAGTGCAGTTCCCCTCCCGGGTGCAATATTTTTAATGGGGCCGGCGGTAGGATTGCTTGGCTTTATGGGGAAACGTCGTGCACAAGTGCAGACAGTGTAATACACGATTGATAACTCAGGAATTGATAAAGACTTTTAGTTAGGAGAAATAAAATGAAAAAAGTATTCAAAACGTTAATCGCTGTGTCAGCCACACTGGTTTGTACCAATACATTTGCATCTGTTTCGTTGATGATGAATGATTTCGAAGATGGCTCTACTCATGGATGGGTCAAGGGAAGAACAGATAATCGTTCAAAACTTCCTGTTACCGTAGCGGTCGAAGATAATGGCAATCATTATCTGAAATATCTGTCACTTGGAGAAAATCCAACCAAAGTTGATAAAAAAATCACCCTTGCATCAGGCAAGGAATGGCGCGGTAACTATAACGATATGGGCGTGACTTCAATTACGGCTAGGATGAAAGTTGCTAGCGGAGATAAAGATTTGGTTATGCATGCAAATTTTGCCAATTCACTGGCTGATTTGAGAACCCGTTTTACCACTGAAGGCGTAGCTGTAGCCGCAGATGGTGAGTGGCATGATGTGGTTTTTGATTTAAGAAATAATGTTCACCAGGTTTCATTGCATGGACATGGAAAATCCACAGCAGCTTTTTCAGTAGATGAAGTGCTCGGTAATGTTGCCGGGCTGAGATTCACTCAAGGAGTGTTGGGTGAAACGTATATGGAAAGACGTGGGCCATTTGAAGGTTGGAACGCGGGTGAAGATATTAAAGCTGAGGTATGGTTTGACGATATTAAGCTCTCAACTGCTCCAATTGGCGGGGATGTTTCCAATGTGCCATTACCAGGTGCAGTTTGGATGTTTACTTCAGCTATTGCAGGGTTATCAATCGCGAGAAAACGCAAGCGGTCTTAATGATCTGGAGTATGGCAAGCTAGTAATTAACTACAAGCAAAAAGCAGCGATTTATTAATCGCTGCTTTTTTATGTTTGACTCAAAACCAGAAGCTGAATCCGTGATTAAACTACGTGCGGTACAGGAAGAGTTTGTCCTTGAAAATAAGTATCTATTCTGCGTATTTAATTTATCTAGAATTTTTAAATATCAGTAGCTTATGGAAAAAATGTATGTGTCATGGATGAAACAATCAAGCCTACATGGACGTATTTACGGCCTCTTCTGGAATAAGTTACTCATATTGAAACAATGAATACGCTGAATAGTTACGAAAATAAAGGGTATGTGTTCTGTTTTAGTTGACAAAAATAAGTATCTAAAGAATATAACAGTTCTTTGAAAAGAGGTTCGTAATGAAAAAAAATTATAATTTATTCTTGATGTTTTTATTTTCCAGTTGCTTGCATATGGCTTCCGCAAGCGTCATTCAGCCAGGGATGATGGATGACTTTGAGGATGGAACAACAGCTTCCTGGATAAAAGGGATTGAATTAACAAAAGCCAAGATCCTGCCGCCAAGAAACGTGGCTAATGCTGATGAAAGCAATCGTTATCTTGAAGTCAAATCAACAGGCAGCAGTACTAATGATAATCTTGCACGAGACCCGCATTCAAGGATAGTTTTTTTTAATGAAAGTCAATGGGCTGGTGATTATTCAGGAATAACGTCAATTACTGCCATGATGAAGGCGACTTCAAGTACTGAAGATAATTTATTTATGCGTCTGGCGCTCTATGACGAAAAAATTACTGGGGAGACGCAGTCACGTTATGTCTCTGCTGCACCTGAAATTCTTAAAACAGATGGGGAGTGGCATTCTATATTTTTTAGTCTAAATTCATCTGATCTGGTGCGATTCAGAGGTGAAAAAACTGCTGAACAGGTGTTAAGCAATGTTGGGCATTTGAGATTTTTATCAAGCAAGGATAATGCAGCTGCATGGCAGGTTGACAAAATTGAAGCCACATTAGGGATTGACAATATTACTGCTGTTTCAGCGTTAACTGCTGTTCCGTTACCCGGTGCAGTTTGGTTTATGATATCTGCAATGACTGGACTAATGGGGATAAACGTACGTAAAAAATCTTGTAACAATAAAAAGCAATGATGTAAAAAGTTTATTGTTAATATTTGTAACAAAATAAGCTGCAATGAAAAGTGTGGTTTATTTGTTTTGTAAAGCTTTTCGGTTTTATCTGTTGTTGGCTCATTATCCAGGCTAAGATGTTTAGGTTATTTCTCTATTGTTCATTTTTGATTTTGTTCATCCTGCCGCAAGCTCATGCCGTTCGTATTGAGCAACTAGCAATGCCTGGAAAATTAATCAAGGATCATGCAGAGTATGAAGACCAATGTGAAGATTGCCACAAGGATTTTAGTGAAGAAGCGCAAAGTTACCTGTGCAGTGATTGTCATGAAGAAATCGCTTTAGATGTAACCAGGAAAAAAGGTTATCATGGCGACGCCTTGGTCAGAGACAGGGAGTGCTCGGAATGTCATACAGACCATAAAGGACGCGATGCCAATATTGTAATTTTTGATCCTGCTACATTTAATCACAAGCAAACAGATTTTGAGTTACGCGGTAGTCATAAACTTGCTGCATGCGAAGGTTGTCATGATCGTGAAAATAAGAAATATCGGGAAGCGCCCACAGAATGTTACGCTTGCCATAAAGAGGATGAGCCGCATAAGGGATTATTAGGTAAGAATTGTGACAGCTGTCATAACGAAAAACAATGGAATGAGCTCGATTATGATTTTGATCACAACCAGACAGACTTTCCTTTAAAGTTTAAACATACAGATGTCGAATGCTTAACCTGCCATACCGAAGGTATCAGCAAAAAAATCTCTATTGAATGCGTAACCTGTCATATTATAAATGATGTACATGGTGGACGTTATGGAAAGCGCTGTCAGGATTGTCATACTGAACGAGGCTGGGATAAAGGAAAATTTGATCATGATCAGACTGACTTTCCTTTGCGTGGCAGTCATGAGAAAGTGGTTTGTGACGCTTGTCATAAAGATCCAATTTTTGACAAGGAAATGAAAATGGATTGTTATTCATGTCATCAGGCAGATGATAAACATCATGGACAGAATGGCAAGCAATGTAATGATTGTCATACGCCAACTGCATGGAAAAAATATATTTTTGATCATGACACAACCGATTTTCCATTAAAAGGAGCGCATAAAGATAATCCATGTACCAGTTGTCACAAAAAAGACATTTATAAAGAAGATCTGGAGATAGAATGTATCGGTTGTCATCGTCAGGATGATGTCCATAAGGAAGATCAGGGTAAACAATGTGATGATTGTCATAATGAACAAGGCTGGAATAAAAAAATTGTGTTCGACCATGATATGACTTCATTTCCTCTGGTTGGTTTGCATGCCACAGTTCCATGTGAGGAATGCCACATATCCCAGGTTTATTCAGATTCAAAATTGACTTGTATTAGTTGTCACAAAGTAGACGATGTCCATGAAAAAAAATTGGGAACTGAATGTATTAGTTGTCATAATCCAAATGGCTGGGGTATATGGCGCTTTGATCATGACCTTCAGACAGAATATGTCCTTGACGGTAAACATAAAGATCTGGATTGCCATGCTTGTCATACCGAGCCGGTAGAAGATAAAATTCATTTGTTGACTACTTGTGTTTCATGTCATAAAAAAGATGATATCCATGAAGGAACCCATACAGATTATTGTGAGCGTTGTCATGTAACCAGCTCTTTCAAAGATATTCAAATCAAAAGATAATGCTGCATTTTTTTCCATTATCAGGTTCATTGAGTAGCAACGTAACCCTAAAGTTTAAAATATTATTAATATTGATTTTATGGTTTGTATTATTACCTGTTCATTCAGGTACAAAACAAACTGAAGGTGAGTTTGATCATTTATCAACCGGATTTTTTCTTTCTCCTGCACATAGAAATGTTGATTGTGCTGATTGCCATGTCAAAGGTATATTTAAGTCGACCCCAAGGAAATGTAGCCAGTGTCACAATAGTTCGACTGTCATTACTGCATTAGGAAAAAACCGAGGTCATTTGCATAGCACCGATGACTGTGAAGAATGTCATGGGGATAACGGGTTAACCTGGTCTGAAATTAATTTTAAAACCCATGATGCAGTTTTGGGCGATTGTTCCAGTTGTCATAACGGTAAGATTTCAATTGGCAAACATCAATACCACATACCATCAAATGATCGTTGTGAAAGTTGTCATTTTAATACTTCAACTTTTGTTGGTGCTAAGTTTGACCATAGTAATACCACAGGTAATTGTTCCAGTTGCCATAATGGTCGTAGCGCCACCGGTAAAAATCGTACCCATATGCGTTCCAGTGAGACTTGTGAAAGTTGTCATGTGCCCGGAACCTGGAATAATATAACAGGTGTTGATCATAGCGATGTATTGCCAGGAACTTGTGATGAATGTCATGATGGGGATATTGCCACAGGCATGCATGCTAACCATATACCGACTTCAGAATCCTGTGATGTTTGTCATTTTCAGGCAGGGGTGGTCTGGAAAGGTGCAAAATTTGATCATAGCAATACCACCAGTGGATGCTTTAATTGCCATAATGGGAAAAGAGCGGAATATAAAAATGGTTCCCACATGAGTTCCAGTGATACATGCGAAAGTTGTCATGTTCCTGGAAGCTGGTTAACGATCAGAGGTGTTGACCATGGTGATGTATTGCCAGGAACTTGTGATGAATGTCATGATGGGGATATTGCCACAGGCATGCATGCCAACCATATACCGACTTCAGAATCTTGTGATGTTTGTCATTTTCAGGCAGGGGTGGTCTGGAAAGGTGCAAAATTTGATCATAGCAATACCACGAGTGGATGCTTTAATTGCCATAATGGGAAAAGAGCGGAATATAAAAATGGTTCCCATATGAGTTCCAGTGATACATGTGAAAGTTGTCATGTTCCTGGAAGCTGGTTGACGATTAGAGGTGTTGACCATGGTGATGTATTGCCAGGAACTTGTGATGAATGTCATGACGGGGATATTGCTACAGGCATGCATGCCAACCATATACCAACGTCAGAATCCTGTGATGTTTGTCATTTTCAGGCAGGGGTAATCTGGACGGGTGCAAAATTTGATCATAGCAATACTACCAGTGGATGCTTTAATTGCCATAATGGGAAAAGAGCGGAATATAAAAATGGTTCCCATATGAGTTCTAGTGATACATGCGAAAGTTGTCATGTTCCAGGGAGCTGGTTGACGATTAAAGGTGTTGACCATGGTGATGTATTGCCAGGGACTTGTGATGAATGTCATGACGGGGATATTGCCACAGGCATGCATGCCAACCATATACCAACGTCAGAATCCTGTGATGTTTGTCATTTTCAGGCAGGGGTAGTCTGGACAGGTGCAAAATTTGATCATAGCAATACTACGAGTGGATGCTTTAATTGCCATAACGGAAAAAGAGCAGAATATAAAAATGGTTCCCATATGAGTTCCAGTGATACATGTGAAAGTTGTCATGTTCCAGGGAGCTGGTTGACGATTAGAGGTGTTGACCATGGTGATGTATTACCAGGAACTTGTGATGAATGTCATGACGGAGACATTGCAACGGGTAAAAAGAATAATCATATTCCTGCCTCTGATACTTGTGACAACTGCCATTTTCAGGCCGGAATAACTTGGGCAGGAGCCACTGATCAGGAATCAACAGGTGGCGATATTGTCAGTAATGCCGCAATTGAAAGTGAAGTTAAAGTATTATCTGCAAGTGTTAGTAATGCTAAGGCTGAAGACATCGTTGAAAACTCTGTTGAAGTTGGAGATTCAAATCATCCAGATGTCACTGAAAATTGTTCTGATTGCCATGATGATAAGACAGCGCCAGGGAAAAAAACTAATCATTTGCCGACATCAGATAATTGCGAATCTTGCCATCAAATTGGTAGTTGGGTTGTTGAAAATTTTAATCATGATGCCGTTACAGCCAGTTGTTCAGATTGCCACAATGGATTAGCTGCATCGGGTAAATCAAACAAGCATATTACAACGACTAGCGCTTGTGCAGATTGTCATCGGACAGATCATTGGGTGCCAGTTGACCGAGTTGAACATATCATGACAATTGGAACGTGTTTTTCATGTCATGATCGCCGCACTGCTGAAGGAAAAACGCTTAATCATATTTCTAGTGATAATCAATGTGATAATTGTCATGTGACGCAATTATGGTCGCAGGTCGTTATGGATCATGGTAATGTCACTGGCAGCTGTTCTGTTTGTCATGATGGGCGGACCGCATCAGGAAAGCCTGTAAACCATATCATGAGTAATAATGTCTGCAATGACTGTCACAGACGAAGGGCGTGGACGCCAGTTTATCGTGTCGATCATCTAGCTGTTTCAGGAAGATGTTCATTTTGTCACAATGGAAAAGTTGCTGAAGGAAAGCCCGTTACCCATCCAGGAAGTAATAATAACTGCGAAGAATGTCATCGAATAAATGCATGGAACCATGTGGTTTTTAATCATGATAATGTAACGGGTACCTGTCTGAGTTGTCATGCAGATGTATACAGGCAGAAAGATCATATAAAAACCCGGCAACCGGTTATCACTTATTATTCTGCAAACGAATTAAGTGATTGTGCAGGTAGTTGTCACATCTATCAGGGACGAGATTCTACAAAGATTCAAACAAGAAGGCCTGGGCCTGAACACAGACCTGAACGAGCTGCCTGGTAATACTGTATGAAGATAAGTACTGACAGGCAGAACTCACTTCTGTGGGGGCTAGCAATACAGACTTCTAGATGCCCGAGTTCGATAAAACAATTTTTACTTGGTTTGTTGCTTTGTATGTTCTCGCAATACGGTGTTGCGAGTGAGAAACTTTTAGAGTCAATAAATATCACTGATAAGTTTAGTTATTCCATAATTGATTTAAGGCTCAATCAGCCAGTCACTGTAACCTCTTATGCGCCTTTAAAAGAAGGAGACTTGCTCAGAGTGAGAGTCAGGTCAACTTCGAATCGTTTGGACAATAATGGCTTTTCAAGATTTGAGTCTTTGCCGTGGGAGCCAACTGCCAAGGTTCCGCTTTTCGAAGTCACTGTTGACTTAGATAATGAGATTTTGTTTCACTTTAAGCGGAAAATGAAATATGAATTATTACCAGCGAGCAGCGCTTTTCATATTCTGGTCAAAGTATTTCATCCTGCCCGAATAACCACATTACCTCCTACAGAAAAGCAGTCTAAACAGTCTGCGCAACAACCAAAAACACAGGCAACAAAAACAAAACAGAAGGCCAGTGTTGTCGAAAACCCGGTTCTGGCAGGTCTGATGGATGAAGCCAGAAAAGCAATGTTAAGTAAGGACTATAAGCGGGCAATCCGGCTTTATTCCAAGGTTGTGTTTGAAGGAGAAAATACTACCTATTATAAAGAAGCATTGGAATACCTTGGTCTTGCAAGAGAGCGTAACCTTCAGTTTGCCCATGCAAAAAATATCTATGAAAAATATCTTCAGCGTTTCCCAAAAGGTGAGGATGCTGATCGTGTCAGACAGCGTTTAATGGGCATTATAACGGCACAAACAGAACCTAAAGAGAAATTAAAAGAGGGAAAAAGTAAAGATAAATTTGTACCAGGTATTCGGTGGGATGTATTTGGGAGTTTTTATCAGCTTTATAATCGCTTCGAAACAAAATTTAATGATGAGCCAGCCAGGCTTAATCGATCTTCATTGCAGAGTGGACTAGATCTGAATGCGAGGCTGGAGTATCAGGAATATATGATTAAATCCCGATTTTCAGGCAGTTATAATGCAAATATTGAAGATTCGGAGGAGGATGAAAGTCGAATACACAGTTTGTTTATAGATTTTCTCCATCAGCCCTCGGGCACTTTGCTCCGTATTGGTCGACAATCCAGCAGCTCAGGTGGAGTTTTGGGTCGATTTGATGGTGGTTATTTAAGTTTGCCAATGGGGGATAAAATACGAATAAATTTAGTTGGTGGATTTCCTGTATTGTCTTCGCGGGATATTTTTATAAATAAAGATGTTGAATTTTATGGCATCAATGCTGATCTAGGCCCATTTTTTGATTCACTGGATTTTAATATTTTTTATATTGAGCAGCATGATCACGGATTGCTCGACAGACGTGCAGTTGGAGGAGAAATTAATTTCTTTCAGGAAAACAAATCATTTTTTAGTTTTGTCGATTATGATATTTATCATCAGACACTCAATTCATTTTTGTTTACCGGGCAGTGGGTTTTTGAAGATCGAACTGCAATCAATCTGTCCTATGATTATCGTACCTCTCCTTATTTAACGACCAGTAATGCAACCCAGGGCCAAAATTTTCGTGATGTAGAAACTTTAGACCAATTGCAGCGTTTTTTTTCAACTGAAGAAATTAAACAGCTGGCCAAAGATAGAACAGCAGATAGTCAGACCTGGGCTGTTGGCTTATCGAGACCTTTAACAGAAAACTTGCAGTTTAATGGTGATTTTAGAGCCAGTAAATATTCTAGTACCAATACCTCTGGTGGTGTTGAGGGATCAAATGGTACAGATTATGAATATACCTATTCTTTTGACCTGACAGCAAACAGTATATTTAAAGATGGAGATATTTATGTTTTTGGTGTTCGTTTCAGGGATATGGAGCGGGCAACAGCAACTTCATTCCGAATTAATGCACGTTACCCTGTGACCAGAGACTTTCGCATCAACCCAAGATTCAGGTTTAATTTACGCGATAATGATGATGGCACCAAACGCTATTCCTATCAGCCTTCTGTTAGAATGACGTATCGTTTGTTTAAGGGGCTTCAGTTGGAACTTGAAGCGGGTGGGGAGTGGGAAAGTCAGGGGCGAACAGAAGAAGATCTCCGATTGTCTCCAGCCAATGACCAGGAGCCATTTGATCAAACCAAAGGTTATTTTCTGATTGTTGGTTACCGGTATATCTTTTAAAAAACGAACATGGAATAAGTTGGACAACAGGCGCTGTCAATGGTCACCTGCTTAATGTTCGGGGATAATGAGTTGTTCCAGGATTCTTTCCAAAGCAATATTAAATTTCTCAGGCGCTTCCTGAGGCAGGTAATGACCTGAAGAGTCGATATAAATGATATTTCCAGGCGGTGCTGGTTCTGCGCTATATTTGATTGAACGCATCTGGAATAGGGGTGCAGACAGCTTTGTTCTGATTATTGGGTATTTATCCGACATCCAATAAAAATAATTTCTTAATGAGTTGACGGCTATTTCAGGTGGCGCCAAAGCAATATCTTTAGAAATTTGATAAATAATTGCCTTATCAGTGTAAGGGGCAAATCTACTTTTTATCATTGGATAGGCCGCTTTATAATAATTTTTGTTAAACGGCTTTAAAAAATCTTCAATATTATCTTTTTTAGGAATCTGTGCAGATTCTCCAAAAGCATTGATACTGATTACACCCATGATGCGTCCGGGTAACTTAACTGCAGTTGCAACGGCAACGGCTCCTCCAAAAGACTGACCTACCAGTATTGGTTTTTTTAGTCCTAGTTTTCTGATGACTGATGCGACATCTTCAGCATATTTTTCGATAGTAAAAGAATGACGGTTGGTACCCGAAAGTCCGTGGCCTGCTAAATCTAAAGTAATGATTTGGTATTTTCTGGAAAAATATTTACTTTGTGCCTCCCAGTATTTGCTGTTACATCCCAGGCAATGAATGAACAACAAAGAAGTGTCATTTGGGTTGCCTTGTTTGGTAAAAAAAATGGGTATTCCATCAGTGCTGTCGATATAGCCTTCAGATACCTGCACATTTTTGTTTTCAACAAATGCAGTTACACAACCTGTTAATAAAAAACAAAGGAAAACAATGCTAAAGATAATTTTACTCATGGTTGCATCGTCAAACAATCAACCGCCACGAAAAATAAAATAGGCTGCACCTATCAAACAAATGGAAGCCCAGTAGTAGTCTGTTCTGAATGGCTGGTTCATGGCAAATAGAGCAAACGGTATAAATAGCAATAAAGACATTCCAATTTGCAAGATTTGCAATTGAAATAAAGACATTTCAGTATGCCCAATGCGATTGGCTGGAATATGCACAGTGTATTCGAAAAAAGCAATCCCCCAACTGGCAATTGCAGCAATGTACCAAGGTTTATGATTCAGAAATCGCAAGTGAAGATACCAGGCGGAAAGCATAAAAAAATTCGAAACTATCAATAGTAAAACGGTTCTGGTTAAAACAGACATTTGGTTCTTTTTAGCTAAGGGCAATAGTGAGTGTGAATAATTGTTTTCCATGCATCATTAGTCACGACAATAGTTTGTTAAATTCCCTTTTGTTAAGTGATTAAATCAGACACTATTTTATCATGTTGAGAATGTTTAAAAAGCTCTTCACAATAATTACTTGTAACTATAGTTCGCACGGTCAAAACTACGGATTTTTTACGACTGAGTTGTTGCCGATAGCAGTTTTACTAAAACAGTTGCGTAAGCTTGCTACGCACCTTTTTTTGCGCCTTGCTCTTGACAAAAAATGTGTGCCATAAATTACTCATCAGCAACTGCGGGAAGAATAAGGGAGGAGTTTATTGACATCAATAATCTAAACTATGTTATCTAACACAAAAATTATGGTGATATAACCTGTTTTTGAGTTATTTCGCACATTCATTTCTGATATGTCGCGGTTGGAACGACTATTGCTTTTGTTAAATCGGAATAAAGTGTTTGCTTTACCTGATTTTTCAATTTTTAAGGAGTAAGAAATGAAAACATATCTTGTTGGGTTGTCTTTTGTTGTCGGCTTATTAACTTCAAATATTTCTCTCGCTGTTACCGTAAATTCCAGTTTGTTAAATGATTTTGAAGATGGTTTGCCACATGGGTGGAAAAAAGGTTCCAATGCCAGTCCCAGGCAGTTTCCAAAAGTTGTTGAGGAAGCTAATGGCAATCACTATTTGGAAGTCACATCAGTTGGAGGTGGGCCAGATGGTCGTGGGCCAAGTAGTCGAATGACTGTTATTAATGAAACTGAATGGCGTGGAAATTACAATTCTGCAGGTGTTGGTTCGATCAAGGCACGTATGAAAAATATGGGCGATGATACATTGTATATGCGCGTTGGTTTTACGACGCGGGCTATTGAAGAGTGGCATTTTGCAGCATCCAAAGATCCACTCGAATTACCGGCAGATGGTAAATGGTATGATTTATCTTTTGCAATCAGTGAAGAATATATAACACCATTTCTGGGAAATGAAGGAGAGTGTTGTTTTCCTGAATGGGATTTTAAAGAGGTTGTTGGTGGTGTCAATCAACTTAAGTTTCATAATGGTAAAGATGCTCATTTTTGGGGAGGAGAAAGGCTTGAGTCTACATTGGGAATTGATGATATTCATGTGTCATCAGATGTCATGCAGGCAATTTCATTGAGTGAATTGGATACAACGCCTGTACCCCTGCCAGCTTCTTTTTGGCTGTTTATGACAGGTTTGATCAGTACAGTCGGGCTAAAAAAAGCCGAGGTTTGGCATGATTATTTTGACCAAATCAAATTAAGAAATACCCAATTACCATGAATTTTAAGGAGAACATCATGACAATATACAAACTTGTATTTGCAATTGCTGCGGCAATAATAAGTAACAGTGCCTTTTCCGCCATAGCTTATCAAATTACTGACCTGGGAACACTTGGCGGTACATCATCGCGTGCATACGGAATAAACAATATTGGAGATATCGTTGGCCGCTCCAGGCCTATGAATGCTGATGGTAGTAATGGTACACGCAGCGCCTTTTTATATACTAATGGCCGGATGCTTGATCTGGGCAATTTTGGAGGCAGTAACACTGTTGCAAGGGCTTCAAATTTTCATCGTCAAGTGGTTGGTTATTCCAGACCAACAGATAGCAAGGAGTATAAAGCATTTTTGTATGACAAAGGTGAAATGAAAAACCTTGGGACACTTGCAAATGGCAAATACTCTTATGCTTATGGTATCAATGACAAAGGCCAGGTTGTGGGGCATTCACATACCAATGAGTCAGGTACTACATCCGAAGCATTTATTTATGAGAATGGTGCAATGAAAGGCTTGGGTACCCTGGGTGGGAATTCTTCAGGTGCGTTTGATATTAACTCAGATGGAACGATAGTAGGTTCGTCAACACTGGCAACGGGTGATACCCAGGGGTTTGTCTACAAGGATGGAAAAATGACAAGTTTAGGTTCTTTGGACAGTTCTGGGTTTTCAGAAGCCAGGGCAATTAATGATCTGGGACAAATTGTTGGTAATTCATTGACCGATTCGGGACATTATCATGCTTTTTTGTATGAAGATGGCGGCATTCAGGATCTTGGAAGCATTGAAGGTGATTCATTTGCTTATGATGTCAATAATAAAGGTCAGATTGTCGGTGGATACCGCTCACATCTTCTGGAAGGTTCAGGAAATGCTTATCTTTACAGTGATGGAGAGATGCTTGATTTGACCAGTCTTCTTAATGCTTCTGAACAGGATAAATGGAGCCTGACTGCAGCTTATGGTATTAATGATAATGGTCAGGTTGTTGGGTGGGGAACCTTGGCTGGTGAGACGCATGCTTATTTACTGACAGCTGTTCCTCTACCTCCAGCATTCGTATTGCTGACGTCAGCGTTTGCACTATTAGGATTTACAGGAAATCAATCAGGAAGAAAGAATTGATTGCTTGTTTTTCTGATGACTGATAGTAAATTTAGAAACGGGAGTGGTCTGCCACTCCCGCAATTTGGAGAGAGTTAACGGTACTGGTGAAAATAGCCAGGAAGAGAAGCGGATTCACACACTTCATTTATTTGCAATGCCTTTTGATAACGTAGGGAAGCATTTTGTCCGTTTATAAAATTGACAAAGCGTTTGATATATTCTCCCTTGTTATTTTGATAGTCCAGATAATAAGCATGTTCAAACATATCAAGCGCCAATATGGGTACGCCACCCCAAAGTACGCCATCACCATGATTATCGGAAATAATATTGTACAGTTTTTGTGAAAGTGGTTGATAAACCAGTAATGCCCAGCCACGGCTACTTAGAGCGGCTGCCTGGAAATCAGACCACCAACGATCAAAGCTGCCAAAACGGTTTTTAATGGCGCTGGACAGGGTGTTATCGAAATCAGTTGCTTGTGCTGCAGGGGCAAGGCCAGAAAAATACAGTTCATGCAATATTGTGCTGTTTGCCTTGTGGGTTCTGGTTCTTAAACGGGCAGCATAACCTGTGGTGTCAAATGATTCTTCCATCAACTTGTTATCCAGGTTGTGATAGCCTTTTAAGGCACCAATATAATGTTTATCATGATGTACCTGAAGTTGTTCTGCACTTAGAAACCCGGGGATTTTTTTATAGGCCAGCATTTGTGGCTGGCCAGTTATCAATCCGGTTTCTGAATTTGAAGCGGCCATCGACTTCGGTCTAGTCTGAGCAACAGGTGACTGGGCAATTAATAGTGAAGTTGCCGCAACTGTAGGTACGGCTGTTAAAAAACGGCGTCGAGAATAAGTCATAAAGACCTCCTTGTAGATTATGAAAAAAAGAAATATATCTTTATCCATAGCTGAGAATAAAGTGTAGCTTAACACTCAATATCAGCTGCTCTGATTGTAACGCCTGCTCAACATAAATTGCAATCATTAGTTATTGAACTTAATTATTGTGCAACAATGATAATTGTTGTTGGATTGATTCAAAATCACTGCAAATGACTGGATAATCAAGTTCTGGTTTTTGAATGACCAGTAGAGGAATATTAAGTTCTTTGGCAGCTTCGATTTTAGCGTCAAAACCGCCTGCTGTGCCTGAATTTTTAGTGATGACGCAATCTAT
>Ga0256841_1002531_pt1 | contig 14460 bp, 13 predicted proteins | sample 356308metaG_FD_185971 | JGI IMG/M metagenome (GOLD analysis project Ga0256841, IMG submission 185971) | Hydrothermal vent microbial communities from Mid Atlantic Ridge, Atlantic Ocean - 356-308 | ecosystem: Environmental > Aquatic > Marine > Hydrothermal vents | place: Atlantic Ocean: Mid...
CTAAAAATAGAAAACCGTTAGAGTTAATTTATTTTGAAGAGTTCTCGGCTCACCTTTTCTATTACTTCTTATCATAAATTATTTATAAAGTAAGATTTGTTCGGTTCATTAAATTTCACTTTGTTAAATATTTTATTACTATTCCTTCTTTTAACGCAAAATTTGATATAACCATATAATTTAATTTCAAGCTTTTAAATAGTTCCGCTAAGATAAGTATTCCCGCAGGAATAATATCCGCTCTTTTCTTTTCCATTCCATGTATTAATTTTCTCTCTTCGGGAGTTTTGGAAGATAAAATTTTAATCTTGATTTTTTGCAAATCATCTGCCGTAAATCCGAAACCGTTAAGCTCGTCCCTTTTTACAATTTTTCCGTTTTCGGCTTGTTTGATTATGGCAACTGAATTGATTGTACCGGAAGTTCCAACAGCAATATCAAATTCATGTTTTTTAAAATTACTTATAATTTTGTTTATTTCTTGCTTAATATGTTTTTTACATTTTAAAATACTTTCTTCGGTTATTATTTTATTTTTAAAATATATTTTGGCCAGGCGTACAGCTCCAAGTTTTAAACTATCTATATATTTTATTTTTTCATTCCGTGCAATTATTATTTCGGTACTACCTCCGCCTATATCAATACACAGAACATTTTTATTTTTTAATTTCAACGCTTTTCTTATACCTAAATAAATAAGTTTTGCTTCCGTTTTTCCGTCTATTACATCTATTCTAATACCCGTATTGTTATATACTTGACGAAGAAATTCATTTTTATTTTTTGCTTCTCTCACTGCACTTGTTGCAACCGCTTTTATTTGGGCATTGTATTTTATGGCTAAGTTTTGAAAATTTTTTAATACTTTTACTGCTTTTGAAATTGTTTTTGTTGGAATATTATTGGATTTGCCGTTAAAATTCAAACGTAATGTTTGTTTTTCTTTTGTTATGATTTTAATTTTGTTTTCTTCATCGAAACATGCTATTATTAAATGAAAAGAGTTTGAACCGATATCAATTGCCGCAATATTTTTGTTCATTTATTTCTATTTGGTATTTGTTTACAAACAACTTTTTTGTTTTTAATAAAAAATTATATCAAATTTTTAATATTAAACTATTTAAAATAAAATAATTTTATTTTGAAGAAGATTTTTCGTTGTTTTCAATTTCTTCAAATTTGGCATCTATTACATCTTTTTCATTTATTTTTTTATTTGTAGTTTTAGAATTTTGTACTTTTTGTTCTTGGTTATTGTTTGCAAGGTTTTTAAACATTACCTTGAAATATTTGTATAATTTTACCAGCAAATACCAGAGTATCATATAATAGATTAATCTAATTAACATCGTTTTTTATTCTTTAATTTTAGGATTGAAGTATTCTATCGAAGTTCTGTCTTCTCTAAATATCTGTTCAAATAGTTCGTTAAAGTCTTCTTGTTTATTAACAAAATCAATTTCCGTTGTATTTACAATCAACAAGGGAGTGGAATTATATTTAAAAAAGAAATTATTATAAGCTTCGCTCAGTTCTCTTATATAACTACGTGTTATATGTTTTTCGGTTGGTCTGTTTCTTTTTTTTATATTATAAATCAATCTATCAACACTTGACTGTAAGAATATTACCAAATCGAATTGACGAAGATCTCTTTTAAGTAAGGGAAATATTTTTTCATAAAGTTTTAGTTCTTCACCCGATAAATTCAAATATGCAAATATTTGGTCTTTGTCAAAAATATAATCAGCAACAACATATTCCGAAAATAATTCTTCTTGATTAAATTGTTCTTGTTGTTTAAATCTATCGATTAAAAAAAACATTTGGGTTTGAAAGGCGTAACGTTTTCTATCGTCGTAAAATTTTTCCAAAAAAGGATTATTTTCGAATTGTTCCAATACAAGTTTTGCGGAAAGTTTTTCTGCAAGTTTTTGGGCTAATGAAGTTTTTCCCGCGCCAATTACTCCTTCAACAGCTATGTATCTCGGTTTTCCCAAAAAAATTTCTCCTAATTTAAAACTGTTTTTATTTTCTTTATAATATATCGATCTGTTATTTCAGATAAAACTTTTTTTATTTCTTTTTTTTCTACAGGATGCATAATGTTTTTATTTATTTCCAGTAATGGTACCAAAACAAAATCTCTATTTAATAAATCTTTATGTGGTATTGTTATTTTATCACTATTATAAACCGAATTATTGAACAATAAAATATCAATATCTATTTCTCTTGGTCCCCATATTTTACGTTTTTTTCTACCTATTTTTTTTTCAAGATTTTTTGTATAAATAAAAATTTCTTCGGGAGTATAATTTGTTTCCAGATACAACACTGCATTTAAAAAATTTTCTTGTTCAATTTCTCCGTAAGGTCTTGTTTCATATACCGATGAGATTTTAATATTGAAAAAATCTTTATTTTTATAAAACTCCGAGACGGTTTTTTTTAAGTTGTTCTCCTTGTCTCCGATATTAGTTCCCAAGCCTAAATAAATTTTATTCATTTCTGTTTTTTTCAACTTCCGCTTCAACGTGTTCAATTATTCCGCCTACCGGAACATTGTTTTTTCTAATTTTAACTCTTATTTTTTCCAATTGTTTATAACTTTTTAGCAAATTATCGGCTATAATTGTTGCCAATGTTTCCAATAAGTAATATTTTTTTTTATTGACAACATCATTAATAAATTTATACACTTCGGCATAATTTATTGTTTTTTTCAAATCGTCTTTTTTTGCCGCTTCGCTAAAATCGAAATACAAATCTACATCCGCTTCAAACTTTCCGCCTATGGTTTGCTCTTCTTTCATTGCTCCGTGATAGGCATAAAAGGAAGCATTTTTTATTCTAATAATGTTTTTCATTTTATTATTCAGTTCAAATTTTTTAACTTTGAAAAAGTGTTATTTTATATATTTAACCTGAATTATGCAATAGAAAAGCGGAATGGCTCTAAACTATTGTAATAAAATCAATTATTCTAATGCATAATTTGGGTTTAAGTTTTTAATATTACTTTTATTGCTTTCCGTTTTATTCGTTCTTTATTTGTAAAAAAAAATTTTTCGGTTTTACATTTCGAGATTATTTGTAAATTTCATTTAAGTTTAGTTTAATGATATCAAATAGTTTTTTAATCCTTTAAAGTTAGCAAATAAAATTCCAATTAGCACTAACACAGAACCGGTTAAAACATTTTCAGAAAGTTCTTCACTTAATATTACCCAACCTAAAAAAACAGCAATAATGGGTGTAATAAAAGACGTAAGCGAAAGAATAACAACATTCATCCTTTGTAAAAGCCAGTAATAGATTGTAAAGGTTACAATGGTACCGAAAGTTGCCAAATATAGTATTGATAAAACGGATTTCAAATTAAATTTTTGTACGGAAATATTTTCGGTTATAAAACTAAGTGAAATCATAATTATTCCGGCAATTAGCAGTGGATAAGCATTCATAGAAAAAGGATTTAAATAACCGGCATATTTTTTCAAAACAACCGCAACAAAACCTTGAATAATTGCACTGACTAAAACAGCAAGTAAACCCCATATTTGATTTGTTAAGTTTAAATTAAAATTATCATAAAAAATTATAACAATACCTAAAAATCCTAGTATTATACTAATAATTTTCATTATATCCAATTCTTCGGTTTTTAACATAAACCATGAAAAAATAAAAACCGCAAAAGGAAATGCTCCGAACAATATCGAAGCCAATCCGGAAGGAACAAATTGTTCACCCCAATAAACCAACCAAAAAGGTAAAGCGAAAGAAAATATTCCCATAAAAAAATATAACTTTAATGCCAAATTATCCTTAGGTAAGTTTTCATTCCTAAATTTAATAATAATAAAAGTTAATGCCGATGCAATTAAAAACCTAATTCCCGCCGAAAACATTGGGGTTAAAAAATTTAACCCAATTCTAATAGCCAGCCATGTAGAGCCCCAAATTAAACAAATTGTTATATAACCTAAGATAAGTTTTGGTAAGGAAGTTTTCATATATTATTAAATGTTTCTTTTATTTATACTGCAAAGTTTAACTATATTTATCAAGAAACAATTTATTGCATATTGTTTTCCGCAGAAGAACAATGAAGCGCTAATCTAAAATATTATTTTGCCTATTACTTGCTTGCTTAATAAAATTATTTTTTCATTACGATTAATCCCAAAGCACGTCCGGATTTATCTTTATCACGTCTGAAAGATTGTAATTCTTTTTGATTGTAACTACACATTGTGGATAGCTGAATATTTTTTTTCGGTATTCCGAATTCAATTAGCATATCGTAATTTGCGGTTTTTAAATCGAGCAAAAATTTATTTTCTTTATTTTCACTTTTTTTATAATACTTCTTATCAAATTTATATGCCACCTCTTCTCCAACTTCATAATTACTTTGAGAAATTGCAGGACCAACATAAACAAATAAATCATCCGGTAAAGAGTTAAAATTATTTTTTAATTTTTCTAGTGTTTTACTTAAAATTCTTTTTTCGGTTCCTTTCCAACCGGAATGAACTGCAGAAACAATTTTTTTCGATTTATCATAAATATAAATATTGTTACAATCGGCTGTTGATATTGCAATGGCAAGGTTTGGCGTTGCCGTTATTAATGCATCACCTTCCAAATTGGTTTTTTGTGTTTCTACAATATTAACAATATCGCTATGTGTTTGTTTTTGTATAACAACATTCTCCGTTGTCAAATTAAATTTTGAAAAAAAAGCTTTCCTATTTTCATCAACGTTTTTTTCATCATCTCCAATAGATTTGGACATGTTAAAAAAATAGGGTGATTTTTTTTTATTACCAATTTTCGTACTCAATCCGAAATCCAATTCGGGAAATTTTTTGAATATGTTGCTTCTTATTATTAGCATTGTAATTTTTTGAAAAGAAATTGTTAAAGTTAATAATGAATTTGTTAAATAGAAAGTAGGATGAGAGTAAATTAAAAAATATTCTTATATGAATATAAAAAGGTAACTTAAATAAAAAATAACGATGTTTATAAAAAAATTTAATTATTTGAAAGGTTTGTTGACAAAAAATTTTATGGGAATATTTATAAACACTAAAAATTGTGGAGGTGGCGGGAGTTGAACCCGCGTCCGAAAGTACTTTTCAGAGAACATCTACGCACATAGTTCGTTATTTAGATTTCGAAAAAACAAACCCAAACGAACATGGTTTTGTTATTCTATCTCCATAAGTGTTTCGCTTCATCTACCGGAGAGCTCGAATCGGCTAGCACACCTAACGGCGTTCATCCAAACCCCGGTGTGCATAGGCTTGGTGAACGGGCTACTTTTAATTAAGCAGCCATTGCATAGTTATAGTCGTCGTCTCGACTTTTTTCCGCCGTTTAGCGTGTCTGCGGAAAACACGGTACGCAGTTCAAAGAACAAGTAAATCCGTCGAAGCCAATTTCACCCCCAAAGTTGTTATTGAGGTATTAAAATTTTTTTCATTCATTCGGTTATCCACGCAATATCGGGGATATTATTATTCGAATTTTCAACCCTTGCAAATATAAATAATAAATCCGATAAACGATTCAGATATTTAACAATTTCATCGTTTATTTGTTCCGTTTCCGATAGTTCAACTACTTTGCGTTCGGTTCTTCTGCAAATTGTTCTGGCAAAATGCAATAACGCTGCAGATTTTGTTCCACCCGGTAGAATAAAATTTTTTAATTTTTCGAGTTTCACATCAAATATGTCAATTTCATTCTCCAAACATGTAACCATTTTATCTGTGGTTCTCAAAATTTTCATTTTTTCTTCATTAAGAGGAGTAGCCAAATCTCCACCGACAATAAATAAATCGTTTTGTATTTTTGCAAGAGTTTTTTTTATTTTTTCGGATGTAACCTCGCAAATTGCAACACCAATAGCGGCATTTAATTCATCAACAGTTCCATAGGTTTCAATTCTTATATTACTTTTGGAAATTCTTTTTCCTCCAAACAAACTTGTGCTACCTTTATCTCCGGTTTTAGTATATATTTTCATCTGTCTTTAATTTCCATATTTAGTTTTATATTATTCGAGGTTTTTATTTTAAGTTTTTCTTCCATTTCAAAATATGGATTTTCCAAATAGCATAAAGCTAAAAATTTGTTTTCTTCGTTTTTAATAAGCGATGTTATTACACCTATAAAATTATTTTTTTCGTCAAATATTTCCATAGGAAGTATTACATCTTTAAAAGCTTGAATGTAAACTTTTTTAAGTTTTCTTCTGATAATCTTTTCCGCTTTAATATTATGAATTAAATCATAACCTATATAATTTTTTTTTGTTGCACTTATTTCATTTTGTAACCCTGCTTCGTACGGATTGTAAAAATCGTTTATTTCATTGGGAAAGCTTGGTATTACATTTTCAATTTTATAATTGAGTAATGCTTTTTCACCTATCATATTTAAATCGAAAACACTTTTATGTGAAAACATATATTTCAATATTTCAACGGAGTTTTCAATATCCGAAATTATCCAATATAATTTTTCTCCTTTAAGTGTTTCTTTTTTCAACAAATAAAATTTTAATCCTTCGATATTAATTTCGTGCAATTGATTATTACCAAGTTCTTCAATTTTATTACCGCAAATTAATGTTAAATAAGATTCGGCTTGTAAACCAAGAATTTGCAGCAACAGAAATTTTCCGCTCATGTTTTCAATTTTTATATCTTCGTTCAAAGTATATCGTTCAATCCATCTTTGCAGTCTGAAAATTTCATCGTAACTTCCCACCAAATAACAAACATTTTCATATTTTAGTATTGTTGTTCTGTCTATCAGGCCACCTTTTTCGTTTAGGAACAAAGTATTTTTGTAATGAAAGTCTTTAAGCTCATCCAAATCATTTGTAGATATTCTTTGCAACAAAGCACAACTATCCTTACCGCTTAATTTGGCTATGTTAGCGTAAGTATTATTATGAATACCAACTCCGTATTTTAACGTTTTGACTTCTTCGTTAAATGAAGTATAAACGTTGACAATTGATTTTTGTAAGTATTCAATTTCTGAATAATTTTCGGAAAAATATTTATTCAAGTTTTTCAATATAAATACCAATAAATTTTATTTTGAAAATTCGTCAAAAAAATAAGCGGAGCTGAAAATTCCAAGCTCAAAACTTTTTAAACTAAAATGTTCGTTAGGTGAATGAATATTATCGCTATCCAAACCCAACCCCATTAAAACGGCGGGAGCTTTTAAGCGGTTAACAAAATCAACCACAATAGGAATAGAACCGCCTTCACGTGTATAAACTGTTTTTTTACCAAAAGCTTTTGTAGTTGCTTTAGCAGCTGCAATAATAGCCGGATCGTCCAAAGGAATAACAACAGGTGAACCACCGTGCATATCGGTTACTTTTATTTTTACACTTTTGGGAACAAGAGATTTTACATAATTTGTAAAATCTTTAGCAATTTTTTTCGGGTCTTGGTTAGGTACCAATCTCATACTTATTTTTGCTGTGGCTTTAGACGGTAAAACTGTTTTTGCTCCTGCTTCTGTGTAACCACCGAAAATACCGTTACAATCTAATGTTGGTCTTCCCCACAAACGTTGCAAAGTATTGTACCCCTTTTCTCCTTGAAGTTCACGAACTCCGTATTCCTTTGCATATTTTTTTTCGGAAAATTTAAGACTTTTGATATTTTCAATTTCTTTTTTTGTAAACGGAAGAACATCTTTATAAAAATTAGGAATTGTTACCCTGTTATTTTTATCATGTAATTTGCTTATTAGTTTTGCCAATTCATTAATGGGATTTGCAAATGCCCCACCGAAACTTCCGGAATGTAGATCGCGATTAGGCCCGGTTAATTCAACTTCCAAATAAGCTAATCCTCTTAAACCGTAATTTATTGTAGGAACACCTTCGGCATATAAACTAGTATCGGAAATCAGCACTGCATCGCATTGTAAAAGTTTCTTATTCTTTTTTAAAAATTCTTCCAAGTTTGAACTACCGACTTCTTCTTCTCCTTCTATTAAAAATTTTACATTAAGCGGAAGTTTGCCTTTGGTTTTCATAAATGCTTCAACACTTTTAATATGAACAAAATTTTGTCCTTTATTGTCGTTTGCACCACGTGCCCAAATTTTTCCGTCTTTTATTACCGGCTCAAAAGGATCACTATCCCAAAGTTCAATGGGATCAACCGGTTGAACGTCATAATGTCCGTAAATTAAAACTGTGGGTTTGCCGGGTGCTTTTAACCATTCGCCGTAAACTAATGCATGACCTTTTGTCGGAATAATTTTTACCTTTTCCATTCCAGCTTTTTTTAGTTTGTCGGAAACAAATTTTGCACAAATATTCATTTCTTTTTTATTACTCTTTAGCGTTGATATACTTTTAATTCGCAAATAATCTTTTAATTCTTCTATGTAATTGTTTTTGTTTTGTTTAATGTAATTAACAACATTTTCCATAGTAACCTCAATAATTAAATAAGAATTTTTCTTTAAAATTAAATTAAGAAATTCTTTTGATTTATGATAGCTTGAAACTGTTAAACTTAACTCTTTTAAATGAATAAAATTAATTTCGGAAGTATAATTATAGGTTGCCTATATTTTTCTGTGTAGTTAAATATTAAATATTTAATTGGTTTGTTTACAATGTGTATTTAAACTTTTAAAGCACAAATTAAATTTTAATTTCTTTCAATAATATATAATTTTATAATAATATGTCTATATATTAGTTTAATTCTATAATATTAATATAGAACTACGGATTAAAGTTTAAAAAAATCAACAAACTGTAAATATTGACAGTTAATTCTCCGAAATTTTATACCCGATAAAATATAAACTCTATGTTTTTATTCTTATATTTGTTTTTTTTACAAACAAATTATAAAGCAACTAGTTTCTATTTTTTTATTTATTTTTGTAATAAATTTTAATTATTATATGAAAATACTGTACAAATACATACTTAAAAATTTATTCTTTCCATTCATCTTTTCTCTATTCACTTTAATGTCTGTTTTCCTTTTAAATTTTTTAATGAAGATGGCAGATAAACTTGTAGGAAAAGGTTTGGGATTTTGGATAATTTTCAAATTAGTGGTTTATAGTTTATCTTGGATGTTTGTATTGGCCGTTCCAATGGCAGTTCTGGTAGCAACATTGATGGCTTTTGGTAACATGACACATAATAATGAAATTGCAATAATGAAATCCACAGGCATTAGCTTATACAAAATAATGATTCCGCCATTGTTGGCAAGTATAGTAATATTCTTTTTGCTTGTGCAATTTAATAATAATGTTTATCCGAATGCCAACCATGCATTAAGGATTTTAATGCAAGATATTTCAAATCAAAAACCTACATTATCTTTGGTACCGGGTGTTTTTTCTCAAGATATTTCGCGTTATTCGATTCTATCGCGAAAAATAAATTCGAAAACAAATAAACTCAAAGACGTTGTAATTTACGATCATTCCGATCCTTCGGTTTTGAACGTTGTTACGGCAAAGAACGGTAACATATATTTTTCTGCAGATCGGAAAAAATTAATTTTAAATCTTTTTAACGGAGAAATCCATACTTCCAAAAGAAGCGACTATAAAACTTACAGAAAATTAAAATTCAAAAAACATAAAATTGCAATGGATGCCGAACAATTTTCATTTCAGCAAACAACATATAGCAGTAGCCGCGGAGATAGAGAACTAAGTGCCCGGGCAATACTGAAATTAATTGATAGTATAAAAACATTAAATAAACGTGAATTTAAAAGAATGGATAAACGACTTGGTGAATTTATTTTGAATGATACAATTAAAACTGCTACGGTAAAATACAAAAGGAAAAACTTAAGAGCAGTTCTTTTTAGAGTTGATGACAAAATTAGAGGTACAAAAAACAGTTTTATGCCAATGTTAAGACGCATCAATCAACATAATAAAAGAATTGACAATTATTTGGTTGAAGTTCATAAAAAATATTCAATACCATTTGCATGTATTGTTTTTATTCTTATAGGAGTTCCGCTTGGAACTATGACCAGAAAAGGCGGATTTGGTGTTGCCGCCGCTATTAGTTTGGTTTTCTTTTTAATTTATTGGGCTTTTCTCATTGGCGGGGAAAAACTTTCCGATAGAGGACTTCTTTCGCCATTTTGGGGAATGTGGTCTGCAAATATTTTACTTGGAATTTTGGGAATTATTTTAATCTATAAAACTACTAACGAAAGAATAGAACTTAAATTCGAATTCATTAAAAAACTAATTCCGAAATATTGGAGAGATTCCACTGAAAATAATTGATAAATATTTAGCTAAACAATTTTTGCAAACAACTCTTTTCGGTTTATTAACATTTATACTCATTTTTGTTTTAATAGACCTAATGGAAAAGCTCGGAAGTTTTATTGACCAAGATGTACCGGCTAAAATAATTTTGCAATATTATTTCGTTTTTATTCCCGAAATTATTCGTTTGATGTTACCTGTTTCCGTTTTGTTGGGAACTCTTTTTACCGTTGGTAAATTATCTAATTTAAATGAATTAACCGCTATCCACTCTTCCGGAATAAGTTTTATACGTTTCTCCATTCCCTTTTTGCTAACAGCACTTTTAATTAGTTTTATAGCTGTTTATTTTGGAGGTTATGTAGTTCCAAAAGCAAATAAAGAAAGAATTTCCATAGAAAGAAAATATTTGAAAAAAGGATTTATTTATGCCGGAAGTAATATTTACTTTCAAGATAAAATTAATAGAATTGTAACTATAGATTATTTCAATACAAACGAAAACAAAGCTAACAGAATAAGTATTCAGAATTTTAATCCGAAAAACTTGACGGAAATGATTAGCCGTATTGATGCACACCAAATGATTTATGATACCACCTCCAAAAGTTGGATTGCTCAAAAAGGTATGGAACGTTTCTTTTTAAACAATAAAGATTCAGTAAAAAAATTTGATAAATTATTAATTGGCGATTTAAGTTTTAAACCGGCGGATGTTATAAAAAAACAAAGAAAACCGGATGAAATGCCTTTAGACGAATTGAAGGAATATGCAAAAAATCAACGTAATACCGGTAATGACCCGACTCGAATTGAAATTGAATTTCATTCCAGAATTGCATTTGCTTTTGCAAACTTTGTAGTTGTTTTATTCGGGTTAACAATTTCGGCAAATAAACGCAAAGGAGGTTTGGCGGTTCAGTTCGGTATTAATATTTTGTTGGTTTTTATTTATTTAATCTTTATGAAGATAAGTCAAGCTTTCGGTAAAAACGGTTTATTAAATCCTATTTTAACTGCTTGGATTGCAAATTTGTTTTTTTTGATTGGTGGGATTTTTAATTTGATTAGATTGAAAAAGTAAATGTAATTTTATAAAAATTTTTTCCGTAAGCAATTGAAAAATTCATTCAAATATAAATGAAAAATAACTACATACACACTTAAACAACTACCAAATGTAATTTTTCAAATTGCCTTAAAATTTCCATCTGCTGCTCATTGCAACACCAAGTCTTTTTGCATTGTTCCCATCCAAAAAAGATTGAAAATAAGATGCGGCAAAATCCAAATCCAATATTCCGGTATCAAATCCAAAACCAATTGCCCAATTAAATTTATCATATCCTCCTAAGGAAAGTCCACTTCTGAAATTAAACCATTTAAAAGGTGTCCATTGCATACCGAAAGAAAACCTCTCTTTTTTTGTATTGCCCGGCATAGTATTAAAACCTTGATGATAATTAAATTCCAAAAGCATTTTACCGGGGAATTTTCTTTTTAACAATTTATCAATTTGCAGACCCACACCAAGTTTCATAGCTGTTGCCAAACTTGTGGAAAAAGGTTCGGCGTAACTTCCTTTGCCTTTCAAAGAATTTTTCAGAGAATCCAATAAACCTTTATCGGTTACATTTTTAATTGTATAAGAACCGTTGGAAGAATAAGCTACAACACCGTTATTCCATTTAATTGTTCCCAAATCGGTTAAAGCAATTGCAAAAGACCAAGCTTTATTTATTCCGGCATAAATTCCCAAATCCACACCATAACCGGTTCCGGCAGGTTTATTGAAAAAGCCGATGTTTTGTTGTTTTTCGATATTTTCATCTTCAAAATCGTACTTAATTCCAAAGCTTGGCGAAGCAGCCGTTAATATTCTGGAATTACCTTGAATACTTATATCGTAATTATCTTTGGTTTCTATTGATGTGTTAATGTAATCAACGCCAGAATAAAAAAGACCGTGTACCATTTTCAAAGTAATTCCAACGGCAAAAAACTTAAATGCATCCGGAAAGAGTTCGGATAAATCTCTTGAATATGATAATGAGTAATTTCTAAGATACCAACCTTTAAAATCTAAATCGTTTAAACTAAAAGTTTTTCCTTTTTGATTTCCGTATAAAAGAAGTTCTAAAATTTCTTTCGGAAAATTTAGATTTACACTAGTCCAATCGTTTACGGAAAACCCTAAAGCACCGATTTTTTTATTCGGATACATAGAAAAAGCTAATATTGTTGTTCCAACGGAAGTATTAACTAAAGTACCTTGATCAAATAATTTTAATAAACGTTCTTTATCATTTACGGTTAAATGTCTTCCTTCTTTTTGTCCATTATCGTTGGTAACTCCGGTAAAAAAATATTTATAATCATTTAATGAAAAAAAATCGTTTCCAATTGTTGCCGTTAATGTTGGCAAAGGAAGCAAAGTGGAAAACTCCCATTTATGATTTTGCTTAATAACAAGATTTGCGGGATTAACACCAATGGCAAACACACCTCTTGCAGATACGGCGTTTGTAGCAGCCATTGCTAAATTTTTTGCATTCATTGCTCCGTTGGAACCAATTCCCTGTCCTTTTGAAATTGTAAAGAAAACTATCATTATCAAAGTTACTTTTATAAAATATTTCATTTTGTACCTCCGTCCAGTTCGGTACGATAACCTGCAGTTCCTTTAACACTAAAACTAATTTTGTTTGATGTTCTGAATTTAACTGGTTTGTTATTTTTACCGGCTGTTGAAAATTTTATTTCTATAATCATTTTCGGATTATTTAGAAATTTTTGAACATCATCACCTTGTAATTTTAATGTTTGAGTTAATTTACCGGGTTCAACTATATCTCCGCTTTCACTTACCGTAGGCTTGGGAATGCTTATACTATCCATTTCATTATATGTCGGAGGCAATCGCAATTCTTTAATAAAATTATCATTAACTATATAGCCTATAAAAGATAAACCTATAGGTATAGAGTTTGTTACTTCAAAGGTAACTTCGGCGTAATTTACATTGTCAATTTTATCTTTATCAATTCCGTCAAAATTAAGGTCCAAAGTATCTTTTATAACACCGGCTGCTATTCCCAAATTAAGAGGGATATCAAAATGTATATCTCCATATACGGAATCGTTCATGGAAACACTTCCGAGTTGATAATGTGGATTTAGCAATGTTGTTCCGCTAATTGCAAAACTATCCGGCAAATTGCTTGAAAAACCGTTTATCAAACCGCTTAAATCAATCTTATTCGGTTGTTCCGAAGGTATATAAATATTTTGTAAAACCAGATTATTGGTTGTGGTACCGTTTGTTGCCAAAACATTTCCGTTAATAAGAATATTTATATTTGCAGATGTATTTATATCCAAATACAAATCCGCTTCGCCAAAGTTAATTTGACTAAAATTAATTTTATTTGATATATCACCGTAATTAATTTTGAAACCACTGTTTTTCAAATTGAATTTTGTTGGCTTAATTATTCCTGAAAAAGATTCGAAAACCAAATCATCGAAATTCAAATTAAATGCTATACTATCGTTTTTGGTTATTGTAGAAATTTCACCTGTAGAATCTGTAACAACCGAAATTGAATAAGATAATTCGTTTGTAGGAACGCCAGAAGTTAATGTTGCAATTTTCCATCCGGCAAGTGAAGCTATATCTACATTTTTATTGTGTTCGTTTCTATTTAATGATAAATTCAATACATAAGGATTTCCGTTTGCATCGAATAAATTATCAAACTTAACATTTGCAGATAGTGATACATCCATATTGTTGTTAATATTAAGATTAATTCTCCCTTGATGTATTACAACCGATTCAATTTTTGTAGAATCGCTAATTTTTACATTTTCGGTAAAATCCAATTTTTGTACTGGTAAAGGAGCACTGGCTTCTGCAATAACCAAATTATTAAATACGGCTACAATTTGAGTTATAGCTTCTTGCAAAACCATTACTTCTTGTCCGTTACTTCCCGGTGAGTAAATTGTTCCTATATATTCAAGGGAATCCGTAATAGTTTTACCTCCTATATCAAATGTAAGTGTATCGGCTTTATACGGAGGAATTGTAACATGTTTTGAAGGCAAATTAGGTAGTTCCGCAATTAC
>Ga0256841_1002532_pt1 | contig 14455 bp, 14 predicted proteins | sample 356308metaG_FD_185971 | JGI IMG/M metagenome (GOLD analysis project Ga0256841, IMG submission 185971) | Hydrothermal vent microbial communities from Mid Atlantic Ridge, Atlantic Ocean - 356-308 | ecosystem: Environmental > Aquatic > Marine > Hydrothermal vents | place: Atlantic Ocean: Mid...
CGCACCGGCCCGGGCCCGAACCGGGCCAGCGGGTAGCCCTGGAAGAAGAGGGCGAGCGGCCGGGCGGCCACCCCGCGAAGCTCCACCGCCCGGGCGGGTCCGTCCTCGGCGGGGCCCAACCGGACGCGAAGCCGGTAGGGGTCGTAGGCGAACTCCTGGACCGCTAAGTAGCGCGTCCCCTGGGCGAGCACCGCCACCGCCGTGCGGTCGAACCCGGGGTCGAGGAGGTTCCTCCGGTGGCCGGGGCTTCGGAGCCAGCCGTCCACAGCCCGCGACGCGAAGTCGCCGGGAAGGTAGGGACCGTCGAGCTCGTAGAGGTTCTCGGCCTCCTTGAGGGCGTAGACCCCCGCCCGCCAGAGCCGCTCGGTCGGGCTCGGACCCCCCGGTCCCTGGTGGCCGAAGTAGCCGCGGCGGAGCATGTCCTCCCCGTGGGCCCGGGCGGCCCGGTAGAGCCGGTCGTCCCAGGCCAGCGCCCGAACGCCGTGGTCCAGCCGGGCGCGGTTGGCGGCCTTAAAGACCGCCTCCTCGAGGCCGCTTTGGGCCCCGGCCAAGAGCGCCAGGAGCCCGACCAGGACAAGCCAGCGGGGCATCGGGGCTAGCCCTCTCCGGGCGCCAGGCGGTAGAGCAGGCCCCGCTCGAAGGGGGCCTCGGCCAGGAGGGCGGCGAGGTCGTCGCGGGTCACCGCCTCAACCCGGGAGAGCACCTCGGCGAGCGGCTGGTAGCGCCCGGTGTAGACGTAGGAGAGACCCAGGTGAAAGAGGCGGCGCATGGGGGTCTCGCCGGCGAAGACGATCTGGGTCTTGGCCTTGGTCTTGGCCCGGGCGAGCTCCTCCTCGCCGGGCGGCTCGGCGGCCAGCCGGGAAAGCTCCTCCTCCACCGCCCGGTAGACCGCCGCCTCGTTCTCCGGCCGGGCGGCGGCGTAGAGGTAGAAGCTCCCCAGGCCGTCGTTCTCCTCGTGGCCGGCGGAGGCGTGCTCGACGAGCCCCTTGTCGACCAACGCCCAGTGGAGCCGGCTGCTCCCGGCGTCGCCGAGGATCGAGGCCAGCACCCCGGCGGCGAAGCGGCGCTCGTCCTGGGCGGCGTAGCCGGGGAAGAGGCCGACCAGGTAGAGCTGGCGGGCGCGGGAATAGCCCTCGCGGACCTCCTCCCGGCGGGGGGCGAAGGGCGGGTAGCGGCGTTCGGGGCGGCCCGCCGGCCAGCCGGCGGTGAGCTCGGCGGCCCGGTCGACGATCCCCTCCCAGTCGAGGCGGCCGGCGAACGCCAGCACCAGGTTGCCGGCCCGGTAGCGACGGGCGTGGTAGGCCGCCATCCGCTCGCGGGTCATCGCCTCGATGCTCTCCCGGGTGCCGAGCACCCGGTGGGCCAGCGGGTGGTCCCGGAAGTAGCGCTCGCGGGCGCGCTCGAAGGCGACGTACTCGGGGCGATCCTGGTAGAGGGCGATCTCCTCGAGGATCACCTTCCGCTCGGTCTCGAAGTCCTCCTCCCGGAGCTCGGGCCGCATCAGCCGGGAAAAGAGCGCGAGCAGGTCGGGGAGTAGCTCGGGGAGCACGGCGCCATAAAAGACCGTGTTCTCCTCGGAGGTAAAGGCGTTGTACTGGGCCCCCAGGGCGTCGAAGGCCCGGTTGACCTCCAGGGCGGTCATCCCCTCGGGCCCCTTAAAGACCATGTGCTCGAGGAAATGGCTCACCCCCGACTCCTCGGGGGCCTCGTCCCGGGCCCCGGTCCGCACGAAGTAGCCCATCGCCGCGCTCTGGGCCTCGGGGTTCACCTCGGCGATCACCTTGAGGCCGTTTTCCAGGGTGGTCTCGTGGTAGCGGATCATCGCGTCCCCTCCGGACCCAGCACGCCCTCCCAGGGTTCGCGGTAGGGGTGCCGGGCGAGGAAGTCGTTGAGGGCGGCCAGGTCCACCGCCTCGACCCCGGCGGCGATCTCCTCCAGGCTGCGCGCCCGCCCCAGCAAGAAGAGGTCGCGGACCATCCCCCCGGCCCGGGCCTGGGCGCTCTCCGACTGCATGACGAGGGCGCTCTTGGTGCGGATCTTGGCCCGCCTGAGCTCCTCCTCGCTCACCCCCTCGGAAAGGCGCTCGATCTCGGCCTTCAGCACCCTGCGGGTCTCCTCGGCCCGCTCGGGGGTGGTGCCGGCGTAGGCGGCCAGGTACCCGAACCCCCGGAAGGCCCCGGGGCTCGCGTAGACGGTGTAGACCAGCCCGCGCCTTTCCCGCACCTCGGTGAACAGCCGGCTCGCCATCCCACCCGAGAGGACCTGGGCGGCCAGCCGGGCGGGGTAGAAGAACTCGGAGTCGGGGGGCACGTCGCGGTAGTAGAGGCCGATCTGAACCTGGGCGGTCGCCTCCGGCCAGAAGGCGGCGTGGGGTTCGGTGGTGACCGGCTCGGGAAGCCCGGGGGCCTCGCCGCCCCAGCAGCCGAAGGCCTCGAGGACCGCCCGCCGCACCTCCTCCCGGCGCACCCCCCCGGCCACCGCCAGGATCGCCCCCCGGGCCCGGTAGCGGCGGGCGAAGAAGGCCCGGACCTCCCCGGGGGTGAGGGCCCGCAGGCTCTCCCGCCGGCCCTCGACGTTGCGGCGGTGGGGGCTTTGGAAGACCTCGCCCCTCAGCCGGACGAAGAGCTTCCGAGGGGGGTCGTCCTCGAGCGCCGCGAGCTCCTCCTCCACCGCCTTGCGGGCGCTCTCGAAGGTGGCGTCCTCCAGCCGGGGGGCGAGCAGCATGGCGGCGAAGAGGTCGAGCGCCCGGGGCAGCACCTCGGGCAGGAGGGCGGCCGAGAAGGTGGTGTACTCCACCCCGGCGGCGCTCCCCCGCCGCACCCCGAGGTCGTCGAGGGCCTCGGCGAAGCCCCGGGCGTCGTAGCGGCCGGCCCCCTTCCACAGCCAGCGCTCGAGCACCGCCGCGGTCCCCTCCCGCCCCTCGGGGTCGGCGGTGGCCCCGGCGGGGACCAGCAGGCTGAAGGCGGCGGCGGCGTTCGACGGCTGCTCCTCCACCGCCAGCACCAGCCCGTTCGGCAGGGTTTCGGTATGCAGGGCGACCACGGGGGAAGTATACGGGAGCCCATGGCCCGTGGCCCGTGGCTTGTGGAAAACCACAAACCCCTACAGGCTACAGGCCACGAGCCACTGGCCTATCATGGAAGTATGCAAAAACTCCTCATGCCCACCGACGGCAGCCCCTGCAGCGAGCAGGCGATCGAGAAGGGGCTGGAGTGCGCCCAGAAGCTGGGGGCCAAGGTCGACTTCCTCTACGTCATCGAAAACCCCATGGAGGCCCTCTGGGTGACCCCCGAAGCGGTGCCCTACGCCTTCGAGCTGGTCGAGGACCTCAAGAAGGCGGCCAAGGAGGCCCTCGACCGGGCCAAGGCGATGGCCGCCAAGGCCGGGGTCGAGGCCGAAACCCTGCTGGTCGAGGGCCGGCACCCGATCCAGGAGATCGCCGAGCGCGCCCCCGCGTACGACATGATCGTGATGGGCACCCACGGACGGAGCGGGCTCGACCGCATCCTCCTCGGCTCGGTCACCGAGGGGGTGCTGCGAAGGGTCGAGACCCCGGTCCTGGTGGTGCGGTGCAAACAAAAGTAAAAGTCAGGAGGTGGGGATCGATTCCAACCGACCCCCTACCCCCCACCCCCGACCTCCGCAAGCGCGCGCACGAGCTCAATCGCCGCCATCACCGCGTCGGCGCCCTTGTTGCCGGCCTTGGTGCCGGCCCGTTCCTGGGCCTGCTCGATGGTGTCGGTGGTGAGCACCGCGTTCACGATCGGGGTGCCGGTGTCGAGCTGGGCCTTCATCAGCCCGGCGGCTGACTGGCCGGCGACCACCTCGAAGTGGTAGGTGGCCCCCCGGATCACCGCGCCGATCGCCACCACCGCGTGGATATCCGGCCGCTCGGCGAGCTTCTTGGCGGCCAGCGGCAGTTCCAGCGCCCCCGGCACCCAGACCACCACCAGGTCGGCCTCGTCGCCCCCCAGCCGGCGGTAGGCGTCGACCGCCCCGGAAAGGAGCTCCTTGGTGATGAGCTCGTTGAACCGGCTCACCGCGATCCCAAGCCGAACGCCCTTCGCGTTTAGGTTGCCTTTGATCTCAAGCATAGAAACCTCCGTTTGGCCTGTGGCGAGTGGCTGGTGGCTTGTGGACGAAGTTTAGGGAGGTAGGAGGTGGAATCATGAAAACTTTCCTCCATCCACGGGCTACAAGCCACAAGCTACAAGCCCCCTATTCCATCCAATGCCCCAGCTTCTCCTTCTTGGTCCTCAGGTAGTCCCGGTTGTGCTCGTTGTCGCCGGCCCTGAGGGGGACCCGCTCGACGATCTCCAGACCGTAGCCGGAGAGCGCCCGGATCTTGCGGGGGTTGTTGGTGAGGAGGCGGATCTTCCGGAGTCCGAGGTCGTAGAGGATCTGGGCCCCCACCCCGTAGTCCCGCAGGTCGGGGGGGAAACCCAGCGCGAGGTTGGCCTCGACGGTGTCGAGCCCGGCGTCCTGGAGGTGGTAGGCCTTGATCTTATTCACCAGGCCGATCCCCCGCCCCTCCTGGCGCAGGTAGACGAGCACGCCGCGGCCCTCCTCGGCGATCTTCTTCATGGCCAGGTCCCGCTGGAAGCCGCAGTCGCAGCGCAGCGAGTGGAGGGCGTCGCCGGTGAGGCACTCCGAGTGCATCCGCACCAGCACCGGCGCGTCGCCGGAGAGGTCGCCCATGACCAGGGCGGCGTGCTCCTCCCCGGTGGTCCGGTCGCGGTAGCCCAGGATGGTGAACTCGCCGTAGGCGGTGGGGAGCCGGGCCTCGGCCTCGCGGGTGACGAAGCGGTCGCCGTTCTCCAGGCGGTAGCGGATAAGGTCGGCGATGGTCGCGATCAGGAGGCCGTGGCGCTCGGCGAAGGCCTCGAGGTCCGGCATCCGAGCCATGCGGCCGTCCTCGCGCAGGATCTCGATCAGCGCCCCGGCCGGGAAGAGGCCGGCCAGCCGCGCCAGGTCCACCGCCGCCTCGGTGTGGCCGGCCCGACGCAACACCCCGCCCCGGCGGGCGATGAGGGGAAAGACGTGGCCCGGCCGCCTCAGGTCGGCGGCGCCGGCCCCGGGGTCGGCCAGGAGGCGGATGGTGCGGGCCCGCTCGAAGGCGCTGATCCCGGTGGTGGCGTCGGCGGCGTCGACGCTCACGGTGAAGGCGGTGCCGTGGGGGTCGGTGTTCTTCTCGACCATCGGGGGCAGGCCGAGCGCCTCGGCCCGCTCCGGGGTCACCGCCACGCAGAGGAGCCCCCGGGCCTCCTTGAGGGCGAAGTTCACCAGCTCGGGGGTAGCGAACTGGGCGGGGAAGATCAGGTCGCCCTCGTTCTCGCGGTCCTCGTCGTCGACGACGATCACCGGCTTGCCGGCCTTGAACGCCTTAAGTACTTCCTCGATTCTCGCGATCATCGCGCCTCCAAAAGCCGCTCCAGGTAGCGGGCGAGCAGGTCGACCTCGAGGTTCACCGCGTCCCCCACCCGGAGCTCGCCCAAAGTGGTGGCCTTCAGGGTGTGGGGGATGAGGGTCACCGAGAACACCCGTCCCCGCACCGAAACCACCGTGAGGCTCACCCCGTCGAGGGCGACCGAGCCCTTCTCGGCCACGTACCGCTCGAGGCCGGGCGGCACCTCGACGTAGAGGTCGGTGGCCCCGGGACGGCGGTCGAAGCGGACCACCCGCCCCACCCCGTCGACGTGGCCGGTGACGAAGTGGCCGCCCAGCCGGTCGCCGACCCTCAGCGCCCGCTCCAGGTTCACCCGGGCCCCGACCCGCCAGCGGGGGGCGGTGCGGCGGAGGGTCTCCTCGGCCAGCTCGACGGCGAACCCCCCCTCGCCGAGCTCGACCACGGTGAGGCAGGCCCCCGCCACGCTGATCGAGTCGCCGATCCGGGTGCCCTCCAGCACCGCCCGCGCCCCGATCCGAACCCGGGTGGGGCGGCCGGGCTGGACCGCCCGGACCTCGCCGACCTCCTCGATCAATCCGGTAAACACGCGCTCCCCTCCCCTTCCCGGGGGGCCAGCTCGAGCCAGAGGTCCTCCCCCAGCCGCTCGCTCGAAAGCAGGCGGAACCGGGGCGCCTCGTCCAGCGCCGGGGCGCAGCCCTCCAAAAGCCCCCGCCCCTCACCGAGGAAGAGGGGGGCCAGAAAGAGCGAAACCCGGTCCACCGCCCCGGCCCGGAAGAACGCCCCGGCCAGCCGGGGGCCGGTCTCGAGCAAGAGCGAGGTCAGCCCCGAGCGGTAGAGCAGGTCCAAGGCGGCGGCCACGCTCACCCGCCCCTCCTCCCGGGGGAGCACCGCCACCCGGGCCCCGGCCTCCCGCAGGGCAGCGATCCGCCGTTCGGGCGCCCCCTCCCCCACCAGCACCCAGGCCCCCCGGGCCACCAGCCGGGCGTCCGGCGGGGTGCGGGCCTCGGTGTCCATCACCACCGGCAGGGGGTCCCTGAGCGGGGGCGGCTCCCGCATCTCGGGGAAGGGGCGGAAGTCGGGGTCGCGGGTGGTGAGGCGGGGGTCGTCGGCGATCGCGGTACCCGCCCCCACCACCAGCGCCGCCGCCTCCTGGCGGAAGGCGTGGGCTACCCGCCGGCTGGCCTCCGAGGTGATCCAGCGGCTCCTTCCTTCGGCGTCGGCCAGGCGGCCGTCGAGGGTGGCGCCGGCCTTAAAGCGGACGAAGGGGCGGCGCCGCCTCACGGCGGTGAAGAAGGCCAGGTTCTGCTGGCGCACCCGCTCGTCCCATCCGGCCAGCACCACCTCGACCCCGGCCGCCCGGAGCCGTTCGATCCCGCCGCCGGCCTCGGGGTTGGGGTCCCGGGCGGCGACCACCACCCGCGCCACCCCGGCCCGGATCAAGGCCAGCGAGCAAGGCGGGGTGCGGCCGGTGTGGTTGCAGGGCTCGAGGGAGACGTAGACGGTCGCCCCCCGGGCAGCCTCCCCCGCCGCCTCCAGCGCGAAGACCTCGGCATGGGGCGCCCCCGCCCGGGGGTGGTGGCCCTCGCCGACCACGCGCCCGTCCTTCACCACCACCGCCCCCACGATGGGGTTGGGGTGGGTGTGCCCCCGGGCCCGCTCGGCGAGGGCCAGCGCCCTTTCGAGGAAACGTCGATCGAGATCGCTCAGCCTATCCACCAACCGCGGGGATCGACCCCGCTTCACCTCCTTCTCCCATCCGGACTTTCACCGTCGGCCCCGGAGTTCCACCGGGTCGGGCCCTTTCGGGCTTCGCGGGCTTTCACCGCCGGTCGGGAATTCCACCCTGCCCCGAAGGAGGGGTCCCGCCTTTGGGCGCGTTCCGCGCCTAGGCGAAGTCTACCACGGGGACGCCCGGGACCATTGTCCGCACCCCACGGTTTTCCGCCAGCCAGCGCAAAAAGCGTTAGGATGGACCGGGACTTGCAGGACCGGGCCCTTTTCTTATACTGAGTCAAAGATAGGGCCCGGCGGGAGGTGGAGATGCCGCTCGACTTCAGCTTGACCGAGGAACAGGAGGAGCTAAGAAAGCTGGCCCGCCGCTTCGCGCGCGAGCAGGTGGCCCCGGTGGCCCGGGAGTACGACGAGCGGGAGGAGGTTCCCTGGCCACTGGTCGAAAAGCTCCACGAGATCGGCCTTTTAAACGTCGGCATCCCGGAGGAAAACGGCGGGCTGGGCCTCGGGCTCGTCGAGGAGGTGATCATCGGCGAGGAGCTCGGCTGGGCCGACATGGGGTTCTACACCATTCCCATGGCCAGCGAGCTGGGCATCACCCCGGTGCTGCTGGCCGGGAGCCCGGAGCAAAAGGAGCGGTTCCTGAGGCCCCTCACCCAGCGGCCCGCCCTCGCGGCCTTCGCCCTCTCCGAGCCGGGAAACGGCTCCGACGCCGCCGCCCTCAAGACCCGGGCCGAGCGGGTGGGCGAACACTACGTCCTGAACGGCACCAAGATGTGGATCTCGAACGCCGCCGAGGCCGACTGGACGGTGGTCTTCGCCACCTTCGACCCCGAGCTCCGGCACAAGGGGGTGGTGGCCCTGGTGGTCGAACGCGACCGGGAGGGGGTTTCCTTCAACAAGATCCACGGCAAGATGGGCCAGCGGGCCGCCCCCACCTACGAGATGGTGCTCGAGGACGTCAAGGTCCCGGTGGAAAACCGCCTCGGCGACGAGGGGGCGGGGTTCAAGATCGCCATGCTCACCCTCGACAAGACCCGCATCCCGGTGGCCGCCGGCAGCGTGGGGGTGGCCCGGCGGGCGCTCGAGGAGGCGGCCAAGTACGCCAAAGAACGCGAGGCCTTCGGCCGGCCGATCATCGATTTCCAGGCCATCCAGTTCAAGCTCGCCGACATGATGATCGGGCTGGAGACCGCCCGCATGTACACCCTCTACGCCGCCTGGCTCGCCGACCGAAACGACCCCCGCCACATCCACGCCTCGGCGATCGCCAAGGCCTACGCCTCGGAGATCGCCTTCGACGCCGCCAACGAAGCGATCCAGATCCACGGCGGCTACGGCTACGTCAACGACTTCCCGGTGGAAAAGCTCCTCCGGGACGTCAAGCTCAACCAGATCTACGAGGGCACCAACGAGATCCAGCGGGTCATCATCGCCCGGCACATCAGGAAGAACATCCCCTAGGAAAGGAGGCGCGATGAAGTTCGTAGCCATCATCCGACAGGTCCCCGACGGGGAGGCCAAGCTCAGGGAGGAGGGCGGCCGGATCGACCTCTCCGGCGCCACCATGATCCTCGACCAGATGGACGAGTACGCGGTCGAGGAGATCCTCCAGCTCAAGGAGAAGCACGGCGGCGAGGCGGTGATCGTGGCCTTCGGGCCCGAGCGGACCAAGGAGGCGATCCGCACCGCGCTGGCGATGGGCGCGGACCGGGCGGTCTTCGTCAAGCACGAGGGCGACGCCGACCCCATCACCGAGGCCAAGGCGCTCGCCAAGGTGCTGGCCGAGGAGGCCCCCACGGTGGTCTTCACCGGCGGCCAGCAGGCCGACTGGGATAGCTACGCCTTAGGCCCGGCGGTGGCCGAGGCGCTGGGCTGGCCGAGCGTGGCCTGGACCACCGCCTTCGAGCTGGAGGACGAGACCCAGGCCACCGCCCAGCACGACCTCGACGAGGGGGCCCAGCGGGTGCGGGTGCGGCTCCCAGCGGTCCTCACCACCCAGCAGGGGCTGAACGAGCCCCGCTACCCCACCCTCCCCGGCATCATGAAGGCCAAAAAGAAGGAAATTAAGGAAATTCCCGCCGAAGAGCTCGGAGTCACCGGTACCAAGGTCGAGATCCTTTCCCAGGCGATCGTCAAAATCGAGCGCAAGCAGAAGATCCTGGACGGCACCAAGGAGCCCGAGAAGGCGGCGGAAGAGCTGGTCCGGCTCCTCCACGAGGAAGCCAAGGTCATCTAGAAGGGAGGCGCCATGGTTCTCGTCTACATCGATCACGACGGCAAGAAGCCCAAGAAGGGGGGCCTGGAGGCGGTCACCCGGGCCCGCGAGCTGGCCGGCGCCCTGGGCTCGCCGGTGGCCGGGCTGATCGTCGGCCAGGGCCTCGGCGAGGTGGCCGAGGCGGCGAAAACGTACGTCGACACCCTCTACGTCGCCGACGCCCCCGCCTTCGCCGAATACACCGCCGAGAAGTGGACCGCCGCCGCCTTCGCCGCCGCCCAGAAAGCGGGGGCGAAGGCGGTGGTCGCCCCCGCCAGCCGCACCGGCCGCACCTGGACCGCCCGGCTGGCCGCCCGGATGGACGCCGGGCTGCTGGAGGACGTCCTCGAAATCGAGCCCTCCGCCGAAGCGGTGGTGGCCAAGCGCTACACCTTCCTCAACCGGGTCCTCGAGACCCAGCGGGCGGCCTACCCGGTGGTGGTCACCAGCAAGCCGAACGCCGCGCCGGTCGCCGAGCCGGGGGGCGAGGGTCGGGTGGAGGGCCTCGAGGTCCCGCTCGGCGAGCTGGAGGCCCGGGTCGAGGTGCTGGAGCGGATCCAGGAGGAGAAAAAGCGGGTCTCCCTCACCGAGGCCAACGTCGTCGTCACCGGCGGCCGGGGCATGGGCTCGGCCGAGGCTTTCAAGCTGGTCGAGGAGCTCGCCGACCTCCTGGGCGGCGCGGTCGGCGCGACCCGGGCGGTGGTCGATGCCGGCTGGCGGCCCTACGCCGAGCAGGTGGGCCAGACCGGGAAGACCGTCCAGCCAGCCCTCTACATCGCCCTTGGCGTCTCCGGCGCGGTGCAGCACCAGGCCGGGATGAACAAGTCCAAGGTGGTGGCGGCGGTCAACAAGGACCCCGACGCTCCGATCTTCAAGGAGACCGACTACGGCATCGTTGGCGACGTGCACCAGGTGCTGCCGGCGATGATCGAGGCGGTGAAGAAGCTCAAGGACTGAGGGGCGGCCCTTTCTGCCGGCCGGGCCCGGGCGGGGCCCGGCCGGCGCGTATCATGGGGGCGGTATGGCCGACCCAAGCCGCGCGATGCTGGAAGAGCTCATCGCCGAGATGGAAGAACGTCGCAAGCGGGTCCTCCTAGGCGGCGGCGAAAAGCGGATCGAAAAGCAGCACGAGAAGGGCAAGCTCACCGCCCGCGAGCGCATCGACTACCTCCTCGACGAGGGCTCCTTCGTCGAGCTGGGGACCTTCGTCGAGCACCTCGAGACCCCCCTGATGGAGGGGGTCGAGGCCCCCGGCGAGGGGGTGGTTACCGGCTACGGCACGATTCAAGGCCGGAAGGTCTTCGTCTTCAGCCAGGATTTCACCGTCCTGGGCGGCTCGCTGGGGAAGATGCACGGGCGGAAGATCGCCCAGATCATGGACCTGGCGGTCAAGGTGGGGGCCCCGATCGTCGGCCTCAACGACTCCGCCGGCGCCCGCATCCAGGAGGGGGTGGACAGCCTCTCGGGCTACGGCGAGGTCTTCTACCGGAACGCGGTCTACTCCGGGGTCGTGCCCCAGATCTCGGCGATCCTCGGCCCCTGCGCCGGGGGCGCGGTGTACAGCCCGGCGATCACCGACTTCGTGCTGATGAGCCGGGGGACCTCCTACATGTTCATCACCGGCCCCGAGGTGATCAAGTCGGTGACCCGGGAGGAGGTCTCCTTCGAGGAGCTCGGCGGCGCCGACGTCCACGCCCGGGTCTCGGGGGTGGCCCACCTCGAGGCCGACGGCGACCGGGCGGTGCTGGACCTGGTCAAGGAGCTCCTCTCCTACCTGCCCCAGAACAACCGGGAAAAGCCCCCGATCAAGCCGAACGGCGACCCCCCCGACCGCAAGACCCCCGAGCTTTTGGACCTGGTCTCCCCCGACCCCCGCCGCCCCTACAACATGCACGAGGTCATCCGCACCCTGGTCGACGATCGCGTGTTCCTGGAGATCCACCCGGGCTGGGCCCGGAACATCATCGTGGGGTTCGCCCGGCTTGGGGGCATGCCGGTGGGGATCGTGGCCAACAACCCCCGCTTCATGGCCGGCGCCCTCGACATCCACGCCGCCGACAAGGCGGCCCGGTTCATCCGAACCCTCGACGCCTTCAACGTGCCGATCCTGACCCTGGTGGACGTCACCGGCTTCCTGCCCGGCGTGGCCCAGGAGCACGGCGGCATCATCCGCCACGGCGCCAAGATGCTCTACGCCTACGCCGAGGCCACCGTCCCCAAGATCACCCTGATCGTGCGCAAGGCCTACGGCGGCGCCTATCTCGCGATGAACTCCAAGGACATGGGGGCCGACGTGGTGCTGGCCTGGCCCACCGCGGCGGTGGCGGTGATGGGGGCCGAGGGGGCGGCCAACATCATCTACCGGCGGGAGATCCAGACCTCGAAAAACCCCGAGGAGACCCGCCGCAGGAAGGTCGAGGAGTACAAGCGGACCTTCGACAACCCCTACATCGCCGCCGCCCGCGGCTACGTCGACGACGTGATCCCCCCCGAGGTTACCCGGGCCCACCTGGTGCGCCATCTAAAGGCCCTTTGGGAGAAGGAGGAGGCGCGTCCGTGGAAAAAGCACGGCAACATCCCGCTTTAGGCAAGGCCCCCCTTCCGCCCGCCCGCCGGGGAGCGGAGCCGTGGTCCTGAGCGCCCTCGAGGCCCTCCACCGCGAGATCGTCGCCTGCCGCCGCTGCCCCCGGCTGGTCGCCTGGCGGGAGGAGGTCGGCCGGAAAAAGCGCCGGGCCTTTCGCGACTGGGACTACTGGGCCAAGCCGGTGCCGGGGTTCGGCGACCCCCAGGCCCGGCTCCTGATCTTCGGCCTCGCTCCCGGGGCCCACGGGGCCAACCGCACCGGTCGGGTCTTCACCGGCGACGCCTCCGGCGACTTCCTCTACGCCGCCCTCTACCGCGCCGGGCTTGCCAACCAGCCCACGAGCACCCACCGGGGAGACGGCCTAGCGCTCTTCGGCGTCTACATCACCGCGGCCGTGCGCTGCGTGCCGCCCAAGAACAAACCCACCCGCGAGGAGATCCAGGCCTGCCGCGTTTGGACCGAGCGCGAGCTCGCCCTGCTCCCAAACCTCCGGGTCTACCTGGCCCTCGGCCGCATCGCCCACGACGCCCTGCTCGCGCACTTTGGGCTTAAAAAGCGCGATCGCCCCTTCGCCCACGGGGCCGAGTACCCGCTCTCCGGGGGCAAGGTGCTGCTTTCGAGCTATCACGTTTCCCGCCAGAACACCCAGACCGGCCGGCTCACCCCGGCGATGTTCGACCGGGTGCTGGAAAGGGCCAAGGCGCTTGCCGAGCTTTAAACGCCTCGTCCGCGGATTCCGGGCGATTCTCGGCATCGCCCGCCCCGACGACGCTTGGGCCCGGGCCCGGCTCCGCCCTTCCGAGTTCGCCCTCTACCGCCGGCTCGACCCCCGCGACCGCGAGCACGCGGTGCTGGTCGCCAAGGAGCTCGTCCGCCGCTACCCGGACGCGCCCCCCGAGGCGGTGCGGGCCGCCCTCCTCCACGACATCGGCAAGGCGGTGCGGCCCTACCGAGCGGTCGAGCGCATCCTCACCGCCCTCCTCGAGCCCTGGCTTCCGAGACTTCCGGAAGCACCCCTTTTTCCCGGCTGGCGGGGGGCGGTGCAGGTGCGGCTTCACCACGAGCGCTACGGGGCCAAGCGGGTGAAAGACCCCACAGTACGGGCGATCCTCCTCGCCCTTATCGAAGAGGGGGAGGGCGAAGCTGCCCTTTGGGCCCGCCGCATTGCCGCGATCGACGACCGGTATTAGCGGATCAGGCTCAGGAACTCCTCCCGGGTCTTGGCGTTGGTCTTGAAGACCCCCCGCATGGCGCTGGTGACCGCCGAGGAGTGCTGCTTCTCGACCCCCCGCATCATCATGCAGAGGTGGACCCCCTCGATCACCACCGCCACCCCCTCGGGCTCGACCACCCGCTCGATCGCCTCGGCGATCTGGGTGGCGAGCCGCTCCTGGATCTGGAGCCGGCGGGAGAACATCTCCACGATGCGGGCGAACTTGGAGAGGCCGAGCACCTTCTTTTTGGGGATGTAGCCGATGTGGACCTGGCCGAAGAAGGGGAGCAGGTGGTGCTCGCACATCGAGTAGAACTCGATCCCCTTCACCACCACCATCTCCGAGCCCTCGGCGTCGAAGAGGGCGTCGTTCACCACCTCCTCGAGGCGCTGCCGGTAGCCCCGGGTGAGGAAGGCCCAGGCCCGGGCGACCCGGCCCGGGGTGTCCCTTAGCCCCTCACGACCCGGGTCCTCGCCGATCCCGGCGAGCCAGGCCTCGACCAGGGGCGCCAGCGACCCCAGGTCCAGCTCGGTCTCGAAGCGGAGCCCGGTGTCCTCGAGCTCGACCAACCTTTTCTCGCGGTCCATCGCGCCTCCTACAGGTTCCAGCCGCCGGCGACCTCGAGCACCTGCCCGGTGAGGTAGCCGGAGGCCTCGTCCACGAAGAAGCCTACCGCCCGGGCCACCTCGGAAAGGTAGGCCACCCGACCCATGGGGATCTCCCCCACCGGCTGGGAGATGGAGTTCTCGGCCACCCCGGGGGCGACGACGTTGGCGGTGGCCCCCTTGGGGGCGAGCCGGCGGGCGAGCGCCTTGGCCAGGAGCACGACCCCGGTCTTGGCGATGAAGTAGGGGGCGATCGCCGGCTTGGCGGTGATCTGCCCGGCCCCGGCGTAGCCCAGGAAGACGATGCGGCCGGCCGGGCCCGCCGCCACCAGGTGGGGCCAGGCCGCCCGGGCCAGGTAGAAGGCGGCGTCGAGGTTAGTGGCCAGGACGCCGCGCCATTCCTCGGGGGTGACCGCCTCGAGGGGCTTGAACAGGTAGTCGCCGATGTTCTGAACGAAGACCTCCAGCCCCCCCAGGGCCTCGGCCGCCTCGGCCACCGCCCGCTCGACCTCGCCGGGGTCGGTGAGGTCACCCCGCACCAAGGCCGACCGCACCCCCCGCGCCCGCACCGCTTGGGCGGTGGCCCGGGCGTCCGCCTCGCTCGTGCGGTAGTGGACGGCGACGTCGAGGCCCATGCCGGCGAGCTCCAGGGCGATC
>Ga0256841_1002533_pt1 | contig 14451 bp, 16 predicted proteins | sample 356308metaG_FD_185971 | JGI IMG/M metagenome (GOLD analysis project Ga0256841, IMG submission 185971) | Hydrothermal vent microbial communities from Mid Atlantic Ridge, Atlantic Ocean - 356-308 | ecosystem: Environmental > Aquatic > Marine > Hydrothermal vents | place: Atlantic Ocean: Mid...
GCCCTGCTACATGTGTGAAGACATACCCTGCGTCCCTGCCTGTCCTACAGGTGCTCTGGAACCAGATCTCGTTTCCACCCTCAGGAACGGCAAAAAGGAGCTTGACATAACTAAGGCGCGCATGGGTGTGGCGGTCATAGACCAGAAGAACTGCATAGCCTACTGGGGGCTCAGGTGTGACGCCTGTTACAGGGTCTGCCCCCTCCTGGATAAGGCTATATACATAGAGCTTTACAGAAACCCCAGAACGGGCAAGCACGCCTTCATGGTTCCCAAAGTTGACCCGGACTACTGCACCGGCTGTGGACTCTGCGAACATGCCTGCGTTACGGAGAAGCCCGCCATATTCGTCCTGCCCAGAGAGATAGCCCTCGGAAGGGCTGGCAAACATTACATGAAGGGCTGGGAGGAGAGCAGAGAGGTTGAGGAACCAAAGGGGACAAGGGGATTAGGACACAAGAGCGCTGAGGACTACCTGAACACGGAGGATCTTCTCAATGAGTGAGGAGAGAAAGGGAGTAGGACACTACCTTTACAAGCACAGATTCCTGATCCTGCGTAGGCTCTCCCAGTTTTCTATAATGGCTCTTTACATAGGGGGAAATATCTACGGCTGGAAGATCCTTCGGGGGAACCTGAGCTCCTCAAGGCTTCTTGACACCGTGCCTCTCGCAGACCCCTTTGCGGTTCTCCAGATGTTCTTTGCGGGGGCTATCGTTGCTACCGATGCGCTGATAGGTGCAGGCTTGATACTCGCCTTCTACTCGCTGATAGGAGGGCGTGCCTTCTGTAGCTGGGTGTGTCCGGTGAACGTGGTGACAGACTTTGCCAACTGGCTCAGGGTGAAGACCAAGATACACAGGGAGGAGTGGCAACTCAGGATAACGAGGAAGACGAGGTATATAGCTCTTGCCCTTGCCCTCATTCTCTCCCTGATACTCGGTATGCCTGCCTTTGAGTACGTTAGTCCCATATCCATACTCCACAGGGGGCTGATATTCGGAATGGGTCTCGGCTGGACTATGGTCCTTGCCTTATTCCTCTTTGACCTCTTCGTCATAAAGAACGGGTGGTGCGGGCACGTCTGTCCCCTCGGAGGCTTTTACTCCCTTGTAACAAGACCGAGCCTTATAAGGGTCAACTACAACAAGGAAAGGTGTACCGAGTGCATGGAGTGCGTGAGGATATGCCCCGAGAGTCAGGTTCTTCATATGGTTGGAAAGCACAGCTCCCTTGTAAAGTCTGGAGAGTGCATAAACTGCGGGAGGTGTGTGGAGGTCTGCAATGACAACGCAATCTATTTCTCTTTGAGATTTAAAAAGGAGGAAGTCAGCCATGAGACTAAGTAAGGAGCTTTTCTTACTGTCCGCAGGAGTTTCTCTGGTGTTTCTGAGCGTAGCTCAGGCTGTTAAGGAGGTCATCTCCGAAGAGGAGCTGGGCTACAGGAACCAGACCCTCTACGACGAAAAGCCCGTAGCTCCTCCAAAGGTTGAGTTTCCCAAGAACCCGCCCGGTAGCGGAAAGAAGTTCGCAAGGGCTTACGAGAACGCCCCGCCCCAGATACCCCACTCAATTGAGGGACTCGTTCCCATAAAGCCCGGTCAGAACGCATGCCTCGGTTGCCACATGCCCGACGTAGCCAAGTCTGTGGGAGCCACACCCGTACCCAAGACCCACATAGCCCTTGACCTCTTCACCAAAGGAGGAAAGAAGAAGGAGCTTAAGATTGACCCCGCGAGGTATCAGTGTGTTATGTGCCATACTCCTCAGGCTAATGCAAAACCCCTCGTGAAGAACACCTTTAAGCCCGAGTTCAGGGATCCGCAGGCAAAACAGAGGTCAACCCTTTTTGAGCACTGGAAAGAGGGGCTACCTTGAACAGGAGAGAGCTCTTTAAAGCCTTCGTGCCCTCCTCAAAGAGGGAAAGGTTTCTGCCCAGACCACCCGGCAGTAAGGATGACTTTACCTCCTGCAAAGAATGCGATGCACCGTGCATCAGAGAGTGCGAGACAGGAGTTCTTGTCAGAGATGAGGAGGGCGCACCTTACCTTCTCTTTGAAAGGTCCGGCTGTTCTTTCTGCGGGGTATGTGCCCAAGTCTGTCCGAAGGGAGTCATATCTGAAGGCTCAAGTACTATAAGGGCAAAGATTGTAATAAATCCGAACATATGCAGTGCCTGGAAAGGAGTTTTGTGCTTTTCCTGTAAGGAGCCTTGCCTTGACAATGCGATAAGGTTTGAGGGTCTCTACAAACCCGTTGTAGTATCGGAAAGATGCACAGCCTGTGGCTTCTGTGTATCCCACTGTCCTACTGGAGCCATTGAGGTGAGAGCAAATGTCTCTTAACCTCCTTCTCTTTCTGCTTATAAGCCTCTGCTTTGGTGCGGAGCTTGAAGGAACCATTGATGTTGGGCATGCGGTCACAGACATGATCTATAAGAAGGGTATTCTTTATGTTGCCACAGAGCAAGGGGAGGTGAAGTTCATTGACCTTAAAAAGAAGAAAGTTCTTAGGAGCATTGAGCTTCCCGCCATAAGGGACTTCATGGGAAATCCCATACCGCCGAAGGTCTATTCGGTTGATCTCTCGCCGTCCCGAAAGGAGCTTCTCATAGTGAGTCAGGCATCGGGAGGCTTTAGCGAGGTTTACACCTACAGAGAGGGAAGGGGCTTTGAAAAGGTCATAGACCTGGGCTGGAACCTGATAATAAAAGAAGGGAGATACGTATCCGATGACAGAGCCCTCCTTGCCCTTCTGGGGGATGAGATAGCCCTCATGGACCTGAGGAAGAAGGAGTTTATATACAGGGTTCAGGTGGGGCGTTCTTCACTATCCGATATTGACCTGAGCGAAGACAGGCAAAAGGCTGCGGTGTCGGACGAGGCGGGCGTAGTCAGCCTCGTGAGGGTATCCGATGGCAAGGTGATAAGGCGCTTTAAGGGTGTGAACGTGGACAAGCTCTACAGGCTTGATTACAGGGACGGGAAGATACTCGTCGGAGGAAGGGACAGGAGGGTAGCCCTCTACTACACCGACGGCGATAAGTACAGGAAATTTCCCGCAAGGTTCTTAGTCTTCTCGGTTGCAATGGACAGCTCTGCAAAGCTGGGTGCATACCTTTACAACGAACACAGCGATGTAAGGGTGATTGAGCTTGAATCCGGAACTGAGGTAGCTATGCTCAGAGGACACACCTACCCGGTCAGTGTTATGCTCTTCCTTGACGGGAAGCTCCTGACCGGGTGCGATGACGGAAAGATATTTATATGGAGGTTAGAGAGATGAACATATCGGGAGTTGTGGTGAGAACCAAACCCGAGAATCTGGAGCAGGTAATCAGGGAGCTTGAGGAATCGGGGATGTGTGATGTCCACTTCCACGACGATAAGGGAAGGATAATAGTTACCATAGAGGCGGAGACTACCGAGGAGGAGATATTCAAGCTCAAGGCTATCCAGTCCCTTGAGAACGTCCTCTCAGCAGACCTTGTCTATGCCTATAGCGAAGAAGAGCTTGAAAAGGCGAGAGAAGAGATAGTGATGGAGAAGGGAGCACTGCCGAAGCTGATAGAGGAAGACGTCCCCGCGGAGAGGATAAAGTACTACGGACATATATATAAGGAGTATGAGTAGAGTTCAACTTACAAGGCTAAAGGGAAGGTAGTTAAAATCGTTCTTGGGTTCTAATATCTCAATAACTTACTCTGAGTGAAAGCAAAATTCGGACCCTCACTTTTCAGGGATGACTGTAACCCTACCGATCAAAAACCCTTTTTATCAATAACTTAGAACTGCGAATTGTTTGCAATTAGAGTTGGTGTCATGATTTTGTAGATATATCAATGCATTCCTGCCCGAGTGCATCCCCCAACGTTTTGCTCAAAATCCGCCCTATTCAGTTGTCAAGGAGCCGGCAGGGAATTTCCCCCTGCATATTGGGCTTCAAAAAGCTTAGAACTTCGGCTGAAAATAGAATATGATTTTTGTCATCTCTCAATATTCTAGGCGCATTATCAACAACTTACGATAACAAATTTCAAAATTTTGTAAGTCATTCATCTATCATTCTTTTTTAACCACGCCTGAGGTGTCAGATACAAGCTTATTTTTTCGTTTATAATCAGTATGAGCTTTGGGGAGGTTGGTTTTTTGCAGGGGAGAGAGCTCATAGCCCTGGGAGGACTACTCCACGACATAGGCAAGTTCGTCCAGAGGGCAACAAACAAGAAAGCTCAAGAAAAAGAACATTTTGGATACGCACACGCTGAGCTGAGCTACCAAGAAAGCAAAAGGATACTCCAATTGTTTGATATAGAAGGTGTGGGTAGAGAGTTGGTTCTTTCTTCTTGCTTTCACCACAACCCATCCACAACCCATCCTGAAGCGAGCCCTGAGCTCAGATGGTTAAGAGCACTGTTCAGGCTTGCGGATTGGTATGCTTCAACGGAAAGAAGCTCTCTTACGGATGTAGAAAATGAGGAAAAGTACAAAAGACTCAGGTCTATTTTTGAAGCTGTAAGTCTGGAAGGGGAAGCACAGCCTTCAATAGTAAGGCTTTCTCCTCTCTCCCTTGATGAAGATGTTATATTTCCGAAACCTCTTAAAGAGGCTCAAGATTACGCAAAACATGGTGAGGAAGAACAGTACTATGAATATTACGGAGATTATTCAAAACTATGGCAAGATTACAACACCTTCCTTGAGAATATTCCTTCTAAGAGCATGACCTCCCTAAGCCAGAAGCTCAGCCTGCTTTATCACCTGATGTATAAATACACCTGGTGCATTCCTGCCTCAATATACGATAGGGAAAGGTATCACTCCCATTATCCAGACATATCCTTGTTTGACCACTCAAGGGTAGTTTCTGCCCTCGCTACCGCTCTTTACACTGATGAAAACAAAAAGCTCCTTTCAGGATACGATGATAGCAAGAGAGAGGAATTTGCAAGTAAACTTAAGCTCATCCTCTTTGAAGGAGACATAAGTGGAATCCAAAAGTTTCTTTATGACATAACGAATATAAAGGGTGTTTCTAAAAGGCTCCGGGGCAGGAGCACTTTCCTCGCTTTCCTGCCTGAGATCGTTGGAAGATCCGTTCTGAAGGAGCTCGGCTATCCGTGGACCAGTATGCTCTATGTGGGAGGAGGTAAGTTTCAGGCGGTCGTGGGTTATGAAGAAGGCATAGAGGAGAGGCTCTATGAGGTGGGAGGAAAGGTGGAAGAGGCTCTTATAAGGGAGTTTGGGGGTAAGCTCGGGTTTGTCATATACCACACGGATATGGTTCTATCTGACCTGAAAGATTACCAGCAAGTTATAAAGAAGCTTATGGAGGAAGGTCAGAGAGCTAAAAAGAGGAAGTTCTCTAAAACCCTCATGAACTTTGAAACCCTTGCCAATGGGAATGTTCGGAGGAAGGTAAAGCTCTGTCTCTCCTGTAGGTGGGAGGCTGTGGAGGAGGAAGAAGAAACCTGCCACTGGTGTGAGAAGTTTGCAGAGGTGGGAGGTAAGATTCCAAAAAGCGTATATGTAGCCTTTTCCTCCAGGCCTGTGGATAGATACATAGACAGAGGTTTTCATATAGATGGTCTGGGCGCAGTTTACTTCTTTAAAGAAATAGAAACTACAAGTGGGTTTGAAGATATCTTCGTTATAAACGATACCCGGAGATTTACCGAAGATAAATACTCAACAGGCTTCAAATTTCTTGCCCAGAGCGTTCCCTTTGAAGAGGGAGGTTCTGGAGAGATAAAAACTTTTGAAGAGCTTGCCCAAGAAGCTAACGGAGACAAGAAGATTGCGTACGTTAGAGCGGATGTTGATAATCTTGGCCTCATTTTCATGAAGGGTTTAGAAGGAAACTATACCGTCTCTCGTGTTGCCACTCTAAGCAGAAGTCTTGATCTCTTTTTCTCAGGATACCTGAATACCCTCTTTTCTAAAGAGTTTCCCAACAAGATATACACAGTCTATGCGGGCGGTGATGATCTTTTTATAGTCGCTCCCTGGGACATTGCTATAAAGGCTATAGGCAGGATAAGAGAGGAATTCAGATACTTTACATGTCACAACAGCTCCTTCGGACTTTCTGCTGGAGTTTACATCACTGGAGGCACCTATCCCATAAGGCTTGCTGCGGATGGAGCTGAGCAAGCGGAATTAAAGGCGAAGTCTGCTCCAGGTAAGGATAGTATAAGCATACTTGGAGAGGTTCTGAGGTGGGAGGAGCTTAGGGAGAGGACTGAACAGATAGAGGAGGTAGTCAGAAGAGTTATTGAAAAGCAGATAGGAAGAACAAACCTATACAGGATCTACATGCTCTTGAGAGAGTATAGAGAAGGGAGTGAAAAGGAAAGGTACATGTTCTATCCTTTCTTCTATTACTATCTTTTGAGAAATGTAAAGGACGAACGGAATAGGGAAATGATAATAGACCTTTTCTTGGATAAATCTAAGGACTATGAAGTTAGGATCTCTGCCCTCTTCAGTGCCAAGTACGTCCTCATGAGAACAAGGGATGTCAGACACTGAGGTTTTGAGAGGTTTATATAGATGGAGGGAAGTATAGTGTTCAGAGTTATGAAAGATATTGAGGCTTTTAAGAGCCCTATAGGTCAGTTTTTTAAACTGATAGCCGAACTAAGTGAAGAGGTCTATAGAAATCTTGGCGAAGGCTTTCCAGAAGAGATATATCAGAAAGCTCTCCAGTTTGAAATGAGGGAAAAGGGTATAAGCTTTCAAAGGGAGGTAAATATTGAGATATTCTATAAGGGAATACCTCTTGGTTTTGACAGACCAGACTTCATTGTTAGACCCTGCCAGCTCTCTGGAGGAAAACCCGTGGTAATAGAGCTAAAAGCTGTAAAAAAGCTCGGTGAAAAGCACATAACGCAGGCTAAAACCTATCTAAGGTCCCTTCCTCATGCTTCCGATGGAGAACTTAAAGACTGTAAGCACTGCATACTGATAAACTTTCCAGATAATAATAATGGAAGTGTTGAATGTTTTCTTATAGAAAGAGAGGAGGTGGAGAGATGAGAGATAATACATACTCTGTTGAATCTCTTGTGAGCAGACTAAAGAGAGAGCCTTTAAATTCCATACCTCCCAGTGAACTCTTAAAGCCCCGTAAATTCGCTTATTCTATAGCCAAGCAGTTAAAAATTAGGCGTGCTCAGTTAAGAAGGATTTACGGAGAGCTTAAAGCTATCTTTGAAGATGTGAAAAAGAGAGGAAGCTTTGATGATGAATCGCTAACAAAGCTCTACATGCTGTATCCTATTCTTGAATATCAGAGGAGTAGAAATTTAGTCGGTTCTGATTTTGTGAAGCTGATAACAGCTCTTCTGGAGAATGTGGAGCAGTTTAGCGAACAGGAGAACATAGACATGGTTGATAAGTTCCTCACAGCGTTAGTTGCCTATGCAAGAGATAAGTAAAGGAGGGTTGAGATGAAGTACACAGGCTCTTACATCATCAATTATAAGCTCAAAGCCCTTACAGGTTTGAGGGTGGGAGGTTCAAAAGAAGAATTTGATATTGGAGGTACTGACAACCCTGTCATGAAAGTGCCCGCGGATATACCTGATTACTACGGTGAGAACAGACCACTTCCCAAAGGAGCTCCCTACATACCCGGCTCTTCAATCAAGGGGAAGATGAGAAGCCTCCTTGAATGGGTCTATGGGCGGGTGGAAGATAACATCACATCAGAAGAAGCCCTTAAGGTTCAAAAAAAGGTGGGACAAGCCAAAAGAGCTTACGAAGAGGCGCTCAGAAAAGGAAATATTGAAGAAATTAACAGGGCTAAAAAGAACTTCAGTGATGCTGTTGAGGAATATACAAAAGTAGCTGGAAGGGTTTGCAGTTGTGGAAAGTGCCCTGTATGCATTGTTTTCGGAATAGGAGAAATAGATACCTACAAGGAACTCTTACCAGAAGAACAGCCTGGACCCCCAAGGGCAAAGTTCTTTGATCTTTATCCTACAGAAGAGACCCTTAGCAACCTTCAAGAAGCCTTAGGTAGGGGGATCTTCACAGAGATAAAAACGGAGAATCAGATCAACCGCATAACCTCTCGTGCAAATCCTCGTAAAGTGGAGAGGGTTCCAGCAGGAGCTGTTTTTGAAGGCACCATAGTCTTTGACTGCTACAAAGAAGGTGATGAAAACCTTCTCAAGGTAGTCCTGCAAGGTATGCAGAAGCTTGAAGATAACTTCCTTGGAGGCTATGGCTCAAGAGGCTCAGGGAGGATTAAGTTTGAGGATATAGAGATAAGGTGGAGACCTGCGGAGTTCTATAAGAGTGGCACAGGTGAAGAGGTAAAGGGCAAGTTCAGCACACTCATGGAGGCAATGGAGAGCCTGGGAGAAATAAAGGGATGATGCCCAAGAAAACACTCAGAGTTGACTTCCTACCCCGTTCCGCCTTCAAAGGGTATCCAGATAGTTATACTCTCTTCGGTGCTATATGCTGGGGTATAAGGGTTCTTGAAGGAGAAGAAGCCCTAACAGATATGCTTGAAAAGTTTAAAGAAAAACCTCCCTTTTTAATATCCTCTCCCGTTTTTATCAGGAAAGGGAAGCTTTTCTTTCCCAGACCTGCCCTTGAAGAGAACTCAGAGGAGGAGCTTACTCCTGAGAGTTACAGCTTGAGGAAGAAGGTTAAGAAGGCTAAGTACGTTAGCGAAGACGCCTTCAGAGCTGTGCTTGAAGGAAAGGTAAGGACAAGCGGGGAGCTTTCCAAGTTCACAGAAGAAGGTGAATTTTACAGCAGTTTGAACACCATCCATGCAAGTATAAATAGGATAACCTGGACTACCAGTGGGGGAGAGCTTTACAACGAAGAGGTCTACTATTTTTCCCTTCCATTCTCAGTTTTCTTTCTCTTCTATCAGGAAGAGTTTGAAGCACTCGTGAAGTCAGCCCTGCGCTTTGTTCAACTTGGTGGTAATAGATCTACTGGTATGGGAAGATATAAAGTTATATTTGGAGACGTACCTGAGTGGTTTATAAAACACCTTGAGCCTACTGAAAACTTTATAAGCCTTTCTCCACACTTCTATGATGATTCTTTTGTGCTTGAAGAAAGCCTCTATGAACCCAAACCTCTGATGGGAATTGTAGATAACTATTTCTACGCACCTACCCCAGCAATAATAAAGCGAAAGGTGATGTACATTGACAGAGGCTCCAATATAAGGGTTAAGAACAGAAAGGACTTCTACGGTGGACTTAAGGAAGTCGTGAGAGACGAAGGAAGGAATGTAACGGTTTATCAGTACGGGTACGCCTTTCCTCTCTATGTGAGGTGGCAGTAATGAAGATAGAGGCCATTACACCAGTCCATATAGGAAGTGGGGAGGAGATAATACCTTGGGAATACAGCATCGTAGGAAAGAAACTCGGCATATATCCCGTGGACTACATAGTTTCATCCCTTGCGAATATATATAAAGGTGCACGCTTAAGAAACCTGCTGATCGCCCTCAGGAATGAAGTTAAGGAGTATGGCTTTAAGAAAAGCTTTGGAGACTTTCTTAGGAGTGAAAGGATAGCTCTTGAACCCCTATACACTCTTGAATTTAGAACTAACCTCAGAGGTGGAGGAGAGTATAGAACTGTAAAGAGCTTTATAAAGAGCAAAGATAGAGTTTACATTCCCGGCTCGGAGATAAAGGGTGCTCTCAGGACCGCCTTTATCTTCGGAGTTATCCTGAGGGAGATTAAAAAAGAAAATTACTCTCTTTTGGGGAGAATTGTAAGTATAGTGAAGAGAGCACTGCAAACCAAAGAATGGGGAGAAGCTTCTTCAAAAATTGAGTCCCTGATTCTGAGGAGAGGTTCTCCTAACGATGCAAGGTACGACCTTTTCAGAGCGATTGAAGTCTCTGACAGTACTGAGGCTGAACCTTCTGGAACTCTATATGTGGATTCGGTTAATGTAATCGGTGCAAGTGAGTCCATACAAGAAATTGACGAACTTCTCAAGCCCAGCAGGAGCTTTGAGGTAGAGGTGCATATAGATGAGGACTCAAAGAAAGCCCTCTCAAAAATTACGGATAACCCCTACGTTGAACTGCTTGACCTTGAGTTTTTGAAAGAGAGTGCTACTGAGTTTTACAAATTCCTACTTGATGTAGATAGGAAATATTTTGATAAACATGCCTATGAGATAAGTGGAGACCCACTCAAGGAACCTGAGGAGGCTCTTACAAGAGGGGATTTTCTGCTGAGGATAGGTAAACATCAGGGATTCTTAAGTATGACTCTAACTATCACCATTCTTATGGGGGACAAGGGGCTCTATGAAAAGCTCTACAAGGGGGTTGTACCTAAATTTAGTGGTGGGATTAACAAAACGAGAAAGCTGACTTCGGAGGGTAAAGCCCTCGGCTGGTGCAGGCTGGCGGAGGAAAGCTGAGATGAAGACCCTCATTACCACCCTCGGGAGGGGTCAGTTTAATAAAGAGACAAAGGAGTTTGACTACTTTGAGGTTCCCTACAGGCTTTCCGATGAAAAGACCTACAGGACCAAGCTCGTTGCCCGTGCGCTCGTTGAGTATCTCAAGCCCGACGAGGTTTACGTTGTGGGCACATCAGAGTCCCTCTGGAATCTGGCGGACAATCTTATAGGGAACTACAAAAGGGTAGAGATACCTTACGGCAAAAGTCAAGAAGAGTTCTGGGAGATGTTCAGAAAAGTTTACTCAATTGATGTTGAGGGTAAGGAGCTATACATAGACATAACTCACGGCTTCAGGTCTATACCCCTGATGACCACGACGATGGTAAGCCTCTTTACAAAGGTAAAGGGTGCGCACATAAAGGGGGTTTACTACGGCATATACGAGGCGAAGTCCGAGGACGGCACCGTTCCCATAATTGACCTTCTGCCCTTCATAGAGCTAAACGAGTGGATAGAGGGCTTTACCCTGCTCACCCGATATGGGGACGGGCTTTCCATTGCGGAGCTGGTAAAGAAGAAAGCAGAAGGTTACCCCGACAGAAAGGGTCTCGGAAGGATAAACTCCCTCCCCAAGGTTCTTGAGAAGTTCTCTCAGGCGGTTAGCTTCAATGCCCTTGAGCTGATAACAAAATCCACAAAGGACCTGATAGACTGCCTTGAGAAGGTTGACAAAATCCCCACGGGCTTTGAGGCTCTGGAGCTTTTAAAGGATGCCATTCTCTCAGAAGCCCTCAAATTTGCCTCCTACAAAAGCGTGTGGGAAAAACAGCTTAAGCTCGTCAAGTGGCTATTTGAGAAGAGAAGATACTCAGAGGCACTCATTGCTCTGGAAGAAACTATCTTTACTTACATAATGGAGAGCCTCCGCAAAGACTACCTTGATGACAGCAGGAGGAAGTTGGGAGCGGTGTTCAGGGAGGACTGCGAGAGCCACAGGCTCTTTACAAAGGATATGAACAAACTCTTTAGCAGAATTCAAGAACTCAGAAACAAAACGGGACATGCCTTTATGAAGAAGAGCACGAGTGAGGGGGATATAAAGGAAGCCATAAACAACTTAAGAGACTACATCAAAACCGCGGAGGAACTGCTCAAAGAAGGCAGAGTCGTAAAGGACTTTACAGCTTTGAGGGAAGCTCTGGAGGCTTGTCCGGAGGCTTGAGGGTGGAGTATATTCTCTTTGCCCTTTTGGGTTTGTTACCTTTCGGTCTCTACAGGTGGCTCAGGTCAGAGGAGGATACCTCGGACTCATACGCTACCCATTGGGAAGACGATGACAGCTCGGAAGAAGATGAAGATATAACAAGGTATTCTGATACCGACAACTATTACTACAGCTCAATTTCAGACACGGAGGACGATACAGACCCCCTAACCGACCCTTCCTACTGCTTTATGGAAGGGAATATATACCACGATATATGCCACGACGATGACCACTGGGACAATGATTGGGACAGCTGGGATGATGACTGGTAGTCAGTTCTTTATGTTCATGTCAGGAGGATATTATAATAGCTTTAAAGTATTGGAATGCAGGGTATTGAGGGCATATACAGGGAGCTTATTGGGAAGAGGGGGGGAGAAGTTCTTAGGAATTGTTAGATATGACTCTCTCAAGTATCTTGAGGAGCTTCTCAATACCGATCTCGGGGTAAAGATTCGCGTACTCGCTGGAGAAGACCCGAGAAAGGCGAGACCCTTCATAGGATGGGTGTCGGGAGGCTTTATCACCATCGTTTTCCTGACAGCGAACAGAAAGAGGATAAAGATTGACATGAGTTTCTGCAAAAAGCTTGATGAAGAGTGTAAATGGATAAAAGAAAGATGTTACGTCCTTGAAGACTGGAGAAGGGGAGGCGTATTCAGATACAAACTCAGGGAGGAGCTTCTGGAGGATTACGTTCTATGTGGTAGATGCGATGATCTGGATTTCCTTGAAGAGCTGAGGGAAGTTAAGCATGAAGGATAAGATCGTAGCACTACTTGAAGGAGACCTGCAGGCGAAAGAATTCTTTCTGAGGGAGATAAAGAAGGTAGCGGGCGAGATGGAGCCTCTCCTAAAAGCACGCCTGGAGGATGACTACGGCGAGGAGATCCTCTCAGACCTTCTGCTAAAGCTCCTGATAATGAAGGATGCTCTCCTTCAGAAGGAAAAGATAAACAGGAGCTACCTGCACAAGGTGATAAGGTCATGCATAATTGACAGACTCAGCAGAGAAGGTAAGCTACAAACCCTTAGCATGGACAGACCTCTATGGGAGGATGACGAGGGGGAGATAAGGAGCTTTGAGGAAGTTTTCGGTGTGGAGGAGAACAGGGACCTTAAGATAGAGGCTGGGACGCTTTTTGATGAGATCATGTCCTTTCTCTCTGAGAAGGACAGAGACGTCCTTTGCTACTACCTTTATAAGGAGCTCTACAACAAGGAGGTAAAGGTAGAGGGGATTTCCAAGGGAGCTCTTTACAAGCGGTGGGAGAGGTTAAAGGCTAAGATAAACAGAAAGCTCTCCTTTGTGCCTACGCAAGAGGAGTTCAGGCTATTTGCGGAAAGATTTCTGTCAGAAGTCTGCACAAAGAGAGGTTTTAAGTAATGAGCGGAGAAAAGAATATGCAGGAGATTCTATACAGGAACTTTATAAAAAGTCTCGGAGACGAGGTTCTCGTCGTCTCCGCTCCTGAGCCCCCTGAGCCAGGACAGGTAAGGCTCTACCTAATGACTCCTCCCGAATACGTCCTTATAACGGAAAAGGTGCACGAAGACCTCTACGAGGTCGTCCCCCTCACCTCATACATCCCGCTCGCTATCACCGATAGATATCCTCCCGTGATAGAGTGGAGAGGACTGAGACTTGTCCCCCTTCCCTTCGTAGTCTATATAGCAAGGAGCCTGCTGGAAAGACACTCGGAGCCCGTATTCAGGGTAAGAGAGGGTTTGGAAAAGGTGAGCGAGTACGCAAACACCGCAAGGATAAAAGGCATAGGAAAGTGGAGAGAAAAATTTATAAAAAAGAACATACAGAGATGGAAGGACATTAACCTTTCGTCTATCATTGCGGACGTCCTGTCCGCGGAAGCTCAGGAGGAAGCCCCGGTGGTGATAGAGTTTCCAAGCGCGCTTTTTGAGGAAAGGAACCTTCCGCTTGCCGCTCAGCCCGCAACTGCCTTCAGAGGGGAGAACTGGCTGGGGGTTTTGGAAGAGGGGAAGCTTTACCTCTACCTGCCTGAGGAGTGTGAAGGGAAGAATATCAGGATAAGCTACCGGGGAAATGTTCTGTATGAAGGTCCGGCTTCACCCGTGGTGGTTTTGAAAAACGTGCCGGAAAGATTAACAGACCTTGAGGAGGAGCTCAATGTTCAGGTTCTCGGGGATTGATCAGAAACATCTTCTTAAACTCCTGAGGGCTGGCGAGCTTGACGAATATATTGACGAGCTCTTTTCCCAATTCTGGGAGCTTCCTTCCGCTGTTCAGTTTGAGATCGTCAGGTATGTGAAGGAGAGGTCCGTCTTTCCCTCAATAACTACCTTACAGGATACCTTCCGCCTGGATTACGAAGACGCAAAGAGGCTTTTGAATACTCCCCACAGGGAGTTCTTAGTTCCAGCAGTTAACGGGGCAGGCAGGGGGCTTCTCGTAAGTGGACTTTCTATAAGGGGAACTAAGGGGCTTATAACAAATCAGAGACATCTGCTCCAGAGCATGGAGGTCATAAAGAGCTTCCTCGGAGAGGGCTTTGCCCTTTTCTTTAGTGCTGATATAGGTGGGGAAAGCTACATGCTACCCGCTGTAGTGAGTATGTATATTGATAAACCACCGCCGGAGGCGGTCTTTACAGGAAAGATAGATGAAAAAGGCAACATATACGAGGTGAACGGGCTTCCCCAAAAGAGGAAAGCTGTCCGAGAAAAGGGGCTCAGGCTCGTTGAACCCTCCCGCCTGACCCGGCTTCAGGACCTCAAGAGCTGGTGTGATGCCAAGTCCTA
>Ga0256841_1002534_pt1 | contig 14441 bp, 14 predicted proteins | sample 356308metaG_FD_185971 | JGI IMG/M metagenome (GOLD analysis project Ga0256841, IMG submission 185971) | Hydrothermal vent microbial communities from Mid Atlantic Ridge, Atlantic Ocean - 356-308 | ecosystem: Environmental > Aquatic > Marine > Hydrothermal vents | place: Atlantic Ocean: Mid...
GGAGATCGCCCAGCTGAAGGACAGCTACATGAACCACGGGGAGGCCCTGATCCACGCGGACCTGCACACCGGCTCCATCATGCTCAACCAGGAGGACACTCGGGTCATCGACCCGGAATTCGCCTTCTTCGGGCCCATGGGGTACGATGTGGGCGCGGTGCTGCAGAACCTGATCCTGAACTACCTCTCCCACTTCGCCCACACCCCGGATCCAGAGGTGCGGGCCGATTACCAGGCCTGGATCCTGGAGACGGTGCGCTCCATCTGGAACCAGTTCGCGGCCAAGTTCGAGCGGCTCTGGGTGGAGAACGCCCGACCGGACAGCGAGCTCATGCCCCTGGACTACTGGGACTTCCCCGGGGGAGAGGAGGCCTTCGCGGCCTACCGCCAGCGTATCCTCCGGCACATCCTGGAGGAGACCGCGGGCCACGGGGGCGTCAAGTTCCTGCGTCGCATGATGGGCGTAGTCAGCGTCTGGGACATCTCCAGCATCCAGGACCCGGCCAAGCGGGCTGTGGCCGAGCGGGCCGCCATCCGCATCGGCAAGCGCTGGATCCTGGAGCGCCGCCGCTTCACCGGCATCGACGACCTGATCCAGGTGGTGCTGGACGAGACCGCGGCGGTGACGGCGTAGGCCGAAGGCAGATCGGGAAAGGTGGACCGGGAAAGGAACAGTGTGGCGCCCGGAAATCGGCTGCTCCGTTGAACGGCGCTCCCCTGGCCAGCGGCTACCGACTTCCGTCTCTTTGAAACGTACAGGCAAATTCGCGAACACAGGGCTCGCGAACAGGCATCTAGAGAACATAAACGAGAACACAAATGAGAACACAAAAAGGAGGCTACACAATGGACTGGGGCATGCAGAATCGACTTTCACGCATCATTCGTCCGGACGGGCGCACCCTCATGCTCGCCGTGGACCACGGCTACTTCATGGGGCCCACCACGGGCCTGGAGGACCTGGGGGCCACGGTGCGGCCCCTGCTCCCCTACGGGGACAGCCTGATGCTCACCCGGGGCGCCCTGCGCTACTACATCTCCCCCCAGATCGACACCCCCATCATCCTGCGGGTCTCCGGCGGCACCAGCATCCTGAGCCAGGAGCTGCTCCACGAGGGGATCACCGTCTCCATGGAGGACGCCATCCGCCTGAACGTGGCCGCGGTGGCCTTCTCCATCATGGTGGGCGCAGACTTCGAGCGGGACACCCTCCTGGGCTTCACCCAGGTGGTGGACGAGGCGGAGCGCTACGGCATCCCCACCCTGGCCGTCACCGCGGTGGGCAAGGCCCTGGTGCGGGACGCCAAGTACCTGAGCCTGGCCACCCGCATCGCCGGGGAGCTGGGCGCCCGCATCGTCAAGACCTACTACTGCGAGAACTTCGAGCGGGTGGCCAGCACCTCCCCGGTGCCTGTGGTCATCGCCGGGGGCAAGAAGGTGCCGGAGAAGGACGCCCTGCAGGTGGCCTACAACGCCATCCAGGCCGGCGCGGCTGGGGTGGACATGGGGCGCAACATCTTCCAGTCCGAGGATCCCGTGGCCATGATCCAGGCCGTGCGCGGCATCGTCCACGACAACCTGACCGCGGCCGAGGCCTACGAGATGTTCCAGGAGCTGAAGGCCCAGAACGCGGCCCAGGCCGTCCCAGCCTGACGATCAGCGCCTGCTCCAGCCATCCCCCAACACGCTGCACCCCAACCGAAAACGACCACGCCTGGCTCCCTGACGGACCGCCGGGACGTGGTCGTTTTCCCATGCCACCCTCGGAGGAAAAACCATGCGGGTTGCCATGTACTACAACAACAACGACGTTCGCCTGGAGGAGCTGCCCAGGCCCAGCATCGGCCCAGGGGAGATGCTCATCCAGGTGATGGCCAGCGGCATCTGCGGCTCGGACGTCATGGAGTGGTATCGCATCAAGAAGGCGCCCCGAGTGCTGGGGCACGAGGTGACAGGCCAGGTGGTGGAGGTGGGCCCGGGCGTGGAGCGCTTCCAGGTGGGGGACCGAGTGGTGGTCACCCATCACGTGCCCTGCAACACCTGCCACTACTGCCTGAACGGCCACCACACCCTCTGCGACACCCTGCACAGCACCAACTTCGACCCCGGCGGCTTCGCGGAGTATCTGCGCATCCCCGCCATCAACGTGGACCGGGGCGCTTTCAAGCTGCCGGACGAGGTCTCCTATGAGGTGGGCAGCTTCGTGGAGCCCCTGGGCTGTGTGGTGCGAGGGCAGCGGGTGGCCGGCATGGCCCCAGGCCAGAGCGTGCTGGTCCTGGGCAGCGGCCTCTCCGGCCTGCTCCACATCCTCCTGGCCCGAGCCCAGGGAGCAGGGCGCATCATGGCCACGGACATCACCCCATACCGGATGGAGGCCGCGGCCCGTTTCGGCGCGGACCACGTGGCCGACGCCCGGAGCGACGTGCCCGCCTGGGTGCGGGAGGTCAACGGCCGAGGCGCGGACCTGGTCATCGTCTGCACTGCGGCCCCCGCCGCCTTCGAACAGGCCCTGGCCGCGGTGGACCGAGGCGGCACAGTCCTGCTCTACGCCCTGCACAGCCCGGAGGTGAACTTCCAGTTCAACCCTCGAGCCTTCATGCTCAACGGCACCACCCTGGTCTCCAGCTACGCCGCCGCCCCCCGGGATCTGGAGCTGGCCCTGGAGCTGCTGCGCTCCCGCCGGGTGGAGGTGGAGGAGCTCATCACCCACCGCCTGCCCCTGGAGAAGACCCAGGAGGGCTTCCAGCTGGTGGCCCAGGCCGGCGAGTCCTTGAAGGTGATCATCGACCCCACCCGCTAGCGGATCCAGGATGGTCCCTGGAGGCATCCTGAAGGTGAACTGGCTGGCGCGAGGGTTTGCTCCAGGGGGAAACAAGCGCTACAATGTGAGGCCAAGGGCGCCGGGACGCTGGCAGTGATTTGCCCGTCCTGGCGCCTGACCGTTTTGGAGTGCAAGAGCGAGAGGAGGGGCAGTGAAAGCACTCGTAGAGCGGATCCGCCGAGAGGGACGCAACCTGGGCCGGGGCATCCTCAAGGTGGATGGATTCATCAACCATCAACTGGACCCGGCCCTGACCACGGCCATGGGCCAGGAGTTCGCCCGGCGCTTCGCCCAGGAAGGGGTCCAGGGCGTCACCAAAGTGGTCACCGCGGAGGTGAGCGGCATTGCGCCAGCCCTGGCCACCGGACAGGCCTTGGGCGTGCCTGTGGTCTATGCCCGCAAGCATCGGCCCATCACCATGCCCGATGGTTTCTACGTGGCCGAAGCGCCCAGCCACACCAAGGGAGGCACAGTCCGGCTCATGATCTCCCCGGAGTACCTCCATCCCACGGACCGGGTGCTCCTCATCGACGACTTCCTGGCCACGGGCAAGACCATCCGAGCCCTGGCCCAGGTCATCGCCCAGTGCGGGGCCACCCTCTGCGGCATCGGCTGCCTGGTGGAGAAATCCTTCGAGGCCGGGCGAGAGCGTCTGGCGGACCTGGGGGTGCCCATCGTCACCCTAGCCATCGTGGAGAGCATGGAAGGGAACGCCATCCAGGTGCGGGAGCCGGAGGCCCAGCCCAGCCCCAGCTGATCCAGCTCGCCCTGCAGCCATCGTGGAGACGCGCAAAGCGGACCGGTTTCAACCTCCGGTCCGCTTTTTCATGGCCCATCCACGGCCCATCCACAGCCCAGGACGGACTCGCCTCCCTCTGTCAGTAGAGCTCCGGCCGCCGGTCCTGGAAGATGGGGATGTGCTCCCGCACCGCCTCCACATCGGCCAGGTCCATGGTGACGGTGAGGATGGTCTCCGTCTCGCCCCCCTCGATGAGCCGCTCCCCGCTGGGGCCGATCACCGCCGAGGCGCCGAAGAAATGGGCGTCCCCGCTCTTGCCCACCCGGTTGCAGGCGGCCACAAAGCACTGGTTCTCGATAGCCCGGGCCCGGAGCAGGGTGCGCCAGTGCATGCGCCGGGGATAGGGCCACTCCGCGGGGAGGATGATGAGCCGGGCCCCCTCCAGCGCGTACTTGCGGAAGATCTCCGGGAAGCGCAGGTCGTAGCAGATGGCCAGCCCCGTCGGGCCCCAGGGCAGCTCCAGGAGGGTGGTCTTCTCCCCGGGGGTCAGATGACGGTGCTCCTCCATGAGGCGAAAGAGGTGGATCTTGCTGTAGGAGCCCACCAGGAAGCCGTCGGGGTTGTAGACGGGCATGGTGTTGTAGATGCGGCCGTTGCGGTGCTCCAGCAGGGAGCCGGTGAGCCAGACCCCGTGGGCCAGAGCCAGGCGGGAGAAGCGCTCGAACCAGTCGGGCAGATCCGGTGACGGGGCCAGGGGAGAGGCCAGCTCCTGGGCCCGCTCCAGGTCGTAGGCCGTGCTCCACAGCTCGGGCAGCACCACCAGATCGCTGCCCCGCCGGGCCGCCTCCGCGATGAGCTCTTCGGCTCGGCGGAAGTTCTCCTCGGGATCGCCCAGGGCGATGTCCATCTGCACCAGTGAGATGGTCAGCTTCGACATGGTCCCTGCCTCCGTTTGGGTGGGTGGTTGGTGTTTCCGTGGTCCGCGCTCACGGCCCTGGCTGGGTCTCCCGGTCTGTCAGCTCCTGGACGCTGGCGCCCGGGGCCGGGCCTGCGTACTGGCCCAAGCGACTGGGGCCGCTCCTTCCCCCGGGCTCCTGGCTGGAACGGCCCAGGCGACGGGTCAGGTTGGGTGCGGTCTGCACAGGCAGCTTGCGCCGGGGCCGGGCCCGAACGGCCCGCCATCCCAGGAGGAGCCCCAGGAGGATGAGCAGCACGGGCCACCATTTCAGCAGGCTGTTGCCCTGGTAGCCCACGGTGAAGAGGAGCACCCCGAAGACGGCCAGCACCGAGCCCGGGATCAGGGCCCACCAGTGACGGCTGCGTCCCCCCAGGAGGTAGACCAGGAAGAAGACGCCCCCCATGCCCACGAAGAGGAGGGCGCCCAGGGTCTCGGGTTGCTCCACCATGCTGCTCAGGGCGATGACGCCGCCCACCACCAGCATGAAACCGCCGGGGATGATGGCCCACCAGTGCTCTCGACGATCCAGGAGGTAGATGTGGGCGAAGGCTAGCGCCTGTCCCAGGAAGAGGAGCGCCGGGGTCAGGCGCTGGTCCAGCTGGGAGAGGGTGGTCAGGTAGACCATCCCGGCCAGGGCCAGGAGGGTCCAGGCGGGGATGAGCCGCCACCAGTTCCGCCGGGCGGAGAGGTAGCTGCCGAAGAAGCCCACCCCGGCCGCGGCCAGGAGACCGGCCAGCGCGTACTGGACCGTGGGCTCGTAGGCGGCGAAGAGGTCCAGGTTGAAGAGCAGGAGGAAGAGCCCGGCCAGCACCAGGGTCACCGCCCAGGCCAGATTGCTCAACCGGTTGTCATTGAAAGCCTGCCGGGCCATGGTGGGGCTCCTTGAACCCAATTACTTGACGTCCTCGCTGCTTGCCTGCAAAGGAAGTGGGCGGATCCGGATTCGTCCCTCGGTCACACTGACGATGGCGCCCTTCTCCAGCACCCGTGCATGCAACTCGACGATGCGCTGCATATATCGGTTGACGTTGTCAGGACGCATGTTGCGCAAACGAAACACGATAACGCTAGGAAGTTGCGCACCGCTGGCAGCCACCAACTCACTGAAATCCAGATCATGGGTCAGCAGAATCCGCTCCTCCTGGCGGGCTTTGGCCAAAATCCGCGCATCGTCCAGCCGATCCAGGCCTTCTTCGTGAAGATGAATCGCCTCATACCCCAGATCGCGGAGGAAAGCGACTGTCCCAGGGGAGATCCCCATGTCCGCCAAAAATTTCATGCCGCATTGAGCTCCGAGGCGTAGACAGCTTCATCAGCCAGCCAGGCCGCGTAGCGGAGGGCCTGGCGAATATCCTCGGGCTCCAGATAGGGATACGCCTGGAGGATCTCTTCCACACTCATGCCATTGGCAATGAGATTCAAGATCAGGGCAACAGTGATCCGCATTCCTCGGATGCATGCGCGCCCACCCATCACGTTCGGTTCAAACGTGATCCGGTCGAAACCAGGGACAACCGTTTCGCTTTTCGTCATGACTTAGCTCCCGTTGTGCCTAGCCGATCCAGGCATTCATCCCGGCCAGCAGAGCATCCAATCAGCCCACTCCGTCAGATCCGTTTTCTTCCCGAGACGACCCCACCGCCTCGTCCCAGCCCCGCTGACGGCCCTCCCGCCAGTAGATCCACGCCTGCCACAGGAAGACCACTGTCATGATACCCCAGGTGGCCGTTTCCCACCAAGGCGCTGGCCGGTACCCGGTGACGCTGTTCAGGGCCAGCCCCAGGCTGAAGAGGGCCAGGCTCAGGTTCAAGGGGACGAGCATCCGGGGCCGGCTCCAGGTGTCGTTCCACCGCCAGCGCCGGGGACGCCGGTACCAGTCCATGTAGCTGAAGGTGGCGAAGAGCCCGGCCAGGCCCAGGACCCAGAGGGCGTCCACCATCACGTCCAGGAAGCGGATCATGGCTGCCTCTCGCGCAGGGCCCGCCACACCCGTTCCGGCGTGATGGGCAACTCATCGAACCAGACGCCCAGCGCATCGTGGAGGGCGGCCGCGATGGCCGGCGCGGTGGGGATGAAGGGCATCTCGGCCATGCCCCGAGCGCCCAGAGGCCCCTGGGGATCCGGCAGCTCCAGGATCACCGGCACGATCTCCTCCACCACGTCCGCCACCCCGGGAATCAGGTAGGTGCTCAGCCGCTGGGTCACCGCCCGGCCCTCCTCCTGGACGAAGTTCTCCAGCAGGGTCCACCCCACGGACTGGGCCACCGCGCCCTCGATCTGCCCCTCCACCTGCTGGGGGTTGACCGCCTTCCCCACGTCGTTGACGCTGATCAGGCGCTTCACCAGCACGTGCCCCGTCTCCAGATCCACCTCCACATCCGCCACCTGGGCGCAGTAGCCGTAGGTGATGTTGGGGTCGCTGGCCCCGGTCTCCGGGTCGTAGGGGGTGGTGGGCCGGGGATGGAAGACGAACTCGGCTCGAGCCGGGCGCTCCTCGTCCTCCCAGGCCTGCAGAGCCCGCTGGGCCGCTCCCAGAATGGCGTTGCCGGCCATGAAGGTCATGCGGCTGGCCGAGCTGCTGCCGCTGGAGCCGGTCACGTCCGTGTCCTCCACCCGCAACGCCACCTTCTCCACGGGTAGGCCCAGGGCATCCGCCGCGAACTGGGCGAAGACAGTGTGGGCTCCCTGGCCCACGTCCGCGCCCACGCAGCCCACCACCGCCCGTTCCATCTCCGCCCCTCCGTGGATCTCCACCCAGGCGTGGCAGTGCTCTGGGAAGCCCAGGCTGAACCCCACGTTCTTGAAGCTCAGGGCCAGGCCCCGCCCCCGGGCCACCCGTCGCCGAGAAGCGTCCAGGGAGGTGTGGAGGGTCGGTGGGGGGTGGGGCGGACCCTCCGCCGCCCGGCGAGCCGCCTCCTCCAGGACCGCCAGGGCGGTGCAGCCAGGGGGAACCACGCTGCCCGTGGCCAGGATCGAGCCCTCTCGCAGGGCGTTGCGCCGGCGGATCTCCACCGGATCCATGCCCAGGGCCGCGGCCAGCCGGTTCACCTGGCCCTCCGCAGCGAAATGCCCCTGGGGAGCGCCGAAGCCCCGGAAGGCGCCGCTGGGACAGTTGTTGGTGTAGACGGTGCGGGCGTCCACGTGCACGTTGGGGATCTGGTAGGGGCCCAGGCACATGAGGGTGGCGTTGCCCAGGACCTTGGTGCTGGTGTAGGCGTAGGCCCCCGCGTCGCTGGTCACGTCCATCTGGGCGGCGACGATCTTGCCGTCCCGGGTGGCGCCCCACTTGGCCTTGATGACGAAGGGATGGCGTTTGTGGTGGCCCACGATGGACTCCTCCCGGCTCCAGACCGTCTTCACCGGGCGGCCGGTCTTCCAGGCGGCCAGGGCCAGGACGATCTGCACGGACATGTCCTCCCGGCCGCCAAAGGCCCCGCCGATGGCCGGGTAGCGGACCACGATCTGCTCCTCGGGCAGGCCCAGGGCATGGGCGATCTGGGCCCGGTCCTCGTGCATCCACTGGCCGGCCACGATGACCTCGATGCGCCCATCCTCCCGGACGTAGGCTAGGCCGGCCTCGGGTTGCAGGTAGGCGTGCTCCGCGGCCTGGGTGCGGTACTCCGCCTCCACGATCACGTCCGCCTGGGCGAAGGCCGCCTCCACATTCCCCCGGCGCAGGCGATACTCCAGGAGCACGTTGGAGCTCCGGTCCCGCTCCCCGTAGGGGAAGGGAAACTCCTCCGGGTGGAGGAGCGGGGCGTCGGGCTGCATGGCCTGGAAGGGATCCGTGACCAGGGGCAGCTCTTCCCACTCCATCTCCACCAAGCGGGCCGCGGCCTCGGCCTCGGCCTGGGTCTCGGCCACCACCAGGGCCACGTGATCCCCTTCCCAGCGCACAATCTCCGCCTGGGGCGTGCTGCCCGGGCCGCAGAGCACCGGCTGATCGGGCATGATGAGGCCGTATTCGTTCACCGGCACGTCCGCCGCAGTGAAGACGGCGATGACGCCCGGCGCGGCCTGGGCCTTGCTCACATCCAGCCGGGTGATCCGGGCGTGGGGCGTCCCGGCGAAGACGATCTTCATCCAGGCCTGGCCCGGCAGGTCGATGTCCCCAGGGTAGGGAGCCAGGCCGGTCACCTTGTCCACCGCATCCACGCGGGGGATGCTGCTTCCCACTGCTCTCATTGGTCTCTCTCCCAGAAGGCGAGAAAAGTGGCTGGAAAATTCAGGGGCGCGCCCCGGTCCCGGCTAGGACTCCTCTTTCGGAACCAGCGTCCCGGCCTGGACCACCGCGTCCAGGATCTTGCGGTAGCCGGTGCAGCGACAAAAATTGCCCGTGAGGGCTTCCTGGGCCTCGGTGCGGCTGGGGTGGGGCCGCTCCTCCAAGAGCTTGGCGCTGCTCATGATGAAGCCGGGTGTGCAGTAGCCGCACTGGACGCCGCCGCTCTCCACGAAGGCCCGCTGCACCGGGTGCAGGCGCTGGGGATCCCCCAACCCCTCCACGGTGACCACCTGGCTGCCCGCGGCGCGCTCCGCGGGGACCAGGCAGGCCATGACGGCCATGTCGTCCAGGAAGACGGTGCAGGCGCCACATTCCCCTTCCGCGCAACCCTCCTTGACGCCGGAAAACCCGGCGGCCCGCAGGCTGTCCAGCAGGGTCATGCCGCCGGGAAGCTGCACCTGCCGTCCGTTGACCGTAGCTGGAAGGCCGGGGATCTCTGAGCTGGGAGCGGTGACCGGGCTCACCGGCCAGCGCCCTTCCGTCCTCCCCCAGAGGGTGACAGGGCGCTCGGGCCAGCCAGCTCGCTCCTGGCCGTCCCGCAGCTGGCGCAACAGCCGGGCGGTCAGGCTCTCCACCATGGCCCGACGGTACTCGGCGGTGGCCCGCAGGTCGTCGATGGGCCGGGCGGCCTCCACGGCCAGGCGGGCCGCCTCCTGGATCACCTCCTCGCTCAGGGGCTTCCCGGCCAGGAAGGCCTCCGCGGCCCGGGCCCGAACGATGGTGGGGGCCACCGCGCCCAGGCTGATGGCGGCCCGGCGCACCAGCTGCCCCCCTTCCGCCAGCGTCAGCACCCCGGCCACGTTGACCAGGCTGATGGCCTGGGCCCGGCGCAGCCCCAGCTTGATGAAGCCGCCCCGGTCCTCCTCCCCCAGCTTGGGGATGGAGATGCGGACCAGGATCTCGTCCGGGGCCAGGTCCACCTGGCGGAAGTCGGTGATGAAGCGGGCGATGGGCAGGGTGCGCTCCCCCCGGACCGCGCTGGCCAGGGTCACCTGGGCCTCCAGGGCGTAGAGGGGCGGCAGGGAGTCGTTGGCCGGGCTGGCGGTGATGATGTTGCCCGTCACCGTGGCCCGGTTGCGGATCTGGGGCGCGCCCACCTCCCAGCAGGCCCGGGCCAGGGAAAAGGCGTGGGCCGCCATCAGCGGGCTGGCGGCCACCTGGTTGTGGGTGACCAGGGGCCCCAGGTGGATCCAGCCGTCCGTCTCCCGGATCTCCGCCAGGCCCGGAACTCGGGTCAGGTCGATGATGCCCAGCTCCTGGCCGTTCGGGGCTCGGCGGACGCCCCGCTCCAGCTCCAGGAGCAGGTCCGTGCCGCCAGCCATGACCCGGGCCGCCTCGCCGTGCTGGGCCTTCAGGGCCAGGGCTTCGTCCAGGGATGTGGGGGAGAGGTAGAATCGGTACATGGTCGGTCCTCCGGAAGAGGGCGAAAGTCAGGGCGAAGGTCTCGGGGCTGGGCCCAGGCGGATCAGGCCTCCCGCTGGACGGTCCACGTGTGTCGGTAGAAGGGGGCGGCCAGGAGGGCCTGGTGGTACTCGGTCTCGTCCCGGAAGGTGCGCTGGGGCAGGAGGTAGCCCTCCAGGGCCACCTGGAACTGGTCCACGTGGTAGGGCCAGGGCTCGAAGGTGATGCGCTCCTGGTCGTAGCGCATGCGGATCTCCGTGTAGCCGCCCCGGTCGTCCGTGGGGCAGCAGGTGATGGTGCTCTCCGCGGGCCAGGGGATGGAGACCTGCAGGGAGGCCCGATCCCCGAACTGGAGCAGGCGAGTGTTGGCCTCCACGGCCAGGGGCTCCATGGCCCGGCGCAGCTCTGGGATCTGGGCGAAGAGCTCCCGGGTGGTGGTTTGGAGCTCCTGGGACATGGCCACGAACTCCCGGATGATGGCCTGGTCCTCTGGGCTGTACTCCCACAGGTCCAGGGCCAGCTCGTAGAGCAGGGCGGCGTGCCGGGCCACCAGCACCCCCGCGTAGGGGTGCTGGGCCCAGCTCCGCTGTACGCTGCGCTGCCACAGCTGGGCCTTGCCCTGGACGTCCCGGTAGTGGAGGAAGTCCATGGGCACGCCGTCAGGGCGGAGCAGGGGCCTGCGCTCCCACTCGTACCAGCCGTTGTCGTGCTGGCTCACCGCGGTCATCACCAGGTCGTAGGGGGCTGGCGGAGCGAAGTCCGCGTTTCCCCAGTGGCGGACGAACTGCTCCGCCATGAGGGCGTGGGTGGTCTGGAAGACGCAGAGCAGCTGGCCGTCGGGCATCTCGCGGACGATCATGGCGGGTTTCCGTGATGGGGTGGCGGTCATGACAGAGCGGGCATGCCCGGGAGGACATCCCGACTGAATTTTAGAGCAGAAAGGCGGAAAAGGCGAAGCAGGGAGGCGGGGGAACCGTGAAACGCAGCCTGGGGGCCACGTTCCACGCTGTTTCCATGCTCGGTCGTGTCCCCTGGGCTCAGTAGCCGTCGGCGAAGGTGTCGATCATGAGCTTCACATCCCCCAGGGGGTAGAGGATGGGGCAGGTGGCGCCGTTCTCCACGTAGCGCCGCACCTTGGCCTTCACCTCTTCGGGGGTGCCGCTGGCGGTGATCCGGTCCACCAGATCGTCCGGGACCAGGGGCATGGCCTGGCGGATCTGCTCCTGGGTGGCCGGCCAGCCCAGGATGGACTGGATCTTCTCCACCACCTCCGGCTTGACGCCGCTGGCCTTGGCGATGTGGGGCTGCTGGGCCAGGTACTGGGTGAGGAGCTCCCGAGCGCCGTTGAGAGCCGTCTCCCGGTCCTCGTGGACGGAGCAGACCACCAGCTGGGGCCGATCCAGGTCGTCCAGGGTGCGGCCGGCCTTGCGCGCGCCCCGCTCCAGGTGCTCCAGGGCCTGGTGGTTGTACTCCGGCGGCACGCAGTAGTTGAGCACCGCGCCATCGGCGATCTCGCCGGTCAGCTCCATCATCTTGGGGCCGGTGGCGCCGATCATGATGGGCACGTTTCGGGGCTCCTTGCGGCCGTGGACCACGTCCAGCTTGATGTTGTCCACGTGGTGGAACTCGCCGTGGAAGGTGACGGTCTCCATGTTGAGCAGGCGACGCAGCACCTCCACCGTCTCGCGCATGGCCTTCAGGGGCTTGCGCCGCTGGATGCCCACCTGACGAGCCAGAGGGTCCCACCAGGCGCCGATGCCGCAGATGATGCGGTTGGGGGCCAGGTCGTCCAGGGTCAGGAAGGTGGCGGCCAACAGGCCGATGTTCCGGGTCCAGTTGTTGATGACCCCAGAGCCCACCTTGATGCGGTCGGTCACCGCGGCGTAGGCGGCCATGGGCACGATGGCGTCCCGCACCAGCCGGCTCTCTGCCTGCCAGACAGCCTCGAACCCCTTCTCCTCCGCGTACTTGGCGTACTCCATACCTTCCCGGATGGGGTGTTTGTCCTGGAGGTAGAGGGCCACCCGCGTGTACTTGCTGGAAGAATTTTCGGCCATGAAGTGAGACCTCCTTTGGGCTCGTGGAAGCAGAACGGGAGTTGTCAGACAAATGAGGGTGGCCTCATTCTACACTGGAACAAAGCGGAGCGTCAAGGCAGGTTTCGGATACGCTGGGGGGACGTGCTATAATCCGGGCACCACCAGGGACACAGGCATATGAACGACGCGACCTTACGCAACACCCATCGCCTTCTGGAGAGCCGGGACAGGGAAGCGGACTTCTGGAATCTGATCCAGGGGCGCCGCTCCATTCGCCGCTACGACGGCCGCCCTGTCCCCCGGGCCCTCCTGGAGAAGCTGCTCGCTGCGGCCATCTGGGCCCCCTCGGCCCACAACCGTCAGCCCTGGCGTTTCTGCGTGGTGATCAACCCGGACATGAAAGCCGCCCTCAGCCTGCGCATGGCCGCCCGTTGGCGCCAGGACATGGCCCGGGATGGGGTGGACCCGGAGCTCATCGAGCGGCGCATCGCCATCAGCCACACCCGCATCACCACGGCCGGCGCCCTGGTGGTGGCCTCCCTCACCATGGAGGACATGGACCACTACGCGGACCCAGAACGCGCCCATGCCGAGTGGACCATGGCCGTCCAGAGCACGGCCCTGGCCTGCCAGAACCTGCTCCTGGCCGCCCACCACTACGGGCTGGGTGGCTGCTGGATGTGCGCTCCCCTCTTTGTCCCGGAACTGGTGCGGGAGGTGCTCAGCCTGCCCGACGACTGGCAGCCCCAGGCGCTGATCACCCTGGGCTACCCGGCGGAGAGCCGAGAGCAGACCCGAGAGCCCCTGGAGAACCGGGTGGTCTGGCGCTGACCGAGGAGCGACGGCGGAGGATCAGGGCCGCAGACGGAGCGGGCTGCGGCAGAACGAGCGAGGAGTGAGGATGGACCATTCCAGGACGGATGCCCCCCACGTGGTGGCCCTGGCCGGCGGCGTCGGCGGAGCCAAACTGGCCACAGGCCTCCAGGCCGCGCTGCCCCCGGGCCGGCTGACCGTCATCGTCAACACCGGGGACGACTTCGAGCACTGGGGCCTGCGCATCTGCCCGGACATCGACACGGTCATCTACAACCTGGCCGGGATCCACAACCCAGAGACGGGCTGGGGACGGGCGGACGAGAGCTTCACGGTGCTGAACGAGATGGAGAAACTGGGGGGCGAGGTCTGGTTCCGCATCGGGGACAAGGATCTGGCCACCCACCTGCGCCGCACGGAGTGGCTGCGCCAGGGCCTGCCCTTGACGGAGATCACCTCTCGGCTGCGGCGCATGTGGGGCATCCCCTCCCAGGTGCTGCCCATGAGCGACGACCCGGTCCACACCCTGGTCCACACGGACGAGGGGGACCTGCCCTTCCAGCACTACTTCGTGCGCCGCCAGTGCGAGCCCATCCTGGTGGACCTGACTTTCGTGGGCGCGGAGAAGGCCCGGATCCCCCCAGGCGTGGCGGAGGCCCTGGCCCAGGCCGACCTCATCGTCCTCTGCCCCAGCAACCCCTACCTGAGCATCGACCCCATCCTGAGCGTGGCGGACATGCGCCAGCGCCTGCGAGATCTGCCTGCGCCCAAGCTGGCCGTCACCCCCATCGTGGCCGGACAGGCCCTGAAAGGCCCCGCGGCCAAGATGATGCGGGAGCTGGGCGAGATGAGCAGCCCCCTGACTGTGGTGGACCACTACGGGGACATCCTGGACGGCTTCGTCCTGGACCAGCGGGACGCGTCCCTGGAGAAAGCGGTGGTGCTGCCCACCCTGGTCACCGACACCATCATGACGGACATGGCCTCCAAGGAGCGGCTGGCCCGGGAGATCCTGGCCTTCGCCCGCACCCTGGCCGAGGAACGCTCCGGGCTGCCGTCGGACCTGGGCGAGGCGTCGTGAGGGAGGTCCCAGACATGGAGCTCTGGCTGATCGTGCCGGTGAAACCCTTCCACCAGGGCAAGAGCCGCCTGGCCGCCGCCCTCTCCGCCCGGGATCGAGCCCAGCTCAGCCGCCAGCTCCTGGAGCACGTCCTCCAGGTGGCGAGCCGGGTGGAGGAGCTGGCCGGCGTGGTGGTGATCAGCCGGGATGCCCAGGCCCTGGCCCAGGCCCGGAAGTTCGCCCAGGCCCAGGTGCTCCACGAGGACCGGGCTATCCGCGAGGAGTGGGGCCATGCCCAGGACAGGCCAGGAGAGCCAGGCTTGAACCA
>Ga0256841_1002535_pt1 | contig 14439 bp, 11 predicted proteins | sample 356308metaG_FD_185971 | JGI IMG/M metagenome (GOLD analysis project Ga0256841, IMG submission 185971) | Hydrothermal vent microbial communities from Mid Atlantic Ridge, Atlantic Ocean - 356-308 | ecosystem: Environmental > Aquatic > Marine > Hydrothermal vents | place: Atlantic Ocean: Mid...
CCATGATAAAATATCTAAATACAAAAAGGCCCTTCGCTCATAAGGGTCATCCTCAAAAGTTTTTAATTTGGCATGTAACTTTATAAATTCTTTTTTTAACTGATGCGGATAAATATCACCCAAATTCCGTAAAAATTTAATCATTTCTTTTTGTACCTCGTGTAAATCGTTCATCTTGATTAAAAACTTATAGGTACTCTTTAGCTGTACATCCAAATGATAATCCAACCCCACTTCATAATGTGCTACCAAACTCAAAATCCGCGAAAAGCACATCAAATCTTCACGCATTTGCAACGAGCGGTTATGGATAATTTTTTCTAAGTATTCTATACATTTTTTACTATCGCCGGCACCGAAATACAAACTGCCAATCTTGTAATACAGCACCATAATATGATGCTCGTCAATACGGTTACGATACTGTTTTATGCCTTTTAAAATCTCATCTACCAACGGAATCCCCTCCTTAAAACTCCCTTCTAAAAAATGTAAATTCAATTTATTATTACACACGTATAAAAAACTGAGTACCGCAATGTTGTCTTCTTTAGGCAACAGTTCGCTTCGGTGCATTACATCCTCCAATTTTTGCAACGTTTCTTTGAATTTCGAATGGTATTTGATAAAGAAAAGCGATTCTAACAAATAATTATTCCCTTTGAGAAAAAAAACGGGATTTAACGTAATCATCTTTTGATGATTGTAAAACATCGTCACCCATTTATCGGCATACTTGTAACACGACAAAAAATCCTGTACCAAAAAGCTATACCATAAATACGATTTATACAACCATAACTTTTCTCGAAATCCCAATTCTTCAAACGTAAAACTAGGCATTCTGGCATTAAAATATGCGGTAATCGTTTTGTATTCTTCATCATTTTTAACATAGCCCGTTTTCAATAAAATACCGTACAACTGCAATGATAAATTAGACAGCTTACTGGTAATGGTATTTTGAATGCTCAACCATTTTGCCTGCTCGGTCAATTCGTCGGCACGACTGCTGATACTTCTTGTAATATACTGTGATTCAATGACTTTTTCCAATTCAACAATTTCATAAGCCACATTTTTTTCTTCATTGGCAATGGCCATATTTTTGGCCTTGTCTAAAATTTTTAAACTCTGCTTATACAGGCCTTTATGGTATAAGATAGTGGCAAAATCTAATTGCTCACGCACTTGAACCCGTATGTTTTGATGCAGTGGATTCAGCCGTAAGCTAATCAATACCTGCTTATATAAATGTGCTTTTAAATTTGACAGCTGCGCTTTTTTAACAATTCCGCTCTTTAAAATAGCCGCCTCTTCGTATTTTTTTAATTTATCCAACAAATTAAAAAGTGCTAAAAATTTAGAATCTGTATTGCCCCCTAATCTACCTACATAGAGTTTAAATTGCCTCTTTTCTGATTTAGAAAGCGACTTTACTAATACAAATAAATTATCTTTTTGTTGGTTTGTCATCGTAACAAAAATTGAGTCAATATATTGGTTGTCAAATATTTAAAAACTCGTAGAGATAGTTAAACATTGTAAATTCAGCATATAGCTTACACTATAAGAGTGAGCCAAAATATAAATTCGTAGTACAATAAAGAAATATATTTTAAATAATGAGCAAAAATAATGTCCATATCTTCGATACTACCTTGCGAGATGGAGAGCAAGTACCCGGCTGTAAATTAAATACCGAACAAAAAGTAATCATCGCCAACAGGCTTGATGAACTGGGGGTTGACGTTATTGAAGCCGGATTCCCTATTTCTAGCCCCGGTGATTTTTCATCGGTCAATGAAATTGCAAAAATTGTTAAAAATGCAACCGTTTGCGGATTGACAAGGTCGGTAAAAAAAGATATCGAAGTAGCCGCCGAAGCCTTAAAATACGCCAAAAAGCCTAGAATCCATACCGGTATTGGCACTTCCGACTCGCATATCATTCATAAATTCAATACCACGCGGCAACAAATATTAGAACGTGCCATCGCTGCCGTAAAATATGCCAAATCTTTTGTTGAAGATGTAGAATTTTATGCTGAAGATGCCGGTAGGACCGATAATGAATTTTTAGCACGTGTCTGTGAAGAAGTTATCAAAGCCGGAGCTACTGTATTGAATATTCCGGACACCACCGGTTATTGCTTACCCGAAGAATACGGTGCCAAAATAAAATACCTCAAAGAAAATGTAAAAGGTATTGAAAAAGCTGTCTTATCTTGCCATTGCCATAACGATTTAGGTATGGCTACGGCAAACTCAATTGCCGGCGTTATCAATGGGGCTAGGCAAATAGAATGTACCATTAACGGTATTGGCGAACGTGCCGGAAACACCTCTTTAGAAGAAGTTGTCATGGTTTTAAAACAGCATCCGTACCTCAACTTAGAAACACATATCAACACACAACTTTTATACAGTACCAGCCAATTGGTATCAGAAAGTATGGGTATGCCCGTACAACCCAACAAAGCCATTGTAGGTGCCAATGCCTTTGCACACAGTTCAGGCATTCACCAAGACGGTGTCATTAAAAATAGGGAAACCTATGAAATTATGAATCCTAAAGATGTGGGTGTTGACCACTCTTCAATAGTATTAACAGCCCGAAGTGGCAGGGCAGCCTTAGCATATCGTGCCAAAAAAGTAGGTTATGAACTTACTAAAATTCAATTAGACAAAGTGTACAATGCATTTTTGAATTTTGCCGATAGAAAAAAAGAAATTTTAGATGACGATATCCACAATATTGTCAAAATGAGTAATATAGGAACTTCAATATTTGCATAACATGGGAAAAACATTGTTCGATAAGGTTTGGGATGCCCATGTAGTAGACAGCGTTAAAAACGGGCCGCAAGTGCTCTATATAGACAAACATCTAATCCATGAAGTTACCAGTCCGCAAGCATTTCAAGAATTAGAAGAACGCAATATTCCGGTTGCCAGGCCAGACCAGATTATTGCCACTGCCGACCATAACACGCCAACAATCAACCAACACCTACCGATACAAGATACATTATCAAGAAAACAATTACAACAACTCACCCAAAATTGCCAAAAAAATAAGATTACCCTTTATGGATTAGGGCATAAGTACAACGGTATTGTACACGTAATTGCTCCCGAGTTAGGTATTACACAACCCGGCATGACCATGGTCTGCGGCGATAGCCACACTTCAACACACGGGGCTTTCGGCACCATTGCCTTTGGTATCGGCACCAGCCAAGTAGCACAAGTATTTGCCAGTCAATGTTTGCTGATACAAAAACCCAAAAAAATGCGGGTAACGGTAAATGGCAAACTCCGCAAAAATGTATTGCCCAAAGATGTGATACTCTATATTATTTCAAAATTGGGTACCAATGCCGGTACCGGTTATTTTTGTGAGTATGCCGGAAATGTATTCGAAGAAATGTCTATGGAAGGGCGAATGACCGTTTGCAATATGAGTATTGAAATGGGTGCCCGGGGTGGAATAATTGCGCCTGACAAAACCACTTTCAACTACCTAAGAGGAAGAAAATTCGCCCCAAAAGGCGACGATTTCGATAAAAAAATAACCTATTGGAAAATACTTAGAACAGATGCCGATGCTGTTTTTGATATAGAATATACTTTCGATGCTTCGGATATCGAACCGATGATTACCTATGGTACCAATCCGGGAATGGGAATTAAAATTTCTGAACCTATACCAGAAATTAACGATGCAACATTTGAAAAATCATTGGCCTATATGGGCTTTCACAAAGGAGAATTGTTATTAGAAAAAGAAATTAACTACGTATTTATAGGCAGTTGTACCAATGCCCGAATTGAAGATTTTAGAGTGGCCGCCACTTACGTAAGAGGAAAACAAAAAGCTGCCAATGTAACGGCATGGCTAGTGCCCGGTTCACAACAAGTAGCTCAACAAATTGCCAAAGAAGGCCTACAGGAAATTTTTGAAACCGCCGGATTCCAATTACGGCAACCCGGATGTTCTGCCTGTTTGGCGATGAATGATGATAAGATTCCCCAAGGCGAATACTGCGTATCAACATCAAATAGAAATTTTGAGGGGCGCCAAGGCCAAGGGGCTAAAACCATTTTAGCAAGTCCGTTAGTAGCTGCCGCTACTGCTATTGCAGGAAAAATTGTAACTATTTCCGAAGAAATTGAAGAACCCCAATTTGCCTAACTATGGAAAAACTCACCACCATACTATCAACCGCGATACCATTGCCCACAGAAAATGTAGATACTGACCAAATTATCCCTGCCCGCTTTTTAAAAGCAACTGATAAACAAGGCTTTGGCGATAACTTATTTAGAGATTGGCGTTTTGATAAAGAGGGCAATATCAATAAAAATTTTGTGTTGAACAATTCGCGCTTTAGCGGAAACATTCTCATAGCCGGTAACAATTTTGGTTGTGGTTCTAGCCGCGAACATGCCGCTTGGGCGTTGGCTGATTATGGATTTAAAGTTATCATCAGTAGTTTTTTTGCCGATATTTTTAAAGGAAATGCGTTGAATAACGGATTGCTACCCATTCAAGTACCTGAAAAATATCTAACCCAATTATTGGCAAAAGTTACCAAAAAACCATCAACAGAATTGGCTGTTAACTTAGAACAACAAACCTTAAAAACCCCTGTGGGAGAAATACCTTTTGAGATAGACCCCTATAAAAAAACGTGCTTACTAAACGGTTATGACGATATTGATTTTCTCATCAGTAAAAAAGAAAAAATTGAAGCATTTGAAACTGTGAGGTTATTACAGTAAGCAGTAACAAAAATGAATAAATCAAAATAGTAAAAAAGAAAGTTAACATTAAAAAAATTGAACATTGTAAACCTATCTGTTTATGCGTAAGGCCTAGTAGGCGAAACCGGTATCTTTTCTTCGGTTTGCGTCATCAACGCCAACTTAAACACAATAGGTTTCAATGTACATTAGAAAATAAAAAGTAGCACGCCATGAAATTGACCATAGCAATATTACCGGGTGACGGTATCGGCCCCGAAGTAACCAAACAAGCAAAAAAAGTGTTAGAAGCCATTTCGCATCAGTTTGACCATACTTTTATGTATAAAGAGGCCTTGGTAGGCGCTAGTGCCATTGATAAAACCGGTGAGGCCTTACCACAAAAAACCTTAGACATTTGTTTAGATGCCGATGTTATTTTATTCGGAGCCATCGGTGACCCGAAATATGACAATAACCCCGCTGCCAAAGTACGTCCTGAACAAGGCTTGCTGCAACTCAGAAAAGCATTGGGCTTATTTACCAATATCAGGCCTATAAAAGCCTATGAACAACTTCTTGAAAAATCGCCCCTAAAGAAAAAAATTATAAAAGGTGTAGATTTTACCATTTACCGCGAGCTTACCGGAGGTATTTATTTTGGGGAGAAAAAATTAAGTGACGATGGAAAAACCGCTTCAGACCTATGCGAATATACCGAAGAAGAAATAGAGCGCATTGCCCACTCGGCTTTTAAAGCTGCGCAAAACAGGCGAAAAAAACTAACCTTGGTCGATAAGGCCAATGTCTTAGAATCTTCAAGATTATGGAGAAAAGTTGTAGCCAATGTCAGTAAAAACTATGATGATGTAGCCTTAGACTTTTTATTTGTTGACAATGCTGCCATGCAACTCATTTTAAACCCCAAGCAGTTTGATGTAATCTTAACCGAAAATATGTTTGGTGACATTATCTCTGATGAAGCCAGTGTTATCGGTGGCTCTATCGGTTTATTGGCATCGGCATCCACAGGAAAAAAATACGCCTTATTTGAGCCCATACACGGCTCTTTCCCAAAGGCAAAAGGAAAAGGCATTGCCAATCCGGTAGCGTCTATATTATCAGCGGCCATGTTATTAGAGCATGTTGGCTTGCATGAAGAAGCAGCATCAATTCATAAAGGTGTAGAAAAATCGTTAAAACTCAAAATTTCTACTCCCGATGTCAATACCAATTACGATACGATTACCACCGAAAAGGTAGGTGATTTTATTGCAGATTATATTCTATATCCTGATGATAGTAATCTAAATTTCCACAATATTCATTTAGGGCAGTCGACTATTATTTGATTTAATTGATTTAGTTCATTGCAGAGCCTGCTTTTTAGCGGGCTTTTTTTATGGCCTATCATGTGTTTTAGCCGATGTAGCAACCAATTGGTTGATTTCTTTTAATTCTTTTTCTGTCAAATATCTCCACCTGCCAACGGGTACATCTAGTGATATGTTCATAATCCGAATTCTTTTCAACCGTACCACTTTATAATCTAAATATTCGCACATCCTACGAATTTGCCTATTCAAACCTTGAGTTAGTACAATTTTAAATTTGAATTCACTTAGTTGTTTTACGTAGCATTTACGTGTAACGGTATCTAAAATAGGTATGCCGTTGCTCATTTTTTGAATAAAATTTTTAGTTATAGCCCGGTTTACTATTACCAAATATTCTTTTTCGTGATTGTTTCTTGCCCGTAATATTTTATTGACGATATCTCCGTCATTGGTTAAAAAAATTAGGCCTTCACTGGGTTTGTCTAATCTTCCAATCGGGAAAATACGTTTTGGAAACTTGATATAATCAATGATATTATCTTTTTCTACACGGGTATCTGTGGTACACACAATACCAACAGGTTTGTGAAAAGCGATATACACCGGTTGCTCTTCGGGCATTGAGATTAATTTTCCGTCTACGCGCACTTCATCTTCTTGTGAAATTTTTGTACCCATTTCGGGTACCGCTCCATTAACAGTAACACGCCCTTGACTGATTAACTTATCAGCCTCCCTACGCGAACAATATCCTACTTCGCTTAAATATTTATTGATTCTTACCAATTGATTTTTCTATTTTATACACCAACTGAACCGGCAATTTAAGCGATTTACTTTTACCAAGGCTCTAAACCGACATATTTTTCATTTTTTTATGTAACAAATCCTACCTACCGAGCGTCTACTATGAAACCGGTTTACTCATTCCTACTAAAATAATACTGCATGTTTGATTTTGATCGCTGGCAAGAGATATTCGATACCATCCGAAAAAATAAGTTACGTACATTCCTTACCGGATTGTCGGTAGCTTCAGGTATCTTTATTTTAGTTATTTTATTAGGTTTTGGCCAAGGTATGCAAAACGGTATCCGTAAAGAATTTGAAGCCGATGCCACCAACCGTATTGCCGTATGGACCAAGGTAACTTCAAAAGGATACAAAGGATTAAATCCGGGAAGGTCAATACAGTTACAAAACTCTAATTACGAGCATATTACTACTGTTTATGCCGATGCGTTAGAATATAAATCAGAACAGTTTAGGGTTCGTGGTGCTACTATCAATTACAAAGAAGAATCAGGCTCTTACGGAACCAGAGGGGTAAGCCCTGATTACCAGCAAATAGAAAATCAAAATATGCTTTCGGGCCGTTTTATCAATTATGCCGATTTGCAAACTAATAACAAAGTAGTAGTAATTAGTAATAAAATTAAACGAGAACTCTTAAAAGAAGTTGTAAACCCGTTGAATGAATACCTTCAAATTTCAGGAATCAACTTTAAAATTATAGGTGTTTATAAAGATGAAGGCGGCGAACGAGAAGAAAACAGCATTTTTATACCCATCACTACCGCTCAACATATCTTTGGCGGTTCTAATAAAGTCTCTAATCTATATTTTACTTTACAACCCGCAGAAAACTTTGAAAAAGCCGTTGAAATTTCAAATAAATTCACGGCAGACATTAAACAGTATTTGCAAGAGTCACACTCTGTTGCCCCTGATGACCCCAATGCTATTAATGTTTTCAGTGCACTTAAAGAAGCCAAACGGTATTATATTTTATCTCGTAATATTGATTTGTTTTTCTGGATTGTAGGTATTTTTACCATTATTGCCGGTGTGGTAGGGGTAGGTAACATCATGCTAATTGTAGTAAAAGAACGAACTAAAGAAATAGGTATTAGAAAGGCTTTAGGTGCCAAACCATGGTCAATTATCGGAATGATTTTACACGAAGCCATTTTTGTAACTGCCATTGCCGGTTTTGCCGGATTGATATTCAGCATGGCACTTTTAGAGATTATTGGGCCTAATGTTCAGATTGATTATATTGTAAATCCGTCTATTAATTTTTCTATTGCCTTAACTATGGTTTTTCTATTGATTATTGCCGGTGCTTTGGCAGGATTTTTTCCCGCATGGCGTGCCGCCCATATTCAGCCTATTGAGGCATTGCGCGATGAATGAGTGTGAACAAGCTAGAATAAAGAAGATTGAAGCTAGAAGTATAAAACTTAAAATGTAAGGAAAAAGAAAAGGTTTAAGGTTTAAGGTTTAAGGTTTAAGGTTTAAGGTTTAAGGTTTAAAATTAAAAACTGAGAAAACAAAATACAAAAAATAGAACACGGATAATGCAGATTTAGCCAATAATCACAAATTATCGAATAAACCCAAAACTATAATCTCAAAATACAAAACACAGAACTCAGAACCCGAAACAAAGAACCCAGTAACCATGTTTAACAAAGACCGTTGGAATGAAATATTAGAAGTGCTGACCACAAATTGGTTTAGGACACTGTTGACGGCTTTTGGCGTTATCTGGGGTATTTTTATCCTTATCTTATTATTGGCGGCAGGCAAAGGATTGGAAAACGGCGTAAAACAAGATTTTGGCGAAATTGCTACCAATACCATGTTTATGTGGACACGCAAAGTTGCCAAATCGTATGGTGGGATGCCAAAAGGAAGGCGTTATAACTACCGCCTGAGCGATGTAGACGATATCAGGCAAAATGTTGCCAATTTGCGGTTTATTTCACCACGGAATCAACTGGGGGGATTTAACGGATTAAACAATGTAGTAAGGGGCTTACATACCGGAGCGTATGACGTATACGGCGATTATCCTGAGATTATCAACCAAGACCCGATGGAAATTACTTCGGGCAGGTTTATCAACCACAATGATATCGCCAAAAAACGAAAAGTTGCCATTATCGGCGAAGGTGTTCAAAAGGGTTTGTATGAAAGTGACGAAACCCCTATCGGTACCTATATCAAAATACAAGGTGTTAATTTTATGGTTATCGGTACCTATAAGAAAAAATCTTCGGGTGGCGACAGTGAAGAAAATCAAAGCCAGATATACATTCCGTTTACGGCTTTCTCACAAGCCTTTAACAAAGGAGACCGTGTGGGATGGATGGCTATTACCGCCAATGACGGTACCCCAATTACTCAAATTAAACAACAAATTTTTGACATTGTTAAGAAAAATCACAAAATTCATCCTGATGATGAACGCGCCGTTGGGCACTTTGACCTCTACCAAGAATATAGCAGGATAGAAAACTTATTTACAGCGCTAAAAATTATCGCTTATTTTGTTGGGACATTGGTCTTATTATCGGGTATCATCGGAGTGAGTAATATTATGCTCATTGTAGTCAAAGAACGCACCAAAGAAATTGGCATCAGAAGGGCACTAGGAGCCTCTCCGGGAACTATCCGGAGCCAAATACTAAGCGAATCGGTATTTTTAACCATTATCTCAGGGATGGTAGGCATCGTATTGGGAGCGTTGTCAATTTATATTATCAATTATATTATTGAAATGAACGGCCCGGTAGATATGTTTTTAAATCCCAGTGTTAATTTAAAAGTTGTAACAATAGCCTTGACCATCTTAGTCGTTTCGGGTTTGTTAGCGGGTTTAATTCCGGCACAAAATGCCATCCGGGTAAAACCTGTTGATGCCCTCAGAACCGAATAATTATCAATCAAATAATCATAAAATAAATGAAAAAATCAGTCACCATCGTTATTCTAATTTTAATTGTAGTCACCTTTTCGGGTGCGATGTACTATTTATATTCAAAAAATATGGAAGACCCTGTGGTATACAAAACCGAAAAACCTACCATCAAAACTATCATCAAAAAAACGGTTGCTACCGGAAGTATCCTTCCGTTAGAAGAGGTATTGATAAAGCCTAATATCTCGGGTGTCATTCAAGAAATTTATGTAAAAGGCGGCGATCTCTTAAAAGCCAATGATTTAATCGCCAAAATTAAAGTAGTGCCTAACTTATCTGCTTTAAACAACGCTAGAAATGCTATCCAAGCGGCCAAGATTTCATTAGACGACCAACAACGCAATTATAGCCGCCAAAAATCATTGTTTGACAAGGGTGTTATTTCTAAACAAGACCTCGAAAGAGCCGAAGTGGCATTTCAACAAGCCCAACAATCATATCAGGCTGCCAATAGAAATTATGACATTGTAAAAACAGGGTCTACTCGTGGCTTAGGAAATGCCGCCAATACTTTGATACGGTCAACAGTATCAGGAATGGTACTCGAAATGCCTGTTGAAGTAGGCAATCAAGTTATAGAAAGTAATAATTTTAACGAAGGCACTACCATTGCCACCCTTGCCGATGTCAATAAAATGATTTTTGAAGGCAACGTAGATGAATCTGAGGTAGGAAAAATAAAAGAAGGGCTGCCATTAGAAATTACCGTAGGTGCCATTGAAAATGCCACTTTTAATGCGGTGCTAGATTATATCGCTCCAAAAGGAAAACTGGAGAACGGCGCTATTCAATTTGAAATAAAGGGGACGTTACAAAAACAAGATTCTACGTTTATCAGAGCCGGTTTGAGTGCCAATGCTTCTATTATTTTGGCAAAAGCTGATAGTGTATTGTCAATTAAAGAGGCACTCGTACAGTTTGACCCTAAAACAAAAAAGCCGTTCGTAGAAGTGAAAACCGGCGATAAAAAATTTGAACGCAAAGACATTATCCTTGGCATTAGTGACGGTATTAATGTTGAAATTATAGAGGGATTGGATTTAGAGGATGAAATTAAGATATGGAATACCCTAAAGTCTAAAAAAAATAGAGAATAGTAATTTGTCATGTTGACTTTAAGAATTCGGGGAGGCATCTACGGGTTTCCTCACCGTTAGTACTCTGACATATATTCTAAAAGATATCATTATCGGTTGACTTCAATTTCTTACACAAGGTGAAGTCACATTATTTTATTTCCCACAAACTATAATACCTATCGGCATAGGCTTGTTGCGCTATATTAGAAAATGGAAAATTACCTTTTGATTTCGGCCAAATAATATGTGTAATGGCATTCTTTTTTAAAAGGTTTGAGGCTTCTGCCGATTGTAAGGGTTTTTCATAAATGGCAGCAGCTATTTCAATTCTTTTATACCAAGCTAAAAATTCGTTGTCTTTGGTAGGATGTGATTTCCATGTTACATACACCGGAACGCCGGCTTCCAGCCGAATGGATTTTTGGTATAACGGAACCAAGTATTGATTTCCGGAAGTATGATATACTTCAAGAAACCGGCAGATGCCATAATAGGATTGCTGTTTCTTCTGTTGGTAATTTAAAAACAAGGTGGCAATACCTATTGAGCCCGCCAATAGCATTAGAATAATTGTCGCTTTTTGAAACCTTTTAAAAAAATATTCCGGTATTTTTTTAACTTTTTCAATACTCCATTTAGCAAGGGCTGTTATTACTATAATCCAACTGATGGGAGCAAGAAAAACAGAAACCCGCCAAGGAGCCACAATAGCAACCGTGGGGTTATTGCTGACGAGCGTAACAAAAATGGCCATTGCAATTAGTACTAGCAATACAAATAGAAGCTGCCCAATTAATTGTTTACGACCTATCCATGATGCGGCCAATCCTACCACAAAAAACATAGTTGTTCGATAATAACTCCATAAAAAAGGGTTGGTATGGTGCGGAATTCTAATTTCAGCCAATAATTGGTGTGCTTTATTTCTGAGCAGAGGATCTCCGAAAGTTAACCTATCGGCAATCCACAAGGCATAAGCCGTTAGTATTACCGCTATTGGCAGCAAGAAAAACAGGCGTTTTTGCAATGAGATTTGGTACTGTTTATTTGCCGGAAGTACGGTTAAGCCCACTGCTACTAATATCGAAGAAATTATATAAGCCGGATGGAATGCTGATGCTAATACAATACAAAAAGCTGCCGACATAAGCCTTCTCGAACTATACAGGGCAATTGCCACTAATAATAGCACTCCGAAAACACTCGGTTGGTAATAGGGTCCTAACAAATCTTGCCCTGCCAAGCCTTCGGGAAAAACATCCAAAAAAACATTCCGTATAATAACGGTATGAATGAGCAGCCAAATTACTGAAAATACCCATAGTATTTTCTTCTTTTGGGCTGTGCCTCCCAACATACTTTTTGCCAACCAAACGCCGGCAATGCCGTAAATAGCAACAATTAAACAAAAGCTAAAATGAATGCCGAAATACAATCCCAACCATTGGTATTGCCATTTTAGCACGGTAGAAAATATCGGAAATGGGTCGGTTGCCACAGCCATCCAATCAGCAGTAATATTGCGATATTTGGCTAATGCTAGGCCTGAGATAAATTTGGTATTTTGATTGGAAGAAAACAGGGCGTCTTGTGAATAGGCCAGCGCAAATAGTATTGGGTACCCATACTTCCATCGCATACTATTTTTCTTTATACCCATGCTATCTATCATCTTTTTAGGGAATATTAATCACTTTTCTATAAACCATTCTTTTAATACTTTATTGCCGGTTCGGGTAAAAATGTCCACGCCAAAATCCGTGTATTTTTATTTCCCTGCTGCATGGTAATGGTTTTAACGGTTGTTGTTTTTAGTTTCTTTAAAAGCACTTTTAGCGGCCGTATATTTTCCTTTTTAGAAACCAAGGCAGTAAACCAATTACACTGTTTTTGAAATAAAACGCTCTCACGGGCATAGTTTGCAATGAATGCTATTTCACCGCCTTTGTACCAGAGTTCATGATGTGTTCCACTAAAATTTCTCACAAAAGCGGTATTTTTTCCTAAGCCTTTTAATTTGCGTTTGGTGGCGGCAAAGGCTTCTTCTTTTGAACTGTAAAATGGCGGATTACAGAGGCTTGCAGCAAAAGTATCTGTAGGAAGTATAATTCCTTTTAACACTTTTGACTTTTCAGGTTGATAGCGTAGAGAAATACTTTTTGAAAGGTTATTTTTATCGATAATTTGTTGTGCACTTTTAAGTGATTTTTTGTCTATATCAGTACCCACAAATTGCCATCCATATTCGGCATTTCCCAATATAGGATAAATACCGCTAGCACCGGTACCAATATCTAAAAGAGTACTATTTTTTGAAATTGAAGATGATTTTAGCAATTTTGCCAATTGATGTATGTAGGCAAGCCTTCCCGGAATTGGCGGGCATAAATTACCTTCCGGAAAATCCCAAAAAGTAATTTTATAATTGGCAAATAATATAGCTGTATTTAGAGCTTTTACAGCTTTGGGGTTAGAAAAATCTACTGTTTCGGTTTGGTATTTGTTTTTATAAACGTACTCGGTTAACGGCGCATAAGCATTGCATAATTTTGAAAAATCATAGTTATGCTGAGAATGGTTGGCGGGTTGATTTTTTGGTTTTTCAGGCTTCATACTGAATTAAAAGACTGTTTTTATGTGGCTAAATATACACCTTATTCTGATAGTCTTCTCTTTTTAGTTGATACCAATGGTACGTATTGCCATCTCGATTATAATCACTTGTTTTGTAAGGGTATATGTTATAGATAGCCTTTTACATTTGATTCTTAGAATTCTAAGTCGACTACTAAATCAAATTCATCATATATAGCTTTGTCTTTAAGGTTGTCAAAGAAACTGGTAGAGCCAAATTTGACATTGTATTTAGCCCTATCAATTTTTAATGTAGCCGTAGCTTTTCTACCGTAAACCGAAATTTCAAAATCAATAGCGTCGGTAATTCCTTTTATAGTTAAATCTCCGGTAACCCGATAAGAATTTTTTCCTATTGCTTTTACCTTTTCAAATGTAAGCGTTGAAGCAGGGTATTTTTTAACGCGAAAGAAATCATCTGATTTTAAGTGTTTTTCTAATTTTTGTTTATACTCTCCTTTTTGGTCTGTATTGGCAATGGTTGTCATATCAATTGTAAATTTACCACCAATTAATTTGCCCTTTTCAAAAATTAAAGTGCCTTCTTTTAAATCTATCGTACCGACGTGTGACCCTGTTACTTTGTAAGCCTTCCAAACAATTTTACTCTTTTCTATTTTTGCTTCTTTTTTGGCTCCATCTTTTGTTGTAAAAGAAAGCCCGGCAAATCCGATTGCCACTACAATAATTATATTTACTATTCTGTTTTTCATGTTGTTATATTTAGCTAAGTTCTAATTAGAACAGTATAATAACTAAATTATTAAATATCATTCTAAAATAAAAAATGGGAACTATGATAGCATCCTGTTTTTACCATAAAATTCTCCTGCAAGGTTTATCAAACCTTGTAGGTCTTAATTTTAATACCTACA
>Ga0256841_1002536_pt1 | contig 14435 bp, 12 predicted proteins | sample 356308metaG_FD_185971 | JGI IMG/M metagenome (GOLD analysis project Ga0256841, IMG submission 185971) | Hydrothermal vent microbial communities from Mid Atlantic Ridge, Atlantic Ocean - 356-308 | ecosystem: Environmental > Aquatic > Marine > Hydrothermal vents | place: Atlantic Ocean: Mid...
ACGCAAATCTAAGAGAAAAACAAGACAACGCCCGCAAGGTAGTTGGCAGACCTTTAACATACGCTGAGAAAATTTTATACGCACATTTATGGGAAAACCCTAATCGAGCTTTTGACAGGGGTAAAGATTATGTGGAATTAGCGCCCGATAGAGTTGCTATGCAAGATGCCACGGCGCAAATGGCTTTACTGCAATTTATGCACGCAGGCAGAAAAACAACAGCCGTTCCTACAACCGTTCATTGCGATCACCTGATACAAGCTCAAGTAGGAGCTGAACAGGATTTAAAACGCGCAATTGATGAAAATCAAGAGGTCTACGATTTTCTTGAAAGCGTATCTAAAAAATACGGAATCGGATTCTGGAAACCCGGCGCCGGAATAATTCACCAAGTGGTTTTGGAAAATTATGCATTCCCCGGCGGAATGATGATCGGTACGGATTCTCATACGCCAAATGCAGGCGGATTGGGAATGATTGCTATAGGCGTAGGCGGTGCCGATGCTGTTGATGTAATGGCCGGTATGCCATGGGAACTAAAATGGCCTAAATTAATCGGCGTTCATTTAACAGGTAAACTTTCGGGTTGGACGGCACCTAAAGACGTTATTCTTAAACTTGCAGGTATTCTTACGGTAAAAGGAGGTACCGGAGCAATTGTAGAATATTTCGGCGAAGGAGCAGATTCAATTTCTTGCACCGGTAAAGGCACAATTTGTAATATGGGCGCCGAAATAGGTGCTACTACTTCCATTTTCCCTTACGGTGAAAAAATGGGCGCTTACTTACGTAAAACAGGTCGTGAAGATTTGGCCGATATTGCAGACTCCCACATATCCGAATTAAGAGCGGACGAAGATGTTTATAATAATCCGGAAAAATATTTCGATCAAGTAATCGAAATTAATTTAAGCGAATTGGAACCTCACTTAAACGGTCCCTTCTCACCGGATAGAGCTTGGCCTATTTCGAAAATGAAAGAAGCCGTAAAAGAAAATAATTTTCCCGAAAAAATCAGCGCTGCTTTAATTGGAAGTTGTACAAACTCCAGCTACGAAGATATTGATAAAGCTGCAAACGTTGCGAAACAAGCAATGGAAAAAGGACTTAAAGCAAAAACCCAATTCGATATAACTCCCGGTTCCGAACGGGTAAGATTAACAATTGAACGCGACGGGCAATTAAAATCCCTTACCGATTTTGGCGGATTGGTTTTGGCTAATGCTTGCGGTCCTTGTATTGGAATGTGGAAAAGAATGGATATTGAGTACGGCGAACGCAATACTATTGTTACGTCGTTCAATAGAAACTTTGCAAAACGAAACGACGGGAATCCCGAAACTTTGGCGTTTGTTGCAAGTCCGGAATTAGTAACCGCATTAGCAATTGCAGGAGATCTAACATTCAATCCGGAAACAGACGAATTAGTAAACGAGAAAGGCGAAAAAGTAAAATTAGATTCTCCGTACGGCGATGAACTGCCGGAGAAAGGATTCGAGGAAGGAGCCAGCGGATTTATTCCCCCGGCCGAAGACGGAAGCGCAGTTGAAATTAAAGTAGATCCTAACAGTAAACGTCTTCAACTATTAGACAGATTTCCGGCATGGGACGGTAATGACTTTAAAGACCTCACTTTATTACTAAAAGCTAAAGGTAAATGTACAACCGATCATATTTCGATGGCGGGTCCTTGGCTTAAATACCGCGGGCATCTTGAAAATATTTCGGATAATTTGTTTTTAGGAGCTGTAAACGCTTTTACCGGTAAAGCTGGCGAAGTTAAAAATCAATTGACCGGAGAATATGAATCAACTCCTAAAGTAGCAAAGGAATATAAAAAACACGGAGTTAGCTGGATTGTTGTTGGCGATGAAAATTACGGCGAGGGTTCAAGCAGAGAACATGCGGCAATGGAACCGAGATTTACCGGAGCCAAAGCCGTAGTGGTAAGAAGTTTTGCAAGAATTCACGAAACCAATTTGAAAAAACAAGGTATTTTGCCATTAACTTTTGCCGATCCTGCCGACTATGATAAAGTGCAAGAAGATGATAAGATTGATATTTTAGGAGTAAAAGACCTTAAACCCGGCTCGCAGTTAAAAATGATAATGAAACACAAAGACGGCACAACCGACGAAGCTATTTTGAATCATACAATGAACGAAAATCAAATTGAATGGTTTAAAGCTGGAAGCGCGCTGAATTTGATCGCTTCAAAGAATAAGAATTAATAGAATAATTTAATTTAACCCAAGTTCTTTTCAGGGACTTGGGTTAATTATATTGATTATTTAACAATAAATTTCTATAAGAAGTTTTTAATTGTTTGTCCAAATCCAAATTAAGAAATTCAACTACTTCCGAAAATTCCTTTTCACCTTCTTCTTCCGTTATCTTTTCAATTACGGTCTCCAGTTCAATGAACAGTCCCAAGTTTTTTACGGTATCAATATGAATTCGAGTGTTATTATACATATACAACTTTCGTTCTTTCTCTACAATTGTTTCAACCTCAAAAATACTACTTAAAAAAGATTCGGCATTATTGCTTGAAATTTCTAAAATTTCGTAATTACTCCACCTTTTTTGGGAAGTTTCGTCCCTCAAATATTTTATTAGAAAATACTCTCCGTTCTGAATTCTTAATTTTAACAGTCCTGCGTCAATTTTGTAGTAAACATCTTTCTGATTTAAAACACCAACAAATTTGCATAAACCTTTTAACTTTTTTTTAATTCCGTTATCTGAATTTATTTTTATTTTAAGCTCTAAATTTTTTCCCATATTTTCCTTATTCTTTTAATTATAAAATTTTTGCAAAACCGGCATCAAAGTAAATGAACGGAATAGATTAACCGGTAAAAACGATAGTGGAAATTTATAAACATTGACTTTAAATAAGAAATATTACATCTTTATATCAAAAGTTCACAAAGGATTTGAAAAATGAAGAAATTATTTTTAATTATATTTTTGTTGCCGCTGTTTACAATATTCGGACAAAGAATCGGTGAACTTGCCCCGGAAAAACCGCATATTAAATTCCCGGATAATACTTGGGGAGTTGATTTATTATTCGGAGAAGGCGGATTTGGACTCGGCACATTTTACAGGTATCAATTTAACGATAAATTAAACGGGTCTGTCGATTTATCTTTCTCAGAATCGAAAGACGACAGGGAAATTGAAAGATTTGATTTTTTCGGACGGCCTTTACCCACATTCGGTAAAAAGAACAGGGTTTTTCTCATTCCGTTAAATTTTGGTCTGCAATACCGTTTGTTTTATGAAAGTTTAACGGATAATTTAAGACCTTTCGTCAATTTTGGCGTAGGTCCGTCTATGGTAGTAACAACACCGGCTTCGTTAGAATATTTTAAATCTTTCGGAAAAGCGCACGCAAAATTTGCCGTTGGCGGATATATCGGTATTGGCGGAAATTTCGGATTGAGCAAACGTAATTTAGTCGGAATTAATTTCCGCTATTATGTAATTCATTTATTCGATAATGGAGTCGAGAACTTTTTTAATTCATTTGTAAAAAACATCTCCAGTTTTTACTTTTCCATCAGTTTCGGAATAATGTATTAAACTTATATTAAAACATAATACCGTTTCCGGAAAGAAACATGCGAATTCTTAAATTACTTGAAAAATAATAATCTGATTAGGTTCAATTCCGGTAAGAATAAATATCCAAAATTCCTTCTTGAACCGGTGAAAGAATTCATTTCAGAAACCGCTCAATTTATAAAAGAAATTGAAAACGGGAAAACCGGGTATATTGGAATAATAACTGTTTGAACAAAAAATATTCGCTAAAAACGGTCCGGTAAAAATATTAGATAAACCCGCTTTTAACCAGAGTTTTTAATTACTTGAATAAACCGTATATCCCGGTGAAACAGCCGTTAAAATCCGTGATTTATTCAAAAAAGTTGCTTTTTGCCGTTTTGGAAAATCACAATGAGCTGAAACCTATCTATAAATCCGTAATTTGAAGCCCTGAATTAAAATTTAATTATTCAATAAATACTTTACTGCTTGACTAACATGATGCTAATCACAAAAATATACGATCCGTTCTATAGATTGGTACCATAATGAGAAAACGAAAATAAGAATTAAGCTATATCAGTTTAATTTACGGAGGGATAAATGAACACCGATTTATATGAAAGAAAAAATTATTTAAGCAACAGTCCTTTAAAAATGAAGCCAAAGGATTGGTTTTCCGTAAATTACAGAAAAGAAACAAACCAGACAGTTGTGAAAATAAATACACCGCGCGCAACAATTAACGAAGCGCAAAATTTTAAGTCCTTTTTCAATAACAACATTGCCGGAACCACCAAAATAATTATCGATTTCGGGAACTGCGAGTTTATAGATTCCACTTTTATCGGTACAATTGTAAAAATCTATAATAAATTTGATTCTGCTAATAAAAATTTGGTTTTGGTTGTACCCAACAAAAAGCAAGCTTCGATTTTAATTATAAATAAATTAGACAGAATATTTAAAATCTACTCCAACCTTGAAGCGGCATTAAATCACCAAAAAATTAATTAAGAAGAAAAAACTAAATTGCTTTGGATGCCGTAAAATTTTCGTTATCGATTATTTCTTCGGCTAATTTTATATAGGCAAGCGACGATTTGGCGCGGGGATCAATTAAAAGAATAGGTTTTTGAGAAAATGTAGAATCGGCAACTGCTACATTTTTGGGAATTGAAGTTTTAAACATATAATTAGGATACTTTAGCATCAGCTCTTTTTTTACTTTAAACGCAACCTTTGTATTGAATTCATGCATCGTTATTAAAATCCCTTCTATCTCCAGCTTCGGATTAAATTTTTCTTTAATAAATGTAATGTGTTTCATAATTCTGCTAACTTCGTTTAACGAAAATTTGGCGGCTTTAACCGGAATTAAAACAGAATCGGAAGCGATCAAAACATTTGTGGTGGTTCCCGTAAGCGATGGCGGTGTGTCAATTAAAATATAATTGTAAGAGTAAATTTCGTCTCCCAATATTTCTTTCAATAACAATTCCCTGGAGGATAAATTAAGTAATCGCTTTTCATTTTCAAACGTCAAAGGCTTCATCGGAACAAAATCGAGATTAGGATTGCCGGTTTTAAGAATAACGCTCTTAAAAGATTTTTGAAAACTAAAAACATCTAAAATATCACCGTTAATTTTATCAGTAAGACCCATTGCATCGGCGCATTGCCCGGAAGGATCCACGTCAATTAACAAAGTACGTTTTTTATTCTGAGCGAAAGCATAAGCCAGGTTTACAGCCGTGGTTGTTTTACCTACGCCGCCTTTCGGAATTACTATTGATATTATTTTGCCCATCTGAAAAACTTATGTTTTTATCGAAATAGAAAGTAATAATTTTATAAATTTGCCCAAACAACGAAGAATATAATTAAAATATAATAATAAAAATTGATTAAAATCATAATCACCGGAAGAAATTTAAAAATTAAAAACTAATTAACCGGTAATTTTTGGGATAAATTTTTATTAAAATTATCTCTATTTTAGATTTTTCATAACTATAAATAAATTGAATTCGTAGAAAGGAATAAAAAATTCCGAAATTTGATTCCCAAAGAATAATTGCCCTCTGGGCTTTTAGCGAAGCTGCCATGGGCGGCATTTTACACGCTTTGAAAATTCCGATTACAGGGTTTTTTATTGGTGGACTGGCAGTTATTTTCATTAGTTTATTAGCTTATTATTCTGAATCTAAAAAAGATATTCTTCAAGCTACTATAATTGTAATTATAATAAAATTTGTCGCAAGTCCGCATACCCCCGTCACGGCTTATTTTTCCGTTTTTATACAAGGTTTTTTAGGCTATTTATTTTTTTCTTCCAAATTACCGTATAAATTTTCAGCAATGTTTCTGGGTTTAATTACGCTATTCCTTTCATCCGTTCAAAAAGTAATTATTTATACAATATTGTTTGGATATACTTTATGGGATTCAATCAATTTATTTTATGATTATATAATAACTAAAGTCTTCCATTCGGCGGGATTTTTATCGACGTTAAATTTCAGCGTTACCATAATTTCCATTTATATATTGGTTCATATAGCGGGTGGAATTCTGTTCGGTTATTTGGCAGGTAAACTACCTGAATGGATTGAATTAAATTACAACAGTTTAAAAGATAAAGAATTTATTTATACGGAAAATGTTTTGCCGCAAACAAAGAAAAGGGAGTCAAAGTTTTATCGTACAAAACGCATAGTTTTTTATTCGTTTATAATTGTTGTCTTATTTCTTCCATATTGGTTTTCAGGAATATCAAAAAATAGTCCGGCTAATTTAATTTTTGTTGCTTTAAGAGTTTTAATAATTTTATTTGTTTGGTACAAATTTATTTTACCTTTATCAACAAAACTTTTAAAGAAATTGGTAAAAAAGAAAAAATCTCAATACGGAAAAGAAGTTGAATTAATTATTGAACAATTTCCGTTAATCCGATTAATATTTATAAATAGTACCAGACGAGCATCGGAATTTAACGGATTCAAAAAAATAAAAATGTTTTTGGTTTATCTTTTTGTTTTTTTAATAAAAATAGAACTTCCCGTAAATGAATAAAATTTTAATAGTTACCGGTCCGGTTAAATCATTTAAAACAACCAAGCTGGCAGAGTGGGCATCCGGCAAAAATGATGTTTTGGGTATTTTACAACCTGTCATTAATAATAAACGGTATATAAAAAATTTATCGGATAATAAAATTAAAATGCTGGAAATGGATAGCGGAGTAACTGAAGAAAATATAATTGAGGTCGGTAACTACCGGTTTGATGCGCAAGTTTTAAAATGGGCTCAAAACGAATTAACAAAAGCAGCAAAACTTAACCCGGCTTGGTTAATAATAGATGAATACGGCAAACTTGAATTGGACGGGAGAGGCTTGGAACCGGCAATTTCCGGAATTATTGGCCGTAGTGGTAAAATGAATTCCACACAACTAATTATTGTTGTAAGAGATTACTTACTACAGAAGTTCCTTAATAAATTTAAGTTAACAAAGGATGATTATGCGTTTCTTGATTTATAACCAACCGTTCTAATTGTAAGAGGAATTAGTTATTTTTGAAGATTAAAAATTATTTTACTTCACTCTTACAAATTTCGGAGAAAATATGGGATCATGGTCATGGGAAATTGAAAACGAACAATTTTTAGAAAATACAATTAAACGGGCACATCGTCAAAAAATAATTTTACCAACTTTTAATCAACTTAAACACCCCGAGACGATTCCACAAGAGATACAAGATAAATTGAAATCAATAGATTTACAAGAGACTCACCCGCTAAATCTTTTTAGAATTAACTGGTGTAACGATCCTAAAACAGGTGGAATAAACGGAATAAACTTTTTAGAAATTCCAAAAGAAATAACCGGCGTTAAAGCAAGAATAATTGGGCTTGTAGGAAAATTCTTTCCAACGGGCGCACATAAAGTGGGTGCTACTTACGGTTGTTTGGCTCCTTATTTGGTAACGGGAAGATTTAATCCCGAGTATCATAAAGCTGTTTGGCCATCCACAGGTAATTATTGCAGAGGCGGTGTGTTTAATTCAAATCTGTTATCCGTCCACTCGGTTGCAATATTACCGGAGGAAATGAGTCAAGAAAGATTCGACTGGTTGCGGGAACGCGCCGATGAAGTATTTGCCACACCGGGCTGCGAAAGTAACGTTAAAGAAATTTATGATAAATGTCACGAGTTGGAAGCTAAAAGTGATGAATATTTAATATTTAATCAATTCGATCAATTCGGAAATGCGGTTTGGCATTATGAAATTACCGGATTTACTATCGAAAAATTATTCGGTGAAATTAAAGAAGGAAACCAAAGATTAAGCGCTTATGTGAGCGCAACAGGTTCGGCAGGAACTATTGCCGCGGGAGATTATTTGCGGAAGGTTAATCCTAAAGTTAAAGTCCTTGCTTCCGAGGCATTACAATGCCCAACTTTATTAATGAACGGTTTCGGAGGACATAGAATTGAAGGGATTGGCGATAAGCATGTTCCGTGGATACATAATGTGAAAAATACAGACGCCGTTGTTGCAATTAATGACGAAGATCCGTTGAGAATACTGCGGTTATTCAACGAGGAAAGCGGTCAAAACTACTTGACAAACAACCTTGGAGTTAACGCAGAAATTGTTAACAAGCTCCCATATCTCGGAATTTCTTCAATAAGTAACTTGCTGAGCTCAATTAAATTAGCCAAGTATTACGAAATGACAGAAAATGATATTATTTTTACAATTTTTACGGATTCCCGGGAAATGTATAATTCAAGATTAAAAGAGATGAATGAAGCATGGGGAAAATATACTTTGGAGCAGGCAAATGTTGATTGGAATGCTGTTGTTAAAAATCAAAGTATAGATTATTTCAAAGAACTAAACTACTATGATAAAAAAGCAATTCATAACTTAAAATATTTTACTTGGGTAGAACAGCAAGGTAAAAATGTAGAGGAACTAAACGCCCAATGGTACGACGAAAATTACTGGGATGAAAGATTTTCTGTAGTCCCGGTCTGGGACAAACTGATTGAAGAGTTTAATCGAAAAGTCGGACTTGATTACTAAACATTAATGAAAATTCTGACTAACATATTGATTAATACTAACGGGAATAAATTAAAATTAGCAGACATATATTTTTCAAATAAAATTAAAGAAGTCCGTTTCCGGTCCGACGAATTTAATTGGACTGATGTAAACACAAAAGAAAAAAGAAGGAAGGTTACATCTCAAATTTCAAAGGTAATTTATCCTAAAAACGCTAAAGTTATTAATGGAAATTTTAATTTAGTAATCCCGGGTACTATCGATCCGCATGTACATTTCGATACTCCGGGATTCGAATTCAGAGAGGACTTTGAACATGCTTCTACCGCTGCGGCATACGGCGGTGTAACAACCATTATCGATATGCCGTGCACTTCCGTTCCCGCCGTTACGTCGTTAAAAAATTTTCGTGAAAAACTTAAAGTTGTAAAAAATAGAAGCCTAATTGATTTTGCATTTTGGGGCGGAGTTTCCGGAACTGCTTTAAAAGACAGCGCTTCGCTCAGAAAAAATATTTTTGATCTTGCCGGTGCTGGAGTTGCCGGATTTAAAGTATATACAATTTCCGGAATGAAAGACTTTACGGATTTAACTTACGAGCAAATTGAAAAAGCAGCGAGAATAATTAAGCAGACAGGAAAACCGGTGGCTGTACATGCCGAAGACAAAAATATAGTTGTGAAGAAAAGGAATTATTTTAAATCGAAAAATATAAATACTTGGCAGGCTTACTGCAGCGCAAGAAACGTAAGAGCGGAATCTAAAGCCGTGTCAAGGTTGATTGAAATTGCAAAAAAAACTAAAGCAAATGTTCATATAGTTCATTTAAGCTCCAAAGCTGCATTGGATAAAATCAGAAAAGCTCAGAATGAAGGTGTCCCAATTACAACCGAGACTTGTCCGCAATATCTTTTCTTTACACAAAATGATTTTGAAAACGATAAAATTAGGAACTTTCTCAAAACCGCTCCGCCGGTGAAATTTGAAAAAGATAAAACCGCTTTGTGGCGCGGACTCAAAAACGGAAGTATTAGATTTGTTACGACCGATCACGCCGGAACAATTCCAAGTAAAGAGAAAACGTCCGATAATTTTTGGGAAGTTTACGGAGGCATTCCCGGCGTTGAACATCGTGTGCCGTTTTTATTTAGTGAAGGATTCCTTAAGGGAAAGCTTTCTTTGGAACAAACCGTTCGTTTGCTTTCGACCAATGCTGCCGGGTATTATAAATTGGAAGGCAAAGGACAAATTGCAAAAGATTATGATGCGGATTTTGCATTAATAAATCTTTGGAAAACGGAAAAGATAAAAGCAAGAAAAATGCACAGCAAAGGGAAATATACACCGTTTGAAAATGTTGAATTTAATTGTGTGGTTGAACTGACAATTCTTCGCGGGAATATTATAATGAATGATAAAGCTGAACCGGAAGAAGATATAGGATATGGAAAATTTATAAAGATAAAAGAATAACCGCAGAGACGGTAAGACGCAAAGAAAACAAAGATAATGAACAAAGAACGCTATAATTATTTATCACATCAAATTTTGGATTCAAGTATAACCGTTCATAAAAAAATGGGACCCGGTTTATTGGAATCTGTTTATGAAATAAGTTTGATGAAAGAATTCGAAACAAGAAATATAAAGGCTGAGAATCAAGTTTCCATACCGCTATTTTATAAAGGATATGAATTAAACAAAGATTTTCGCATTGATATCCTTGTTGAAGATGAAATTATAATCGAAATCAAATCTTCTGAAATTATGCATCCAGTGTATGCTGCCCAAATTATTTCTTATTTAAAGCTTGCAAATAAAAGATTAGGTTTTCTCATTAATTTCAATGTTCCTTTACTTAAAGATGGATTTAAACGATTTGTTAATAATTTTTAATTCTCTGCGTCTTAGTGACTCTGCGGTGGAATTTTCAAGGAGTAATACATGAATGATTTTAAAATAGTTAATGCGTGGATATGCAAAATCGAGAACGGTCAAGTGGTTCCCGTTTTCGGCGATGTGCATATCAGCAACGGAAGAATCTTTTCAATTAAAACCAAAAAATTCAAAACATACCTTACACAAAAAGAGAAACAAAAAGAGAAAAACATTTACGATGCAAAAGGAAGAGTTATAACTATCCCTCAAGTTAACTTCCACGATCACTTTTATTCGCGCTTGGCTAAAGGTTTAAGAATATCCGGTGAGATGAACAACTTTCACAACATTCTTAAAAATTATTGGTGGAAAGTTGACAAAGCATTAGACTTGCAAATGGTTGAAGCATCGGCACAAATGGCAGTTATAGAATCGATTAAAAACGGTGTGACTTATATATTCGATCATCATGCATCACCAAATGCAGCCGGCGGAAGTTTGACAACAATTGCCAAGATATTGAAAGCCCATAAGCTTCGTGGTGTCCTGTGCTTCGAAACTACCGATAGAAACGGAACCAATTTGGCTGAATTGGGACTGCACGAAAACAAATCGTTTATTAATAGTTTTGCCGATGATGATATAAAAAGCATGCTTGGTTTACATGCATCTTTTACCTTGGCTGACGATACTCTTGCCGGAGCCGAAAAATTAGTAAAAGATTACAATCTCGGTATTCATATTCATCTTTGCGAGGATCTAGTAGATAGGAAAGTCAGCAAACAAATTTCAGGGCAATTTCCGGTAAAACGTTTAATTAAATTTAACTTATTAAATAATAAATCAATTTTGGCTCACGGTATTTTTCTCACAAAGCAAGAATATCAATTAATTGATGAATACGGCAGTGCTATTGCATATAACGTGGATTCAAACTTAAACAATAACGTCGGTTTACCAAAATACCGTAATGTACTGGCTGGAATTCCTATTTTGCTCGGCACCGACGGGATGCATGCAAATCCCGGCAGAACTATGAAAAATTATTTTTTATTACTCCGGCACTTCGGTTTTTCATTCAATGAAACTTTTAAAATGATACATAAGGTGTTTCTAGATCAGCTAATGTTTATACAAGAATATTTTGACGATTTTCCAAATTTGCAAGTCAACAATAGAGCCGATTTTATTATTTGGGATTATGTTCCGCCGACTCCATTAAGCAAGGATAACTTTTGGGGACATTATATTTACGGAATGTTGGAAAGAGCAATTCAAAGTACGGTACAACAAGGTAAATTTTTAATGAAGGATAAAAAACTTATCGGGATAAATGAAGAAAAAATTAATAAAGAGATTTATAAGCAAGGCGACAAATTATTTTATAGAATTAAATAAATATTTCATACTAAACTTCAGGTGATTTTATGGACAGAACAAAACAAATATTGGAACTCGCAAAAAAATACGAGCAATACACTGCAGAAAACTTATCGAGATTGGTTAAAATTAAATCCTTAAGCATGCAGGAAGAAGGCGTTGTAAATGAATTAAAAACAATAATGGAAGAAGCCGGATTTGACGAAGTGAGAATTGACGGACTCGGAAACGTAATAGGCAGAATCGGAAGCGGTAAAAAAGTGATTGCTATTGACGGACATATAGACACAGTTGATATGGGCAATTTGGATGCATGGGATTTTGATCCGCTCAGCGGCGAAATAAAAGACGGTTACGTTCTTGGCAGAGGCAGCGTTGATCAAGAAGGAGGTCCGGTTGCAGCTGTAACCGCCGGAAAGATTTTAAAGGAAATCGGAATGCCCGAAGATGTTACTCTGCTTGTTACCGGAACGGTTATGGAAGAAGATTGTGACGGGTTATGCTGGAAATATTTGGTTGAAGAGGAAAAAATAAAACCGGATGTTGTTGTTGTTACCGAACCGACAAACCTCAATATTTATAGGGGTCACAGAGGACGTATGGAAATAGAGGTCTCGTTTTACGGTTTATCTGCTCACGGATCCGCGCCTGAACGCGGGAAGAATGCAATTTATATGGCATCCAAAGCTTGTTTGGAAATTGAAAAGTTAAACGATAATCTTGCTTACGATGAATTCCTTGGCAAAGGCAGTGTTACGGTATCGGAGTTTGTTTCCGGCAGTCCTTCTCAATGTGCCGTTGCGGATTTCGCTAAGATTCATCTCGATAGGAGATTGACTTGGGGTGAAGATAAAGAACTTGCGCTCAATCAAATTAGGGAAATTGTTAAAGACATGGATGCTAAAGTTGAACTATTGGAGTATAAAGAAACTTCTTTTACCGGCTTGGAATATGGAATGGAGAAATATTTCCCCACTTGGAAATTGGAGGAAGATCATCCGGTTATTCAAAAAGGCGTTAAGTCATATAAAGAATTATTTGATGCGGATCCAAAGGTGGATAAGTGGACGTTTTCAACTAATGGCGTAACAATCAACGGGTACTTCGGTATTCCGGTTATCGGTTTTGGTCCCGGTAATGAAGTAATGGCTCATGCGCCTAACGAGAAAGTACCGGTTGAACATCTCGTAAAAGCATCGGCATTTTATGCAAACTATGTACTAAACTTTTAATAGGACGCTGATTTTCATGATGAATTATGATTTTCAATGATAAAAGATAATTATAAATACAGTCATATCACCGATAAAATTATAAAAGCTTACTTTAGTGTTTATAATAAACTCGGGTATGGATTTTTAGAAAAAGTTTATGAAAAAAGTATGTTGATTGAACTTACTAAGATTGGTTTGAAATGCGAAAATCAATTTCCGATTAACGTTTACTATGATAATAAAGAAGTAGGAAAGTATTATGCCGACATTATAGTTGAAGATGTTGAAATTCTTGAATTGAAAGCTGAAAAAAATTTATGTCCTGAACACGAAGCGCAATTATTAAATTATTTAAAGGCAACTGATATTGAAGTAGGAATGCTTTTAAATTTTGGTGAAAAACCTCAATTTAAAAGGAAAGTATTTTCAAACAAATATAAGATCAGTGAAAATCATAACGAATCTTAAATGATCAGCGTCCTATTTCTTAATCTAAATTTGGAGAAATATTATGAATACAAACTTAAAAGGGAAACATTTTCTTTCAACTGATTATTGGACAAAGCAAGAACTTGATACGGCTTTCGAAGTGTCATTCGATTTAAAGAAAAAATTCGCACTGGAAGAACCAACAAGATACTTGCGTGACAAGACTTTGTTCATGCTCTTTTTCGAGCAATCCACACGAACAAGGAACTCAATGGAAGCGGGTATGACACAGCTCGGCGGGCATGCACACGATTTAACACCCGATAAAATTCAACTATCCCACGGCGAAACGGCAAAAGATACTGCTATTATTCTTTCACGGATGGGACACGGAATTGCTTCACGGAATTGTTTCTACGGAATAGGAAAGGATTATCTTGCCGAAATGGCCGAACATTCGCGCAAACCTGTTATGTCGCTTCAAGACGATGTTTATCATCCGTTTCAAGGCATGGCAGATTTAATGACAATTTTCGAATACTTCGGTAGAAACACAAAAGGACTAAAAGTAACCGTATCTTGGGCTTATGCTGATACGCACTCAAAACCTCTTTCCGTTCCCCAAACTCAAGCGTTGTTGTTTCCGCGTTACGGTATTGATTTAACAATTGCTCATCCTAAAGAATTTCCGTTGAGTAAAAATATAATTGAAAAAGCAAAACAAAATGCGGAGAAAGGCGGAGGCAGTATCCGATTTACCAATGATATGGACGAGGGATTCGAAGGCGCTCACATTGTTATCCCAAAAAACTGGGGAGGTTTCGGAGCTTATGGCGTTCAAGAGTATCTTGATAACGAAGAAGAATGTAAAAAGGAAATGACCGCTAATTTGGAAAAA
>Ga0256841_1002537_pt1 | contig 14432 bp, 11 predicted proteins | sample 356308metaG_FD_185971 | JGI IMG/M metagenome (GOLD analysis project Ga0256841, IMG submission 185971) | Hydrothermal vent microbial communities from Mid Atlantic Ridge, Atlantic Ocean - 356-308 | ecosystem: Environmental > Aquatic > Marine > Hydrothermal vents | place: Atlantic Ocean: Mid...
TGATCGACTACAGCGAGAAGATTCCCAACAACGTGAACCTGGCCGACGACCGCCGCCTGCAGAGGGCCCTGGAGTCGTGGCAACCCAAGTACATCGACTGGTGGAAGTCCATGGGGCCGGTGATGTTCCAGGACAGCGACATCTACCTGCGCACGGCGGTCGACATCGACGCCGAGGGATGGGCCGACTACTCCTTCGTGAAGATGCCCGAGTACCGCTGGGGGATCTTCCTCTCCCGGGCCGAGAAGGACCGCAGGATCGGCTTCGGGGAGTTCAAGGGTCAGGAGGTGTGGCAACAGGTTCCGGGGGAGTACCGGAACGCCCTCCGGCGTCTGATCGTGGTGCAGGGCGACACCGAGCCCGCCTCGGTCGAACAGCAGCGGCATCTCTGTCTGACCGCCCCCAGCCTCTATGACATGAGAAACCTGTTCCAGGTGAACGTCGAGGAGGGGCGGCACCTATGGGCCATGGTGTACCTGCTCGACGCCTACTTCGGCCGTGACGGGCGCGATGAGGCCGACGCCATGCTGGAGCGTCACTCCGGAGATCCCGACTCCCCCCGGATCCTCGGGGCGTTCAACGAGGAGACACCGGACTGGCTGTCGTTCTTCATGTTCACCTACTTCACCGATCGGGACGGTAAGTACCAACTCGGTTCCCTTCGCGAGAGCGCCTTCGATCCCCTGAGCCGTACCTGCGACTTCATGCTCAAGGAGGAGGCCCACCACATGTTCGTCGGCGCCTCGGGTATAGGGCGGGTCGTGCAGAGGGCGGTGGAACTCATGAAGGAGTTCGACACCGACGACATCGCCGCCCACGGTGGGGTGAGCCTGGAGACACTTCAGAAGTACATCAACTTCCACTACTCGGTCACCCTCGATCTGTTCGGTGCCGAGGAGTCCTCCAATGGGGCCGACTACTACGCCGCCGGCCTCAAGGGGAGGTTCGACGAGGCCTCCTACGACGACGACCATCGCCTGGTCGGAGCGACGGCCCTTCTGCCGAGGGTGACCGGTGACACCATCACCACGGTGGAGGTCCCGGCCCTGAGGGCGGTGAACTACGACGTCCGGGTCGCCTACAGCGGGGACGCCCAGAAGGGGCTCAATCGCTGGAACCGGATCCTCAGGGACGCCGGGGTGGACTTCGAGTTCCGGCTGCCCCACGAGGGATTCAACCGCAGGGTGGGGGTGTTCTCCGAGGTCAACGTGTCGCCGACCGGCGAGGTCCTCACCGACGCCGAGTGGACGGCCCGGCGCCGGGAGTTCCTCCCCACCGAGGCCGACCGGGCCCACGTCAGATCCTTGATGCAGCCGGTTCACGAGAGGGGTCGGGTGGCGGCGTGGATCGCCCCGCCCCGGTCCGGAATCCACGGCCATGAGTTCGATTACGAGTACGTCAAGATCTGAGTCGGGCATGGTGAGACGAGTTTTCCCGTGACGGGGTCGTCATCGGTGGATGCGGAGCCGGGGGTGACCCCGACGGCGGGGCGGGCGTCGGCCCGCTCCCTGCTGCTGACGGTCATGGGCGAGTTCGTCCTGCCCTCGGGTGGGTCCGCCTGGACCTCGTCGCTGGTGGCGGGGGTGGGCGATCTCGGTGTGTCACCCGCCGCCGCCCGCCAGGCTCTGATGAGGATGTCGCACGCTGGTTGGGTGCGGACCAACCGCGAGGGTCGCAGGGCGCGCCTGGAGCTGACGCCCGAGGGTGTGGATCTGCTCGATACCGGCTCGCGGAGGATCTACGGATTCGGGACCTCGGAGCTCAGCTGGGACCATCGGTGGGTGCTGATCCACTACAGCGTCTCGGCCGATCAGGCGGCGGCGCGGGACCGCCTCCGCACCCGGTTGGCGTGGAACGGTTTCGGTTACGTGGGAGGCGGCCTGTGGCTCTCACCCCGGGCCGAGCGGGTGGAGGCGGCCCGGGCCATTCTGGCCGCCGAGGGGCTCGACTCCGAGGCGGTGGTGGTGGTCGGTGGTCCCCCCCACGATGATGATCCGCGCCGACTGGTCGCCCTCGGTTGGGATCTGGCCGCGGTGGATCAGCAGTACGCCCACTTCATCGAGGAGTTCGGCACCCTGGATCCCACCGGACCGGAAGGGCATTTCGTGGCCCTCACCTCCCTGGTCCAGAGCTTCCGGCACTTCCCGTTCGCCGATCCCGGCCTGCCCCCGGAGCTACTGCCCCCGGGGTGGAACGGACACCGGGCCGTGGAGCTGTTCGCCGAGCGGCGGGCGACCTGGCTCCCGGGGGCCCGGGCCCGGTGGGACGAGCTGGAGACCGGTGCCGCCGCGGCCCGCTGAAGGGGGTCCCCACCCCCGGTGAACCCATCCGGGGCGGTCGGGTACCCCCGGTGGGGCGGTGCGCCGCCGCCGAGTGACGGTGGGCTCCCCGGAAGGGTGTCAGGCGGTTGGACCCGCGATCGGCCCCCCGGGGGTCGGTCAGCGGCGGAGCCGACCCAGCCCGGGCAGGAACCGGCCGGTGCGGCTGGCGTACCCGGCATAGTCCGGGTAGGCCTCCACCAGACGCTGTTCCTCCCACCTGGCCTTGACGGTGAAGAACAGGGCCAGGCCCACGGCCAGGAGGGCCTTGGTCGGATTGGCACTACGCAGGGCGATCCCCGCCGACAACATGACCACGCCGGTGTAGATCGGATGGCGGGCCAGGCCGAAGAGTCCCCCGGTGACCAGATGCCCGCGGGGGCTCGGCAGGGGCAGGGCGGTGAGCCCGAGTCCCAGTTGGAGCCCCGCTCCCACCGCCATGGCCACTCCGCTCCAGAACAGGACCGCGGCCAGGGTCGAAACCGTGTCGGTGACGGTCCACGAGGTCCCCGAGGGCAGGACGACCAGCAGGATCAGAATGACGGCCTGCACGCCCACCAGGAGCCAGGCGATGATCCGGTGACGGAGGTCGGAGGTGGGTTCGGGGCTCGACGTCGGCCCACTCATCGTCGACCCGTCGTCGCCGTGGCCGCCTCGATGAGGGCGTCGACGGTGGGGCGGTCGTCGGGCCCCTCGGAGCGGAAGACGTAGACCAGGCGGCCGTCGGGGCCCACCACGAAGTCACCTCCGAGTTGCAGGACGTCCTCGGTGGGACGTTGCAGATCCCGTTGGCCCTGACGGAAGAGCTGGAGGTAGCGACGGATCACCCCCGGGCTCCACACCCGCCGACGGGTGGCCCGACCGAGAGAGTAGGCCCGGTAGGAGACACGTTCGGGGTCCATGAGTACCGGAAAAGGCAGGTCCACCCTCCGGTGGTAGCGCTCGAGGTGAATCTGATCCGTGAACGTGATGAGGACGAATCGGGTGCCCTCGGGGAAGTCGTCGATCCTGTCGCGCACCGCGACCGCGTGCGCCCGGCAGGGCAGTCAATGGATGTGGCGGTGAAAGATGACCACGGTGGGGGCGGGGCTGTCGCCGTGAGCGTCGTGGAGACTCCCCTCCCTCCCCGCTACATCGGTCAGTGTGATGTCGGGTGCCCGGTCTCCGACCCGGGCCGGGCCCCGTCCCCCCGCACCGCGGTCGAGACCACGGCCGATATGGGATGAAAATGGAAATCGGGCCATGTCTGACCACCTCCGTGTGGGGACCGCCCTCGGGGCGAACTAGGGGCCGACAGTATGACGGACTCCGCCGTGCTAACGGGAGCGGGAGCCGGCCCATACTCGGACAGGGGTGGCTGATTGGACGTTTGTACGTACATCAGGGCACTATGATGGGTCGACGACAAATGAGCGGTGGATGGATCGTGGGGATTGGGACCTCACCTTCGTCCCCCTCGACTCCCCTCACCTGGAGACCTGTCTTGACCACTCCCCTGGACCGTGAGAGTCCCGTGCCACTGTGGGCCCAGCTCGAGGCTGACCTGCGTCGAAGGTTGGACGAAGGGGAGTTCGACATCCGGTTTCCCACCGACATGGAGTTGACGAGCCACTACGGCGTGAGCCGACACACGGTGCGCGAGGCCATAGCCCATCTGAATCGCAGCGGACTGCTCAAGAGGGAGCGGGGCCGGGGAACGGTGGTGAACCGAACGGAGTTCGAACAGTCACTGGGGGCCCTCTACAGCCTGTTCCAGTCAATCGAATCCGCCGGTACCGAGCAGCGGAGCCAGGTGCTCAACCTCCGGACCGTGACCAACTCGGTCGCCGCCAGCCGTCTGGGTCTCGATCTGGATTCCGAGCTGGTTTATCTCGAACGGCTCCGGCTGGCGGGGGACGCCCCCCTGGCCGTGGACCGGGCCTGGATGCCGGTGACATTGGCCCGTCCCCTCCTCGAGGTCGATTTCGGCCACACCGCCCTCTACGCCGAGTTGGACTCCGCCTGTGGGCTGAGACCCAATCGGGGGTGGGAGAGGATCAGCCCCGTCATACCGAGCGCGGCCGACCGCCGACACCTGGGGCTGGGCAAGAACGACGCCGCCTTCGAACTGGAGCGTCTGGGATGCCGTGATGATGAGCCGGTCGAGTGGCGCAACACGGTGATCAGGGGCGACCGGTACCGGTTCGTGGCCTCGTGGACCTCGGGCGTGCCCTCGGCGGAGGGCGAACTACGGCTGGCCCCCTTCCCCGGGCCCGAGGAGGGCTGACCTCCGCCCGGGCCGCCACCCCGTCCCCCCGGGGGCGTGGCGGACGGCGGGCCCCAACGAGGCTCGCGTCGTACATATGTAAATAGGTGTCTGATCGTGTGCGGGGTGCGTGAGTTTCGGCTATAGCTGAGACTCGAATGTACGGACTTGTAGGTCGCCCCTGGTCCGTCGACATCGGGGTCCGGCTCGGCCGGCCCGGGGCGGGTCAGGGGGGATCCGGGGTCTCAGCTCCGCAGGGTCCGAAGGGGAGCCACTCGCACAGGGGGAGCCAACATGAAGCCGGTATTGACACCCAACGAGGTCGATGAACTGAGGGGGGACGATCCCACCCTGCGGCTCATCGACGTGAGGTCGGGGGGGGAGTTCGGAATCGCCCACATCCCGGGATCGTTGAACGTCCCCCTGGCCACCCTGGCCGAACACCGGGCCCGATGGTCCGAGGTGAGACGGCCCCTGGTGCTGGTCTGCCAGACCGGTGGCCGGGCCGCCAGGGCCGAGGAGGCCCTGGCCCGCACCGGTCTGGAGCACGTGTCGGTGATGGCCGGGGGCATCAACGCCTGGGCCGAGGCCGGTCTGCCCTTGGACCGGGGGGAGGAGAAGTGGGCCCTCGAGCGTCAGGTCCGTCTGGTGGCGGGTTCGATGGTGGCGGGCGGCGTCCTGGCCAGCACCCGGTGGCCGCGGGCCAAATGGCTGTCGGGGGCGGTGGGGGCGGGTCTCACCTTCGCCGCGGTGTCCAACACCTGCGCCCTGGGGGCCCTGCTGTCGAGGTTGCCCTACAACCGCAGCGACAGCTGCGACATAGACGTGATCCTGGGCCAGCTCGTGGGAATGCCGGAGTCCGGGGGAGTGACGCTTGACACATCAGGCGGCGGCGATAAGATGTACGTACAAAGGGCCTCCTGAGGCCTTTCCACCATCCGGTGGACCCTGGTCGGCGGTGAATCCGCATCACGCAGGGCAGGGGTCACGGCAGGTTCGGGCCTCCGGTCTCACCCGCTCGGGGTTGGACCAGGGGCCAGTGCAGCAGTCCCGACCGGGCGCATCCGGCTCCGGCGGGTTATCACGAGGGGGGTCCCGATGATCTTCGAACAGTTCTACCTGGAGTGTCTTTCCCAGGCGTCCTATCTCATCGGGGATCAGTCGACCGGCAGGGGGGTGGTGGTCGATCCCCGGCGCGACATCGACATCTACCTCGAGTCGGCCCGGGAGCACGGCCTCGAGATCGTGATGGCCATCGAGACCCACTTCCACGCCGACTTCCTCTCGGGCCATCTGGAACTGGCCGAGGCCACGGGGGCCGAGATCGGCATCGGCGCCGCCGGTGAGGCCCAATTCGAGCACCGGGCCCTCCACGACGGCGACAGGATCCCACTGGGAGACGTCGAGCTGGAGGTGAGGGAGACCCCGGGCCACACGCCGGAGTCCATCTCGGTCGTGGTGTGGGACAGCCCCGAAGCCACGGAGCCCTACGCGGTCCTCACCGGTGACACCCTCTTCATCGGGGACGTGGGGCGGCCGGACCTCCTGTCCTCGCTGGGTATGACGGCCGAGGAACTGGGCCGGAACCTCTATGAGTCGCTCAATGAGAAGATCCTCACCCTGCCGGACTCCACCCGCGTCTACCCGGGGCACGGTGCGGGTTCAGCGTGCGGCAAGAATCTGTCGACGGAAACCTGGTCGACGATCGGGGAGCAGCGCCGGACCAACTACGCACTGCAATTCGAGGACGCCGACGATTTCGTGGCCGCGGTGACCGAGGGACAACCCCCGGCGCCGGGCTATTTCGTGTACGACGCCATCCTGAACCGCAAGCGGAGATCGGTGTTCCACGAGTCCGAGGCCCCGACCCCGATGTCCCTCGAGGAGACCCTGGCGGCCATGGCCGACGGCACGGTACTCATCGACACCCGGGATCCGGCCGTCTTCGCCCAGGGACACCTCGTGGGAGCGGTGAACGTCGGTCTGGAGGGTCGCTTCGCGGAGTACGCCGGAAGTGTGGTCAGTCCCGACCAGTCCATCGTCCTCACCGGGGAACCCGGGTCCGAGGTCGAGGCCCGGGTGAGATTGGGTCGCATCGGATTCGACAACGTGTCGGGCCACCTACCCGATCTGGAGCGGCATCTTGTCGAGCATCCCGAACTCTCGCGACGGGCCTCGCGTCTCACGGCGGATGATCTGAGGGAACGACTTGGATCCGATGACCTGCAGCTACTCGACGTGCGCAACGTGGGTGAGACGGGGGTGGGTGTCATCGGCGAAGCGATCGTGATCCCCGTGGCCCAACTCCCCGGACGGCTCGAGGAGCTGGATCCGGGGCGCCCCACGCTCGTGTACTGCGCCGGTGGCTACCGCAGCTCCATCGCCGCCAGCATCCTGAAGGCCCGGGGCTTCGTCGACGTCTCCGATCTCATCGGTGGCTACGACGCCTGGGTCGGCTCCCCGGCATCGGTCTGAGGATGGTCGTTGACGGGACGAGGAATACTCCGTACATTTGGCGGGGCTGTGACCCCGATCACACTGAGGGTAGGGGGGCATCCCTTGCGGACCCGGGGTCACCGAACCGGATTCGGAACGTGATCGGCCCGGCCGGGGCGGGAGCAGGACAGTTCTAGAGGGGCCCGGGTCCTGAGTCCGGGCCCGGAACCAACAAGGGAACCGGTCGGCGTCGAAGCCGGCCAGTGGGGAGACAACAATGGCGACAGATCAACATCACCGGGTCGTGATCGTGGGCGGCGGTGCCGCCGGGATCACGGTGGCGGCCCGTCTCGGTCGGGCCCACGTCGACGACGTGGCGATCATCGAACCATCCGACAAGCACTTCTACCACCCGTACTGGACCCTGGTCGGGGGAGGCATCGTCAAGGCCGAGAAGAGCCGTCGCACCGAGGCCTCGGTGATGCCCAAGAAGGCCACCTGGATCAAGGACGCGGCGGAGTCATTCGACCCGGAGAACAACACCGTGGGCACCGCCGGGGGTAAGACCATCGGGTACGACGTCCTGGTCGTCTGCCCCGGGATCCAACTCGACTTCGACCGCACACCGGGGCTGCCCGAGACCCTGGGCAAGAACAACGTCTCCACCAACTACGAGTACGACATGGCCCCCCGCACCTGGGAGTTCATCCGGGGGATGACGAAGGGCACAGCGGTGTTCACCATGCCCGGTGGGCCGATCAAGTGCGCCGGTGCCCCCCAGAAGATCGCCTACCTGGCGTCCGACTACTGGCGGGAGCAGGGCGTTCTCAAAGACATCGACGTGCACCTGGTCCTACCGACCCCGGGAATGTTCGGGGTCAAGGAGTTCTCCGACGTCCTGGACCAGGTGGTGGCCCGCTACGGGATCAACGTCCACTTCAACTCCGAGATGACGTCCATAGACGGCGACGCCCGCAAACTGGTGATAACCGACCACGCCAACGACGACTCCACCACCGAGCTGGACTTCGACATGGTTCACGCCACGCCCCACCAGTCCGCTCCGGACTGGATCAAGTCCAGCCCCCTGTCCACCGGCGACGCCAACGGTTACGTCGACGTGGACAAGTTCACCCACCAGCACGTGCGGTACCCCAACATCTTCTCCCTCGGTGACGCCGGCAGCACCCCGAACTCCAAGACCGGGGCGGCGGTTCGCAAGCAGGCCCCGGTGGTCACCGAGAACGTCAAGGCCGTCCTGGCCTCACAGACGCCGGGGGCCAAGTACAAGGGGTACGCCTCCTGTCCGCTCACCACATCACGTCACAAGATGCTCCTGGCCGAGTTCGACTACTCGGGTCAGGCCGCTCCCTCGATACCCCTGATCAACACCAAGAAGGAGCGCAGGGACATGTGGTACCTCAAGAAGTACGGCCTGCCCTTCCTCTACTGGAATTTCATGCTCAAGGGCCGGGCCTGACCGGAGCCGGTGCCCAGTGACCCTCGCGCCCGGGCGACGACGCCGGTCACCGACCCCGGCCGCGAAGTCGGTCGACGGTCCTCAGTGTCAGCGGATCACGTGCCGATGGACACTGCGAGGTGATCCGACATGATCTTTGAACAGCACTATCTGGACTGTCTTTCCCAGGCCTCGTACCTGATCGGGGATGAGGGGACCCACCGGGCCGTCGTGGTCGATCCCCGGCGGGACATAGGGGTGTACCTGGAGTCCGCCGCCGAACAGGGCCTGGAGATCGTGGGGGTGGCCGTGACCCATTTCCACGCCGACTTCCTCTCCGGGCACCTGGAGCTGGCAACGGCCACCGGGGCCGAGATATGGCTCGGTCCCGGGGCCGAACCGGAGTTCGAGGCCCGGGTTCTGACCGATGGGGAGAGGATCGTGCTGGGCGACGTGGTGCTGGAGATCCTCCACACACCGGGACACACCCCCGAATCGATCACCATCGCGGTCTGGGAATCGGAGTCGGCTCCCGCCCCCTACGGGATACTCACCGGCGACACCCTCTTCATCGGGGACGTGGGACGGCCCGATCTGCAGTCCTCCTTGGGCTACTCGGCGGAGGATCTCGGACGCCAGCTCTTCACCTCCCTGAGGGACAAGATCCTCCCCCTGCCCGATGAGACCCGGGTCTTCCCCGGGCACGGGGCCGGATCCTCCTGTGGGAAGAACATGTCCACCGAGACCTGGTCGACCCTCGGAGATCAGCGTCGAACCAACTACGCCCTGAAGTTCGACGAGGCCGACGACTTCGTGGCCGCGGTCACCGACGGCCTTCGTGCCGCCCCCGCATACTTCAGCTACGACGCCATGCTCAACCGCCAGGCCCACCGCCTCTTCGATGAGAGGGAACGACCCCCGGCCCTGGACTTCGACGCCCTGATGGAGAGCCAGAACCAGGGGGCCTTCGTCCTGGACACCCGTGACGCCGACGCCTTCGCCGAGGCCCATCTCTTCCGGTCCATCAACGTGGGGCTGGAGGGCCGCTACGCCGAGTTCGCCGGCGGGGTGATCGATCCCGGACACGCCATGATCCTCATCACCGAGCCGGGTTACGAGACCGAGGCGGCGATACGACTGGCCCGGATCGGTTTCGACTACGTCGTCGGCTTCCTCGACGACTACAAGGCGGTCTTCGAGGCCCATCCCGAGCTTGTGGTGCGAACCGCCCGCCTCAGCGTGGCCGGACTGGACAAGGCCCGGGCGGCCGCCCCCGACCTGGTGATCCTCGACGTGAGAAACCCCGCCGAGGTGGAGCAGGGGGTCATACCGGGCGCCGTCCACATACCCCTGCCCCATCTGAACTCCCTGATCGACGAGCTGGATCCGTCCCGGCCCACCGTCGTGTACTGCGCCGGGGGCTATCGCAGTTCCATAGCCGTGTCCCGCCTCTGCCGGGCCGGATTCCGCAAGGTCGTCGAGCTGCACGGTGGCTACGACCGCTGGGTCCAGACCGCTGGACGGACCGATGATCCCCATCTCAAGAAGAAACGAGAGCCTGCCACTCCATGACCCGCCTTGGATTCCTTCTCGACTCCGATTCATGTATCGGTTGCCACGCCTGCACCGTGGCCTGCAAGTCCGAACACGATGTGCCCATAGGGGTTAACCGCACCTGGGTGAAGTACATCGAGACGGGATCCTTCCCCAACGTGAGCCGGCACTTCTCGGTCATGAGGTGCAACCACTGCGAGGATGCTCCGTGCATGACGATCTGTCCGACGTCGGCCCTGTTCCGCGCCGACAACGGTGTGGTCGACTTCGACACCTCTCTGTGCATCGGATGCAAGGGGTGCATGAACGCGTGTCCCTACGACGCCCTGTACGTGAACCCGGCCACCAACACCATCAACAAGTGCAATTTCTGCAACCACCGTATCGAAGTGGGGTTGGAGCCCTCCTGTGTGCTGGTCTGCCCGACCCACGCCATCGTCGTCGGCGACCTGGACGATCCGACCTCCTCCCTGTCGGCCCTCATCGCCCGCAATGACGTGGCCGTTCGGGCCCCCGAGCAGAACACCAAGCCCAAGGTCTTCTACCGCGGCGCCAGCCAGGCGTCGCTGGACCCCCTGCGCACCCGCATCGCCGACGACGGGATGATCTGGGCCGACACCACCCCCGACCACCCGACGATCCCCACCGGCGTGGATCCCGCCGATCCGGGCATCGTGGCCCGCACCGCCTACACCACCACCCACCCGATGACCTGGAAGGAAAAGGTCTCGGGCTACCTGGTGACCAAGGCCATAGCCGGGGGCACGATGATGGTCGCCGCCCTCCTGGTCCTGCTCGGGTGGGGTGACGCGCAGGCCGCCGTGGGTGTGGTTCCCCCGATGATCGCCGGGGTCTTCCTGGCCCTCACCGGGGTGCTGCTCGTGGCCGACCTGAAACAGCCGGCACGGTTCCACTACCTGCTGACCCGCTCCAACAACAGTTCCTGGCTGGTCAGGGGGGCCTGGGTGTTGATGGTGTTCGCCGTCCTCACCGCCGCCTGGTGGGTGGCCGGTCTGGCCGACGCCGGCGGAGCGCTCAAGGTGCTGCTGGTGCCCACCGCCCTGGCCGGAGCGGCCGCCGCCGGCTACACGGCGTACCTGTTCGCCCAGTGCCAGGGCCGGGACCTCTGGCAGACGCCTCTTCTACTGCCGGTGCTCCTGGCTCAGGCGGTGACCGCAGGTGGGGCGGTGTTCGCCATCATGGACCTCTTCATGGACGTTCCCGCCCCCACCGCCGTCAGGTGGTGTCTCCTGGGTGGGGTGCTGGCCGTGGCCGGGCTGGTGGCCACCGAATTGACGGCCTCGGGCACCCGGCACGTCGAGATGGCCGTTCGGTCCATGACCCACGGGGCCTACGCCACCCGTTTCTGGTGGGGAGGGGTGCTGCTGGGCATGGTGGTACCGGCGGCCCTGGTGACGATCACCCTGGTCGGCGGTATCGACTCACCCGCTCTCCCGGCCCTGGCGGGTCTCTCCGCCCTGGTCGGCCTCCTCGCCTATGAAGATGCATTCGTCCGGGCCGGTCAGTCCGTCCCTCTGAGCTGAACCACGAGGACAATCACCGTGACCCTCACGTCATACCCTCCCCCCGAGCGCTGGTCGGACTGGGAGGAACTGGATGCCGGTTCCTGGCCCCGCAAGGTCAAGCGCCGCTACAGCCTGATCCCCACCACCTGTTTCAACTGCGAGGCCAACTGCGGTCTGCTCGCCTACGTCGATCGGGAGACCGGGGAGATCGCCAAGATCGAGGGTAATCCCGAGCATCCCGCCAGCCGGGGTCGGAACTGCGCCAAGGGGCCCGCCACCCGGACCCAGGTGTACGACGTCGAACGGATCACCCACCCCCTCAAGCGGGTCGGTAAACGGGGCGAGGGAAGGTGGGAGCGGATCGGCTGGGATCAGGCCCTCGAGGAGATAGGCACCAGAATCGGCCGGGCCTTCCGCGAGGACCGCCACGACGAGGTCATCTATCACGTGGGCCGGCCCGGGGACGACTCCTACGTCGAGCGGGTCCTCCATTCCTGGGGTATCGACGGCCACAACAGCCACACGAACATCTGCTCCAGCGGGGCCCGGGTGGGCTACGCCACCTGGATGGGTTTCGACCGTCCCTCGGCCGACTACGCCAACGCCGAGGTGATCTTCCTGATCTCCTCTCACCTGGAGGCCGGGCACTACTTCAATCCCCACGCCCAGAGGATCCTCGAGGCCAAGGAGAAGGGGGCCAAGATCATCTGTGTGGATCCCCGCCTCTCCAACACCGGGGCCAAGGCCGACTACTGGTTCGCGGCCTGGCCGGGCAGCGAGGCCGCCATGCTGCTGGCCATCGCCCGACTCCTGCTGAAGAACGGAACGTGGGACCGGGAGTTCGTTCGTCGCTGGGTCAACTGGGAGACCTTCCTCACCGAGACCAGACCCGATCTCGAACCGGTTTTCGAAAATGTCGAGGTGGCCCTGCTGGACCTCTACGCGGAGTACACCCCCGAGGAGGCGGCCCGCCTGTCCGGCATCGAGGCGTCCCTCATCGAGGAGGTCGCCGAGTTGATCGGGCGGCACCTCGGGCGTTTCGCGTCCCACAACTGGCGGGCGGCGGGGGCCGGCAACCTCGGAGGCTGGCAGGTGGCCCGCTGCCTGCAGTTCCTCAACGTCCTGACCGGAAGCGTCGGAACCGTGGGGGGGACGAGTCCCAACGGTTGGAACAAGTTCGTCCCCGCCACCCCCCGCCACCCCGAGCCCCAGGGGCGCTGGAATGAGTTGAACTGGCCCATCGAATACCCCCTGGCCCACCACGAGATGTCGATCCTGCTGCCTCATTTCCTCAAGGAGGGGCGGGGTCGGATAGACACCTACTTCAGTCGGGTCTACAACCCGGTGTGGACCAACCCCGACGGATTCAGTTGGCTGGAGGTCCTCAGCGACGAGGAGTTGGTGGGGTGCCACGTGGCCCTGACCCCGACATGGTCGGAGTCGGCCTGGTTCGCCGACTACGTCCTGCCCATGGGCGTCTCGGCCGAGCGCCACGATGTGGCCTCCTATGAGACCCACTCGGGCCGGTGGATAGGTTTCCGCCAGCCCGTGTTCCGGCGCTACGCCCAGATGCAGGGCCGCGAGGTCAGGCGCACCTACGAGGTCAATCCGGGTGAGGTCTGGGAGGAGAACGAGTTCTGGATCGATCTGTCGTGGAAGATCGATCCTGACGGCTCCCTGGGTATCCGTGAGCAGTTCGAATCCCTCGAGAACCCCGGCCAACCGATAACCGTGGATGAGTACTACGGCTACATGTTCGACCACTCGGTGCCGGGACTGCCCGAGGCGGCGGCCGCCGAGTCCCTGACCCCGCTGGAGTACATGAGGACCTACGGGGCTTTCGCCGTGCCCGGGAACCAGTACGAGGTACATGAACGACCGGTTCCCGCCGCCGAACTGGAGGGTACCGTCAAGGGTCCCGACGGGGTCTACCGTAAGCCCGGCACGGCCGGTATGCACGAGTCGATCGACGAGATCCACGGGCACATGCCCTTCATCGGCGACGGTTCGGTGGCCGTCGAGATCGACGGTGAGGCCAAGGTCGGGTGGCCCACCCCGTCCAAGAAGCTGGAGCTGTACTCGCGCACCATGGCCGATTGGGGTTGGCCGGAATACGCCGTTCCGACCTTCATCCGCAGCCATATCCACTGGGAGGATCTGGACTTTGAGGGCGGTGAGAGGGTGCTCGTACCCACGTTCCGCATCCCCACCCTCATCCACACCCGATCGGCCAACGCCAAGTGGCTCAACGAGATCAGCCATCATCACCCCCTCTGGATCCACCCCGAGGACTGCGAGAAGCTGGGTATCGAGTCCAACGGACTGGTTCGCATCAACACCGGGATCGGCCATTTCGTGATCCACGCCTGGCGTACGGAGGGCATCCGACCCGGAGTGGTGGCGGCCAGCCACCACATGGGACGGTGGCGTCTGGGTGATGAGCAGGGCCGGTCCTGGGGGGCAGGCAAGGCCGAGATAGAGCGTGACGACCAGGGCCGCTGGCATCTCAGCCGGGGGGAACAGCACCCCTATGAGAGCGACGATCCCGACACCGGCCGGATCTGGTGGCGGGACACGGGGGTGCATCAGAACCTGACGTTCCCGGTTCAGCCCGACCCGATCAGCGGTATGCACTGCTGGTTGCAGAAGGTCCGGGTGGAGGCCGCCCACGACGGGGACAACTACGGCGACGTCATGGTGGACACCGAGAAGAGTCACCGTCTCTACCAGGAGTGGCTGGCGATGACCCGTCCCGGCCCCGGACCCGAGAACTTGCGGCGTCCCCTGTGGTTCGCCCGACCGGTGAAGCCCCTGGCCCGGGCCTACGTCCATGAGGGGGGCGACCCGGGGGAGTGAACCGTTCTCAGAGCCGGTGAAGCCCCGGGCCCACGTCC
>Ga0256841_1002538_pt1 | contig 14431 bp, 10 predicted proteins | sample 356308metaG_FD_185971 | JGI IMG/M metagenome (GOLD analysis project Ga0256841, IMG submission 185971) | Hydrothermal vent microbial communities from Mid Atlantic Ridge, Atlantic Ocean - 356-308 | ecosystem: Environmental > Aquatic > Marine > Hydrothermal vents | place: Atlantic Ocean: Mid...
AAAGTGCCGCAAATTTATAATGCTATCGCTGAGTTTTATGAGCGAAGCGCCGGCATTTCCCAACAGCTTACCGGCGCCGGAGAAGAGGATTACCAAACGGCTATCTCTTACTACGAAAAAGCAATTTCGTATCCCAATAGTAAGGATACCACTGCCAAAAGCATGGCAGAGTATAAAATTGGGGAGATGTATGAAAAATTAGGCGATACTCGGAAAGCCATTGAGACATATCAACAGACCATCAACCAATATGCAAACACGGAGTGGGCACAACGCGCCGAACAGGCAATTGATGATATAAAAAAACGCATGCAGTTACGAGCAGAATATGAGCAAAACGGTTGGTTGACCCCGGATACCACTGCGGATTCAACCGCTGTCACATCACAGGCTGTTTCCCCGGGGGATACGGTGCAAACCACTGCGCCCCCCATGCAGGAACCAGCACCGGCAGTAGATAGCACTTCGACGACGTCTGACTCATCTGCTCATCCGCAATAACATCACAAGTATTTTAACCGGTATCTCTCCCGGTACCTCCTTTTTTATTCGCCCCCGGACTCCCCGGGGGTTTTTTGTAAGTGAAGGTTCGACAGTGAGGAAGTTGAACAAAGACCGCTACCTTAATTTCAAAAAGCCCGTCGAAACTCGAGTATCGGGAAGAAGGGTAAAAAAATTTCAAATATTTAAACGTGCAAAATCGACATTTTTTATTTAAATTGAGCGAATGATTATAGTTATATCTCCTGAATCGAAGGCAAGAATGTATTTCGGATTTCACTTTTAGATTGTGACGATTTTGATGAGCGATTTATAACAGTAAAAGGAAAAAAAGATGGAGCTGCCAAAGGATTTATTAAAAGAATTGCCCAAAACCGACCTGCATGTACACCTGGACGGATGTCTCCGGGTTTCCACTTTGATTGATCTGGCAAAGAAGCAGAACGTGGAGTTACCGAGTAGCGACCCGAAAAAATTAGCTCCGATCGTGATGAGCGGGAAGCGTTGCCGGAATCTGGCAGAGTATTTGGAGGGTTTCGAAATTACCCTATCGGTGATGCAGGAACCGGAAGCGCTTTACCGGATTGCTTATGAATTGGCAGAAGATGCAGCCGAGGAGAATGTTTGGTACATGGAAGTGCGGTATTCCCCCATCCTGCATACCAACAAAGGATTAAAGCTCACCACCATTGTGGATGCGGTAATCGAAGGGTTGGAAGCGGCGGAAAAGAAATTTAACATCAAGACCGGGGTGATAATTTGCGGAATGCGGAACATTAATCCGGAGACCTCGGTAATTTTAGCGGAATTGGCTGTGGCTTATAAAAACCGGGGAGTGGTGGCGTTCGATTTAGCCGGTCAAGAGGAGAACAACCCCGCCAAGAAACACAAGGAAGCCTTCTACCTGATCCGCAATAATAATATTAACACCACCATCCATGCCGGGGAAGCCTACGGAGCGGAAAGTATCCATCAGGCAATCCACTATTGCGGCGCCCACCGCATCGGACATGGAACGCGATTATATGAAGACGGTGATTTATTAAACTACGTGAATGACCATCGTATCCCACTGGAAATCTGCTTGCTGAGTAACATCCAGACCGGGGCAGCGCCATCTCTGGAAAAACATCCGTTACGATTTTATTATGATTACGGGCTGCGGGTTTGCATCAACACTGATAACCGGTTAATCTCCGATACCACCGTGACCAATGAATATTACCTGGCTGCCAAGCACCTCAACTTCAACCTGGATGATGTAAAAAGCATTATTCTGGATGGATTTAAAAGCGCCTTTCTCCCCAACCGCGCCAAATCCATTATGTTGAATATGGTAAATGACGAATTACAGAAATTTTAACGTCCCCCCTCCTTTTTCCCATGACAGCATCCTCTATCCCGGGGGATTTCGTTTCCCCCTACCGAAGTATTTAATTTCAGAAAATTGGGTAGGATTCAGAACCTATATTATTCACCAACCCACAAATTAATCGCTTCACGAAGAGGCGCAAAGAACACAGCGGCTACCGAAAAACAAGATATGACCCACCCTTACCATAACGCTTACGTATGATTAAGTGCCAGTGAAAAAAAATCCTGCAAATTTAATACTCATGGTTCGGTTAATTTTTTGCCGGTTTGAAATTCTCCAGCGCCGTTTTCACCTGGGATACATCCGTTTAACCGTGATTGCGAGAAATTGCTCCTGTGCTAAAATGGTTTCGGAATATGCTCGTTCCCAATCTCCGGTTTGGGAACGAGATAAGGACCGATCCCGAAGCGTCGGGATCGGAGACAGCCAGGGGCACAATAGGAAAGGGCGAAACAGAGTGTCGCCACATTTGCTCGTTCCCAAAGAGATTTTGGGAACGAGTAGGTAAACCGTTTATGGAGTTTGAATAATTAATCGGGCTATTTTTAATGCTCGCAGCGGAGCGTCAAAACAAGTTTTGACGCTCCGTTGTAAAGGTAGGAGCGACAAAATTTATTTTGTCGGTGGCACGGTTATTTAATCAAACTTCATCAACGGTTTTGAGTGGAAGGCGTTGCTTTCCATCGCCCATGCCAAACGCCGGGATGCGAGCAACAGAAAATGTTGAACTCGAAAGAAAATGACCGAGCCGTGGGTTAATAACGTCAGTTTAACATCAGAAAATAGAACCCGGATGGACTCGGATGCCCCGGACTTCCGCGAATTTTTTTATAGGATGACCCATCATCCGTGTCAATCAGCGTTCTCTGTTTCATCGGTGTTCTATTTCAAGTTGCATCGAACGCACGTTTCATCATAACAACTCTGCGACCATCGTGTCTCTGCGGTATATCCCACCACTCACCACGGGATGCCGCCACAACATGATCCCCTCGGGAGCGAGGTTGTCATTGGCAACCGTGACTCCGTTGGCGATGGGTTCACGCTGAGATGAATGAATCAGAATAAGCTCCTTTTTCCATACCCATATTTTCTCGAACTCACCCATCTTTCCCCCTCTCTTTCCAACCTACACCCAAGCGAGGGGGACGAAAGGGGGAAGTTGTATATTCAACCGTAAAAGAATTGTCAACATTTCTATAATCCTTCACGGAATAATGAAATCGAAAACTTGGCATATTTTGCGCAACCGTGCATAATATTTGCGCCTGCCCCTCTATTTAGAACGGCAAATGTTCTTTCCTCGTTTTCCCGTAGACTATATTCTTCCTTCTGTTTTTACTGATGTTATCTCCTGCATTCATCCATCGGTGCATCAGATGGCACAGGGATTGAAGTGATTTGGTTCGGCACCAAACGAAAAGGAGACAATTATGCAGATTGGTACGATGTTTTTCAGACGAACGGCCGGAATTTCTGTGCCGGGTATCGTCTTTACACTAATGCTGCTTTTTTCATTCTCGGTATTTTCGAGTGAGGATGTGGAAACGGAAGGCGGAATCCAGGCAATCGGGGCAGACAGCCTGGTGGTTAACGGGATAACCTTCCGGGTCGACAGCAGTACCGAGGTGGTTGGTCCCACGGGCGATATTAATTTCAGCGATTTGCAGGTCGGTTTTTTTGTGGAAGTGGAAGCGAACATCCAGCCGGATAGTTCGTTACTGGCAACCCGCATTGAGATGGATGCCATTGTCGATGTCGAAGGAGCAATTGAGGCACTTGGCAGTGACAGTCTGGTGGTACGCTCCACGGTGTTCCAGGTAGACAGCAGCACTGAAATTCTTGGTGAGGATGGAACTGACTCCTTGAGTTTTTCGGATTTAATGGAAGGCGATTTTGTAGAAGTACATGCAAATTTTCAGGCGGACAGCACGTACCTGGCATTCCGAATTGAATTGGAGGATACGAATGACAACATCCGTTTACGCGGGCGTGTCCAGGCGGTGGATTCTACCTCCCTTATGGTCAACAATCTGATTTTTCAAGTGGATAGCACTACCCGAATAGAAGGACCTCACGATACAACGCTGTCTCTTGCCGATTTACTTCCGGGCGATTCTGTTAAAGTACGCGCAAGGCTCCTGGTGGATAGCAGCCGTCTGGCAACCCGCATCGAATTGGAAGAAGAACATCCCGATTTCATCGTCGAGAGCCGCATTAGTGCATTGGAGGCACATTCTATTACGGTGGACTCTCTTTCTGCTATTGTTAATGCCGCCACCAGAATTAAAAATATGAATGACGAAGATATTCCATTCTCCAGCCTGAGCGTTGGGGATTCCGTACAAATTCGTATCGCCATTCGACCGGACAGCTCCTTTCTGGCAACCCGGATAACCGTTCGGGAATTTCTCACCGGTCTTCCGGGAAATGAGCTGACCCGGGAAAGAATTGCTAAGCAATTCCGATTGGGTCAAAATTTCCCGAATCCCTTTAACCCCTCAACTTCCATCCCGGTAACGGTTCGAACAACCCGCTGGATGAAGGTAACCATCACCATCTATAATCTGTTAGGGCAACAGATCCGAACCTTGTTTAACGGATTATTAAACCAGGGTGCCTATACATTTCAATGGAATGGAAGAAATGACCGGGGAGCCCTGGTTCCCAGCGGGGTTTATTTCTATCAATTAAAAGTAGACCGTCAGGTTGTGGACACAAAGCGGATGTTGATGGTAAAATAACTGATTTTCAACAGCTTTCTCCTCCCTCCCCCCCCAACAATAAAGCCCTGTTCGGATTATGAACAGGGCTTTATTCATTTTTATCCCAGTGACGGCTATACCTCACCGGCGCCGTGGCATTTTTTATATTTCTTTCCGCTGCCGCACCAGCAGGGATCGTTCCGTCCGATCTTTTTCCCTTCCCGCCGAACCGGCACTTTCCCCCGGCTTTGCTCCGCACCCTTTTGAATGGCGGACTTTTCACCCGATGCATAGCCCATGTTGGTGCTGTCCTCGTGCATCAGCACCATACGCCGCGGGGCACCCCGCCGCTCCTGAGGGGCTTCCACAAATTGCGAACGCCACAGCAATTCCAGGGTCTTTTGATTAATGGTATCTACCAGATCGATAAACATCTCGTATGCTTCCCGCTTATATTCAATCAACGGGTCTTTCTGCCCGTACGCCCGCAATCCAATCCCTTCTTTCAACAAATCCATCTGGTGCAAATGATCTTTCCAATAATCATCAATTACCCGCAGGATCAAATACCGTTCAATGTTTTTCTTAAAATCTTCCCCGACTTTGCTGCGTTCAAATTTGTAATCATAAATTTCCAGCGCTTTCTCTTTGATGTATTCCCGCAGGTCATCGGCGGACATGGTTTGAATTTTATCTCCCATGCTTTTGATATCCACCAGAAGGGTGCGCATCAGGATATCGTTTAAGCCGTCCAGGTCCCAGTCTTCCGGATGGGTTTTCTCATCGCCATATATCTCAAACTGGGCATCCAGGAATTCATCCAGAATATTCAGCAGGTCTTCCCGGGTATTCTCCGCCATCAGGGCTTTGCGGCGACGTTCGTAAATTACTTCCCGCTGCTTATTCATCACGTCGTCATATTCCAGCAGATGTTTCCGGATACTGTAGTTCTGCATCTCCACCCGTTTTTGGGCTTTCTCAATGGCACGGGATACCATGGGATGGGTAATCACCTCACCTTCCTGGGCGCCGAGTCGGTCCATCACCTTAATTAATCGGTCGGAACCAAAGAGACGCATCAGGTCGTCTTCCAGGGAGAGGAAAAACCGGCTGGCGCCTTCGTCACCCTGGCGACCGGCACGCCCCCGTAACTGGCGGTCAATCCGGCGGGACTCATGCCGTTCCGTTCCCACAATATGCAATCCGTAGGGTGTTTCATCATCCCGGGCAGAAGGCGGCGCGTCTTCCCGACGCACACCTTTTCCTAATTTAATATCCGTTCCCCGACCCGCCATATTGGTGGCAATGGTTACCGCCCCGGCTTCTCCGACTTTGGAGATGATTTCCGCTTCCTGCTTATGATGTTTGGCGTTCAGAACGTTATGGGGAATTCCCCGCCGCTTTAGCATCCGGCTCAGGGTTTCGGAGACTTCCACGGAGATGGTGCCCACCAGAACAGGTCTTCCCAATTTATGAAGTCGTTCAATCTCTTCAATCACCGCATTAAACTTTTCCCGCCGGGTACGGTAAATCACATCCTGGTAATCTACCCGTCGTACCGGCTTATTGGTGGGAATCACCACCACATCCAACTTGTAGATATCCCAGAATTCCTCGGCTTCGGTTTCCGCAGTGCCGGTCATTCCGGCTAACTTCTCATACAGACGGAAATAATTCTGCAGGGTAATGGTTGCCAGGGTCTGGGTTTCCCCTTCAATGCGCACATTCTCCTTCGCTTCCAGCGCCTGGTGCAAGCCGTCACTGTAGCGACGTCCATACATGATCCGCCCGGTGAACTCATCCACGATGAGCACCTTGCCTTCCTGCACCACGTAATCCACATCTTTTTCAAACAGAGAATAGGCTTTTAATAATTGATGGATATTATGAAGCCTTTCGTTTTTTCGGGCATATTCATTCTGAATTTCATTCTTTTTTTCGATTTTCTGTTCGGGTGTTAAACTCTCATCCCCTTCTATCTGGCTGAACAACTCGGTTAAATCCGGCAGAATGAATTCTTCAGGATTGTTGGGAGACAACTCATTACGCCCCTTATCGGTCAGGTCGATGACATTTCGTTTTTCGTCGATGCTGTAATACAACTCTTCATCCACCTCATGCATTCGCTTATCCCGCAGGAAAGCGCCTTCGATATCAAATACCAATTTTTTCACACCGGATTGTTGATACAGCTTTAAGAGTCGCTTGTTTTTGGGGGCGCCCCTCTGGGCAACCAACAGTTTTAGCCCGGCTTCTTCCTGTTTTCCTTCTTTCAGGAGTTCTTCCGCCTCGGCAATTAAGGAATTGACAAAACGGGTTTGCAGACGCACCAGCCGTTCTACCATCGGCTTCACTTCATCATAGGCATGAGTGGCATGCTCCACCGGTCCTGAGATGATGAGCGGCGTCCGGGCTTCATCAATCAACACACTGTCCACTTCATCGATGATGGCGTAATGGTGACCTTTTACCTGCACGATGTGTTCCGGTGTAACCGCCATGTTATCCCGCAGGTAATCAAAGCCGAATTCGTTGTTCGTGCCATAGGTAATGTCACATTGATACGCTTCTCGGCGCTTTTGAGGCTCCATATTGCCCAAAATTACACCGACGGTCAATCCCAGGTACTTAAAAATTTCCCCCATCCACTCGGCGTCTCGCTGGGCTAAATAGTCGTTTACGGTGACCAGGTGCGTGCCCTTGCCGGTCAGGGCATTGAGATAGAGCGGCATCGTTGCTACCAGCGTTTTTCCTTCCCCGGTTGCCATTTCCGCAATCTTCCCCTGATGAAGCACAATGGCACCCAAAAGCTGCACATCGAACGGCACCATATCCCAGGTCATCTCTCTGCCGGTGACCATCCAGGTCTTTCCCAGCATGCGCCGACAGGTTTCTTTTACCACTGCAAAGGCTTCCGGCAGGATGTCATCCAATGTCTCGCCTTCCGCCAGCCGTTGCTTAAATTCTTCGGTTTTACCCTGTAACTCGGATTCGCTTAATGATTTGTATTGCTCAAAATGTTCATTAATTTCATGAACAATCGGCCAAAGTTTTTTTAATTCACGCTCGTTCTTATCTCCAAAAATTTTCTTAATGACGGTCGATACCATTTTTAATGTCCTTTTATTTGAATCGGTTTGGTTAAATCAAATATTCTTAGCAGTACTTTTCGAAAGTCATTGCTTCTGCTAATTGCTCTATTGCAACCACTAAAGTTGAAGGGTTCACCGTTCAGGGTTTCCAGTTTACACACCTTATCTTAAATTTTCGAACAGTAAATGAAATCCCCTAATTTCGAATTTCTCAATCCGGAACCGGAAACCTGAATTGCAACAATATTTTTTACAAGATTATTCCATCTGCTTTTTCTAACCCTCAAACTTTCTTTTGTCCAAAAAGTTCAACCTTTTAAAATATGATACAACCATAGATAACGCAATTAATTTTAAAAAGTAACCGGGCTAAAAAGCTCCCACCCCACAACCAGTTAAATCTTGCCGGAGAATGAAGGACTCAGTGAAACCCTTCCCAAAACCAACGGGAACTCAACACGCCCGGGTTATTGTCCGACCAGAATCCTCCGGGCTAAGAAGTATGGCAGCCCGGCGTCCAAAATTTTTTGATGGGTTTTCTCCACCGGGTATTCCAGACGAACATATTCCACGGTTTTTGATTGATCATCCACAATCGTAAAAGAGGAACGAGGGTCGCCATCACGGGGCTGCCCAACACTACCGACATTGATAATGTAGCGATCATTTTCAATATCAAGACGAAGATGTTGTTCAAATAGTCGCCCCTTTTCCAGGGAAAACACGACCGGAACATGGGAATGACCGATAAAAATCACCCGGTTCGGCACCGCTTTAAAATTTTGACGTGCTTCCGCTTCACTGAAAATATAATACCATTCCGAGGGATCCACCGGGCTGCTGTGAACAAACAAAAAATCATTTTCTTCATACGTCATAGGAAGATTCTCCAGATAGCCTTTTAAATAACGATGAAGAGAGCGGCGAGTCCATAAAACAGCAGCCCTGGCATACTCGTTAAAATAATCAATATCGGTCAACCCCAACACAGCATGGTCATGATTCCCCATAACCGTAACCGTGCAGTGTTTTTGGGCTAACTCCACGCATTCGTTGGGATTGGGACCATACCCAACCAGGTCGCCCAGGCAGATAATTTTTGAAATATGATGTTGATGGAGATAGTCTAAAGTGGTTTGGAAGGCTTCTAAGTTCCCATGAATATCGGAAACAACAGCAAATTTCACGATGGCTTGCCTTTATGATGAGAGTGCTTTTTATAAGTAAACGCTTTTTTGAAACTGTTATTTTTGTAAAGTTTGTTCGCCGCTTTTAATTCTTTATAAATCGAATCTAAAATACCATTAATGAATTTGCGACTTTTTAAATTACTAAAATCTTTACTGATTTCCAATGCTTCATTTATCGAAACCTCGACCGGGATATCCGGGAAATAAATCATTTCGCAAAGCGCCAGGCGGATTAAAACCCGGTCAAGTGCGGCAACCCGATTATAATCCCAATTTCGTAAATGCTGCCGAATGATGTTATTTAACTCGACCTGGTGCTCATCGGTTTTTTCAACCAATTCCAGGGTGAAAGGGCTTAACGGTTCTTCCAGGCTCTCTGCCACCCGGTATGCCACTGATTTGGCGTCCTCTTGCAAAAATTCATTGGCAAACAAAATTTGAAGAGCTGCTCTTCGAGCCTGCCGTCGCGAAAGCATGTGAAAACCCCTGAGGCTTAGCAGTTGAAATCAAGAATCGTTCAAAATTAATACTTATTTCAATGAACAATAAAGAATTTTTTCCAGGGTATAAGTGCGCTTAGTCAAGCTAATGGAAAAAAGATTCGTAAAGAATCAAGAATAACACACTTATAGCAATATGAGATGACGGAATAAAAAGCCGGAAAGCCGAATTGACCAGAGTCAATCGACCTTCCGGTAAAATCCGAAAACGGCGTCAAGAAAGCATTTCCACAATTACGGCAACCGCTTCACCGCCGCCGATACACAGGGAAGCAATTCCCCGTTTCCCACCGGTTCTTCGCAAATTATACAACAGGGTGGTTAGTATGCGGGCACCACTGGCACCTATCGGATGTCCTAATGCCACTGCCCCGCCGGCAATATTTACCTTCTCCGGGTCGATATTCAGTTCTTTGTTCGCCACCAGGGTCACCACGGCAAAGGCTTCATTGATTTCAAACAGGTCAATATCCTCAACATTCATATCCGCTTTCTTTAATACCCGCTGAATGGCATCGATGGGGGCGGTGGTAAACCATTCCGGCGCTTTGGATGCCGTGGAATAGCTGTGAATTCTCGCCAGAGGCTGGCGGTTCATTTTGTGGGCGGTGTCCCCGTTCATCACTACCAGGGCGGCGGCGCCGTCGTTAATGGTAGAGGCATTGGCAGCAGTTACGGTACCGTCTTTTTGAAATGCCGGTTTTAAATTGGGGATTTTCTCGAACTTCACCCGTCCCGGTTCCTCATCGCTATCCACAACAATTTCACCCTTTTTGGATTTTACCGTCACCGGAACGATTTCATCTTTAAAATAGCCTTTCTGCTGGGCTTCCAGGGCGCGTTCATAACTCGTTTTGGCAAATTCGTCCTGGTCTTCACGGGAAATATGACATTCGCTGGCACATAACTCCGCAGCATTTCCCATGTGGAAATCATTGTAGACATCCCATAAACCGTCTTTAATCAAGCTGTCGATCAGGTTGCCGTTACCGAGGCGGTATCCAAAGCGAGCCTTGTCTAACAGATAGGGAGCGTTGCTCATACTTTCCATCCCGCCGGCAACTACAATTTCCGCATCGCCCAGGCGAATTGCCTGGGTTGCCAGCATAACTGCTTTCAGCCCGGAACCGCACACTTTGTTGATGGTCATGCAATCCACTGAAGGGGGCAGCCCGGCGCCCAGGGCAGCCTGGCGAGCCGGCGCCTGACCAACCCCGGCAGTTAGCACATTCCCCATGATTACCTGCTCAATGTCATCCGGGGATAATTGCGCCCGTTGTATCGCTTCCCGAATCGCAATGCTCCCCAATTGAGGAGCTGTAAACGACGCCAGGGAGCCGCCAAAACTTCCGATTGGGGTGCGAACTGCCGAAACAATAACCACTTCTGGAAAGGTTGCCATTTATTCCTCCTTCTTTTGTTGCTGAGAATAACGATCATACGCATGAATAATATCCCGGACCAGCCGGTGACGAACCACATCACTGCGGTCGACATAGACAAACTCAATACCCTCCACATCCTGCAAAATTTGTTCAATCTCCAACAGCCCGGATGGGGTCTTTTCGGGAAGGTCAATTTGGGTGATGTCTCCGGTAACAATCGCCCGGGAATTGATACCAAGGCGTGTTAAAAACATTTTCATCTGCATGGCGGTAGCATTCTGCGCTTCATCCAGGATGACAAACGCATTATTCAGCGTCCGACCACGCATGTATGCCAGGGGAATCACCTCGATATTGCCCTGTTCGGTGTATTTGCGAATCAACTCCCGGGGAAGCATTTCTTCCAGGGCGTCATAAAGAGGGCGCAGGTAAGGATCAATTTTTTCTCGGTAATCGCCGGGCAGGAAGCCAAGACTTTCACCTGCTTCCACAGCCGGTCTTGCCAGAACGATTTTTTTTACCTGCTTTGCTTTTAAAGCGGAAACCGCTAACGCCACCGCCAGGTAGGTTTTTCCGGTTCCTGCCGGACCAATGATGACAACCAGATCGGACCGGTTTACGGCAGCGACAATTCGCTGCTGCCCGGGAGTGCGAGGTTTCACATAACCCTTACGGGTGAACAAAATAACCTCATCCAATTCCTGAGACGTATGTAAAGATTTTGCGTCTGTCTCCGTGGTAGCCGGAGGGCTCGATACCGTCACATCATCCGCTTTCAAAATGTGGATCAGGGTATCCACATCATCCGCCGTCAATCGATTATTCTTGTTGGCAATGAAAGTCATTTCACTCAGGATATTTTCAACCCGTTCCACTTCTTTTTGGTCGCCGCGCACTTTCAATTGGTTTCCACGGGCAATAATTTGCACCGAAAAATTTTTCTCGAGTAATTTGAGATGTTCATCCCCTACCCCACATAAGATGAGGGGATCAACTTTCTCTATTGAAAAAACAACTTCGTATTTGGAATTTTTATTCTTCATACACCTCTTTCAAATACTCATGTCTCTTTAAATTAAAAAGGCTCTCAGCCAAAGCCAAGAGCCTTTATAGAAAAACTGTCTTTTATCTTCAGGTGTTTACTGCCCCGGCAGAACCAATACCATATTCGGATAAATCAAATTTGCATCCGAAATGACATCTTTGTTTGCTTCATAAATTTTCTGCCAGGTAAAGGGGCTTCCATAGCGTTTAGCGATTTCCGCCAGATTGTCCCCTCGTTCGACCCAGTACTCATTGGGTCCGGCAACACGAGGAATCCGGAAAATTTGTTGAGGATAAATCAAATCCGGATTTTTAATTTGATCCCGGTTAGAGGTATAAATTCGCATCCAGGCATAGGGATCGCCATAGATATCGGGCATCTTGGCAATTTTCCACAGATAATCGCCACGCTGCACTTCGTAACGACCTGCCGCCGCCGGGGTGGCTTTTTGCTCGGCATCGGCAATCATGTTTTCCACTCGCTGCAATACCTGATAAGGATCAGGACCGAGACTCCTTTTATCTTTCCGTAACTCAGCCAAACGATTTTTATACTGTTCCAGTTCATTCCGACGGTTATATATCTCTTCCGGCGACATTGCAACAAAACTGGAAAGATCACTCTCTAAATTCTTGGCATTTTGTAAAAAGTCATCATACCCGGCTTTGTCGGTTTCCAACATTGTGTAAATATCATTCCAGCAATTCTGTTCCTGCTGATCCGCATCGGCAATCTGCTGTTTTAACTGTGCAATTTTTGCCTCCTGCTCAGCAATAGCTGCCTGAGCGTCTGCTTCTCGTTTTTGCCACTTGCTCAACTCTGCCCAGTATTCATCCATTTTCATATTTTTATAATCATAACTATATTGCTGGGCAAATACCCCCACAGAAAATGTCAACATCAATACTGATGACATAAGAATAATTAACTTCCGATTCATTTTTGCCTCCTGATCATTAACACGGTTTAGCTGCAATTTAAAATAGATTATTGCTCAGTTCCCCAATTATCCAATCGTTTCTGAACATCCGCTTTGTTCGTTTCGCATTGTTGCAGCTCTTTCTGTTTTTGGGCTAATTCACTTTCCAGTTGTTGACGTTGTTTGGTCAAATCATCCAGGCGCTGTTCTGCCGATAGTGCAGCCGAACGGGTCTCTTCCATTTGACGAATTTGATTATCATTCGGATGGGATGTGCATCCAAAAGCAAAAAATAAACTTCCGATTACAGCACCTGATACTAACCATCTTCGAAGTAGTTTAACACCGACCATAGAGTTTGCCTCCTCTTTAGTTGTTTAATGGAAAGAAAATACTAAATTTAAGATATTTTGTCAAGGCTTTAATTGTTAAAAATTTTCACACCGGCTTCCGGCACCTTCGTTTTTTATTCGCAAAAGGCTTTGTTGAACACCATTTCCGCCAATTCTTAGCAAGCTATTGCAAGTTCCCTGCCACCTCATTGCAGTATGAACAGGTGTCCTTAAAGAACCGACAAAGGGTTAGGTTTTTCCTACTCCAGGTTGGAAACATTAACCGAGTGCATCCCTACTGCTTTAGTAGTATAACGTCCGTTCGACATCAGAGAAATGGAACGCGGATACCCCGGATATCCCGGATTGGTGCAGATTTTTTACAATTGTTACCTATCATCCGCATAAATCAGCGTTATCTGTGTCATCTGTGTGCTATTTCAAGATGCGTGGAACTCACGTTAATTTAATATTCAACTCTTTCAATTGTCGGCTATCCACTTCCGAAGGTGTTTGCTCCATTAAACCGACGGCGCTGGCGGTTTTGGGGAAGGCAATCACATCGCGGATGGATTGGGAGCGAGAAAGCAGCATAATCAGACGGTCAAAGCCAAAGGCAATACCGCCATGAGGAGGAGCACCGTAATCAAATGCTTCTAATAAAAATCCAAATTTTGTCTGGGCTTCTTCCGGCGACATGTTCAGTGCGGCAAAAACTTTTTCCTGCACTTTGCGCTGATGAATACGAATGCTGCCACCGGCTATTTCATTCCCGTTGTAAATAAGATCATAAGCCCGGGCACGGGCTTTTTCCGGTTGGGAGTCCAATAAAGGCAAATCCTCTTCTTTTAAAGACGTAAACGGATGATGCCGGGCAACAAACCGCTGTTCCTCTTCATTGAATTCCAGCAATGGAAATTCGATGGTCCAGTGTAGCTGGTGCGCCTCTTGATCTATCAGTGCCAGTTCCGTTCCCAACCGGTTCCGAAGGAATCCTAAAAGCGTCTGGGCAAATTCCCTCCGGGCATCACCAACAATAAACACCAGGGCATCCTTTTCGAGTGGAAGGAGGTCTTGTAATTGTTGCTTCGCTTCCTCACTCAAGAACTTGCTGATTCCTCCTTCAAACTGTCCGGCGTTATACTTAACATGAGCCAATCCGCCACCGCCCAATGAGGTTATCCAGGTATTCAACTCATCCAATTGCTTTCGACTATACGCAGCAGCCTGAGGTGAAACAAGGGCGCCAATGTAGCCTTTTTGCTCCGCCACTTTCCGAAAAATATTAAATGCCGAGGAAGCGAAAACCGGGGTGATTTCATGGAGTTCCAGACCAAAACGAAGGTCCGGCTTATCGGTGCCAAATCTATCCATGGATTCCCGATAT
>Ga0256841_1002539_pt1 | contig 14430 bp, 8 predicted proteins | sample 356308metaG_FD_185971 | JGI IMG/M metagenome (GOLD analysis project Ga0256841, IMG submission 185971) | Hydrothermal vent microbial communities from Mid Atlantic Ridge, Atlantic Ocean - 356-308 | ecosystem: Environmental > Aquatic > Marine > Hydrothermal vents | place: Atlantic Ocean: Mid...
TTCCACCTGAGCTGGATGGCCCGTATTCCAGAGGTTCTCGTTCCTCTTGGGTTCCTGGGCAGGGAAGATGCATGAGGTTTCATGAACCTCTGTTTTGGAGAAAAGGAAAGGATGGGGGAAAGATACTTTTGATTGCTAATAGATGGGGGAGAAAGAGGATTGGAGTGGGGGAAAATCTGGGAGGGAGATATGGAAGGGGGGTATGCTCCCATCCTTATGGGCCGAAGTGGGCCGAAATCATAGATTGGGAGGGCAAATGAGGACTCTAACGAGCAACACACAATGGGCCTGGCGGAATTTGCTTTTCCTGCTGGTGAGCGTCATGTTTCTCTCCTCCTGCAGAGTTGCGGAACCCAGAGGCTTTTTCGCTGATTTGAGCAGGACGGATGCCGAAGTTCGTGTGTTTCCCCTGGATGATCTGTTGGTCTGGCCCATCCAGTCCCAAGAAGCGAAATTGATTCCCTATTTGGATGCGATGACCCGTGAAATCCGCCGGGGGCTCATACAAAGCCAATATTCGGTATTAAGCCACAGGAAAGCCGTGGAATTGGCCAAGTCCCTGGGAAAAGGCAGAACAGAAGCGCTTGAAGCCTTGAGGAGACTCAAGGGAGATGGGGTTCTTGTGATTTCCGTAGATACCTGGGATGAGAGGGGTCTGGAAAGCCTGGGGCGAGTTCGGTGTCAAGGGAAGTTTGTCCTTCTTTCCCCCGAAGGGAATGTCCTTTGGCAGGGCCGATTCAGGAATAATGGAGTTTTGGTGGATCGGGATTCAGGGGTTTTCAGCCTGGAGGATCTTCGACTTGAAGCTGCGAAGAACCTGGCCCGGATGCTGACAAAAAAGTTTCCTCCTCATCGGATTCGATAGCTTGCTTTATTCTTGCACCTCACTGTTCCAAGTCCTAACCTGTTCGGCTCTATTTTTTCAAGCAAAGATGCCTGAGTAGAGAGTTGACCCAAATGGGTTTTGTTGGTTGCGAATCTGCAGATTCAGAGGCAGCCATCCAAAGCCCGGGTCTTGTCCCCTTCTGCGGAGTCCCTGTTCTCTGTGGATGTGGGAGACAGCCGGAATCACAGAAAAAGGAATGCAGGGAATATGGCAATCAAACCTGAAGATCGAAAGAAGATCGTTGAGGAATTTCGTAAGAATGAGAAGGATACGGGGAGCGCAGAGCTTCAAGTTGCCCTTCTCACAAAAGACATCAAAGAACTCACAGAGCATTTGAAGGTCCATAAAAAGGATTTTCATTCGCGCCGAGGTCTTTTACAAAAAGTTGGGTTGCGGAATCGGCTCTTGCGATATTTGAAGCGCACGGAGTTCACAACCTACCAAAGCCTTTGCGAGCGCCTTGGCCTTCGCCATTAATCCGATGGTGCTCGTGGACTGCGATCCCTCGGTGGACCCATGTTGGACCCTGGAGGATGGCGGGAAACTGAATTTTGAGGGGCTTTTTTGGAATCCGACATTCCCTCCCCTCCCCAAGAACCAAGCGGTTTATGGGAATACCCAAAGGAAGAGTCCTGGCAGTGAGAGCAGGGGTAAGGACAAGCTTCGGCCCCGATTCTCTTCTTGTGGCTCTGCCTGCGCAAATCGGGCACCTTTGGCGATGAAATATCAAAAATTAGGAGAATACATTGAGTTATCAGAGAATTGAGCGAGAAATCGCTGGAAAGCCCATGGTCATGGAGACCGGAAAGTGGGCAAAGCAAGCCGATGGCGCAGTGGTGGTGACCTATGGTGGCACAACCGTGTTGTGTACGGCCCAAAGTGCTGATGCGCGGGAAGGACTGGATTTCTTCCCTCTTACGGTGGATTACCGGGAGAAAACCTATGCTGCGGGGAAGATCCCCGGAGGCTTTTTTAAGAGAGAAGCCCGCCCTACCACCAAAGAAATTTTGACTTGTCGATTGATCGACCGGCCCATTCGCCCCCTCTTTCCCGATGGGTACAAGAACGAAGTCCAAGTGATGGCGACTGTCCTGAGCTTCGATGGAGAGACCGATCCCGATATTGTTGGGATGATCGCGGCCTTTGCCGCCGTGAATGTGAGTTCCATGCCCTTTGATACCTTGCTGGGTGCTTGCCGGGTTGGGCTCAAAGATGGGGTTCTTCTCTTGAATCCCACAGTTCAAGAAACTCAAGAGTCTGCACTGAACCTAACAATGGCTGCTTGGAAAGAGGCGGTCGTCATGGTGGAGGCTGGGGCAAGAGAGGTTCCCGAAACCGTGATTTTGGAAGCTCTTGAGGCCGGGCAAAATCTCTGCATTGAGATCGGTTCCATGATTCAGGAACTCGTCAAAAAAGCGGGAAAAGAAAAGGTCCCCTTTGTTCCTCCTGAGGGTTTCCCCCAGCTGGCGAAGGAGCTGGAAAAGAAGTTCAAAAAGAAAGTCGAAAAAGCTGTTTCTGTCAAAGGGAGTAAGCACGATCGTGGGGAGGCCGTTGCGGCAGTTAAAGCCGAGATGGAAGATTACTTTGCTCCCAAGTTGGAGAAGTTAGGGGAGAAGGATGCTCCGAAAGCTCAGAAATTTCTTAGTGCTGAGTTCAAGAAACTTCGCTCCAATGCGGAGCGAAATGCGATATTAGCTGGGAAACGTTCGGATGGACGTGGGTACAAAGATATCCGTCCCATCAGCATCGAAGTGAGTCTCTTTCCCCGGACCCACGGATCTGCAGTTTTTACTCGAGGCGAAACGCAGGCCATGGTCATTCTTACTCTTGGCACAACCCAGGATGAGCAAATCATTGATGGTTTAAGTGAAGAGTATCGGAAGCGGTTTATGTTGCATTACAACTTCCCACCCTATTGCGTTGGGGAGGTTCGTCCCATCCGTGGTGTGAGTCGCCGCGAGATTGGACATGGGGCCCTCGCTGAGAGAGCCTTGGAAGTGATGCTGCCCGAACCAGAAAAATTCCCTTACACCATTCGTATCGTCAGTGAGATTCTGGAGTCCAATGGTTCTAGTTCTATGGCTTCGGTGTGCGGAGGGACTCTGGCGATGATGGATGCAGGGGTCCCCATTAAGCAACCCGTTGCAGGAATCGCCATGGGATTGGTCAAGGAAGGGCGTAAAACGGCGATCCTTTCAGATATCCTTGGAAGCGAAGATCATGTGGGGGATATGGATTTCAAAGTTACCGGAACCCAACGGGGGATCACAGCTTTGCAGATGGATATCAAATGCAGTGGTTTAACCAGGGCCTTGATGAAAAAAGCCTTGGAGCAGGCCAAGGAAGGGAGAGTCCATATCCTGAAGGAAATGCTCCAGGCGATTCGTAGGCCTCGGAAGACTCTCTCCTCCTTCGCTCCGCGCTTGGAGAGGATCAAGGTGAACCCGGACAAGATCGGTTTGATCATCGGACCTGGTGGAAAAAACATTCGGTCACTTCAAGAAGAAACTAAAACACGAGTCAACATTGATGATGATGGAACTGTCCTGATCTCTGGTACCAATCCAGACGGTGTTGAAGAGGCTGTGAAACGTATTCAAGCGATGACGGCCGAGGTGGAAGTCGGAAAGCTCTATAAAGGTCGCGTTGTTGCCGTAAAAGAGTTTGGGGCTTTTATCGAAGTTCTTCCAGGGCAAGAAGGTTTCTGTCATGTCTCCGAGCTTTCGGATGACTTTGTTCGCTCGGTTACCGATGTTGCAAAGGTCGGAGACATCCTCGATGTAAAAGTGGATTCTATTGATGAGCTTGGTCGAATCCGCTTAACTCGAAAGGGTCTCGGGAGTTCTTCTGGCGATTCAAGAGGATATGAGACCGATGAAGGTTTTGGGGAATCGGAAGAAGAAAGTCCGGCTTCCGAAGATCGGAAAGAAAAGGATTCGCGGCGGAGGAAGGGTTCGAATTCTTCCAGGGGTGGTGAAGGACGCAGAGGCTCAGGTGGAAAAGATTCCCGCCGGGAACGGGAGGGAGGAGGGTCTTCTCGGTCTCGTGGTGGGTCCTCACGTGGCGGTCGCTCCTCAGGGGGACGGAGCAGAGGTGGTGGCCAGCGCCGTTCTGGGAGTGGTGGTGGTCATCGTCGGCGGTCCCAGGATTCATAACCTTGAGTGATTCAAACCCCGTCTGACCTGCGGGGTTTTTTGTTTTTGAACGGGGATCTTTGAATCCTTTCCAAAAATCAGGATTCCCGAAAGGTCCCTTCTCAAGAGTTCATTTGAAGACTCTTTCTTTCAAAGGGTGTTTTCAATCGCATGGGATTTTTTGAATCCTTAGAACAGTGTCCCTTGTTTCGGTTCCACCATAGAAAATCCTTCAAGGGCATGGTCTTGTCAGTTCCCTGTTCAGAGGAGAAAAAAGGGCTCAAGAGAAGATGGGTGAGGGAAAAATTGCTTATCCTTTGCAAAAGAGCCCATTAGGTTTAGGTCTTAAGCAGATTTCCATTAAGCCGAAAAAAGGTGAGGCCGATAAGGGATGCGTTGGGGCCTTCCCAACCTGTCCTTTTTCAATTTTCTTCTCCCGATGGCCCCCCGATCTTTTTGACTGTGGGAATCCGGAATCTCTCTTCTTGATGATTCCATGATTCTTCAAAGAGTTCAGGGACAATGAAAAAAAATGGGAATTTTGGCCCATTCGTTCTGTTTGAAACGTAAGGCCATCGATCAGAAGACGTTACTGGCTCTTTTCTTTTGGAGAACATCATGATCAATGGAACCGTCAAATGGTTCGACAACCGCAAAGGCTTTGGTTTCCTTAACGCTGACACCGTTCCTGGAGATATTTTCGTCCACTATTCAAAAATCGAGGGGGAAGGTTTCCGGACTTTGAATGACGGAGACCCTGTCACTTTTGAGTTAGAGGAAGGCGAAAAAGGTTTTTTCGCTTTTAATGTAAAATTAGCAAACAGGGAAGCATCGGTTTCATAACATAGACGTTCTTCAAAGGGGAGAACTCATCCTCTCCTTTCCTTGGATTCCAGATAATTCTGAGCCTTGGATTCAAAAGACTGCCTCTTTTTCCTTCGCCAGGATTCATGCAGTTACCTGATGGGGGGGTTAGGAGTGTGCCAAACCGCTTCCTAACCCCGAGCTCTTATCTTTCATCCAAAAGGTAGCCTGGCCCCAGAAAATGCTAAAGCCCCGGAGGGACTTTGCGGGGAATGCCGTAAGGATCCCCAGGCACAAGACTCATAGAGGCTATAAGGAAGCTCAAACTGTGACCTGGAGGATTTAGGCTTGGTATTGGACCTCGGGATTCGAAGGTCTCCAGTCTGGGGGGGCATGATTTTCAGGTTCCCAAATTCAGGAACGCAGCTCGTTTGGGGAAGCTGGCTTTGTGGAGGGAACCCGGGATTCTTGTGGGGACAGGAGGAGTATGGATAGAATCCTCCTATGCGGAGAGTTTTTTCCATTGTTTTATTCGTTGCTTGGGGGCTCGTGTTGTTTTCCTCAGCTCAGCTCTCCGCTCAGGGTCATGTAACATCGGGGCGGGAAACGGTTCGTGTCCCTTTCACCCAAGTTTCCCCCCGGATTGATGGCCAGAAGGATCTTTGCTGGGAAAAAGCCGCTGTTTGCCGGCTAGACAAAAAAGAACAACTTCTACCTGGGACTCTTTTGGATTGGAAGGGACCGAAGGATAGTTCGGTGGAGGTGCGCGTCTTGCATGACGGGATGCACCTTTTCTTTTTTATTCATATCCGAGATCAAGGCCCTCTTGCGCCGAAATCTGGTGAGAGTTGGGAAAGCGGGGATGTCCTTGAGTTCTTTTTTGATACCGACCTGAAGGATGGGAGAGAGGGAGAAACGAAGTTCAATGGGGATGACCTTCAATTTTTGGTGATTCCCTTTGGTAAGGAACGGGACTGGGGACTTGTGGATTTCGATCTTGCGGACCAGGCCCGTTTAGGTAAGACCCATATCATAGACCGGGGTTTTACTGGTCTTCAGATTTCCCGAAAGAGGATTCCGGGAGGGGGCCTTGTTGAATTGGCACTTCCTCTCATTGATTTGCCTGGGTTCAAAAAAGGCACGCAGGAGATTGGGTTTAACCTTGCTTATGGAGATCGGGATCCGGGAAGGCGTGTGTACCAATATCTTGTTTGGTCTGGGGGGAGACCTCCTTTTCGGAATACTGCCAACTTAGGAAGGTTACAATTCCTGGGTCCTCTCCCGCTTCAACCTTCGGAAGAAGGGGGAACCTTTTTTTCAGGGTCTTGGATTCATTCTTTACCCTTTCTCCTTCCTGGAGTCCTGCTCTTCGGGATGCTTTGGGTTGCACGATCTGTGACTCGCAGGCTCTTGGAGAAAGGGGCTAGAGTTCGAGGGCTCCTGGTTGGATTGGTTTTGAGCCTCTTTCTTTTAGCCATTTTTTGGCCAAGTCTCGCAAGCCTTTATCGCGAATCCAAGTTTCGAAGTCAAACCCATCAAGCGATGGATGTTGCCACCGGTCTGCTTCGGGATTTGGAAGATGGGGTTTTATCCCGCCTTCCCGGGGAAAGTCGAGATCAGCCCCTTATGAATCTCTTTCGAGGGGGCACTTTAAAATTTCCCATTCGTTACCGCTATCGTTCTTTGCTTTCTTTGAACCCGACCCTTTTTGGAATGCGAGCTAGGGAAATAGAAGAGTTTCCTTTTTATTTTTATGATCTTCCCATAGAGAAAAAGGGATTGTCTCTTGAGTGGGATGAAGATCCGGCGGAAGCAAGCTCTTTGGCCTTCATTGTAAGGTGGGAACGGTTAGAAGGGGGGAGTTCTTTGGAGGGAGGCTCTTCCTTTACCCTGACTTGGGTGGAGAAAGGGAGAAAAAAAAGTAAGACCATTCCGCTTCATTCTTTAAGGATCCTTGGAACGACCGAAGGAAATGATCTTCGCTTTCTCCTCCCCTTTCGCCCTGGACCTGGGGTGACTTCCTGTATGCTCCAAGGCCATTGGAACAAGGAAAAAGTGTTCCTTGAGGGAGTCTCGAGAAGGCGCAAGGCAAGTTGGCATCCTGTTCTTCTTCGCTTTCTTTCACGCCCTGGTGTCCCCACCGGCTTTAAGGGGGGACATCCTGAAAAGGCTGGTCGGATCTTGGTCCCTGGTCAACGCGTGACCCTTAACCTTCCCCCGAAAGAGGGGCGGGGGGTGGCCAAGGTTTGGGCTTTTCTTGAGGGGGTGGGCGGAGCCCGTTTCGGGGAAACGGTTGAAGGGACAGAAGTTGGACGGCTTCGAGCTCTTGTCGATGGTTCCAAGCCGATAGAGAAGGGTTTACGCCACCAAATTCAGGTTTTTGCGGGCAAAAAAAGTGAAAACCAGGAGTTGCAGCGATTAATGGAAGGGGGAGGGGCAGAGCTTGGATTTGAATGGGAAGGTGCGGATGAAGAGGAACATATTGTTCCAGCAGTTCCTTTTTCTTTTGGGGGCCGGGCTCATGTGCGAACCCTGGAATACCAAAATCTCGGAACCTATCCCCAAAGGCTGCATGATGTCGTTCTAGCTGTACCCGCAAAAGGAGAAATGGATGTTGCCGGGAACCTGCCTCTTATTAAGGCCAAGGGAGAAGGGCGATTCCGGTTGGACAAAAAATCTCTCGATGTGCTGAATCGAGGACGTTGGTTTCTGTTTCGGCATGGGAAATTAAGCGCCTCCACCCTGGGGAAATCTGGGGAGCTACAACGGATTCCCCAGAAGATTGAAAGTGGGGGTGTGCAATGGGACCGTTTAGATGCTAGAGATTCTTTTGCAGGAAAAAGAGAAAGTTTTGAGACCTTTCTGCGCTTAAAACCCCAGTCATGGAATGGGGCCATTTTAGTCTATTCCTTAGAAGATTCGAATGGGTTGGGTTATAGGCAGGTTCACAATTTAGTCGCCATTTTACTGGGTGGGATCGCCCTTCCTTGGGTCTTGGTTCTTCTCTTTGAAGTTTTTGCTTTAGGCGGAAGCTTACGATTCCAGCTGAGTACTACAATGGCTGCTGCGACCATTGTCCCCCTTGTTGTTCTCTCCATTTTTCTGGCCAACCTTCTATCCAAAAGCCAGGAGGAAAAAGCTCGGAAGGACCTTATGGAGGGTCTCCTTCAAGTCGAACGGAGAATGGGAGACAGTATGGATAAACTTGAGCGGATGGGGCGAAAGTGGCATCGCCTCTTTCGCAAGGCATTGGAGCGCGGGGGAGCAACTGAGGATTCACTTCAAAAATCTCTAAGCTTTGTCCGCCCCACCGATTGGCCTGAAGATAGCTTCTTGGTTTTAGAGTGGCCGGGCAAAGATGGCAAAGTTAGGCGAGTCTTTGATCGTCCTTCTTCCAGAAAATTGGGAAGCGTTCCGCTTTCTCCGGGGAGGGGGCTCTATAATGCTTGGGCACGTTCCTTTTTAGCTGTCCGCATCGATCCCCTTCCCCAGGGAAACAAGCCTGCTGCTTCCGCATCGATACCTCCACTTTCTTCAGGGCTTCGGCTGTCCCTGGGTAGGGTTGTGGACTCCAACTTGCTTTCTTCTTGGGCCGACAGAGGGTCTGTGGCCTTGTTTGACTTAAAAGGATATCCCCTTCAAGCAGGTGCGACGCAGGAAGCCTCCGTAGGAGATGAGCGATTTCTTTTGGGGATGCGTCGACCGAGGATTCAACAGATCATGGCAGCCGCTGTTGAGTCTTTAAAAGGAAGCCTTTCTCCAAAGATTCAAGCCATCTCGGCCCCTTTTGGGGAGGAGATGGCCAGTCTTCGTCTCTTGCGGGATCCAAGCAGGCAAGCTCAATTTGTTTTGGGGTTTTTCGAACCCACCCGGGGAGCCCGTCTTCCTTTTCTTTTCGGTAGTCTTGGAGTGGGACCTTTTTTTACTGCTGCCCTTGGGCTTCTCCTTTCCTTAGTCCTTTTTTTCGCTTGGATGATGACCGACAGGATCTCTCGTCCGATTGAAGCTCTTGAGGGAATGGCCAGCCGTCTTGCGATGGGAGATTTGGAGATCGATGTCAATGTTGAGAGGGGGATTGGAGAGGTGTCCCGACTGACCCGTTCTTTCGCAATAATGGCCAGCGAGTTGAAACGACGCATTCTCCAAGGAGAGCGAATGAGTCGGACCATTCATACCTTATTCCAAGGTTTGGATCCCGAGGAAGTTGCTCAAAAAGGGGTTCGCTTGATGGGGGAAGCCTTGGGATGTTCTCATGGCTATGTTTTGGTCAGGGATTGGGGCGGGAAGGATGTTCGTGTTTTTGGAGAAAAAAACGGCGAAAAAAGAATCTCATCGCAAAGTCCAATCGTCCACCTGCAACTGGTACATATGATTGTTGATGCCGTTGGACCCTTTTGTATTAAACAGGAAGCCTTGGAATCGGAGGGTGCCCGGTGCCTGTTTTTGGATTCACCGGATTGTTTAGTCATTCCTTTGAAAAATGGAGAACGCCCCTGGGGAGCTGTACTCTTCCCAGGGACAAGAGGCGATACCTTTTGTTTTGATTTGCCTCACCTGGAAGGTTTAGGCCAACAACTTGTGGCAGCCTTTGATCGGGCAAGGCTCCATCATCTTGCGGTGGAGGACCCCAGGACTGGTTTCCTTGTGAAGCATTATTTTAGGAAGAGGTTGGAAGGGGCACTCGATAAAGCTTTGAGGATCGGTGATTCTCTTCTCCTCCTGAAGGTGAGCCTGGATCAAGCGGACCGGCTTCGCCAAAAGCTGGGTAATACCCAATTTGACTCTTTATTAGCTCGGTTTTCTGAGCGTTTTCAAAAACTTTTCGGTCGGGAGGTGCTTTCTGGGCGTACCGGTTTGTTTCATTTTGAATTTTTACTCAAAAGAGAGGGCGGCGAAAAAGTCCCTTCGGTCGAGGAGGCTGCGCAGCTGGCCGCCATGGATTCCTTGAATCCTTCTCAGGCGCAGGAATTTTTAAAGTTTCTGCGCATACAAAGTGCAAGGTTTCCAGAAGATGGGCGTTCCATGTCTTTTCTTTTGGATGCTCTGGAGCGGCCCGATGCTCAATCCCTCAGGCTAAAGAAACCCCAGGTTCTTCACCGTAATGGCTTTGTTTTTGTTTCAAAAGCCATGAAATCATTATTGGGGGATTTGGATCGGATTTCCGGGACAGATTTTTCTCTTCTGATCCTGGGGGAAACCGGAACCGGCAAGGAAATCATCGCTGACCTTTGCCACGAAGGGAGCCCTCGCAGGGAAGGCCCCTTGGTCAAGGTAAATTGTGCAGCAATCCCCTCCTCCCTCATTGAATCGGAGCTCTTTGGGCATGAGAAAGGGGCCTTTACGGGGGCGACTCAGCGAAAAAAAGGCTATTTTGAAGCGGCTTCTGGAGGAACTTTATTTTTGGATGAAGTCGGGGAGCTTCCTTTGGAAGTCCAAGCCAAACTTCTCCGTGTCCTCCAGAATCGAGAATTTTTTAGGGTTGGGGGGACCGAATCCATTTCCGTTGATGTTCGGGTTATTTCTGCAACCCACCGGGACCTGAATCAAGATATTAAGGAAGGAGGGTTTCGAGAGGACCTTTATTATCGTCTCCAGGAGTTTTGTGTCACCGTTCCTCCTCTAAGGGAACGCAAAGAAGAAATCCCTTTTTTGGTGGATCTTTTTGCCTCCCAATTTGGAGATGGAGGGAAAACTCTTTCTCCTGGGGCTTTGGAACTCCTTTATCAGTACAACTTTCCCGGGAATATCCGGCAGCTTAAAAACCTGATTCAACGAGCCTTTGTTTTATCTCGAGGATCCTATATCGAACCCGAGGATTTGGATTTACCTTTGACAGATCAAAGGATGGCAAGGGAGGGAGTTGAGAAGAAAGAGCCCTTCGATCTAATGCCTTCTCTCCCCCCCAAACGTGCCAAGAAAATCTCTGTTCCTTCCCGGGAAGAGCGCTGGTCTCTTCTTGAGCGGAGATTGAGGGAGCAAAAAGAAATGAGTCCCCGGGAATACCGAGATTGGCTGGGGATTTCTCGAAGGACTGCAACGAGGGACTTGGTCCTATGGAAAGAACAGGGGTTTCTTCAAAGCCAGGGGAAAAAGAGAGCTCTTCGATATTCTCTGGTAGAGCCGAACACGCCCCGTGAAAATACTTCCTAGTGGTCAAGGCCCATGAGCAAACCGCGGAAGCGTTTCTCCTCAAGGCTGAAGGAGGGAAAAGGCCCCTAATGAGCCAAGGTTGGCCTCTCACTCTGGCGCATTCTCTGGCGCATTTTATGGGCCCTACGCTTTTCATCGGGGATGTAGGACGGAAATTTCAGAAAAATTCTCCATCTTTTTTTTATCTCAAGCCCTTTGAATCCAGTCACTTAAAGGATGTGGTCGGTTTTTATTATTTTTTTTTTGGATTTCCGACAACTTCGCATAAGTTTTGTTCGTTCCAAGCCGAGGTCGGAAGAGGTTTCTTTCGGTTCAAATGGCTCTCATGGCTTTGCGGTTTCTCCGTTCATGGTCCGTGATGGATTTGTGCCTTTTGAGAGTCTTACAGCTTGGGATGCTTTTTTGAGTAGAAGGGATGAGGAAACGAGACATGATGGAATCTCCTAAGAATTACCAGTGGATTTATCCATGGTGGGCCGGATTCACTCTCCTCCTCTCCTTTTTCTTTCTGGGGGCTTTCCCCCTGGGCCAGAAGCTCGCTGCTCAAGCAGCTCAGACCCATGTGGATTCCCTCTCTGCACGTGGACCCTTTGAAGGCCAAGGAGGAATTCGGGTCAAGGCACGATCGATTCTTTTCGGAAGTGCCCGCCATTGTCGAGCCCCTGCTACGATTGATTTTAAGCAAGTCCTGGATGCAACGCCCGAAATGCAGCAGATCCAGGAAGATCAAATTCCCAAGGGTTCTGCTCGGTATATCATCCTCGTGGCCAAAGCTGTGAAGAGAATTCGGAAAGCTGTGGGGCAAGTAGCAGTGGCTGAAAAACGAGATTGCGTTGTCAAAGCCGGCTCCATTCGGGAAAACCCCAAGAATCTTGAGGTTGTAGATTTAACCGACAAGGTGATCGAAAGCCTGGAAGATGTCGAGATTGGAGACTGAAGGGCCGACCGAAACCAAAACCAAGAATTTTTCATGAAATCTTTCCTATTGAATGCAAAATCCTGAAAGGATGAGGTGCGTTTTCCTTTTGGATGGAAGGAAGAAGGTCATGAAATATGCGGGCTAGATGTGCTTTCCCATGCATATTCCCGCTTGAAACGTTACCCTGTTGTTCGTATCTAAAAAGCCAGGCGGGCTTAGAACGAAAGACGAGGAGGGGTTCTTTGTGAAGACTCGAACGTGGGCCATTCTTGGGTCCGTTCTCCTATTGATCCTGATCCCGGGTTCTTGCGTGACCTCGTCACGTCCTTTGCCTGACTTTCAATCTGGACTTCTTTCCGGGTCACGTACAGAAGTACAGGTATTTGATCCAAAAGGGGTCCCTTTGGGAAAGCCTGTGGAAGTGAATGGAAAGGCCCCAAGGGTTGTTGGACATTTGGTCTCTTCTCCCTGGGCAGACGCTTCTTTCTCAACCGCACCTCAGGGGGGGGAAAAGAAAAAGAAGACATCCCAAAAGGGTGGAAGCCAAGAAGCTCCCGAACCAGGCCAGGGGCAGCCTTCCTCCGAGGAACGGGTTGGGGATGAAGAGCTGTATTCCCGTTTTGGAAGTCGTATTTGGATCCATCCCGATGGGAGGGTTACCAAACCTTTTTATGTGAATGCAGAGACGGGTCAGGTTCTGAAACGCCTTTTGGAATTGGCCAATGCTACAGCTCAGAAATCTCCGAAGAAACCTGTGAAGGGGGCTCCTACCACCTACCAAATCAAGAAAAACCCAAAAGGGGGGGCCAAGTCCCTGATCGATTCCCTCTTAGGAGGATTTGATATCGAAATCCATATGATTCCTGGGTTTGATTCTGTCGTTTCCCTTCCTCTTCCTTCAAAAACTTTTACGGGGGCGATTCCCAAAATCCCTGCGCCTCAAATTCAAAATGATCTGCTCCTGGTAACGGCACGACCTGATGGCTTGGAAGCCTTTGAGGAGACGATGAACCTTTTTTACGCTTCTGTTCCACAGATCTTAATCGAAGTGAAAGTTGTTGAAGTCTCTCATGGGGACACCTTGGACCTTGGTGTGAATCAAACCTCAAGTAAGATCCCGACTCTAAAAACGAGGGGCAAAGGGGGTTTTCTGAAGCAGATCATCTCCAAGTTCCCCAATTCCTCTATCACCGCTTCGGGGACCGCAGCAGGACCTTCTTCTGAAGGGATCATTACGATTGGTGGGATTCATGACAATTTTGACTTGAATGCTCAGCTTGAGCTTCTTCAAACCCAGGCAAAGGCGGATATTGTTTCCCATCCAAGGATTGCTGTTCGAAATGGGGGAATGGCAGTGATCAATACCACGACTCAAATCCCCTATCCCCAAGCCCAAATCATCGGAAACAATACGAAAACTTCGATTAAATTCGCAAACGTGGGAGTCACCCTCGCGATTCGACCTGTTGTGACACCTGGAGATATGGTCTATCTCCAGATTCAGGCTGACGTATCTGCTGTAACGGGGTTTTCAAATACAGATCCCATCCCCACCCCCAATATCTCAACCCGGAGAGCCACAACGCAAGTTCTCCTTCCTAGTGGTAAATCTACCGCAATTGGTGGCTTGATCACTCGAAATCACTTTGAAAATGTTTCTAAACTTCCGATTTTGGGGGACATTCCCATTTTGGGCTATCTCTTCCGGTCCACCTTTACCCAGAACAGTTACAATGAGGTGATCTTCATGATTCACCCTAAGGTTATTTATGGATTCGAGGGGGATTTGGAGGGATTAGAAGGGGATGATTTTCTTGGTGGGGGATACTAATCCCCCAAATTGGGATTTCCTCTTAAGCCTATCATGTCTTTCGATCTTCTCTTGCTTGATGAGTTGGGTTCGTCAGGCCGTGAATGATGTGGGTTCTTATTACGAAAAGGAAGAATCTCTTAGGGTCGCCGTCTTTTAGCTGTTAGCCCGGTTCCACCTGGTTTTTTCTTCATCTTTCAACCTTTTTGTTTTTTGGATCATGGATTAAGGGCAGGAATAAAGGCAAAGGAATCAAGGAAAAACGGAGAAGGGAAACTTTGAATCGGAAGAACTCTAGCTTTAGGGAGAACCGGAAGGAAAAGGGCATCGCTCTTGTTCTCGTTTTGTTGATCATCACCCTTCTGTATATTATTGTTGCTGAACTGGTGACGACCTCAGAGTTTGATCGGATGACAGCAGAAAACCTTTCGATCGAAACGATGGAGGGGCAAGCACTCAAAGTTGGTCTTGCAAAGGTTTTAGATGACCTGGCCGGGGATTCCGACGGGGGGAGCGGAGAAGGATCTCCAGGTGCAGGTTCTGGTGGGGCCGGAGCACTTGGAAAACTTGGAGGAGCTGGTGGAGCTGGGACCTCCGGGGGAGAAGAAGCTGGAGGAGATCCGGGAGATTCGAGCCGGGACTCCTGGTTTAAGCCCTATGTTGTTTTTGAAGATGATCGCTTGACGGTTTATGCCTTTGTTGAGGATGAGAACAGGAAGTTCAATCT
>Ga0256841_1002540_pt1 | contig 14424 bp, 15 predicted proteins | sample 356308metaG_FD_185971 | JGI IMG/M metagenome (GOLD analysis project Ga0256841, IMG submission 185971) | Hydrothermal vent microbial communities from Mid Atlantic Ridge, Atlantic Ocean - 356-308 | ecosystem: Environmental > Aquatic > Marine > Hydrothermal vents | place: Atlantic Ocean: Mid...
CAGGATTACCTATTAGAATATTGAGCGGATTATCCGTCGATTTGCCTTCTTTCTTTAATGCATATTCCCCTATTTCTCTAATTGCGTTTATCATAACCCCCGCCTTGTTTTGAGATGAAGAATATATATTGTCTATAAATAATTTTATAGAAAACTAACATAATTTTAATTCTAAATTATAAAAATATAATTACAATATCTATATTTTAAATAAATACTATTTGTCTTCTTACTAATTTTATTATATGAAATTATTTTTCCACCGTCTTGTAACATTTCTACCCTCTTATTCGTCTTTAACGGTAGAAGGATGATTCTTAAAAACGCCAAATATAATTTTTTAGTTAATGAGCATAAAAGTAGAATTTACGGTTATGCGTATTTTATGCTCAAAAATAAAATGGATGCCGAGGATGTTACACAAGAAGTTCTAATAAAAATTTACCAAAATATGGGGAAGTTCAAAATATCTTCGGCAAAAGCCTGGATAATGAAAACTACTCATAATTTGTGTATAGATTATTTAAGAAAAAGAAATATTATAACTAACAAGGAAGTTTCATTCGACCCAATGGATAATGAAAATATTTTCGGTAATCAAGGCGTTGGCAGTATCGTTTATAATTTTCCGGATGTTCTTACATCCGAGTCGATTAAAAAAGCAATAAGAGCTTTACCGTATAAATTAAGAAGCGTTTTTGTCCTTTACGAATTGGAAGGATTGAAATACCGGGAAATAAGTCAAGCGCTTGAAATGCCGGTCAACAGCGTAAAAGTTTATTTGTTAAGGGCGCGTAAAGAACTTCAAAAACAACTTAGAAATTTAAAATTGGAGCAAGTAACATAAATGAATCAAAAACTTGAAAACCAAATAATATCAGTGGCTTACGGCGATGCGAATATTTGGCAAAAAATTAAAATCATGTTTTTAGCCAAAAAAAATAAAGACGTTGCCAAGCTATTATCGGAATATTCCAAAACCGCCGAATCGGTTAAAAAGTTGACCGTTAATTTCCCCGACGGAATATTGGAAAACTTAAATGTTCAACCAAGTAAAACCAAACCGGTCAAAAGTAGTATGGCGCCGGCATTTTCATTTATCTTAAACCGCCCGGTGCTCTCGGCTGCAACGGTAACGGCCGTTCTGGTAATTGTGCTGGTACTCCTTTTTTCCGGAAGGTCCCAAAATAATTACGGATATACCGAGGCTCAAATTAAATTGGCAGATAAACAAGTAAAACAAACCCTGGCGCTTGTAAGTAATGTTTTCAATGAAACCGAACGTACTTTGGAAAAAGACGTGTTTGTTAATAAAGTAGGCAGACCGTTATCTCAAAGCGTGGAAATAGTAAATAATTTATTTAACGGAGGTAGCAGAAATGAAAAACTTAATTAAATTAACAATTGCCTTGTTGCTGCTTAGCGGCTTTACAATGTTTGCACAAAACCAAGATGAAGATTATTCCAAGTATCCCGGCTATGTAAACTTCGGCGACCTCTCCGTTTTTGAAAAAGGAGACGAAGTAACCGAGGTTTTAATAGATCAAAATCTTTTAAAAATGGTTGCAAAATTTACAAAGGGAAAGGAGGACAGCTCTAACGCGCTTTCCAATTTAATTGGCGGACTAAAACTGATAAGAGTTAATACATTCAAAGTTTCGCCAAGCAGTAAAGGGGAGCTTCTTTCTAAGGTAAAACTAATAGAAAAAGACCTAAAGAAAAAAAAATGGGAAAGAATGGTTAAAGCAAAATCGAAAGGCGAAATTACAAACATATTTGTTAAAACGGATAATAATTCCGATAAAATAATCGGACTTACAATAATGTCTATTGACAAAAGCGGGGAAGCCTCCTTCGTAAACATTGTTGGCAATATAGACATGGAAACAATCGGCAAATTATCGAATAAGTTCGATATTCCGGGATTGGACAGTTTAAATAACAAATAAATACTCTTGGGGAATAAACGGAATGAAAACAAATAAAATTAAGGTTATCTTTACGGTTTTAATTTTAGTTCCGTTGCTAAGCGGATGTATCGGAATTAATTCAAATTTTAAAATTTTAAGAAATTCGATATTAAAATTAAGCAATAACAGGTTTCATAAGGAAATTGAATTCTCCGTTGGTTCGTTCGGATTAATGATTGCCGGCGCTTTTGTCAGCTTGAATAACTCGGATGAAAACATTGACGATATACTCGACCAAATTTCCGGAATACAAATAGGAGTTTATGAAAAACGAGGTTCTAACTTTGGCTTTACTTTAAATAAGCTGAGGGAAGTTAGCAATGTGATGGAAAACAAAGGTTGGAGCTGTTTGATAAAAACAATTAACGGAGAAGATAGGAACGCCGTTTTTTTGCGCGCAAATAATACCGGAAAAATGAACATGTTATTTGTGGTTGCTTTTACGGATGACGAATTGATTTTAACCGAAGTAAACGGAAATTTGGAAAAATTAATTGAACTTGCCATTAAAGACAAAGGACTGAATTTCGACATAGAAGAAGATTAGATTCCCTGCATTTTTTAACCAAACTATTTAATTAAAATTTAAAGCAACTTTTTGTTTGCTTGAGAGTCTAAAACAATAAGTTTTTTACTTACTACGTTAATTTTATAAAATTCTTAAGGAACTTAATGCGAAAGTTTATTTTTTTTATTCTGATACATATAATTTTTACAAGTCAAATATTTTCCAACACTCCCCGTAAAATTAAGGCAATCAAAGCGGAAACCCCGCCGGTAATAGACGGCATTTTAAACGAGGCAATATGGAAAAATAAACCCGTCGATGATTTTATACAAAGTAAACCTGACGAAGGTAAACCTGCGACCGAAAAAACTGAAGTTTGGATTGCATACGATGAAGACAATATTTATATAGCGGCAAAATTATACGACTCAAATCCGGACTCCATTGACCAAAGTCTTTTTAGAAAAGACGATATGGAATCAACAGATTTTTTTGGTGTTGCGTTCGATCCTTACCATGATAAAAGATCGGGATATTTTTTCGGAGTAAATGCCGGCGGCTCGTTAAGCGACGGAGTAATTTCAAACGACACAGATATGGACAATTCGTGGGATGGAATTTGGGAAGCAAAAGCAAAAATAGAAAAGAATGGGTGGAGTTTGGAAATGAAAATCCCCTTTTCGCAGCTTAGATTTAATGAAGCTGATAACATGGTTTGGGGAATTAATTTTATTCGTTCCATTAAACGGAAAAACGAAGAATCTTTTTATGTTATGGTTCCTCAAGAAGAAAGCGGTTTTGTTTCCAGATTTGCCGAACTTTACGGATTAAATGGAGTGAAATCAAAAAGAAGAATAGAAGCATTTCCATATCTGGCGCAAAAAGCACAGTTTTTAGTGCACAATAATAATGATCCGTTTTATAAAGGAAATCAATTCCAAACTACAATTGGTGCCGATTTTAAAATCGGAATTGGAGCTAATTTGAATTTGGACCTTACGGTAAACCCCGATTTCGGTCAAGTGGAAGTTGATCCTGCTGTTGTTAACTTATCTGCGTTCGAAACTTTTTTTCAAGAGAAAAGAAAATTTTTCATTGAAGGTCAAAATATTTTCCGTTTCGGAGCCGGCGGTTCCAATAATAATTGGAACTTTAACTTTTCAAATCCAAGACTTTTTTATTCCAGAAGAATAGGAAGGGTTCCTCAGGGAGATGTACCCGATTACGACTTTGTTGATTTTCCTAAGGAAACCAGAATTCTTGGCGCCGCTAAATTAACCGGAAAACTTAAGGGAAATTGGTCGGTTGGAGCTATTAGCGCCGTTACACAACGAATGTTTGCAAATTATTTTTTGCACGGCGTCAAACACAATTTTCAAGTCGAACCTTTAACTCATTACGGTGTTTTCAGAATTCAAAAGGAATTTCACAAAGGGAAACAAGGGCTTGGCATGATTTTAACTTCTGTCAACCGTGATTTGAATACTCCGGGATTAAAGAATTTACTTAGCAGTCAGGCATATACTTTTGGAATAGACGGCTGGACTTTTTTTGACAATAAAAAATATGTTTTATCCGCCTCGGCTGCGGGTTCATTCGTTAAAGGCTCGAAAGAGTTTATGACGAATTTGCAAGAGGAACCGTATAGATATTTTCAACGGCCCGATGCCACTTACGAAAGATTGGATTCAAATAGAACTTCGCTTGCCGGTTGGTACGCAAGAGTTAGTTTAAATAAACAAGAAGGTAATTTTTATTTCAATACTGCACTTGGCGCCAGCTCGCCTAAGTTTGAATTTAACGACTTGGGATTTCAACGTATAGCCGATGTAATTAATGCTCATTTGGTTTTGGGTTATAGATGGTTTCAACCGGACGGTATTTTTAGAAGAAAATTTTTATACTTGGCACATTTTAGAAATTTTGATTTTGAAGGTAACAATATTAACAACGGAATTTTTTCGTTTGGTCACTTGCAGTTTATGAACTATTACAGCATAGGTTATCAAGCAAGTTATAATTTCAGATCCTTAAGCAAAAGTTTAACCAGGGGAGGACCTTTGGCACAAAATCCTAGCGGATATTGGTTCGGGGCAAGAGTTTCGTCCGATTCCAGAAAAGATATTATTTTTAATTTAAGCGGGAATTTTAACCGCGACGAAATAGGCGGAAATTCACATTCGCTGGCTTTAGGAATTACTTGGCGACCCAATTCACAAATTAATTTAAGTCTGGAACCGGAATATTCAAACCGGGTGGAAGAACTTCAATACGTTAATAAAATAAAAGATGAACTTGCAACCGCAACTTTTGGCAGAAGATATATTTTTGCTAAGTTAAATCAAGAAACTGTTTCGGCTAATATAAGAATAAATTGGACGTTTACTCCTAATTTAAGCTTGCAATTGTTTTTACAACCATTAATTTCAGTAGGAGATTATTCCGGGTTTAAAGAGTTGGCCAAACCGGGAAGTTTAAAATATAATAAGTATGGCGAAAACGGTTCGACAATTGTTTACAACTCGGATGCCGGAGAATATACAATAGATCCTGACGGTAACGGACCGGCACAAAAGTTTGATATATCCAATCCCGATTTTAATTTCAAATCAATACGCGGTACCGTGGTTTTACGTTGGGAAGTGATGCCCGGTTCAATTTTCTATTTAGTTTGGTCGCACGACAGAACAAATTTTAACAATCCGGGTGATTTTAATTTCGGAAGGGATTTTAATGATCTTCTCACTTCAGAAGCCAATAATATCTTTCTGGCAAAGTTTACTTATTGGATTGATATTTAATTATTTTTTTTACCCTAACCGCCCTGAATCCGCGGTAATCTTGCTTTACTGTTTTTAATATTTTTCTTGCCATACCGGAATATGAAATATCATAAGCGGTAGTATCGTTTGCACTTGTAGCCGACCAATAATAAATCACTTCTTTTTCCGGTGCCCACAACGGAGCATCTTTGTCGGGTTTTATATTGTATGAAGCCCTGCCGGTTTCGTAGTCAAAACTCCCGCCGGCGTTTGAATCGCGGAAAGTCAATACTCTCACATATTCGTCAATCGAAGGTAACCGCCAGTAATCATAAACCGAATCGGTTAATTGTTTTCCGGCGGAATCAATATATCTGAACATATTATAATTTTCGAAATCGTTTTGGGTCGCATAGTAAATTGATTCTTTCGTACCGTTATAACCGGGTCCGTAACGCTTATGTTCAAATCCCAAGGGCGTTTTACCGAACAATGCTATTTCATTCCAAGACAATCCGGAATATTTTTTACCTTTATAAACAACAGGATTTTTATTTGAAAAAAGCCAAGCCGGACCGGAGCCGGCAAAAGTAAGTTCTATCCCGTTTCCTTTTAATTTAACTTCGCCGTAATCTTTAAACGGTATTCTTTCGAGGTTCCGTTTCAATAACGGAATGCCCGTTGCCACCATAACAAGTAGCGGAAGAACAATGGCAACAATAAATTTTTTATGTGTGCGCAGAGTAAATTTGGATGGTTTTTCCAATCCGTGTTTCTTTCTCAAATATCCGTCAATTATAAACAGAAAACCGGGAAGCATGAAAATGATTCCCATAACCCAAAAAGAAGGAGGAACAACATAATGTAACTTCATTAAAACATTATAACGCCAAACCAGAAAGGCGGTTGTGCCCGCAATTACAAGCACACCTCCCAAACGCGGATAAGAAAGTGCAAGCAGATTCAGAAAAATTAAGATTGCCGCCGGCATCAAATAATACGGCAAATATTTTCCGTACGGCTCGAACCATCCTTCGTGAAAAAATTCCGCTGCTCCCCAAAACGCCGCAACTACGGAAGCAAACAAAATAACCCCGTATGCAACATTGCCGGGTATTTTGTAATAGCGGAATTTTCTTTTCATCTTTATTTACATTTGTGAATTAATCCAATCTTTCCATTTTTTCAAAGATACGGAATTATCATTATTGCTTTTTTCAGAATCGTAACCGAAATTTTTACTTGTTGCATTTCTTAACCGGCTAATAATTTCTTCCTTCATAAACGGCAAATCACTTTTCTTCAATTGATTTAATAATTTTACTTTATTAACTTTTAATATTTCAATTGTTATGTTTATTTTTTCGTATTCATCGTTTATCTTCCGGTATTTATCGGTTTAATTCTGTCTTTATATTTCAATACCATAAACAACGCAAAAATTATAAAATCGGTTAACAATGTTACCTGCATGGTAACTTCACGGTTTGGCAATTTAAAAATTCCCCATAAATGATAAAAACTTGATACAATTATAGATAGTATTATCAGTCCCATGCTTATTTTTCTTAACGAACCGGAATCTTTTTCGCATAAATATTTTTTAATAATAACTGCAAGAAACAAGAAAAATACCGGAGCCGCCGGAGCCATTAAACGCTCGTAATCATTTCCGAAAAGGGTGCTGATTATTACTAACAAAAAGTAAACCAGCAGATAAATTTTATCTTTAAAAAAATCCACTAAATCTTTGAAAAATATAAACGGAATAACAAGAAAAGGAGTAAGCGGAATTAGGAATCTTTTTGATAATGCCGGAATTTCAAAAAAGTGTGAAATCCCGTAATTAAATTGCGTAAAATATGTCCCGCCGTTTCCCTGCGGGATTAACAACCTTACCAAAATAAAAACTAATATTGCAATTACCGAATAATCCGAAAGATATAAATAATCATTTTTGTTGAATTTTTTTTCGAACAAATAAACGTAACCAACAGGAATAATAATTAAAGCAATCTCTCTGGTTAAAACGCCGATAATTAATACCAAACCGAATAAATGCCACTGTTTGTTTGCTAATAATAAAAAAGACACTAATAATAAAAAGTAAGAAAGCGTGTCGGAAAGTTGGAAATAGTCGTAAGCTAAAAATTGGAAAAAGTAACGGTTAAAAACAAAAGCTAAGGTTACAAGCAAAGCAATTTTTTCGTCTGTTTTATGAAAAACAATAAATTTATAAAAGGCAAAAGAAAGAGCCAGAAGAAATATAAAGTTTAAAATATAAAAGCTAAGGTTTATGCTTAAAGGAATTATACCTGCCAGCCACGGAGCAAAAATTCTGTAAACGTAAGGATGCGGAATGTTAAAGTTTAATGCCGGCGAGGCAAGCGCCATATCGCGGTATTTATATAAATCCATGTTTCCGTTTTCAAAAACATTGATTTCTATTTTACCTGCCCAAAAGATTGCAATTATAGTAATTATAAGTAGAGTTAAATAATAACGTTTTGAGTTATCGTTCATTTGTTGTTTAATTTTCCACGAATTGCATAGCGTAATATTTAGGCGTAAGTTCTTCGCCGGTCGATTTTTTAATTAATTGGTTCCAAGGATAAACCGCGCCGTAAGCAAAATAAAGGTTTTTCAAATAATTGCCCGCGTCTTTTTCTCCGGCAAAACTTACCAAACTTTTATCATTTTGCTTTAACACTTTATCCTTAATAAAGAAATAAAGTTGGGAAGCGAGCAGTTCGCCTAAAATATAATTATGGTAATATGCAGGGTAAAGTGAAATATGTATTTTCGAAGCCCAATCCGGTTCGTCCCGTCCTTCCGGCTTTTTTAAATTCTGATATTTTTCTACCAAACGCCACCAAAGCGAGTTCAGGTCTTGATCCGGATTTGAATACATTTCCTTTTCAAATCTGAAAACAACCTGAACCCAACGCGAGAAAATTAGTTGTTCGGCTTTAAGGGAATTATAACTGTCCGTTTCAATTTCTTTCATTTCCCGTTCGGAAATTCCTACAACATCCCTAATCCATGCGGCATTTGCTGCAAATCTGCCGAATAGCATTGCTATTGCTTCTGTTGTTAAAATGTGAGCGTGTGTTCTAAGCAGCCAGGGAAGTTTTCTGTTGGTATATTTATCGTAAACGGCATGACCAAATTCGTGAAGCATGGTTCCCATCCATTTGTAATTCGGTTTAATGTTACAAACAACGCGTACATCGCCTTCTCTGTCAATATCTGTACAAAATGCGTGTTGATATTTCCCTTCCTTTTCGAAAAGGTCGCTTTTTTCAATTAGATCGTCTATGCTTAAATTTATTCCGTCGTAATAATCTTTCGTAATTTGTACTAAATCTTTGCCGGCGTAAAACTTATCCAGGTCCACATCATAAATTTTGGGTCCGAGTTGAAAAAACTTATCTTGATAATGCCACGGTTTCAGGTCCTCCGTTTCAATATTGTAACGGTTGCCAAGTAATTTATCCATTTTGTTTTTTAATCTTATAAATTCGTCCCGCGTAAGTTTATCAAGTTTGTCAAATAAGTTTAACAAATCGTTTACGTTTTGTTCGTTTAGTGCAAGACTCATTTCAAAGTAATTGTTAAAACCAAGTTCCACGGCACCTTTATTGCGCAATTGGACAAGCTTTTTCACGTCTTCCCACACTTCTTTTCCTATTGATTTACTTGCTTTCCAAACGGTTTCCAATTCAGCGTTATCGGTAGAATCTTTTAGTAAATCGTCAATTTCGTTATCCGTAATTGAATGCCCGTCTAGTTTTGCTCTAAAAGTCGCAAATTTTTCTTCAACTTTAGTTGAAAGCTTGATTATTTCCTCAATTAATTTTTCGTCCATTTGGTAAGACAAAAACGAATTGTATAGAAGCTCGACTTGTCTTTTTAGAAATTGGTCTTTTATTGAGTTGGAATTTTTAAATTCTTTCAACTTTTTGAAATCATTTCTATCGGAGTAAACTTTACTAATTTCAATTTCCAATTGAGATGCTTTTTCGTAATCCTCCGGTTTTCCGCTAATTGATGCGTTAAAGTATGCTATGTGAGCGTCTCGACTAAGCGGGATAATTTTTTGTAAATGTTCGTGTAAAAATAATTCCAGTTTATCTTCCAAAATTTATCCTTTCGTTTTATTGACAGATTTGTCAGGATTAATCAATTAAGGGTTAAAAAGGTCTTCGTCTCTAATTAAAAGCAGCACGGCGGATTGAGGAACAATTACCAATTTTTGTTTTTCCAGTTCAATTTCCACCGCATCTTTTTTAAGAAATAAAGCAAAATCCCCTTGTTTTGCTTGTAACGGAATGTAATTAGTGGTTTTTTCTTCCTTCCACGGTTCGTCTTCATCTACAGGCGATGCAATGGGATAGCCGGGTCCGACCTTTATAACATAACCGCCCTGAACTTTTTCCTTCTCTTTAATTCCCGGCGGAAGATATAATCCGCTGTTGGTTTTTTCCAAGTTTTCTTCGGGTTTAATTAAAACCCTGTCGCCTACAATAATTATTTTTTCCGTGTTAATCATGTCCGTAATATTAAAATTATTAGACTTCGAAATATAAGAATAAAATTAAAAATGAGGATAGTTTTAGTACAGAAAAAACGATTTGCATGGTTTTCAAAAATTGCTTACATAATTTTTCCGGTTATTTTGAGTTTAATTTTTTTACATTTACAAATTCATTTATTGTTTCTTTCTAGGAGAATGTTATATGGGAAAAATTATTGCTGTTGCCATTCCAAAAGGCGGAGTAGGCAAAACTACTGTTTCGGTTAACTTATCGTTAGCTCTGGCTAAAAATCACAAAAGAACTTTACTAATTGATGTGGATGCATCTAATCAAGTTGCACTATCGTTAGGTTTGGATGCAGCCGGCGGGTCGCTTTACGATTTGATTAATTATATCAAAGTTTTTGATGAAGTGATCAATAAAACACAATACGAAAATTTGGATGTGATACCATTTAAAAATATTTCTTTCGAAGATGAACTCCTTTTGACCGATCTCGCTTTTAATCAGTTTTTGTTGAAAAATTTGATTGATCCCGTAATTTCGGAATATGATTTTGTAATTATAGATTGTCCGCCTCATTTAATTGGTATGACGACTAATGCGTTAAATATTTCCGACTCTGTTTTGATTCCCGTTAAATCCAGTAATTATTCTCTAAAAGCTGTTGACCGCGTAATTCAGAGAGTTAAGGAAATATCAAGCACCACTAATAAAAAATTAACTATCGAAGGAATTTTACCAACCGTTTACGAATTTAATACAAGAGCGGCATTCAAAATTAAAAAGAATTTATATGCACTTTTCCCGCAATATATGTTAAGTACGGTCATTCCAAAAAATTCTTTAGCCGAAGAAGCATCTTTTTACAGAAAACCGGTTTTGGATTTGTATCCCAATGCAAAATCATCCAAAGCATTTATGCAACTAGCCGAAGAAATTATTGAAAAAAACCACACATTCGTTTACGAATCTTTATCCGGGCTGGATGATTATCAAATTATAGATGAAGATTCGTTGTAAAATTTTATGAGAATTGATTATTAATTAAATCCGTTGGATTTAAACAGTGTATTTTTAGTCCGGTAAACTTTTGTCTTACGGTAAACATGGATAAATTGAATTGCATTTTTATTAAGTTTAAGACCGGAAATTAGCGGAGATTAATTGTAATTATGAAAAATTTTTGGGACGAAAGATTTTCTTCGGAAGAATATATTTACGGTAAAGAACCGAACAAATTTTTTAAGGAAGAAATTGATAAACTTGCTCCGGGAAAAGCTTTATTTTTAGGCGAAGGCGAAGGTCGTAATGCGGTTTATGCCGCAAAACTCGGCTGGAATGTTGACGCAATCGATTCAAGTGTTGCGGGAAAGGAAAAGGCGTTAAAATTAGCTGCCGGAAACAATGTTAAAATAAATTATTCGGTTTTGAATTTATCGGATTGGGAACCTCAAACCAATACTTACGATCTTGTTGTTATTATCTTTTTGCATCTTATGCCGGAACTAAGAAGAGAAGTACATTCGAAAGTTATACAAACATTAAAACCGGGCGGTAAATTAATATTCCAAGTATTTGACAAGGACCAATTAAAGTATAAAACCGGCGGACCGCCCAACGTGGATCTTCTTTACTCGCTTGAAGATGTTTACACCGACTTCCAAGATTTGGCAATAGAAAAGTTCAGCAAAGAAATAATTTACATAAACGAAGGCGATCACCATAAAGGTAAAGCGGCGGTTATAAATTATGTGGGAATTAAAACATAGCCAAATTTTATCACACCTTTTAAAGTTATGTTTTTTACTGCTCTGACAGTAATAATCGGCGGTTTTTTCGTGTATTCTTTTTGTTAATCATAAATTGTATTTTTTTACCGGCACAACGGTATTTTATTTGGAATATGACCATATTTTTACTAAGTTTTATTATATAGTTAAATATTTACTGTTAGAGCGGTATTTTATGAGTGATTTTATGGAAATTTCAAGAATTATAAAATTTCACAGAAAAAAAAGCGGATTGACTCAAAAGGAATTGGCTGAACTAGCCGGAGTAGGAAAAACAGTGATATTCGATATAGAAAACGGAAAAGAGACCGTTAAATTTTCGACTTTAATAAAAGTATTACGAGTACTGAGCATCGAAATTAAATTTGAAAGCCCGTTAATGGAATATTTCTATGAGAAAAGCAAAAGTATATAATTTTGGGAAACTTGCCGGTTATTTAATAGAAGATAATAAAAAATTTGTTTTTTATTATAACGAAAATTATGAAGGTCCTCCCATTTCACAGACTATGCCGACGAGTAAAAAAAAATATGTGTACGATAGCTTTCCCCCGTTTTTTGACGGACTTCTTCCCGAAGGGTCACAGTTAGAAGCTTTATTAAAATTCAATAAAATCGATAGAAATGATTTTTTTTCACAACTCTTAACCGTTGGTAAGGATTTGGTCGGTTCGGTTACTGTTGAGGAAGATAAATGAACGTTTGTCCCATTACTTATCAAACCGTCGAAACCGGCAAGTATTCGCAAAAAGGCATTAAGTTATTGTCTCCGTCGTTAACCTGTTTGAATGATCTCGATTATACCAAAGAGGAACAAATTCGCGAAGCGGCGTTAAGGGCAAGCAAAATTTCAATTCAAGGTGTTCAGCCAAAATTAAGCGCCAAGTTAAGTATTAAAAACTGCAGATTCGAACTGGCGGATAGAGGAGGAACATTTATATTAAAACCTCAAAATTTTATATTTAAAGATTTGCCGGAGAACGAGGATTTAACAATGAGACTTGCTCAAATTATAGAATTAAACATTCCTCTGCATGGATTAATATACTCCAAAGATGAGTCGTTAACTTATTTCATTAAACGTTTTGATAGATACGGAAAAAGCAAAAAATACGCTGTAGAAGATTCTGCGCAATTAGCTGGTAAAACAAGAGAAACGAAATATAATTATAGTATGGAAAAAGTGGCAAAGTTACTGGAGGAATATTGTACTTTTCCCATCATTGAAAAATCTAAATTATTTAAACTTACATTATTTAATTTTCTTGTCGGCAACGAGGATATGCATCTTAAGAATTTCTCTATTATTACTAAAGATAATGTTGTAATGTTGTCTCCGCATTACGATCTTGTAAATACTACAATTGTAATGAATCAAAAGAAACCCGAGGAAATTGCCCTGCCTTTAAACGGTCGAAAAAAAAAGCTAAGTGAAAAAACGCTTGTTGAGTATTTCGGTAAAACCGTTTTAGGATTAAACTCAAAAATTATTTCTAAATCTTTGAACAAAATTTATGAATCAAAAAACATTTGGTATGACCTTATTTCCAAAAGCTTTCTTTCTGAAGAAATGAAAAATAAATATTTTGAATTATTACAAAAAAGATGGAAAATTTTATTCTCACATTCATACTAACTGTTCTTTTTACTTTCCTAAAAGTTAATATTTTGTAAATAAATATTTATCCCTTTCAAATTTGTTTCAAGAGGATGATCTACAAATAAATTGCTTTTGTAGTACTCAACAACAAAGTGGTTCGAAACAAACGATAAAATAGTATTATTAATTTCAGCGCTTAGAAATTTCAAAATTCCTTCGGATGAAAAACCGATTGCAGCGGATTTGCGGTTATTGTCTCCGGTTCCAAAACCATTACCGTCAAAGCGGCCTGTTTCTAAAATTAACGTTTCAAAAAATTTGAAAATATGTCCGCGTCTTACAATAACATTTTGGTCTCCTTTTAATTCAATTAAGTTTCTTCCTAATTTAATATCTCCCATAAGACCCTGGTATTCAAAACCGTTTAAGTTGTTTTTAATCAATCCGTCCTCGGCTTCGGCGGTAAACGAATAATTAATTGCGTTAATTTTGGTTTTTTTAATAAACAAATCCAGACCAAAATCAAATGTGTAGCCTAGCCGTGCGGTTCTTGGTATAGGATCGGATTGGGCTTTGTCGGTGAAAAAAATTTCATCTCCAACGTTTGTAAGCGAGTATCCCAAAGTGAAGTTTACATCCGGTTTTAGAAACGAATCCGGATTAAGTTTATATTTTAAGCCGTTAAAAAACAAATGTGAAATTGGAGTTATAATCATTAAGCCGTAATCTCTCGCGGTCCCGTTTGCTTCAATAATCGCTGGCTTTGTAAAAATATTAGGGGCTGTTAACAATTGTGAATTAAATGACTTAAATGAAATTCCGAAATTGAAAAGAAGATAATAATTAATGCCTATTCCTATACTGAAACTTTTAAATGAATCTTTTGGATTTCCCAAATAATCTTCTTCCCTCTTGCTATTGTCGCGATATTGTTTACCTAGATCGAAAATGTTATGAATATAGCCAAGACCAACAGAGACGGGTATTTTATGAAACTTTTTCTGAAAATTGTAACCTATATTAAAACCATAAGTAGAAAAAGTTGTATTACTGTTTAATGCTTTCAACCAATTTGCTTTTTCCGGCATAAAAGATGAAGACACATGATTATTTTGCGCGGCAAAACCTAAATTGGCGGGATTAAAATAAAACCCGGTTGGGTCGTTAGTTGGAATTGCGGCGCCAATTTGTCCGGCTCCGTATAAAGAAATAGATTGCTGTAATAGTAAGGTCGGAACGGCAGCTTCACCCTG
>Ga0256841_1002541_pt1 | contig 14420 bp, 12 predicted proteins | sample 356308metaG_FD_185971 | JGI IMG/M metagenome (GOLD analysis project Ga0256841, IMG submission 185971) | Hydrothermal vent microbial communities from Mid Atlantic Ridge, Atlantic Ocean - 356-308 | ecosystem: Environmental > Aquatic > Marine > Hydrothermal vents | place: Atlantic Ocean: Mid...
GTTGGAGCTGGTCACGGCGTTGGCAGGCGTCGGCGCGGTGATCATGCACACGCGCCGTTTGCTGATCGACTCCGGCCTGTTTACCCCTGCCGCGCTCGGTGAGCCGCTGCCCGCGTTGCCTGCGCCGTCACCGCTACCTCCCTTGCCGGAAGAAATCCCGTTGGGCATGGAGGACTTGCCGGAAGGTTTCAGCGGTTTTGATGAGGATTGGTGACTTATCCTAGCCCGCCGCCCTCCAGGATGGCATGTAGCCCATGTCAAACGGCGTGGAAGGGGCGGGGGCAACGTTGAGGTGATGTGCTTCTAGGTGCGTTGCTTTTTTACGCAAGATTTATCCCGCGCGTTCGCGCATTTGTGCTATAATAAGGTTGCATCTGGGGGTGACAGGCTTCGACGTGGGAGGCTGGCCCTAGACTGCAAGCCGAGGTGCTCTACCCTCGTAAAACCAGAGCACAACCAATAGGTGCCAACCAGAGCACTCCACAGTTCGCTATGGCCGCCTAAGATCGGCCTGCGCGAACTGACTACCCAGAAGCGGTAGTCCGTCGGCCCCGACCGTCCCTGCCCGGGCGGCAAGCCGGCGTCACAAAAGGCAGGGTGCGCTGCTGCGACCGCCGATAAGCAGCAGCTAAGATATCATCGGCTGGCGGGTGGCAAACCCTGGTCGGCTCGGGTGGCCGCCCGCGAGATGAACGAGCCGACTAAGCTTGTAGAGGTCTACGGTTGAATCTCGCGGACGGGGGTTCGATTCCCCCCACCTCCACTCAACGCAAACGCCGAAGCGCAATGCTTCGGCGTTTTGTGTACGGGAACGCAGCGCGCCCGCGCTTCTCAGCGCTCCGAACGCAGCTCCTGCGCCATGTGCTCAACACGCGCCATCTCTCGCCGTGCTTGCCGATAGCGCAAGTAGACCCACGCGGCCATGCCGCCCAAGATCACCGCCATCGCGCTATAGCCCAGCGCCATATACTCCGCATACTTGCCGAAAATCTCGTCCATTTTCCCTTTTCCCTCACCTCACCGCGAAAGTTCCGCAAGCACTTCCATCTTGCGCCGCTCGATATAGTGCACCAAGTTTTCCAGGCGGATACGATGCCACACCAAAACCAACGTGATTAGCGCAAACGTGATCATGTTGAAAAATAGCGTCGTCTTCATATCCCCCGCCACCTCAAAACCGCCCGTCGGATCGGCTTGGGTGGGGCCGGCCACCACCGGATGGATCGTGTCCGGACGCACGCGCACGATCACAATCGTAAAAATGACGCTGGCAAAGGCAATGATGCCGTAAACTGCCGCAAAACGTCGCCGCCGCTCCGGGTCTTCGATGCCGGTGCGCAACATCACATACGCGGCATACGCCAGCCACATAATCGCCACGCTGGTCAAACGCGGGTCCCACGTCCACCACGTGTTCCAGATCGGGCGCGCCCAAGTCATCCCCGTGATGATCGTGATCAGCGAAAAGCCCAAGCCCATCTCCACGCTCGCCAGCCCCAGCGTGTCCCACTTGGGGTTGCGCGTGCGCAAATACGCGATACCCGCCACCACCACCGCGCTAAAGGCGATGAACGCACCCAAAAACGCGCCCAGGTGGACGTAGAAAACGCGCTGTGCCGCGCCCTGAGTGGCCTCCGGGCCGACCCAGAACAAATCCAGATAGATCGCCACCGCAAAAAGCACCGCCGCTAACGCGGTTAGCCCTTTGAGGAGACCTGTACGTTGTGCCGAATAGCTCATTGTGCCCTCTCCGAGAAAGTAGGTTTTGCTCCCCTGGTTTTGCGGGGCAGCCCCCGCGCCTATTCTTCGACGACGTAGTCAAAAAGCACATACGCGCCGACCAAAAACATCACGTCGGCCACCGCCAACAACTGAATCCAAGGCAGCCAGTCCGCGCGTGGCATCTGCTCCAAAATCGCCGTGCTGGCCCGCACCGCGCTGATCAGCACCGGCAACACCACCGGCATCAGCAAAATCGGCAACATCGCCTCGCGCGCCCGTGCGTGAACGCTCATACTGGAAAGCAGCGTGCCGACCGTCGAAAAGCCCAACGTCCCCAACCCGAGCACCACAAGCAAGCGTGGCTCAAAAAGCGAGACGTTAAAAAGCACGGTCAACAGCGCCACCAGCACCAGCGCCACCACCAACACAAAAAGCAAGTTGCCCAACATCTTGCCGAAAAAAAGCGCGCTGCGGTCTATCGGGGCCAGCAACAGCGCGTCCAGGCTGCCGCGATCCTTTTCGGCGGCCAAGCTGCGCCCCAACCCCAAGATGCCCGCAAAGATCACCGTGACCCAAAGCACGCCCGCCACCGTCGTTTGACGCGCTTCTTTGTCCAGCTCCAGCGCCAGGCTGAAGATGAGCACGGTCATCAGCGTGAAAAGCACCATCGAGTTGATCAGCTCGCGGCTGCGTATCTCGGCGCGCAAGTCCTTCCACGCAATCGCGCCCACCACGCGCAAATAGGGCGTAACGGGGCGGCGGGCGGCGCGACGCGCTCGTGGCACGGCGCGCGGTTCGGCCTTCGGTTCGGCGCTCATCGGGTTGTCGCTGCTCCTGTCACATCCGCATACAGCGCGGGCAGATCGGCGGCGGCCAGCGTATCTGTGCGGGCGCTGTGCGCGATCTTGCCTCGGCTGAGGATTGCCACGCGGTCGGCCAGCGCGTGCCCGCGTTGCAAGTCGTGCGTGGTCATCAGCACGGTGCGCCCGCTCACGGCCACTTCGCGCAACAAGCGATCCAGCAACGCCGCCGCGTCTTGGTCCAAGCCGGTGTACGGCTCGTCAAGCAAAAGCACCGCCGGATCGTGGAGAATGGCGCGCGCGATCGCCAGGCGCTGTTGCATTCCTCGGCTGAAGGTTTGCACGACGTCATGGGCGCGGTGGTGCAAGCCCACTCGCTCCAACATCGCGGCCACGCGCTCGCGGCGCGTTTCCTTCGGCAAATTGTACAGCCGCGCAAAAAAGAGCAAATTCTCCTCGGCGGTGAGCGTGTCGTAAAGCAGCGGGAGGTGGCTCACCACGCCCAGCCTCGCCCGCACAAAGGTGGCCTCGGCGGGCAGCTCCCAGCCGCCGACGCGCACCACGCCCGCCGTCGGGCGCGCCAGGCCCGAAAGGATGCGCAGCAAGGTAGTTTTGCCGCTGCCGTTCGGGCCGAGCAGCGTCACGAACTCGCCGTGCGCCACCTCCAAATCCAGCCCGCGCAACACCGGATATAGTCCAAAGGTTTTCACCAGCCCCCGCACCTCGATCACCGGTGCGGAGGCCGATTGAGCGTGTGGGGATGCCGTCGGCGTTGGGGTATCCTGAGCCGCCACCGTCAATCCTCGTCGTTCAGGTAGGGCAACAGCCGCTCGGTCAGCGTGGCGCGATATTCGCGGTACTCCGCCTCTTCGATCTCGCCCGCTTCGTGCGCCTGTTCCAGTGCGTCCAACGCAGCCAGCAGCTCCTCTTTGCCCGCTTCTGCTGGCGGCAACTCGAACTCAAACGAGGAGAGTGGCACGTTGCCGGCCTCGCTCGCCGCAGCCGTCGGCACGGCCACTTGGCCGCGTCGCTGCCACCACCACGCCACCGCCGCCAACACCACCAAACCGCCTCCTGCCGCGCCTAACGCCAACGGCAACCACTCCGTTTGACCGTCGGTTGTGGCGGTGTCCGGATGGGTGGGCGGCATCAGGTCAATGGTGCGTGTGGGTTTGCCGATCAGCTCAAAGCGCACGCTCTGGCCGGCGGGGATCGCTTCCAGCAAGGTATGCGCTTTGACCAGCGTAAAGTCGTTTTCCGGATCGATCTGCTCGTCCGGCTCTAGCGCGGTGACGCGCACGCCGCCGTGCGAAACGTGGCCGCTCCATTCCCCTTCGGCGTCGAACTGCTCGCTACGAAATTCGACCGTGTCGTTGGGCAACAGCACCACGCCGTCCACCACCGGATAGTTGAAGAGATGGTCGAAAACCGCGCCGTCTTCATACGGCAAATAGTAGGCGACCGTGATCGTGTGCACTTGCCCGGGGCGCAACGGCCACGTGTCTCGTACCACCGGCGCATTGTCTTCCATCACCACTTCATAGCGGCTGCTGCCTTCTGCTTGCATCGGTTGGATGCCGAAGGCGGCGGGCGGCAAGGTCATTTCCACCGAGATATACCAATCGTTCTGCTCGGAAACTTGGTCGGTGGTCACGATACGGTCGCCGGTGTTGGTGATCTCCAAGTCCAACCACACTTCCACGCCGAATTCTTTGATCGGGGCGTAGTTGACCAGCATCTGCGCCCAGGTGATGGCGACTGTGTCCGGCTCGGTGGTGCGCTCGTAGAGCGTCACGTCGGCGGTTAGCTCTTCTTCCGTGCCCTCAATGTCCGGAATCCACGTGCCTTGGGGCACATCTTGATAGTCGATCTGGATGAAGTAGGCCATGCCGGCGGCACGTGGCACATCGGTAAACTCGAAGGTATTCTCTTCGGTGGTGGTGGTTTCCAGCTCACCGGCGACGTTGCCGTGCGGGTCTACGGCGTAAAGGTGCACGGGCAACTCGGCGGGCAAGGGGTCGCCGTCCGCCGTACCCAGCTCCACTGTGCCGCGCACAACCGTTGTGCCGCCCGTGTCTGCGGGGGGCATGGTGGCGTGCGGAGACGCAGAGTCCGTCTCGGCCTGGTCGGCGTTGTTCTCACCGGTCATGCCCATGCGCGCCGGGTCGAAGTCTCGCACAAAAACGACCAGATCGCGGATCTCTTGTTCGCTCAGCCGCTCGGCAAAGTCGGTCGGCATCACCGGCGTATAGCCGTCTACCACGTAGGCGGTGGGGTCGGTGATGGATTGGTAGATGTACTCGTCCGCCGAAAGCCCCTCGACCCGTGAGGCCGCGTCTCGGGTTAGTGTGCCCAAGCTGGGGCCTGTGCCATCTTCTGCCCCGTGACAAACCGCGCATTGTTGCACAAAGAGGTCAAAACCTCGGTCGTAATCGCCCTCAACGGCGGGCGGCACGTCGGCGGCATCCTCTGGCGCGGGCGTTTCGGCCATTGCGCCGTCCCCCTCTGCGGTTTCGCTCGGCTGAGCGACGGTTGGGGTGGGGGGTTCTGTGGGCATAGATTGGATTTCCACCTCCCGCACGACTTTCGGCTCACCGGAAAGATTGCCGCCGCACGCTCCCAAAATCACCGCGAGCACGAGTAGCCCGCCGAGCATCATCCAAAATCTCAACGTTCGTTTCATAGCCGCTTCACAATTCCTATGGTTGTGGTTCGCTGTCCAATGTTTTAGGCTTGGCCGCGCTGCGATTGGCGGAAGGCCGCCAAGGCGGCTTCGATGCGCTCTTGTTGCGCGGCGATCTCGTTTTCCAACTCTTCGATCTTTGCCATGACCGCCACCGATTGCCGCACCAGCAAAATACGCTGCTCGGCATAAGCATCATCGGCCAACTTGCCCAGGTCGTAGTCAAAATCCAGGTCGCGGATGGCGTGGAGCAGGCGTTCTTTTTCCGCATACAAAATTTCCAGGGCGCGGTTTTGGCGCGGCGTGCCCAAATGGGAAAGCGGCACCTCGGCGTCAGGGTCGGTGGCCGGTTCGGTTTCGCCCAGCAAAAGCGGCAACACCACCGCCAGCACCCCGACCACGACCAACGCCATCACAACCACTAGCCCCGCAGCGGAAAAAGTCGCCACGCCTTGCACCATCTCGGCGATAGAGTCGCCGTAAACCACCACCACCAACCCCACGATCAACGCGACGGTGGTAAAAACCCAAGCGTTGTTCTGGGGCCGTGACGTGTGCTTGAGAGATGTCATAAGTTCTTGTTCCTCATCGGGTGGCGCGTGTTCACTCAGAAAGCGCGCGCTCAATCGCCGCGCGGAAGTCCCGTTCGTTCGGCTCTGAAAGAAAATGTTGCACGATCTCGCCTTTGGTGTTGATCACGAACGTTTCGGGAATGCCCGTAATGCGATAGGCATCTTCCATCCGCGCGCCTTTGTCCGGCGCGTTGGGGTAGGTGATGCCGTACTTAGCCAGATAGTCCAGAGCTTCTTTGAGCGGGTCTTCGGTGTTGACCCCCAAGAAGAGCACCCCCCGATCGCGATATTCGCGCCAGAGCCGTTCCAACATCGGCGCTTCTTGTTGGCAAGGCACACAATAGCTGGCCCAGAAGTTGATCACAATCGCTTGGCCGCGCAAGCTCTTTAGGCTGACCGTCTCGCCGCGCATCACCATCGGCGCGTAGTCAAACATGGTCACCTCAAAGTCCGGCGCCGGGCCGGATTTCGGCGTATTGCGCTGGCGTTCGCGCTCGATCAGCGCATAGCCCAACAGCGCGATCACGGCCAAGACGCCCAACATCATCACGACGGTGGAGGTGGAAAGGCGTTGTTGCACCGGCTCAGAAGCGTTGAGCGTTTCGCGCGCCTCTTCGGTCACCTCTTGCAACCACTCGGGCAATTCTGCGTCTAAGTTTTCGTCGGCTCGGGTGTGTTCGTCGCTCATCAATCCTCCCCCTCCAATTCACGGGCCAGCCGCTCCAAAAGCGCCGGGTCCAGCCCGTCCGGCATCGGTCGCGCGGTGCTGGAATGGGCCGAACGACGCACCGGTTGCCCGGTGTGCTGGCCGCGTTGGCGCATCTTCCAGAGCTGCCGCGCGCCGATCACGCCGAAGATCAGCGCGAGGGCCGTCGGCACGGCGAAAACCAGGAAAAGATCGCTTTTGTCTCGCGGCAAAGCGGCCACGTCTGCGCCGTAACGCTCCACGAAGTAATCTATGATCTCGTCCTCGGTGCGCCCTTCGGCCAGTTGGCGCGCGATCTCTTCTCGCCATTGGCGGCAAGCGATGCTTTCGCACTCGTCAAGCGGCGTGCCTTCGCACACGTCGCAATACATTTGGCTGGCGATGGCGTTGACGTCGTCCCATGTCACGCCCGGGGGCAACTCGAATTCGTCGCCACCCTGAGCGTGTGCAGGGGCTTGAGCCGCAGCCCACAACATCGCCCCCAACACCATCACGCCCACCAGCGCCAACGCCCACAAGCTCACCTTGTGATTGCGCATGATACTAATCTCCTCCTGCGCTTGCGCCGCTCGCGCCCGCCGGCATTTGGGCGCGGCGCGCAACGCGCTTCGGGCGACGCGAAGGCCACAACGCGATCAACGTGCCCCCGATCAAAACAAAGCCGCCAAGCCACACCAAGTTGATGAGCGGATTCCAGTACACGCGGAAGGTCACACGGTTACCTTGCCAGTCCGTGATCAAGGCGTAAAAGTCACCGGCCAGGGTGCTATACGTGCCCGGAATACTCATATTTTCGGCAGGCTCTACCTGGCCGGTGGCCGGATCGCGGCGCATGAAAATATCGCGGCGCGGGCGCACATGGGCCACGATCTTCCCGTCTCGCAAAACCGTTACCCGCGCGATAACCATCGTGCGCCCGTCTTCGGCGTGGGCTTCGTAAAGCCCGTTGTGTTGTAAAGTGAAATCGCCCAGCGACATGCGCTCGCCCACGTTCAGCGTCTGCATGGTCTGTTCCTGAAACATGATGCTACCGATGACGCCGATCCCCAGGATCACCATGCCCAGATGGATCAAATAGCCGCCGTAACGTGTGCGGTCACGCCCGACCAGGCGCGTGAAGGCCGTCCAATACGGCTCGCCGCGCCGATGGCGTGCGGCCACACCCTTCCAAATTTCCACCAGTGTCGCAAAGCCGACAAAAAGCAACAGCCAGTAAGCAAGGATCGCGGCCCAATGATCCAGCGTCAGCCGCCCCAGCGCCACCCACAGAGCGATCACGGCGCTTGCCAGCGCCAGCGGATAGAGCATGGCGCGCCCGAGACGCCGCGCGGTCGAACGTCGCCAAGCGGCCAGTGGCGCCACGCCCATCAGGATATAGAGCGCGATCAAAAACCAGCGCACCACCGGCGGGTAGTAGTCCGGCCCCAGGTTGATGATGGTTTTGCGCAGCCCCAAGTCCACCATGATCGTAGTGATCGCCTCTGCCCATGTGCCCCAAAGCACGACCACCGTCAGCCCGAGGAAAATCCAGTTGTTCATCAGGAAGAGCGCCTCACGGCTGTAAAGCGTGTCCAACTCTGCCGCGCCACGCAAATCGCCGCGTTCTTGCCGCCACAGCAACAGCGCAAAGCTGACGATCATCGTTATGCCGAGGAAGGCGAACATCGGGCGACCGATGGGCGATTCGGCGAAGGAGTGAACGCTGCTCACCACGCCGCTCCGTGTGGCAAACGTGCCCAAGATCACCAACAGGAAGGTCATAATGATGAGGAGCATATTCCAAAATTTGAGCATCCCGCGCTTTTCTTGCACGATGGCGCTGTGCAAAAAAGCCGTGCCGGTCAGCCAGGGAAGGAGGGCGGAATTTTCCACCGGGTCCCACCCCCAATAGCCGCCCCAGCCGAGCACATCATACGCCCAGCGTCCTCCTAAAAGCAGCCCGACGCTGAGGAACATCCACGCCACCAATGCCCAGGTGCGTGTGGCGCGCAACCACCCTGCGCCCAACTCGCCGGTTGCCAGCGCTGCAAAAGCAAAGGCGAAGGGGATCACAAAACCCACGTAACCGAGATACAACGCGGGAGGGTGAAAAACCATGCCGAAATGGCGCAAAAGTGGGTTGAGACCTTCTCCGTCCGGTGGCGTGTAGGTTTGCCAACCCGCGCCGGGAGAAAAGAGCGCGCCTTTGATCGCCTTTGTGCCGGGGTCCATCCACCAGCGCTCAAAGGGATTTTCGATAAACGTGTTGAGGATCAAAAAGAAGCCCAACGTTGCCATCGTCGCCACGATGACATAGGGCATCAGATTCCGTTCCGAGCGCCAGTTGAGCAACAACGCCCCAAAGGTGAAGGCGCTCATCAGCCAAGACCAGAAAAGCAACGAGCCGGCCTGACTGCCCCAAAGACCGGTCACCAGGTAAAAGTCCGGCGTGTCTAGGCTGGAGTTTGCCCAAACATACGAAATAGCGAATTTGTGGTTGAGCATGGCATACATCAACAGCAAATTCGCCACCGTCAAGAGCGGGAAGGTCAACAATGCCGCGTTGCGCGCGCTAACCACCAGTGGGTCGCGGCGCAACTGGGCGCCCAACAGCGCCGCGACAAGCGCATACAACGCTGCCACAAACGCCAGACCTGTGGTGATGATGCCGACTTCAGCGATTAATCCAGCGTCCAAAAGTTTCCTCCTTACACATCCCCCTCCGGGCGACAACCCTTCGCCGCCGTCGAGACTCCGAGCGGCGTCCTGTGTTCTGTAGACGGATAGCCCCGCGAAACCAGGGTTTAGATAAGCGAATAATCGTGATTAGATTTTACAAAATCATTCGAGCAGAAAAGATAACAGATTCGTGAGAAAAAAGCGACTACATCGAGATAAATTGCACAAACTCTCACTGTCTATTAAACAAAGCGCCCGCCCCTCAAACGCTGTTCTTGAGGGGCGGGCAAAACGCGGTGCGGTGTTGTGCGGTGCGTTCTAGTTGAAGTAGCCGATCACGGTGCAGTTGGAGTTCATAATGACGGTGACGGGGTTGGCGTTGCCCGTCGCGCCCGTGCACGTGCCTTCCCAGTGGTCGAGCACGCCCTGATGCGTGACACTGGTCGGGATGCCCAACACAGAAACCGCCGTTCCGGGTTGATAGGTGTTGTTCTCACAGTTTGGCGATGTCTGCACCACCACGATCCCTTGCCCGACGGCACTGGTGGAGATGGTGTAGCATTCGGGGTGGAGGCAGTTGGCCGGGTCCCAGACACACGCGCCGTTCGGGGCGATCACGCACTCGTTGGCCGGATGGCCGCACGTTTGGCACGAGCCGCACTCGCCCCATCCGCCGGTCGGGGTGGCTTGGGGCGTCACACGCACGATCACGGGCGGCACATCGGCTTGTGGCGCGTTGCTGCAATCGCCGCTTTCGTCCACGTCTTCTTCAGCCACCCAGAGCGAAAGCGCCATCTCGCTGCCCGGGATTTGAGATTTATCCAGCTTCCACCACAATTTGCCGTCGCGGTCGCGGGCTTGGCCTTCCACCAAAAAGTTTTGGTGCGGCGGCAAAAGGCCAAAAACGCCCCGATAGCGCCCCGGGCCGACGTAGATATACACGTCCTCATCGCCCGCCACCACCAAGCACGTCATCTGCACCGGACGCCAGTCCGGATCGTAGTCGGCGGCTTCATGCTGGGTGAGGCGGAAGCGGTAGTGCCCGTTGGCGTCGGTGACAAAAAGATCGTCCGGGCCACCTTCTCCCCGCCCCGCAAAGGCCAACCACGCGCTATCCGGCGACCAGTCGCTGGTGGTGAGCGGTAGATTGGCGTCGGTCATGGGCGTTAAGTCCCCACCGTTGTCGTTCAGACGATAAATCATGGCCGCGCCGTCTTGCCCGCCGGTCAAGCTGAGCCATGCGCCGTTCGGCGACCAAGCCGGATACCAAGCGGGTGCATCCGGCAGCGCGACCATTTGGCGCACGTTCGCGCCGTCTGCGTCCATGAAGTAGAGCGCCTGCGCTCCGTCTCGATCCGAGATAAAAGCGAGGGTCTGCCCGTCCGGAGACCAAGCGGGCGCGGTATCTACTGCCGCGTTGTCGGTGAGCCGTTGCGGATCGCTGCCGTCGGCGTTCATTACGTAAATTTCGGAATTGCCGTCGCGGTCCGAAACGAAGGCGATCTGCTGTCCGTTCGGTGACCAGGCCGGGTAGGTGTCTACGGCGGGGTTGTCGGTCAGACGGCGCAGATTGCCGCCGTAAGCGTCCATGGTGTAAATTTCGGGGTTGCCGTCGCGCTCCGAAACAAACGCGATCCATTCGCCGCTCGGCGACCAAGCCGGATGATAGTCGGCGGCGGGGTCATCGGTCAGACGGCGCGGATTGCTGCCGTTTGCCTGCACGACGTAAATTTCGGGGTTGTCGTCGCGCTCTGAAGTAAAGGCAACCTCCCAAGCCGCGTTGGGTGGAGAAAAGAACGGGATTTTACCCGTTTCGGCAATCGTTACCGTCGTGCCCTGGCCGCTACTTTCTACGGGGTTTCCGCTTAGGTCGGTGATCGTCAGGGCATCAATGCGGAACTCTGCCGATCCGGCGATCAGGCCCTCGATCTCCACCGTGAAGAGCACGTCGCTGGTGCGCGGGGGCGGTGACATCGCCGCCGCGATCAATTGCACTTGGCCGTTGGCGTTGTCTACCGTGTTTTCGCCCAAAAAAACGTTCTCGCCCAAGTACGGCCCGGGCGACACGCTGAGCACACGCACAAAGTCGCGGTCAAAGCTCAGCGTTACGTTAAGCCCACCGCAGTTGTTGGCCGGGCACACGATCTGCGCTTCGAGCTGTGCGGTTTCGGCAACGCCCACCTCGATCGGCGCAAGCGTCACCTGGACGGTTTCTTGGGCGCGGCTGGACTGTACCCCCGCGACCATTCCCACCCACATCATCACGCCCACGAGGGTCAAAAAGAATATTTTGCGTTTCATTGTCAAACCACCCTCCTTCTCTGTCATATGCTTACTTTACAATCCCTTGCTCCCCATAGATCATCATACCACGTGGGGATATAAAAACTTTGTCGAAAGGCTATAAAAGAGTGTTGCCACGCCCGTTTATAGACGGGGGGAGGAAAGAAAAAACGCGGACCCTGCCGCGTTTCTACACACGTTCTACACCATTTGCGAACCACCTTTTTCAGACGCGCTGGCGTTCCTCGATATACCACTGCACGGGCAGAGGTTCGCCTTGGCGATGCAAGTAGTGTTGCACGTCGGCCAGCGCCTCATCGTACATGCGTAAAAGCTCTTCGTCAGAAGCCTTGAAGCGTCGCAACATTTGCAACGCGCAGCGGGAACAGCCGCGCATGGCGCGGTAACTGTCCGTCTCGCACGCCATACAGCCGTTGAAGCGAATCATCAGAAGCATGAAGGCGAGTACCTCTTCGTGCGTTTCGGGCAATTGCGAAACACGCTCGACCAATTGCCCCCAAGCCTCGCCGCGCGAATCCCGCAGTTGCGGGATAGCGTGATGCGGAAACAACAGTTCATTTTTAGCGTACATCCCACCCCATCCTTACACGACATACACACACGGTGAACTTTCGGGATGTAATTAGCATATAGAACGTGTGTTTACAATCATATCGTACTCCGGTACTGATTTGGGTTAGAAATAGGTTTACAAGGAGAAAAATAAAGGCCAAAGCACAAAAACGCGGCCTATTCGCAGGGCAAGCGGCAGGAAAATCCTTCGCAACGTGCTAAGATCGGGGCGGACAAGCGAGAGAAGCTCACCACACGCCACACGCGGAGGAAAATATGATCGTGCGCTTGGTTCGGCCCCTGGTTTTGTTGTGTTTGTTGGTCAGCGCGGCGTTGCCGGTTGGCGTGGGGGCGCAAGACGACGCCCCGCGCTTTGAAAGCCCCACTCTGGGCGTGAGCTTTGCGCTGCCTGCGGGGTGGACGGTTTATGAGACGGAAGACACACTGCTCACCGGCGCGGACGCGGACGTGGCCGCTGTGCGCGAAGGCGGCGTGCCGATCGGGTTGACGGTGCGCATGGTTTTCGGCACGTTTAACCAGTTGGGCATCACAGACGCCACACAAATCCCCGCTATGCTCCAGCGCCTTGTCCCGCCGGAAGGAGAGGCCAGCGACCCGCAAGCCGTGCAATGGGGTAACGCCAGCGGCTATCAAACCGAAGTGGTCTTGCCCGAAGAGCAGCTCACGACGCGGGTGGCGTTGCTGGCGATTGCAGGCGGGCGGGTGGCGGTGGTGCGCGGCATTGCGCCCGGCCCGATTTGGCAAACGCAGGCTTTGCCCACCTTCCAGGCGTTGATGGCTTCGTTGGAGTTTCGCTTGCCGGAGCGTGACGCGGATTACATCACGCGCATTCCCTCCAACGACGGCGGCGTGCTCTGGCACTATATCGCCCCTCCGCCGGAAAGCGGGCGCGAGGTGCGCGCAGGCGGCATCGTCTACGATATGTTCGACGTGATGTATATGGTGGTGGGCGCGGGCGGCGTGATGTCGTTGGATATGAACAGCGGGGCGCGCATCAGCTACATGGGCCCCTGGCTGGGTGGCAACTTCGTGGACGTGGCGATCGGGCCGGATACCAAGCTCTACATGGCAAACGTGGCGGCGGAAACCGACCAAGCGATTATGGTGGTTGACCGCGCGGGGAATTGGGCACGCGGTTGGGGGGGGCGTGGCGACGGCGCGGGCGAATTTGCGCCCGGGATGCCGCGCACCATCGCCATTAACTCCAACGGCGACGTGTGGGCTATCTCTGAAGGGCACAGCGCGGGCCTCACCAATCGGCTCTACAAATTCGACGCTTACGGCAACTTGTTGCTCAGCTTGGACCTGGCCGCGCTCAATCCGGACTTGCACGACGTGCGGCTGGCGATCCATCCGCAAACCGACGCGCTCTACTTGGTCGGCGCGGCGGGCAACCTGACCGTCGCCGACGAAAACGGGCAAGCGCTGGTGGTCAATTTGGGGCAAGAGGTGCTGCAAGGGTTGCGCCCGCGAGACATCGCCATTGCGCCCAACGGAAATATCGTGTTGGCGTTAGACGCGCCCGGGCTGGACGGCTTCGGCTTTTTGGAGCTGAGCGCGGCGGGGCGCTTGCTGGACGTTTTCGGCTTCCCCTTTGATGAAGAGCGCGGCGGCCCGTTTTTGCCCGGGGAATACGCCCATCCCGCCGGATTGCTGATCGGGCCGGACGGCACGGGCTATTGGACGGAAACGCATCCGCAAACCGGCTATACGCAGGTGCAGCACTTCACGTTTCGCGGCGACGGCGTGTTACCGTTGGGGCGAGAAGCGCTCGCCGACCAGGGCGCGGAAGCCGATCTGCTCGGTTCGAGCGACCCGGCGTTGGGCGGCGGCACGATCGCTTACGGCCAGTCGGTCAAGGGCACGCTCAACAACCGCTATCCGTCCCATCACTGGACGTTTGAGGGCGAGGCGGGCGACCACGTGATCATTGCGATGATGGACGCCAGCGGCGCGGGCTTGCTGGACCCGAAGTTGCGTTTGCTGACCGCCGACGAACGCGAGATCGCGGCCAATGACGACGTGGGCGCGGCGCGTCCGGAGGGCATGGGCGAGCGGGACGCCTACATTGACTTTTACCTGCCCTCGGACGGCGTTTACACGATTGAGGCGGGACGTTTCGGCGGACGCGGGGAGTATGTGCTGACGCTCAAGCGCGTGAGCGGATAGCGGGGCATGGGGGGCAGGGGTCGCAAGACCCCTGCTGGGGCGCGGGCAACGCCCCCGCCGCCTAACCCGCGTCCGCGCTTTGGAAGAGCGTCGGCGTGCCGAAGGTGGGCTGCGCGGCGTAACCGAGCAAAATCGCCACGTTTCCGCCGCTCGGCAACCAATAGAGCGCCGCATCCGGCCACGCCTCGCGTGCGGCCATAGCGTCCCCGCCGTTTTGGAACACTTCCACCAGC
>Ga0256841_1002542_pt1 | contig 14419 bp, 18 predicted proteins | sample 356308metaG_FD_185971 | JGI IMG/M metagenome (GOLD analysis project Ga0256841, IMG submission 185971) | Hydrothermal vent microbial communities from Mid Atlantic Ridge, Atlantic Ocean - 356-308 | ecosystem: Environmental > Aquatic > Marine > Hydrothermal vents | place: Atlantic Ocean: Mid...
GTATCAACCATGCTCAGCTGCATGGTGTTCGTCACCGGGTCGAGCCTGGCATACTGCTCGAACGCCTGCTGAATACGCTCGCGATGCGCGGATTCGGACTCCACCAGCAAAACCGATGGCGGCTTACCCCTGCCTGTCATGACATTCATAATGCTGGTCGATCCCCTTCTCGCCACGCATACCCGATAATAGCAGTGTAAAACAAAAGGCCGCCTCCTGCCGCGCCTGCGCGCAATTCCCCCCAGGACACTATGGGGGAATCCCCGATAGGCCATGACCGCTGCAGGTAGCATGCTGCATGTAACCAGAAAATAACGGCCACAGCCACAAGCCTGTGGTTACAACTGCAGCCGGTTACAAGGAGGAGAGATCATGACGATTTCCGCACTGAATTCTGACGCAACTTGCACAGCGCGCCTCTCTGGCAACCCCGCCCGGGCCCCTGCGGTCCCCGTGCAGGAGGTTAAAAGTGAATGTGCCTTGCCGCTGTCCGTATCCTGTCATTGCTGCATGCTGAAAAAATACTGCCCGGGATCGCGCCTGTCAGGCCTGGCAGGTGACCAGCCTTCCTCCGTTGTAGCGTTCAACCAGACGTTCGGCAAACGGGAGCACCTGTTTCACGCGGGCGACAGAACAGAGGCGCTGTATATCATCAAGTGCGGCTCGGCCAAACTGTACTTTGTCTCGGAGGATGGCAGGGAACAGGTGGTTAATTTTTACATGCCGGGCGAGGTACTGGGCCTGGATGCCCTGGGAAACGGAACCCACCGCACCTCTGCAGTGGTACTGGAACGTACAACCTTCTGTGTCATTCCGCTCAGCTGCCTGGATCGTGTACCCGGTTCTCACCATTGTCTTTATGAACTACTCTCGATGGAACTGGTACGAGACCAGGGCATTATCGGGCTGGTCATGAAAAAAGACGCTGAAACCAAAATGGCGAAATTCCTGATCGACCTTTCCCGGCGCTACCGTGACAGGGGCTACTCCGCCACGCGGTTCAACCTGAAAATGAAACGCGGTGAAATCGGCAGCCATCTTGGCATCGCCACCGAAACCGTGAGCCGCATGCTGAGCCGATTCCAGGAGCTTGGCCTGCTGGAGGTTGAACGCTGCTACATCCGGATCTGCAACTTCCAGGAACTGGAAAAACTGTCTGAGTGCCCGTCTTCGCCCCACAGGGCGCTGCATTGCCGGACTGCCGGCTGACCCCGGTCCGGGAACCGGACAACGCGACGAGCCGAATACCCTGTCCTGGAATATGGCCAGCGACGACGCAGCGCTCCCTTTGCGTTTCGGCAGAATGTACGTGAACCACACAGGTTCCGGTTACCGCATCTCCACGAACGTTTCTATCCCGGGCTGCTTCGGGTTAAAATCAACCGGGCGCTGATCAATCCCTTTACCGTCATTCCGGCTAAAGCCGGGGTCCAGTGCCATCAGCAGTTGCACGGGAAGATATGATCAAAACGAATAAAAGTACCCCGCATCCTCCTCCTGCGCTGTGGTAAAAACATTCTGTCAGGCTACTAACGAAGGTAAAGCCATGAACGTTGAAGATATTATGACAACAAACGTACGTACTGTCTCATCCGACAGGAAACTCGGTGAAGTAGTCTCGCTCATGTGTATATACCGCTACAGCGGCATCCCGGTGGTGGATGACGGCAAGCTGACAGGCACGGTGTCAGAGAGCGATGTGCTGGGAAAAATGTTTCCCCGGCTGGAAGACCTGATGGACAATATGTCAACAGTCGACTATGAGGCGCAGATGAACCAGTACAGCGACGTGGTCCACGTAACGGTCAAGGATGTCATGACGCCCGTGGTCATCACCGTAAAACCGGACATGCATATCCTGCAGGCGGCATCCGTAATGGTCGGCAGAAAATTCCGGCGCATCCCGGTTGCTGTTGGCGACCGGCTGCTGGGCATGGTAAGCATGGGTGACGTGCACAAGGCCATCTACCAGAACACGCTGGCCACAAAGTTTTAATCAAGGTTTCCCGAAACAGTACCGGGACAGAAGCATGCAACCCGAACCCGACACAAATTCACTCGCCCTGGACCGTACGGCGCTCGCCAATGAAAGAACCTATGCGGCGTGGATACGCACCGGTCTGACGGCACTTGTTACAGGCCTTGGCATCGCCAGGTTCCTGGTGGACAGTATGCCACTCTGGAGTGTCCGGGTAATTGCAGCCATACTGATCCTGTTCAGCGGAGTTGCGTTCTTCCTGGCGGCGTGGCGTTACGAGCATCTGCATGTGGGGATGACACACCTGGATGTCAAAATGATACCGCTTGGCATGGTCAAACTCTTCAGCTTTGTACTGGTCGCCTGCTCCCTGACCGCGCTCGCCGGCCTGTGGTATATAGCACCTTCACCGTGACCGGCAGATCAAAGGCTCTTCAGGTATTCCACCAGTGCAAGCTGCTCTTCACTGGAAAGATCCGGGACTTCCGGAATATCCGGTGAGGTATAACGCTTCACCACATCCGCGAGCGTTGCCGCACTGCCATCGTGGAAGTAGGGTGCTGTATAGGCCAGCCCCCGCAGACCCGGCGTCTTGATACCGATCGACAGCAGGCCCTGCGGCGGATTCTCAACGATGTTGGCAAAATACCGGCCTTCCGCGCCGGTGCCCTCGCCCGAGCTGTGACAGGCGGCGCAGTTGGCCTTGCCGTAAAACAGCCGCCATCCCTGTACTGCTTTCGCCTCGTCGAACGGACCGGGTGCGGGGCTGACGATACTCTGCAGGAAGGCCTCCACATCCAGAAGATCCTGCCGTTTCAGATCATTGCCAGGCTCCACAATCTCGGCTACGGCCAGTCTGTCGATAAATTCCTGCGGTAACGGGTTACCGATTTCGATATTTTTGATGGAGGCATTGGGCGTACCCCAGGCGCCATTCCGGTCCAGCACCAGGTCGATGCCACACTCCGGTGCACTGGCCAGCGAATGATTGTCACGACGCGTCTGCAGTACACCAATCCAGGTGGCGGCGTAGCCCTGCTCAGCCAGGTCCAGGTAGTTCCAGTGCTGCGGGATGCTGGTGGGGTTGAAAACGCCGTCATTGAACGGGTTATTAGGAAAAAAACGCGGATCGATGCGGCCCGGACCCCAGCCCTGGTACTCAGCAATATTGACGTTCTCTGAACCACCAGGCTGTACACGTGGCGTAAAGGACAACAGTCGGCCTGCATCCATGTGTGTGTTGGGCGGGCCGAACACCAGCGGGCCAATGGGTAGCGGCACCGGACCTGCGCCGGCCTGCAGCTGAAACGGCGTAGATTTAACCGTGACATGACAGATAGCACAGGTCAGACCGACCGAGGTCATCATGTCGGGATTGTCCGGGTCGTCATAGACGCCCCGGACACCGACCACGGCATTGGCCTTTAACAGGGCACGGGCAACGGCCGGGTCGTCGAGTGCCGCCTGTTTGGCGGCAAAATCGTCGCTGAGCATGACATCAACAACAGGCTGCGGTACCTTGCTGATATCGATCTGCGCACCGATCGCCACAGCCATGTTGGGCGTTACGTTATTGAGCACCTTGTGCAGCTCGAAGAAGTCACCCCAGATGGCTTCATCACCCCAGGTTTCATTGGTATACAATTCACGACCGCGTTCGACTTCAGGGCCGGTGCGTGCCTGCAGGGTACGGAACACCGCCCGCAGACGCGGGTGCGTATTGCTGGTGCGTGTCAATACCATCGAGTCCGTACGGCGGTAAAAATTGGCCATCATGCGTTTCCAGCCGCCATTGCGGTATATCGCCACTTCACCCAGCTGCGGATGTTGCGGCACGCTGTCTGTGGCAAGCGCAACTTCCATGGGTTGATCCAGTGTCACCGGCTTCCAGCTGTGCCCGGCATTCCTGAGCCAGATCCGGTACACCGCGCCAGCCGCTGTCAGTGTTCCGCCCGGTGCCGCGGATTTGCGTTTGCGGATGACGATCAATTTTGCATTGTCACTCAGGGCGCCGGCAGGAATGGTCAGGGTAATACGGGGGTCTGATGGATTGTCACTAAACACCCCTCCCGTGGAAGCCGGAACAAAAGCCTTCAGAACAACAGCGCTTCTCCAGGCCCTGTGGCCATGATGGTTTCTTTCATGGGCACTGACCGTTCCGCCCAGAACCCCCGGCATAATGAACAGGAAAGCGAACTGGAATACTCGCTTAAGGCTTCCACCGTATCTTTTTTTCATGGGTCTCTCCTTTGACTGGCCAGCAACTCTACCCGTCATGCGCCCCTGTTGTATGTGACCCGGTCACGCAGCGCGGAATGAGCGGAAACAATCCGGCCGGCTGTGTGACGCAGTCACCGTGATTCAGGCAAGGCATCCCCGATACTTACCCTGCATAAGCGGGAATCACTCATCCAACCACGGGGGATAAATCAAACATGTCTTACACCGGAAATTCCATACTCAAAAGTCTTGCACTGTGTGCCATGCTGGCGCCCTTAGCCACCCAGGCGGCGGTCATAAAACTGACCGGACTGCTCAGTGCCGCCAACCAGAATGGCTCTGATCCTGCTCTCGTCACGGACCCGAATGGCGTGGTACCAACCCGTGCCAGGGGTGCGATTGCCTTGCAGCTGGACAACGTCAAAAATACACTGGACATCCGGCTTGATGTAGCCGGTATCACGCTCAGAGACCTGAAGGACTTCGGGCCGAATGCGTCACCCATCCACCTGCATAACGCAGCCCCCGGCAGCCCGGGCAACTTTGGCCCCATCGCAATCGACCCGACGTTTACTGCAAGCCCCTCCGATTTCAGCAGAACAAGGCGTGGCTTCAGCTTTACACGCAATGGTGTTTCCATACTCGCGGCTGACCAGGGCGGGGTTACCGCACCCGGCATGCACCCGGGTGATGACAGGATTGTCGACGCCCTGCTATCCGGTAACATGTTTGTCGCCGTGCATACCAACAGGCCTGATGGCTTTCCCTTTGTCGAGATCCGGGGCAACTTCAAACCGGTCAGCGCCGTACCGCTGCCCGCGGCATTGCCCTTGCTGGGATCCGGCCTGGTCGGTCTGCTCGCCTTCGCGCGCAGACGCGGCTGATCCGTTTCACGTATGTGCCCGGACCCGCAGCAGAGGGCAGATCTGTTCCTGCGGGTCCGGGAAATTGATGTGCACTGTGTAGCTATTCGTACAGAATACGGGCAGCCAGGCAGGTTACTATTCACCCGGAAAAACCCTTTTGACGACCCCGGGAGCAGCAATCATGAATGCCTGTGCCAGCCAGATAAACCTGCTCTGGAACAAGGTGTACCCGGAATTTACCCGCTCCACCGACCCTGCAATCCGTAACATTATTAGCAATACAACACAGGTGGAGGTGCCGGCCGGCTCCCTTCTCATCTCACCCGGAACTGTGTGCGATCAATACCTGTTCGTGATTACCGGGAGTGCGCGGGTACACCTGCTGACTGAAAGTGGCAGAGAAGTCACGCTCTATTACGTGAGTGCGGGCGACAGCTGTGTACTGACAACATCCTGCCTGTTAAGCCACGAACCCTTCCCCGCCGGTATTGTAGCCGAAACGGACATGACAGCATTTACGGTAAGCGCCGGCCTGTTTGAACGGGCCATTGATACCTCCCCCTGTTTCCGGCGATTTGTCTTTAAAAAATTCGGTGAGCGGCTGGTGGATGTCGTAGCACGCATGGAACAGGTCTGCGCACCATCCATCGAACGTTACCTGGCACAGACACTACTGGATCTTTCTTCGGACAAGGCCATGATTACCGCTACGCACCAGCAACTGGCGCTGCGCCTGGGTACCGCGCGGGAAGTTGTATCCAGGCATCTCAAGCATTTCGAGGTAAATGGATGGGTACACCTGGCACGTGGCCGTATCAGGATCTACGCACCTGATGACCTGAAAAGAATTGCCACTCAATAAGCCCGGGAGCCTCTGATCACCTCCTGCTCCGTCACCCGGCGGAACATGTGCCGGAATTCATGTCCCGGCAGTTAAAACGCTGCGCCACCACTGGATAAAATGCGGCTATGACGATCGTTTGTCCTGCCTGCAACCGGAGACATTCAACCGCACCCTGTCACCCGGCACACTTCCCCAGACATAGATCTCGGTAAGCGCCGGCTCACACTGACTGCAGCTGCTGCTACAGGACGCGGTTGCCATCCGGCGGTGAACCCTGCCCTTGCGCATCCATACTTCCAGCATCCCGCGCACGGCATCGATATCAGCATCGAAATGCAGGGCGATTTCGGCCAGCGTGGCCTGTCCTCGCTGTTCAAGGTAGCGACTGATGTCCGACAGGATCACGCCTCTGCCCTCGCAGCGGCTGCCGTCCCCGAATTCCGATTGCGCTGCCCCCAGCGACGCAGGTTGATAATCAGCAGTGCAAACAGGCCCCATAGCCCGCCCAGCCACAGGCCGGACTGTGCCGGATGAGCGCTCCAGGTAGCAATCTGGTAGAAACTGACTGCCGTAATATAGGCAATCGATGTTGTCCACGTGGCGACAAACATGGCCCAGGTGCGCCCGGCTTCACGCTTGATCGCACCTATGGTAGCAACACAGGGGAAATACAGCAGGACAAACAGCAGGTAGGCAAAAGCGCCGGTCTGGCCGTCGAAACGGTGCTGCATGGCGCCAAACACGCCTTGCCGAACGCCCTGTTCCTCAGCCATGGTGCGGGTGTCGGAAAGATCGCCAAGGTCCAGGCCGATCGGGTCCAGCAGGGCTCCGCCCAGCACTGCCAGGTTAGCCGGAATAGTCGCCGCAGCATCGCGTAACTGTTTCCAGAAATCGAACGCGGCCGTCTGATCTGTGGATTCACTCTCGGCAAGGCCGGTATACAGGTTGTCCAGGGTGCCGACGACCACTTCCTTGGCCAGCACACCGGAGATCACACCCACCACCGCCGGCCAGTTGTCCTGCTGTATACCCATCGGGGCGAATGCCGGCACCAGGTACCGGCTGGTGGCACTGAGCACCGATTGTTCGCTGTCCTCGTTACCAAAGGAACCGTCGGTACCGATGGAATTCAGCAGGTTCAGTGCCAGCACCATGACGATGATGACCTGCCCGGCTTCTTTTACAAACAGCCGCACCCGGTCCCAGGCACGCAACAGGATACCTTTCAGGGTTGGCAGGTGATAGGGTGGCAGCTCCATCATGAAACCGCTGCTTGTACCCGGCAGCAGCGTGTTTTTCATCAACAGGCCGGTGAGTATCGCCACGGCAATTCCTACCAGGTACAGTGCAAACACGATATTCTGTCCGGATGCCGGGAAGAACGCCGCGGCAAACAGCGCATACACCGGCAAGCGCGCACCACAGGACATAAAGGGGTTCATCAGGATGGTCAGCTTTCGTTCACGCTCGTTCTCCAGCGTGCGCGTGGCCATGATTGCGGGCACATTACAGCCAAAACCGACAATCAGGGGCACAAATGCCTTGCCCGGCAGCCCGATCGCACGCATGGAACGATCCATAACGAAGGCGGCACGCGCCATGTAACCGGAATCCTCCAGCACGGACAGGAACAGGTACAGCGCCCCGATGATGGGAATGAAGGTGGACACAATCTGCACGCCACCACCGATACCGTCCGCCAGGATGACGCGCAGCCAGTCCGGCGCACCCATACCGGCAAGCAGTTCGCCAAAGCCACTGACGAACAGCGCATTGGCCGCACCGTCGAAGAAATCGATAAATGCGCCACCGATGTTCATGGTAAACAGGAACATCAGGTACATGACCGCAAGAAACACCGGGATGCCGGTCCACTTGCCAAGCACGACCTGGTCGATGCGGTCACTCGCTGTACGGGTCACCCGCCCCCGGTTGGTTGACACACTCCGGGCCAGGCTGTGTGCGTGACCGAAACGTGTATCCGCAATAAAAATATCAGCATCCTCACCGGTGCGTTCCGCAATCCGGTGCCGCCAGTAGTGCAGCTTGTCCCGCACCGCACCTTCCAGCTCGTTACCGCTGTCGCTGCTTTCGATCAGCTTCAGCGTCAGCCAGCGCCGGTTGGGCGCAGGCAGTTCCTCGAGCGCCGGCTCCATATCGCTGATGGCCTGTTCGACCACCTCATCCAGCGCCAGCGGAAACCCGCCCTGTTCGCGGCCGTCGGTCACCGCCAGTATGCGCGCCTTCAGCTCGGTAGTACCCTCCCCGGTCACCGCCACTACCGGCACGACCGGACAACCCAGTTCCTGCGACAATCGTTCGGTATCGATCACGATGCCGCGCTTGCGCGCCACGTCCATCATGTTCAGCGCCAGCACCAGGGGCACGCCCATTTCCAGCAACTGTACGGTCAGGTACAGGTTACGTTCCAGGTTGGATGCATCGACCACATTGACCACCAGATCAGCATCACGTGACAGCAGGTAATCACGACTGACCCGTTCATCCAGCGAACTGGCATCAAAGGAATAGATCCCGGGCAAATCAATGGCGGCGACTTCTCGCCCGTCGAGTTCAAATCGCCCCTCCTTGCGATCGACCGTCACACCGGGCCAGTTGCCGGTCTTCTGGCGAATACCGGTAAAGGCATTGAACAATGCCGACTTTCCGCAGTTGGGATTGCCCGCCAGGGCGATCGTCAGTGTCGCCCTGCGTTTGCCGGGGCGTTTATCCTGTTCGCAACAACCGCCCATCAGTCGACGTTTACCGCGTGCAGTTTTTCAGCGATACCCTTACCCAGCGCAACCCGGTTGCCCTGTTTGGCCACGACCACGCCACGACCGCGATGGTGCAACACCTCGAGTTCCGAACCCACACTCAAACCCAGCGACAACAGGCGCCGGGTCAGTTGCTTACCGCCGTTGATGGCCACCAGGCGAACCTTCTGCCCGACCGGTGTATCGCTGAGGGGATGACTGGACATGCTTCCAAACAACTCATTAAACGAGAACGGTTCTCATTATAGCATGGGGCCGGCGCATTAGAAATTTTCTGATCCTGCTTTAACAGGCGGTTGAAAAGCGCCCGCATTTCGCTGTCATCATTCGATTTCCGGACAAATCAGGGCCATTTTCCCGGGGTGAACGCGCCCGTTTTGTAAATCTACCCGAAAATACAGGTTTTCGGGCACCTGAGCGCTCGCCCGGGGAGAGCTGAACTGCCACTGATCGAGAATTCCAGGCCGGTGTGTTCGCCCGCCATATTCTCGAATATGCGTTCCGACACCGGGTACGCTGATCCCATGAAACAAGGCATGCAACTCGAGTGGTCGCCAAAGCCAACTGTCAGGCAGATCGAGCATTGCATGGCCGGCGTGTGGCCCTCTATTTCCCCGGTATGAACAGGCATACCGGGCTTGTCCATATCATGCTCCTCGTATCAGCTATCCAGTTGACCTTTCAGTTCATCCATCATCCGCTTCAACATGGCCCCGCCAGATCCTTACGGGTATCCGCGTCCAGCTCTGAAAACATCATGGACATGATGCAGCGTGGCATCATATTCTGCATGAAGCCTATACGGTCTTCCGGGGTCATTTCCCTGAACACGCTGTCCATCATGGTTTCCATCATGTGCGGCATATCCTCGGGCTTCATCATGCCCGACATCATTTTCTCCATCACTTTCTGCATCGTTTCTTTCACCGCTTTCTCCCTGCGTCATGCAGTCAGATTTTCAGGAATACAGCCCCGTAGTGGTAAGGACCGACATCAACGATTTTTTCCAGTTTGAACCCGGCGGGTTCTACGACCTGCTGCACCTCTTCGGGCTCCATGCGCAAATCCGTGTCCGGCCCGCGCGGCTGATCCAGGACCGTCGTCTCCTCGCGCGGCCGCCGGTACCAGTTGATGATGGCAAAGCGCCCACCGGGTTTGAGTGCCTGGTGTACTGCCTTTGACAGTCCGGTCTTGTCCGGTACTCCGTGGAAGGTATTGGCGATAAACACGAAGTCCACCGTCGTATCGATCCGCTTTGGTAATTCGCGCGCGTCAGCCGCAATGGCTTGAAAATTCGGGTTGTCCTGGCAAGCCTGTTCGGCCTGGCTCAGTAGGTCAGCATCCAGATCCAGCGCCCAGGTCTTGCCCGGGTGGACCAACTGGCACATGGGGCGGGTGAAATGCCCGTCACCACAGCACAGGTCCACGACATTCATTTCCGGTTCGATACCGACACCGCGAAGCACCGTTTCAGGGTCCGGCCACAGGGCCTGCCACCAGTCCTTGTCCGGCATGAGGGTGGCGGTAAACCGTGCGTCATCGTTCATGTTCGGAGCTCCTGATTGACATCGCTGCGTGGACCGGTAATTATATGCGTTAGTGCTCATATGCGAGTGTACGCATAATACAGCTGCATCGTCAACGGCCGTGTGACTGATCCGGAGTAAAACTTTTATGAGTCCATTCCTGTTCTACAGCAACGATGCCTGTCCGTACGCCTGTTGCAGGAAGCTGAATTCTGTATCGAGGTATATCGGCCTTGCGTAGTGTGTAGTTCCGGTAAGCAGCCACACCGGTCCAGGATTGACAAGGATGCAATGATTACTGACCATCACCGTATGCGTAAAACGACTTACGATTGTGGATCAATCAGGGATCTGAGTGAGCTTTTCAAGTTGCTGGCAGAACCGAATCGTCTCAAGATCCTGTGCAGCCTGGGACTGGAATGTCGCCCGGTGTCCGATATCATCGAGGCCACCGGACTGAGCCAGACCAATGTGTCGTTTCATTTGCGCGCGCTGCGCGAAGCCGGGGTGGTTCGTCCGGAACGCCGGGGTGCATTTATCTACTATTGCCTGCCGGATCCTGAACTGCTCCGATTGCTGGACGATTTCCGGCATTGGTTGGAAGACCATGGCGGCAGTAATCGCGTTGCATCACGAAAGAAGAAAGCGGGCCGTCGATAGCCGGCCCTCCACCAATCCTTCTGACAAACAAACGCTCGGAGAAACCGCATGAGTGAGTGCAACCCGCAAGACCGCAACCCGGACGTGCGCGCACAACTCCTGGAACTGTATACCCGTCTGGCACAGGTGATATTTCAAGAGGCAGATATAGCAACGCTGCCCCTGCCTGACACCTCGGCAGACATCGTGATATCCAATGGTGCGATCAACCTTGCCACGAACAAAGATGCCGTACTGGGAGAAGCCTTCAGGATTCTGCGGCATGGTGGCCGTTTACAGATTGCCGATATGGTTCGGGACCCGTCCGGCACCGATTCGTCCTGCACTGAAAAAGCCTCCTGGGCTGATTGTGTTTCCGGGGAAGGCTATGCGACAAAATACAGGGTGGATAAAAATGGTGGTTCCAGCTCCTTATCAATAACGATAGTCGGAACACGGAAAGAAATACCCGCCACGTTTGAATTTTCCTGTCAATAACTTGATGATTCCTTTCCTGTCCGTCGACTTTTTTCTGTTTTGACTATAAGCGGATGAATACATCACCCATCAGTAAGCCCTGGCTCAAGCGCCGAATCTGGCGAGGAGGGCTATACCGGAATAATACTTTCAAATCTTTCGCTTTTATGTCCAGTACCTGGCTTCTTGCCGCACTGGTCTCCGGGTATTTGATCTATGCCATGGGCTCAAGTCTGTATGCAGGGGATGTCAAAGTAACCCTCGGCAGCATGGTATTCAGCCTGTTTATTATTGTCGGGCTGCCTGTCCTTTTATTTTATTTTTTCATACATGTACTGAAAGCCTGGCGGCGCTGGTCCGCGTGGCGGAACTGTCTGTTCGAGCACTATTCCATACCGGCCTATCTTGGCGCACAGTTAGAGGGAAAACTGATGTTGCCAGACCAGCTAAAAGGTGGCGACACGCTATCCTATTCACTGGGCTGTTTTCGGCAACGGCGATACCATGGAGAGCGCGTGGGTAAAAAAGGCATTTCTCTTTGGCAATCAGACACTGTCAAAAGACCGCTAGACCCGATGATGGAGTCGATCCCGATACAGATCGATTTACCGAAAAGCCGGCCTGAGAGTAAATGGTCTGGTAATTATGGCCATATTAAATGGCTATTATCGATAAAAACGGCCAATGATAAATTTGAAGACATTGACTATGAAATACCGGTTTTTTTTAACCCTTATGATGTATGAGCTGATTTTATAATACTGATTGATACGAAAGCGATGAGAATATGATATGACAGAACTGACACCCGAATTACAAGTCAAACGCTGCCTGGAAAAAGGTGAAAAGTTGATCTGGGCCGGTTGTCCGGATCCTGACGCGTTTCAAAAAGGGCTTGTGCGCCCCTATTTTATTACCACCCACAATGCCTTTCTGGATAATCGATTATTCAGGAGATTGGTTAAAACGATTCTTGTCATCGCTTTTCTTGTTTTTTTTGTTGTACCGATATTTACCCGCGATGGCGGTTTCGTCGTGGCGACACCATTTGGTGATGAGTCGACGGTTCTCTGGATTCTGGCACTTCCTGTTATTTTCTACGCGTTTAGATATCTCAATATTTTCCGGCGCAATGACTGGAAAGGAAGGGGGTATGCGCATGCCAAGGGATTAAGCTACGGTATCACCAACAAGCGACTGCTTATTCTGCGCGATGGAGTGATAGAGGAGGAATTTACGGTTGCAGAGGTCAGCCCTAAGTTAAACGAAAGACTAAATGCTCCCGGGTTTGGCGATATCATTTGGAGAAAGAGACGCTTGCGTCATCGACATAATGATACCCGTCCCAGCCCCTACGAAATTGAACTGGCACGTATTGGTTTTAAGGCATTGCCCGATGCAGAATCTGTGATGCAGAAAATTGCAGCATGGCGCAAAGGACAGGTTGAAGAGAAGGCACAGGAAGGCGAGGCCTTTCTGAAAAATAGTGAGCGCTCTGCTGAAGACCCAGGTAATAGCTCTGCAGTCGACCCTGAAGTGGAAAGCCGTCGAGAGCCAGAAAAAGAGGCTGATACTAAATATAGTGAATCAGCCACTATAGATCAGAAAGTCGGCCGTTCAATACATAACAGTACCCTGGGTTTTTCTATTGAATTTCCAGAACAATGGGAGGCAAAAGTTCGCAAGCGCAGGCTGGCTTTTGGCAAATGGGGCATAGAAAAGGAAGCGGTCTGGTCTGATGAAGATGAAATGACGCAATGGAATGTGGTAAAAGTCGAAAGTGAACTGGGATCAAAAGTGGAAGTGCAGGTGCATAAAACCAAACCGATCAATACATTTGAAAAACTGGTCGGTGCGAATACCGGGATATCAGGTTTGTTAGAACTGGTCGAAAAGAACCCGGACTTCAGGGTAAATGGCCTGAAAGGTTTTTATGTGACACGGTCAAGTGCCGGAGGTGGTTCCCTGATCAGTAAAATGGCCTATGCCGGTGAAACCTACACAAGATTACATGTGTTTCATGATGGGGAAAAACAGTATTATGTCGAATCAAACTGGCGTAAGGATGCCCCAGCGGAAGGTAAACTTTGCGAAAAAATTGTTTCCAGCCTGAAGACTGGATAGTACAGATGACTAGAGAGGCATTTTTTATATGAACGGGATTTATCGGATCTCAAGGATTGCGATACAGGTTTTTTTCTCATTTGTGTTTATTACCCCGGTGTTATACGCAGCAGATTATTCAGGACTGGTCTCTGAAGATTATTTGCGCACACAGTTTGCTTTCCGTGATGGCGACACGCTTAAATATGCTGAATGCAAGAAAAAATCCTATCCTATTTGCACCTACGTGTGGGGAGCAAAATCGAAGAAAGATGCGATAAAGAAAAAATACGGGCAATTGCCCGATGGAAACAGACTACAGATTACCTATGCCCAGGCAAAAAGTCAGAAAGACTTCCAGCGTGTACAATCACAGTATAAAGATGGAGTGAATGTTGAGGGTACGGGTACAGCAGCAGTCTGGTCGGCTAAACGCAGCCAGCTATCATTCATTACGAAAAAAAACCTGGTTGTCCACATCTACATCGATGAGAAAGCTGCCGACAATTTGAGGGCGAAAGCGATAAGTATCGCGGGAAATATACTTGAGCAGCTATAAATGCTCGATTGACTAACACGGGATCAGGGAGATTAACATGAAGAATATTTTAGTTGTTCTGGCTAGCAGCACAATTCTATTCTCGACAGCAGCCAGGGCCGCGAGCTGGGAAAAAGACACCAACCCAAATGCCCATCTAGACGGAACGACGGTTGGCTACATCATGCGTTTCAAGTCTCAAATCGATAAATGCAAGGCATTTGTTGAAGAGGGTGCCGGACTGGGACTTAAAGGCGGGAAAGTGCTGGTGGATAATGATATGTGGTATGGCCAATCCTATGAGGATGGAACAATTAAACTGGGCTGCTTTAAAGTTCATAGCAAATTGACTCAGCTTGATCTGACATTACCGACTGGTCATGAGCTGGAAAAGAAGCTGGAAATAAAAAAATAGGGTCTGGTGGTGTTTTGTATTATGGTTGACTATATG
>Ga0256841_1002543_pt1 | contig 14417 bp, 12 predicted proteins | sample 356308metaG_FD_185971 | JGI IMG/M metagenome (GOLD analysis project Ga0256841, IMG submission 185971) | Hydrothermal vent microbial communities from Mid Atlantic Ridge, Atlantic Ocean - 356-308 | ecosystem: Environmental > Aquatic > Marine > Hydrothermal vents | place: Atlantic Ocean: Mid...
AGGCGCAGGGCATGCAGCTGTAGTATACAGACGCAAATGCCCTGCAACACAGTAGAGGCGGTAAAATCGGCGCTCCCGCAGGGCAGACAATTTTGAAGTTAAAATGGAAGGTTTCCGAACATACCAATGACGCTAAAAATTATCGCGCTTCATCCATTGACAACCATGAGATAACATTACAATTTTATAAGTTTTATAAGTTTTAAAAATTGTCTGTGCAAGATTCAGATATTAACTGGAGATTTTGTTATGAAAGGCATTATCTTTGTCGAGTTTCTGGAAATGGTGGAAAAAAAATTCGGCCTGGAAACCGAGGACCGCATCATTGAAATGTCAGCGCTCCCCAGCGGCGGCGCCTATACATCCGTCGGCACCTACGACCATGCCGAACTTCTGAAGCTGGCCGCGTGCCTGAGCGATTTGACCGGCCGGCCGACAGATGAGCTGGTGGCCGCCTTCGGCCGCCACCTGTTCGGTAAACTTGTAGAATTACATGGGCAAATGCTTGAAAACATACCGGATGTCTTTACGTTTCTGGGGCAGGTCGAAAGCGCCATCCACGTGGAGGTAAAAAAGCTGTATCCGGATGCCGAACTGCCCCGCTTTTCTTATCAGTTTCCCGACAGTCACCATATGGAAATCACCTACCAATCCCCGCGCCCCTTTGCCAGCCTGGCCCTGGGGCTCATGCAGGGCGCCATCGACTTCTTTGACGAACCCGTCCGGATCCAGAGTGTACGCCCCGATGAGGGCAATGGCAACAATGCCCGTTTTGTGTTGACCCGCGGCTGAAGGGCCTCCCATGGACGAACGCGAATTGCTGGAGAAAAAGCTCGCCCGCGAAAAAAAGGCCCGCCGACAGGCGGAGGTCCTTCTGGAGCGAAAGAGTCTCGAGCTGTACAATCTCAACCGGCGGCTGGCGGGCAGCAACCGCCGGATGCAGGAGATCAACCGCAACCTCAGCACCGAGATCCGGAAGCACCGGGCCACGGAGCGGGCGCTTTCCGAAAAAAGCGTTCTTTTGGACAACATCCTGTGCAGTGCGACGGCCTCGGCCATTGTCACCGCCGACCTGGATTACCGCATCACCTACTTCAACCCCCGCGCTGAAAGCATCTTCGGCCGCCGGGCGGAGGACGTCATCGGCAAGCCGGTTTCCGAAAGCGGCCTGATCGAAGATTTCGATGCCCGGCGTTTCGAGCGCACCGTCGCGAAAGTCCGGGCCCATGGGGAATACCGCTTCTCCAATACCGTTACGGCAAAAGACGGCCTGCATTACCTTGACTCGCGGGTTTCCGGAATCTGGGACACGGACGGGCATCTGGCCGGCTACGCCCTGTTTTGCCAAGACATTACCGAGCGCAAAACCGGCGAAGCCGCGCTGCGCGAAAGCGAAATTAAATTCCGCACCCTGTACGATTCCTCCAGCGATGCAGTCATTCTGTTGGATGAAGACGCTTCTTCGTTCGACTGCAACCCGGCCGCACTGGCACTTTTCGGCTACCCCGGCAAAGACAAATTCTGCGGCCGGCATTTTCAGAAATGTTCACCTCCCGAGCAGCCGGACGGAACGCAATCCATTATAAAATCCGCGGAGTACATCGAGGCCGCCATAAAAGACGGCAGCAGCCGTTTCGAGTGGGTCCATCGCCGCGGCGACGGCACCTGTTTTCCCACCGAGGTGCTGCTCAGCCGGATGGATTTCGGCAACCGCCTGGTGCTGCAGGCCGCCGTACGGGATATCACCGTGCGCAAACAGTCCGAAGCGGCGCTCCGGCGGGCCAAAGAAGCGGCCGAGGCGGCCAGCAGGGCGAAAAGCGCCTTTCTGGCCAACATGAGCCATGAAATCCGGACGCCCTTGAACGGCATCATCGGCATGCTGACCCTGCTGGAGGCATCCGAGCTGGGTACGTCCGAACGCCAGCACGTGGAAACCGCCATGAGTTCGGCGGAGTCGCTGCTGGGCATCATCAACAACATTCTCGATTTTTCGAAAATCGAAGCCGGGCAGATGGAACTGGAAGCCCGCACCTTCGACATCGCCGATGAAGTCCGGCGCCTGGCCCGCACATTTGAACTCACGGCGACCCAAAAGGGCATCGACCTGATCACCCGCGTCGATACCGGGACGCCCCGCTTTGTGGTCGGAGACAGCATCCGCTTCCGTCAGGTGCTGAACAACCTGATCAACAACGCCCTGAAGTTCACCCACCGCGGCCATGTGCTGGTGCGTATCGACTGCGTCCAAAATGACGGCTGCCGGGCGACCCTTCAGGTCTGTGTGGAGGACACCGGCATCGGTATCCCCGCCGCACAGCAGGAAAAGATCTTCAATCACTTTACCCAGGCCGACACTTCGACGACCCGCAAATACGGCGGCACAGGTCTGGGGCTGGCGATCTGCCGGCAGCTGGTCGAGTTGATGGGCGGCCGGTTGAGCCTGAAGAGCACCCCCGGCAGCGGAACCACCTTTGCATTCACCATCACCCTGGAAGTGGACGGACAGGCCTGCAGCCGGCCGCCAGCCCGGGAAAAACCCGCACAGTTGCCGGAGGCTGTACCAAAACACACGGCAAAAGGCCGATTCCGGATCCTGCTCGTGGAGGACAACGCCATCAACCGCAAGGCGGCCATGGGGATCCTGCGAATAATCGGTTTCACCAATGTATCCGTTGCCGAAAACGGGCAAATAGCCTTGGATATGGTCCGCCGCCAGCGCTACGATCTGGTGCTGATGGATGTGCAGATGCCCGTCATGGACGGCTACGAGGCCACCCGCCGCATCAGAGCCTTGGAGGAACGGCAGCACCGCGACGGTCCTGCGACATCCGGAAGCCGGCAGGCCGGCGCCGGTCCGGCCGGACACCTGCCCATCGTGGCCATGACCGCCAATGCCCTCAGCGAAGACCGCCAGAGGTGCCTGGCCGCCGGCATGGACGACTACATCAGCAAACCCGTCGACAAGGCCACCTTGTTGAAGGTCATGGGGCGCTGGTGCAACGGCTTCGCAGACAAAGCGCCGGCGTCCGGCGCCCGCCGGCATGACGCAAAGGATCGCATCGCCGCCGGCCACGCGGTATTCAACTACTCTGAAGCACTGGCCCGCTATGAGGGCGACCGTGACGTGCTTAGAATGATCGTCGAAGAATTCATCGCCCAGAGCGCCGCCACCATAGCGGATATCGAAAAAGCCGTTGAAAGCGGCGACAGCGCCCGGGCCGGGAGGAAGGCACACGCGCTCAAGGGCGGCGCCGCTTATGTAGCGGCAGAACGGCTGCGGCAGGCGGCGTTGGCGGTGGAAACCGCAGGAAAGGCGGCGGCCCTGACTCCAAGCACGCGGCTCGTTTCCCGGCTGCAGGAAGAGTTCCAGGCGCTGCGGGAACAGCTTGCAAATTTCCAGTGGCAATGAGCGGTCGGAACATGACATGGCTACCGCATACTGACGGTGAACGGACTTTGAGTACCCCGACAAGATACAGAGGCCGAAATGAAAATTCTCATCGCAGACGATGAAATCGCCAGCCTGAAAACGCTGGAAGTTTTCACACGCAAACTGGGCCATGATGTAATTCTGGCGCGAAACGGCGGGGAGGCCTATGAAATCTGGCAGCAGGAAAATCCGCCGCTGGTCATTACGGACTGGGAGATGCCCGGCATGAGCGGGCTCGAGCTTTGCACAGCGATCCGCTCCCGTGAAACGGAAGACTACACCTACATCATCCTGGTGACGGGCAAAGACGACGTCCGGGATGTGGTCGCCGGGATGCGTGCGGGGGCCGATGACTATATCACCAAGCCGTTCAACCGGGACGAGCTCGACGTCCGGATCAGAGCCGGCATCCGCATCATCGATTTTCAGAGCAAAGACATTGTCATATTTGCCCTGGCCAAGCTGGCCGAGTCCCGTGACGAGGACACCGGCAATCACCTGGAGCGTGTGCGCTATTACTCCAAGAGCCTGGCGGAAACCCTGTTCAACAGCTCCCATCCGCCCCGGGGCCTGGACCGCCAGCTGATCAACAACATCTTTTAAACCAGCCCGCTGCACGACATCGGCAAGGTGGGGATTCCGGACTATGTGCTCCTGAAGCCGGATCGCCTGGACGATAAAGAGTTCGAAATCATGAAAAGCCACACACTGATCGGCTCCAGAACGCTCAACGAGGCGCTGCAAAAAGCGCCCGGTGCCGGCTACCTGCGCATCGCCGCCGAAATCGCGCGCCACCACCACGAAAAATTCGACGGCAGCGGCTATCCTGACGGGCTCGAGGGAGATCAGATCCACATCGCCAGCCGGATTTTCGCCCTGGCCGATGTTTACGACGCGCTCGTCTCCAGGCGGCCGTACAAGAAACCGTTCAGCCACGACAGGGCGCGCGCAATCATTATCGAGGGTCGGGGCAGCCACTTCGACCCCACCGTGGTGGATGCATTTATGCAGTGCGAGAAAAGCTTCGTGGAAACATTCCGCCGGCTGGATCACTGAGAATTTTTCAAAACAGCGCCGTCCGCCTTGACGCTATCCGAGACGATAGCGTTCCTTCAGCGCCCGGCAATAGAAGACAAAAACCGCCGCTGCGGACAGGCCGGCAACTGCACCGAGAATGCATGCCAACCGGACCCAGGGGAGTCCGGCCGCCGCACGTGCCGCCACAAAGACAAATGCCGCTCGCATCCACTCGACGGCCGCCAATAGCAACGCCAGCTGCAAAAGGCGTGCGGCCAGCGGGTGGCGGACCAGCAGGACCAACGGCAGCACCAGACAGAGTGCCACCAGAAAAAGGTTCCCGGAGCGCAGAAAATGCGCCCCGATGAGCAGCATGCTGACGATTACGGGCAGCAGGCGCAAAAACGTGCCCAGGTGTTTACGCATCACGACTCCCTGCACAGCTATTCCAATACAGCCGGCACCCATTCCGGCACCGGTCCGTTCACGGTGCCAGCCGCACGCTAAAGCATCCGGCAGGCAAAAGCAAGGCGTTTGTGAAACAGCCATACGCCCCGCGCCGCAACCCGGCCCGGGACGTTCCGGCCGCTGGTTGCCGTGGCGGCCCGGAAATGCGGAACACCACCTTTTACGCAAAGGCATGTGCCGGGAAACCGGCATCGCGTACCGGGGAAGCCGGGTGCTTAAAAAAGCCTTGACAGAGAGGCTTCATTGTGTATTTTATCACGCTTCGTGAACCGCCGGGCGCCGGTACGCGCATCGCCAGGTGGGTTCCGGCGGGCTTCCATTTTGCAGTTTTCTGAAAACCAGACAGGTGATGGAGTTCACCGATCTCGACCGCACGTGACGTGCTAATGACTCCTGCCAGATAGATCCCCGCGGCGGGAGCTGTGCCGGGCATCGCCATGCCTGTTCCCGCCGTCAAGAGAGGCGGGAAGTCGTGCAAGCCTTCGGAATGGTACCCGGCAGTTTCCCCGCACCTGTACCCTTCCCTTCTTTTTCGGCCTTTCCGCTTCTTGGTATCCGTGTGCCGTACCCTTGCGAGGAGGTTGCTTAAATGGGCGCGAAGATCCTCTTTAACATCGTGCAGGTCCTGGTGGTCATGCTTTGCTCCCCTTTGGTGAAAGGCGTGCTGGATCGCTTCAAGGAGCGCGTACAGTCCAAGAAGGGCCCCAGCATTTTCCAGCCATACCGGGATATCTGGAAACTCTTCCACAAAGACGAGGTGGTCTCCGACGAGAGTTCCTGGATTTTCCGTTTTACCCCTTATGTCGTGTTCGTGGCGCCCATCTTCGTCACCCTGCTGATCCCGGTGTTGACCGACTACCCGCTGTTTTTCGCTTTCATGGGCGATATGCTGGCCGGGGGCTCCATCCTGGCCCTGGCCGGGTTTTTCGCAACCCTGGCCGCCATCGACACGGGCAACCCGTACGGCCCCATGGGGGCCAGCCGGACCCGCATGGTGGGATTTCTGGCCGAGCCTGTTTTCATGATCGTCTTTTTCACCGTTTCATTCGTGGCCGGGTCCACGATTCCCTACATCGTGCAGCAGGCCTGGATTACGCCCCTGGCAAACTTCTTCGAACCTGCGCATGTCCTGGTGATGCTGGCCTTTTTGATGCTGATCATTGCCGAAAACGGCAGAATCCCGGTCGACAACCCCTCCGGGCATTTTGAACTGGCCATGATCGACGAGTCCAAGGCCCTGGAGTACTCCGGCCGGGGGGCGGCCCTCATGAAGTGGGGCGGATGCATGAAGTTTTTCGTGCTGCTGTGCATTTTCCTGAATGTTCTCGTCACCCCCTGGGGCTTGGCCGACGGGGCCTCCATAGGAGGGCTTTTGCTGGCCATTCCGTTGATTCTGCTCAAGATACTCGTTTTCCTGGTGGTGCTGGTGGCCATCGAATCGTCCCTCGCCAAATTGAGGCTTTTCCGCATCCCCGAGTTCATGGGAGCGGCCTTTGTTACGTCCGTGGTGGCGGTGGTGGTCCAACTCATCGAAATGTAGGAGACAAAATGAACCAGCTGAACGCCCTTGCCGGTGGCCTCTTCATCCTGACAGTGTTCGGCATCGTGGGTCTGCGCCAGGTAATCGGCTGCCTGCGGCTGTTCGTCATGCAGTCGGTCCTGCTGGCCGTATCGGCATTGATCCTGGGCATCGAAACCGGATCCATCCACCTGTTCGCGGTGGCCGGGCTCACCATCGGAACCAAGGCTCTGCTGATCCCCTGGCTGCTCTACCGCCTGCTCAGCCATGAAATCCATGCCCGCCGGGAAATCAGGCAGGTGCTCAACATCCCCACATCCCTGCTCATCGCGGCCGGACTCACCATCTTCGCCTATTTTACGGTCCGCCCCCTGCTGGATATCAATTCTTCCGCTTTCATCCGGGTGAACCTGCCCATCGGCATGGGAGGCATTGTCGTCGGCGCTTTTGCCATCACCATGCGGCGCGAAGCCCTGCCGCAGCTTTTGGGAATCCTGACCATGGAAAACGGAGCCTTCATGGCGGGCATCTCCATCGCCCCCAATCTGCCGCTGATCGCGGAACTGGCGGCGGCCTTCGATGTTCTGATCATCGCCCTGGTGACCGGCCTGCTGACCCGCAGGATCCACAGGCGTGTGGGTACCACGCGGGTAGGCGACATGGCCAGCCTGAAGGAGGAGTAGCGCATCATGGAACTTTCGATGGTCCTGTTGATCCCCGCCGTTGCAGCGACGCTGGCCGGCATTTTCGGAAACCGCGCGCATGCCGCCGCCGCGGCCACCCTGATCGGAACCCTTGCGGCCTTTTTGCTGTCTGTGCATATTACTTTCGGACCCGCCCTGGGAGTCCATGGCAGGATCCTGGGCCTGGCCGGGTGGCTTTCCTGTGATTACCTCAGCGCCCTGGTTCTCCTGCTGGTGTCCTTTGTGGGCTTCACCGCCACCTTGTTTTCTCTGGGTTATATCGGAAGCGCCGTGAAGGCAAAAGGCCTTGCCGGGACCGCTCGCTACTGGGTGCGCTACAACCTGTTTCTGCTCTCCATGCTGGCGGTTCCCCTGCTCTCCCAGGTGGCCATGGTATGGATCGCCGTGGAACTGACCACGCTGCTCTCCGTCTTCCTGGTGGGATTCGAAGACAACCCGGAGGCCTTAGAGGCCGCCTGGAAGTATGTGGTGCTCACCTGCATGGGGGCGGCCTTTGCCCTTATCGGGGTCCTGATCCTGTACTGGGGGCTCAGAACATCGGGAGCGGGCGAATTCACGTGGGCCGGCCTCACCCTGGCCGGGCCCCGCATCCAGCCGGCCTTTCTCAAGACCGCCTTCTTCTTCATTCTCATCGGATTCGGTACCAAGGCCGGCCTGGTACCGCTGCACACCTGGCTGCCTGACGCCCACAGCCAGGCGCCGTCACCCGTGTGTGCACTCCTCTCCGGGGTGGAGACCACCACGGCGCTTTACGTGATTCTCCGGCTCCTGCCGGTGCTTACCTGGATACCGGGCCACCCGGCCGGCACATGGTCCGTCAGCTTCGGCCTGATCTCGGCGGGTGCGGCGGCCTTTCTCCTGTTGCAGGTTAAAGACTACAAGCGGCTGTTCGCTTTTTCCACCATCGAGCACATGGGCATCATCCTGGTGGCGGCGGGCCTGGGCGGCGGGGCCGCACACCTGGGCGCCACATACCAGATCATGGCCCATGCGGTAACCAAATCTTTCTGCTTCTTCGCCGCCGGAGCAACCCTTTTGATTACCGGCACCCGCAAGATCGATACCGTCCGCGGGCTCATCCGCACATCACCCGTGGCCGGAATTTCTCTGATGCTCGGAGGCCTGGCCATCGCCGGGGCCCCGCCTTTTGCCGTGTTTATCAGCGAGTTTTCCATCATCAAGGCCGGGCTGGCGGCGGGGCACTATGTGATCATCGGCCTGCTGACCCTGTTTATCGCCATCGCCTTTTGCGGGATCATGTACCAGATCAACAAAATGGTATTCGGGCGGCCGCCGGAAGCGCGGGCGGCATACCGGCTGCCGGCCACATGCGCAGCCGCGCTGGCGGTGGCGGCCATCCCCGTAGTGCTCCTGGGCGTTTTCATCCCGGCGCCGCTGCATCACGTCCTTAAGCTGGCGGCTTTTGCATTGGGGAGGTAAAGCAAATGGGTCCTACCCTGAACAACGTCCTGAAATTCACAGACCTGCCCCGGATGGTGGCATCCCGCTGGGGCGACAGCCTGGAAATCAAAATCGATCAAGAGCGACAGCTGATCCAAATCACCTGTGATCCGGAGGTCCTGCAGGATCTCTGCCAGTGGCTTTTCTACCGGCAGGGATACAGTCTGGCCACGCTGATCGCGGAAGAGGCGCCACCGGAGTGGGTTATGCGCTACATTCTGTATGGGGATACCGGGAACGGGCAGGTGCATGTCCTCACGCGCTTTCCCCTCAGCCGCACCAAGGTGCCGAGCATCAGCCCGGCGATTCATGCGGCCGACTGGCAGGAGCGCGAAATCGAGGACCTGTTCGGGCTGAGTTTCGAGGGGCATCCGAAATTGGGGGATTTCATCCTGCACGAGGATTGGCCCGAGGGCGCCAGCCCCATGCGGACGGCATTCGATGCCTCCCGGCTGCATCCCAGGCAGGAATCCGGGCCGCCATGGCGGCCGGAGATGATCGTAAAGACTCCGGGGGCTTTCATGATGCCCGTGGGACCGGTCTATTCGGACACTGCGGAATCGGCCCATTTCCTTTTGGAGACCGTGGGCGAGGACGTGGTGCGTACGATCCCGAAGTTTTTCTATAAATACCGCGGTGTGGAAAAGATCGCCGAGGGCATGCCGGCAGACCACGCCCTACTGCTGGCGGAGCGCTTTTCCGGCTCCTCGGCATTTGCCCATTCCCTGGCCTTCTGCCAGGCGCTGGAGGCGATATGCAAAATCCAGGCGCCCCCCAGGGCCAGGGCGCTGCGGGTGCTGCTGGCCGAGATGGAGCGGCTGCGCCACCATACGGCTGCTGTTGCTGGAATCTGTTCATCCACCGCCCTTGCCGTGGCCGCAAGCCAGACATCCATAATCGAGGAAGATCTGCTGCGGCTCACCTGCCGGCTTGCCGGTCATCGTTACTTTTTCGGACTGAATACCCCGGGGGGTCTTGCGCGGGACCTGCCTGACGGGGAATGCAAAAAGGCGAGCGAAGCCGCATGGATCGTTCTGGACAAGCTGAAGGAGCTTCACGAGATGCTGCGCTTCACCAGTTCTTTCCTCGACCGCCTGGAAGAGGTGGGCAGCGTGTCCAGGAAAAAGGCCGTCGCATACGGCCTTGTGGGGCCCGTGGCCAGGGCATCGGGTGTTTCCCGCGACCTGCGCGTGGCACAGCCCTACGCCGGCTATGGCCAACAAACGAAGTTTCAGGTGCCGCGCGAAGCGGAGGGCGATGGGTATGCCCGTCTGCGCGTGCTCTTCGCCGAGGCGGAACAGTCCGTCAACCTGATCCACCAGGTGGCGTCGACCCTGCCCGCGGGCCCGGTCCGTACGGCGGCGGCTCCCACCGAAGGTTGCGCCCTGGGCTGGGCCGAAGCGCCCAGGGGCGCAGCATTTCACTGGCTGCGAACGGATGGCAGCGGCAACATCCGGCGCTATCGGGTGATGCCGCCTTCTTTCGTCAACTGGCACGGATTCCACCTGGCGGCGGAGGAATTCGCCTTTCAGGATTTCCCCATCATCATGGCAACTTTTGGATTGTCCAACGCAGAATGCGATCGCTGATGGCCGTAAACTCCTCCGGGAGCCATGGCCGCTCGGGAGAAAAACGACATGCTAAAATGGGTGCGCAAAGGCCTCCGGGCAGGCATTAAAACCACCGGCTATCCCCACACCCGGGAATCAGCCCCCGGCATTTCTCCGGGAAGACCCGCCGCGATGCTCTGTGACGGGCCCCAGGAGGCCGGCGCAGTCGCCGGCCGCTGCCCCACAGGAGCGCTCAGCAACCAGGGAAACATGATCCGTGTGGACCACCGCCGCTGCGTGCACTGCGGCCGCTGCAGGCAGGACCACGAACACGCCATGGCGTGGGAGGGGGGCTACGAATGGGCCGGGGGCAGAAAGGCGCCCGGAGAAATGGCCGCGGCTTTTTCCCGGTCTCTGCACATCCGCATCCTGGACGCCGGTGCCTGCGGGGCGTGCCTGAGCGAAATCAAGCAGATCAGCTCGCCCTACTACAACATCCACCGGCTCGGTTTTTTCATCACCCCGACCCCCCGCACCGCGGACGTGTTGCTGGTGGCCGGGCCTCTGACAGATCCCATGCGGCTGCCGCTGGAAAGATGCTACGCGGCCATGCCGGACCCCAAGAGGGTGGTTGCGGTGGGGGCCTGCGCCGTTTCCGGCGGAATCTTCGGGCCCAGCTTTGCCGCCGCGGCCGGAATCTCGCAATGTGTGCCCGTGGACATCGAAATCCCGGGCTGCCCACCGCCGCCCCTGGCGCTTTTGCATGCCCTCCTGATGGTGGCCGGAAAGACCAAGCAAACTTAGGGAAAGGGAGGATTTACCGTCATGACAGAAACCGGCAGCCTGTTGCTGACATTTTTCATTGTCTGCGGTCTGGGGGTGTTCACCGGCGGTTTGCCCGGAAATGAGAAGCATGCCGCATGCGTATCCATCATCGGCAGCGTCGCATCCCTTGCCCTCCTGACAGCGAGCGGCATCGTACTCCTGTCGGGCCGGGCATTTTCCATGGCCCTCTGGGCGCTGCCGCTGTTCGGGAAAATGATGCTCGGCATGGACCGCATGTCCGCTCTTTTTCTCTTTATCACGGGGATGGTTTTTTTGCCGGTGTCGATATTTTCGGCGGGCTACCTCAAGCGATATACGGGCAGGTACAGCTTGAAATCGTTCGCCGTCTTCTATTTCCTGCTTTTCGCTTCCATTGCGCTGACCCTGATGGCCATGGATGTCTTGTCCTTTGTCATCGGGTGGGAGGCCATGTCCCTGCTGGGCTATCTGCTGGTGAATTACGAACACGAACAGGCGGACACCACCCGCTCCGGCATGGTGATGCTGCTGATGAGCGAGGCCGGCACCCTGGCCGTCATTCTGGCTTTCGTGATCCTTGCCAGAACCACCGGAGACATGGGCTTCGCTTCCCTGCGGGCCGGTGCAGTGCACCTGGGGGCCGTTGCCGGCTGGTTTGTGTTTCTGCTGTCTTTTTTCGGTTTCGGGGTCAAGGCCGGCCTGGTACCCGTCAACAGCTGGCTGCCCATGGCGCACCCGGTGGCGCCCGGAAACGTGTCGGCCATCCTGTCCGGCGTGATTCTGAACCTGGGAATCTACGGCATCGTCAGGATCAATGCGGATATCCTGCCCATCGCCGGCACCGGCCAGGGGCTCGTCGTGCTGCTGATCGGCACCCTCTCCGCACTGGTGGGTATCCTGTACGCCACGCCGGAGGACGACATGAAAAAAATGCTGGCCCACAGTTCCATCGAAAACATGGGGATCGTCACGGCGGGCCTCGGCGCAGGGTTCGTGTTCCTGACCTCCGGGCATCCTGTGCCAGCGGGCCTGGCTTTCATTGCGGCCCTGTACCACATGACGAACCACTCCCTTTATAAAGCACTGCTCTTTCTCGGCGCCGGCAGCGTGGACATGCAGGTCGGCAGCCGGCACATGCAGGGGCTCGGCGGTCTCATCCGCAGGATGCCCTGGACGGCCCTGTTTTTCCTCGTGGGCGCCCTTTCCATCGCGGCCCTGCCTCCCTTCAACGGCTTTGTCAGCGAATGGCTCACCCTCCAGACCCTGCTGCAGTGCGCCGTGCTTCCGTCAAAGGCCGTAAAGATCACCTTCGCCCTGTGCGGCGCGGGCCTCGCCCTGACCGCCGCACTGGCCGTGACCTGCTTCGTCAAAGCCTTCGCCATGAACTTTCTCGGAAAAGAGCGCTCGGAAAAGGCCGCCAAGGCTGCCGAGGCCGCTCCTTCCATGACCATTTCGATGGGCATCCTGGCCGTGGCCTGCTTTCTCTTCGGTATCCTGCCGACCTACGTCATCCCGGCCATGGACCGCGTGGTGCAGCCCTACGTGCACGTGAGCGCCGTTGACCAGCTGGTGCCGCCGTTTTTCACGGTGGGCAGGGGAAACGATAAATTCGACCGGACTTTTGTGGCGGACTTCCACAAGCTGGGCGCCCAAGTGGGCAGCCGGGTGCTTCCCGGGCGTGGCCTGGTGATCATGCACCGGGGCGGCAAGCGCAACCCGGTCATCTTTGCCATGTCCCCCGCATACACGGTGGCGGTACTGCTCCTGCTGCTGGGTGGGACCTTTCTCATCATACGCCTGCTGACCCGCCGGCGGTCGCTTACGCACGGGCCTGCCTGGAGCGGCGGCCTCGGGCGCCTGCCCCCCGAAATGACATACAGCGCCACGGGTTTTTCCAACCCGGTGCGCGTGATCTTCAGGGGCATCTTCCGTCCCGTAACGGTCCGCGATGCCCGTGAAACCGTGGCCAACCATTTCCGCAGTGCCATCCGCAAAGACCAGCTTGAAATCCACATGATCGACCGGCTCTTCGGCAAACCCATCGTGCACTACGGTCGACGCCTGGCAGAACGGCTGGGAAGGATGCACTCCGGCAGGGTCAATGCCTACGCCGCCTACGTGCTGGCCGCGCTGCTGGCGGTGCTGCTGATCCAGGGGCTGGCCTAAAGTAAAGTGCGCGCCAGGGCATCCAGATCTGCCAAAACCGCGACCGCCCGGCGGTGGGTCTGATACACGACGCCGGGCTCCCCGGTGAGCGGAACCGCCGCAACGGTTGAATAGCCGGGCGCCTGCAGGCGATCAGTTTCGCAACGGCTCCCGCGCTTTTTCTAAAGAATTCAGCTCCTGCATGCAACGCCTGGTTTCAGCATCCAGCCGTAGTGACCCTTCTCGATTTTCCCGGAAGCTTCAGGGCCCTTCTCCTATGGCAGCGTCACTTCTGGCAGAATTCCCGGACTTGGATTTGGGATCTGTAAAAACACAATCTGGCGCAAACGCACGGCGCACGGGCGTTTCCGCCAATGAATGAAATTCAGCGTGTGTCTACAGAATCAGGGGGTTTCAGGCCAGTTTTTCTAAATTCTGGATCTGCTTTGGTGTTTCGATTTTAAGCGATTTCAAAATGTTGCGGGCAGGTGCGGTAAGCTCGTTACGGTAATGAAAACGGTACTGGCTATTTTCAAATTCTGAAACCTGCAACCTCTCCAGGTCCCGCAGGATGCGGTGCCAGGCCTTGCCGCAGGTCAGCTCAGCGGCGCGTTCGATCAGAAGAGACAGCACGCAGATGCGGATGTGGACTGCGATGCGCCGAGGCGCCCAGTGGTACATGGGCATCATTTTGAGCTGTGTTTTTTTCAGCGAGCGGAAGCAGCGCTCGATCACCATCAGGCCCTTGTAGCCGAGGCGGCATCTTCCAGCCGCGAAGATCGGCGCGTACCTTCTCGACGGTGTCCACACCGGAGGTGTTGCCCGGAAACACCCAGCAGCGGACCGGCAGCCCCTCGCGGGTGACCGCCAGGGCCACAACGACTTGAGGTGCCCAGGTGCCCTCCTCGGAATGACCGAAGCGGCGCAGTTCGTCTTCGCTGTCGATGGAAAACGAGGCCGTGGTGGTGTCGTAAAAGACCAGGTCCACCGTGAGGTTGAACAGGTTGGCGGTCTGAAAGAAAACATCTTTTCCACGGTGTCTTTATGATCGTAGAGCAGGTCCATGGCCTCGTACATCTGCGCCAGTTTGATACCCCGGCAGTCGGGCAGGTAAACCATGGACAGCCAGCGTTCCCAGAAACCGAGCTTGGACTCCGTATGGTGGACCCCAATGTCAATACCACTTTTTACGATTTTTAACCTGAATTTTGCAAGCGTCGCGTTTGCCGCCTATACAAGGCGCAGGGCATGCAGCGGTAGTATACAGACGCAAATGCCCTGCAACACAGTAGAGGCGGTAAAATCGGCGCTCCCGCAGG
>Ga0256841_1002544_pt1 | contig 14416 bp, 10 predicted proteins | sample 356308metaG_FD_185971 | JGI IMG/M metagenome (GOLD analysis project Ga0256841, IMG submission 185971) | Hydrothermal vent microbial communities from Mid Atlantic Ridge, Atlantic Ocean - 356-308 | ecosystem: Environmental > Aquatic > Marine > Hydrothermal vents | place: Atlantic Ocean: Mid...
CGGGCCTCTTTGCAGGGGCCGCCGCGGTGATCTTCGTGGCCCAGATCGGCTTCGTCCCCATGCAGACGGGCAACGGCCAGGAGCTCAAGGCCATCGCTGCGGTGGTGCTGGGGGGCGTCAACCTGACTGGCGGGGTGGGGTCGCCCATCTCTGCCGTGATCGGGGCGGTTTTCCTCACCGCCATCGACAGCATGCTGGTCTTCCTGAAGGTGCCCGGCTTCTGGAACAATGCCTTCGGGGGCGCCATCCTGCTCATCGCCGTCTACGTGGACTACCGGATCCGCCGCACCCTGGACGCCCGGCAACGCCAGATCCGGGCTCAGGTCCGGGCCTCCAAGGCCCCGGAGATCCGGCCTCGGCCTGTCACGGAGGAAGCCCGATGAAGATGGCCCCGATGAAGATAGACCCGATGAAAATGGTGAAGTGGATCCGCAGCTGGGAGTTCTCCCTGGTCTGGCTTTTGGTCCTGGAGGTGTTGGTGCTGGGCGCCATCAACCCCAGCTTCCTGAACCTGGAGAACCTGCTCTTCTCCACCAGCGACTTCACCCACATTTTGTTGGCGGCCTTGCCCCTCACCCTGGTGATCATCACAGGCGGCATCGACATCTCGGGCGTCTCCATCATGGGGCTGGCCTCCATCGTCCTGGGGCTTTCCTGGGTGGCCGGAGTGAACGTCTTTGTGGCCATGTTCCTGGCCTTGCTCGTCGGCGTGTTGGCCGGCATGTTCAACGGACTGCTGGTGGCCAACACCGACATCCCGCCCCTGGTCATCACCCTGGGGACCCTCTTCATGTTCGCAGGCATCGCCACCGGCCTGCCTGGCCTGCTGGATGCCCTGGGCTTCGAGGCCTACGGGGTGGCCGGCTTCTCGGCTTACCTCTACGAGGGCATCACCGGCCTGCCCCGGAGCTTCACCAACCTGGCCCACGGCGGGCTGGGCTGGATCCCCAATCCGTTGATCATCGTCCTGGCTTTCTCCTTGCTGTTGTCCGTGGTGTTGCACCGGACCCGCTTTGGCCGCTATCTCTATCTGATCGGCGTGAACGCGGAAGCCGCTCACTACAGCGCCGTGCCGGTCAGGTCTGTGACCATCGCCGCCTACGGCCTGAGCGGGTTCGGTGCGGCCCTGGCCGGGGTGCTTCTCACCTCCTACTTCACCTCCGCCCGCTCGGACCTGGGCAGCGAGGCCCTGCTTCCCATCATCACCGCGGTGGTGCTGGGGGGCACAGACATCATGGGGGGCAGCGGAACCGTGGTGGGCACCCTCCTGGCGGGGATGCTCATCGGCTATCTGCGGCAAGGGTTGCTGGCCATGGGCGTCACCAGCGACGTGGTTCCTGTGGTGGTGGGAGGGCTCCTCATCCTGGTGGTGGCTGTCAAGCTCCTCCTTTCCGCTTTCAACCAATACCGCATCAACCGTCGTGCCCTGCAGTCCCGTGGATCGGAGAAAGGAGGTGGTTCGTCCATCGGATAGATGCCCTCAGCCCGCAGGTTCCATGTTCCCCCTCTTCTTCTGTTTCACCATCTTTCACAAGGAAGGGACACCCATGAACCGCAACACACCATTCCGCAAACTGTTTGTATTGACCGCCCTGCTGGTGATGCTGGGCCTGATCGTGAGCGCCTGCGCCGCCCCAGCCCAGGCCCCGAGCCAGGGCCAGGCCGCACCCCAGGAAGAGGCCGCCCAACCAGCCGCCCAGGAGGAAGCCGCCCCGGCAGCCAAGGATGTCAAGATCGCCTTCATCCCCAAGTTGACAGGGGTTGGCTTCTTCGAATCCGGGGGCAAAGGCGCGGTGGAGATGGGCAACATGCTGGGCATTTCGGTCAAGTACGATGGCCCCAGCGAGGCCAGCGTCAGCGGCCAGATCGAGTTCATCAACAATTTCGTCAACCAGGGCTACAACGCCATCGCCATCTCCGCCCTCTCGCCGGACGGCCTCTGCGAGGCCCTGAAGCGGGCCATGGACAAGGGCGTGAAGGTGGTGACCTGGGACTCGGACGTGAACCCAGAGTGCCGCAGCTACTACATCGACCAGGGCACGCCCGAGCAGCTAGGGCGCATGTTGGTGGAGATGGCCGCCAGCCAGATGCCCGACGCCAAGGACGCGCCGAAACAGGTGGCCTTCCACTACTCCAGCCCCACCGTCACGGACCAGAACCAGTGGGTGAACGTGGCCAAGCGCATCATCGAGGAGGAGTACCCCAACTGGGAGATCGTCACCACCCAGTACAGCTACGAGGACGCCCAGAAGGCGGTCCAGGTGCCCACGGACATCTTCCAGACCTACCCCGATCTGGACGCCATCATCTGCCCAGACGCCAACGCCCTGCCCGGGTCGGCCCAGGCGGCGGAGAACCTGGGCATCGCCGGCGACGTGATCATCGTGGGCTTCTCCACTCCCAACGTCATGCGCCAGTACGTCAAGAGCGGCACGGTCAAGAAGTTCGGCCTCTGGGACGTGGTGAAGCAGGGCAAGCTGGCCATCTACGTGGCCAACATGCTGGTGGAGGGCAAGTCCCTCAAGGTGGGTGACACCTTCGACGTGCCCGACGTGGGCACTGTGGAGGTCTCCCCCAACTCCATCCAGGGCTACGACTACGAGGCGGAGGGCAGCGGCATCATCCTGCTGCCCGAGCGGGTGGTCTTCACCATCGACAACATTGACAACTACGATTTCTAATCCAGACGGCTGTAGCTACCCGGCGGGGAGTGCGTCAGAGGTGACCTGGAGTCCATCTGGCGACTTTCCGCCGGGATCAGACAGTGTGTGGTCTCGATGCGCGGTGCGCAGTGCGTGCCTGTTCACGGGCTGAACTGTGCATCCCACCCCAGCCTACATGCAGAGAGGAAGCAGCCCATGAACCATCTACTGGCCCTGGACGCCGGAACGGGCAGCGGACGAGCCGTCCTCTTCGACGAGCGCGGCCAGCAGCTGGCGGCCGCCAGCCGGGAATGGACCCACCGCAGCGAGCCCCAGCACCCCGGCTCCATGACCTTCGACCGGGACCGCAACTGGCAGCTTCTGGCGGCTTGCATCCGAGAGGTGCTGGACCAGGTGCCAGATGCCAACGTGGTGGGCGTGAGCACCACCAGCATGCGGGAGGGCATCGTCCTCTACGACGCCCACGGCCAGGAGCTCTGGGCCTGCGCCAACGTGGACGCTCGGGCCATCCAAGAGGTGCGGGAGCTGCGCCAACGGGATCCGGAACTGGAGTATCGCCTCTACCTGCGCTCGGGCCAGACCTTCGCCCTGGGGGCCGCCCCCCGCCTGCTCTGGCTCCAGCGCCACGAGCCGGACCTCTACGCCCGGACAGCCTACGTGGCCATGCTCAGCGACTGGGTGGCCACCCGCCTGGGCGCTCCCATCGCGGTGGACCCGTCCAACGGTGGGACCACCGGTCTCTTCAGCCTGGACACCCGCCGCTGGGACCCGTCCATCGCCGAAGCCTGCGGTCTGCGCGCGGACCTGCTCCAGGCGCCCGTGGTCGAGGCCGGGACGGTCATCGGTCAGGTGTCCGCCCGGGCGGCCGAGGCCACTGGCCTGAAACAGGGCGCCCCCATCGTCATGGGGGGCGGGGACGCCCAGCTGGGCGCCGTCGGCGTGGGGGCTGTGGAGCCGGGCCAAACCGCGGTCTTTGGCGGCTCCTTCTGGCAGCAGGAGGTGAACCTGGACCGCCCCTTGGCGGACGAGAGCGGCCGCATCCGCATGAACTTCCACGCCGTGCCTCGCCTGTGGCAGGCCGAGGCCATCGTCTTTTTCCCGGGCATCGCGGTGCGCTGGTTCCGAGACGCCATCTGCCCGGACATCAAAGCCCAGGCCCAGGCGGAGGGCCGGGACGCCTACGCCCTGTTGGAGGAGATGGCGGCTCAGGTTCCCCCGGGCGCCCATGGCATCGTGCCCATCTACTCGGACGCCATGGACTACATGCACTGGCGCCACGCCGCACCCTCCTTCCTGAACCTGACCGTGGATCCTGCTGTCACCACCCGGGGCGCCCTCTTCCGGGCCTTGCAGGAGAACGCGGCCATCGTCACCCGGGCCAATCTGGAGCGCATCGCCCAGGTCACCGGATCCTTCCCTTCCCATGTGATCTTCGCCAGCGGCGCCTCCAAGGGGCCTCTCTGGTGTCAGATCCTGGCCGACGTGCTTCAGACGCCGGTGCACACCCGGGTGGTCAAGGAGGCCACGGCCTTGGGGGCGGCCATCTGTGCCGGGACCGGCGTGGGGCTCTACACGGACATCCCCAGCGCCGCCCAGAAGCTGGTGCAGGAAGAGCGCGTCTACCAGCCGGATCCGGCCAATGGGCCCATCTACCAGGAGGCCTTCCAGCGCTGGCAGGCGGCGTATCCGGTGCAGCTGGCCCTGGCCGATCAAGGGGTGACCACCTCCATGTGGCGGGCGCCGGGAGAATGAGTGTCGGGGTGGCCCTGTCCGTGAGCCGCCGCGCTTTCCAGTTCGATCCTTCGTGTTCAACTTCTTCGTGGAGAGAAATCAATGAAACCGTTCAAGATACACGAGAGCGAAGTGGCCTATCGCTTCGACGGGGTGTCCGGCCCCAAGTACCTGATGCGAGGCCCTCGCTCTGACTTCGGGCTGGTGATCCTCATGCCGGGCGAGGATTTTCAGACCCACTATCACCGTGCCATCGAGGAGAACTTCTACACCCTGGAAGGGAGCGTGGATATCTACATCAACGGAGAGCGATGGACGCTGAATCCAGGGGAGCTTTGCCATGTGCCTCCTCTCCACCCGCACTACCTGATCAACCAGGGGGATGTGCCCTGGAAGGCTATCTTCGTGAAGGCCCCCTACGATCCCAGCGATAAAGTGAACGTGACTTGGCTCCCTGGGGATGAGCTCCCAGCGATCGAATAGTTGTCCGTGCCTCCTCCTGTTGGAACCGCTGGACTCCTTGCTGTGCTGGCCCTGCCTTCCACCTGTTTCACCCGGGGGGCGGGGCCAGCCCCTTTCTGAAGCGCTGCAGCCCCGCTTTTCCCCTGGTTTTTCCCGTTTTCCCTCGTCTGTTTGCCTCAGCCTATCGCCTACAGTATAATTGTCCCACCGCTCGGAACCGACCACCCTGGACCGAACCCCCGCCGGGGTTGGTCTGCCCTGAACCAGGCGCAGAGGCTGTCCACCTTTCCCCCAGCATTCGACAGCATCGGCCCGCTGCGGACAGGTGTGAAGTGCACGGATGGATCTGTTCCAGCTCCTTCTTTCCCAGCGTTTCTATCTTCCCCAACCCATACCCCAAAAGGAGTCAAGTCTATGTTCAAGCGACGCTTTCTGGCAGTCTTCACGCTGACCCTGCTCTTCGCTCTGCTGGTCAGCGCCTGTGCCGCGCCGGCTGCACCCCCGGCCGCGCCCGCCCAGGAATCCGGCGCCGGCGAGGCGGCCCAACCCGCCCAGGAGGAGGCCCCAGCCACGGACTTCAAGGTGGGCCTGGTCACGGACGTGGGCCGGATCAACGACCGCAGCTTCAACCAATCCGCCTGGGAGGGCGTGCTGAAGGCCGCGGAGGACCTGGGCCTGCCCGAGGAGAACGTCAAGTTCATCGAGACCCAGGACTCCAAGGACTACGCGGACAACATCCAGCAGTTCATCGACGCCGGCTTCAACGTCATCGTCACCGTGGGCTTCGCCCTGGGGGACGCCACCCGCACGGCCGCCAAGGAGAACCCGGACATCTACTTCATCGGTGTGGACCAGTTCCAGGTGCCGGGCGAGGAGATCCCCAACCTGGAGGGCCTCATCTTTGAGGAGGACAAGGCGGGCTTCCTGGCCGGGGCCCTGGCTGGCCACCTGACCAAGACCGGCACCATCGCCGCGGTGCTGGGCACGGACCTGGTGCCCCCGGTGGTGGCCTTCAAGGAGGGGTACGAGGCCGGCGCCCGCTACGTGAAGCCGGACATCACCATCATCTCCACCTACCATCCCGGCGAGATCTCCCAGGCCTTCGTGGATCCGGAGTGGGGCGCGGCCACGGCCAAGCAGGCCATGGACCAGGGCGCGGACGTGATCTTCGGGGCTGGCGGCATCACCGGCAACGGCGCCCTGCAGGAGGTGGCGGCCGCGGCCGAGGCGGGCAAGGAGGTCTACTGCATCGGCGTGGACACGGACCAGTGGTACACGGTCCCCGCGGCCCGTCCTTGCCTGGTCTCCAGCGCCATGAAGCTCATCACCCCCAGCGTGGCCGATCTGATCCAGCTGGCCCATGACGACAACTGGCCCGGCGGCGGCAACTACGTGGGCCCGGTGGCCCTGGCCCCCTTCCACGACTTCGAGGACAAGATCCCCCAGGAAGTCAAGGACGATCTGGCCCGCATCCGCGAGGGGCTGGACGACGGCAGCATCAGCACCGGGTACGGTCAGTAGCCCTCCCGGTTCACGGAACCACACGGGCGGGGGGTCCAGCCAGGGCCTCCCGCCTGTTCCTCTCCCCTTCCGGCTTCCGCTCGCCGAATTTCACCCGTCCTGTCGGTTGAACGAACCGGTCGATCCAGCCGGTTGATCCGCTTCGGTTGGCCCTGGCAGTGGGGCCATTGGCGGTTGCACCCCTCAGCAACGGAGCACCCATGAACGGAGAGACTTCTCCCCTCGTTCGCCTCATGCGAGCGCTGCTCATCCCGGTCTTGGCCCTGATCATGGCCTTGCTTTTGGGCGCGGTCATCATGGCCGTCTTCGGCGACGATCCCGTCAAAGCCTATCGGGGGCTTCTCTACGGCGCCTTCGGTTCGGGCCGGGGATGGGCCACCACGATTCGCAAGATGGCCCCCTTCATCCTCACCGGCCTCTCGGTGGCCACCGCCTTCAAGGCCGGGCTCTTCAACATCGGCGCGGCAGGCCAGTTCCTCATGGGCACCATTTTCTCTGTCTTCGTCGGCATCAACTTCCAGGGGCTGCCTGTCTTCATTCATCTGCCCCTGGCCCTCCTGGCCGGGATCCTGGGCGGCATGCTCTGGGGAGCCATCCCCGGCCTGCTGAAGGTCACCACCGGGGCCCACGAGGTCATCACCACCATCATGCTCAACTACGTGGCCAGCCTCTTTGCCGGCTGGACGGTCTACGCGGGGGGCTCCCAGGGCCAGACCCCCGGCCCCCTCTGGGATCCCACGGCCGGGCCCATCTCGGAGACGCCGGACGTGCTGCCCAGCGCCCAGATCCCCTGGATCTTCGGCCCGCCCTACCGTGTCCACTGGGGCATCGTCCTGGTCCTGGCTGTGGTGGTGCTCATCTGGTGGATCCTCTACCGCACCACCATCGGCTTCGAGATCCGCACCGTGGGCCAGAACCTGAAGGCCTCCAAGTACGCCGGCATCCGGGTGAACTGGACCATCGTCCTCACCATGATCCTGGCCGGCGGCCTGGCGGGCCTGGCTGGGGGCATCGAGACCCTGGGGGTGAACCACAAGTTCGCGCCGGAGTTCGGGGGCTCCGTGGGTTTCGACGGCATCACCATCGCCCTGTTGGGGCAGACCCATCCCTTTGGCGTGGTGCTGGCCGCGCTCCTCTTCGGCGCCCTGGACGCGGGCGCGGCCAAGATGCAGTTCGATTCCGGCGTGGCCGCGGACATCATCCAGGTGATCCAGGCCCTGATCCTGGCCTTTGTGGCGGCCCCGGCCATCGTGCGCAGCATCTTCCGCCTGAAGCGCACGCCGGAGCAGGTGAAGCCCACCGTGAGCACCAGCTGGAGCGGCCCTGGCTAGGCGAGGGCCTCCAGGGGTTTCGACCCTGCGGGAGGCGTCGCTTCCCCGCAGACGCCGTTGACATTCGCACGCCTGCAGCAATCATCCCTAGCGATCATCCCATGAGTCGAAAACCATGAGTCGAAAACGCGTCTGGAAAACCTCCTCCATTGTCTCCATGGTGGTGGCGGTTGGTCTGGTGGCCATGGCCATCCTGGTCAACACCACCTCCCTGAGCCAGCACACCTGGCTGCGGGTGCTCTTCGGCGTCAGCGCCATGAACTTCGCCCTGCGAGCCACCGTGCCCCTGGTCCTGGGCGCGCTGAGCGGCATCCTTTGCGAACGCTCGGGCATCATCAACATTGGCATCGAGGGGATGATGCTGGCCGGGGCCTTCGCCGGCTTCGTGGTCAAAGTGGCCACCAACGGCTGGCCCCTGGGCCTGAGCCTGATGGCCGGGGTGCTGGCCGCCATCCTCATTGGCGGGGTCATGGGGCTGCTCCACGCCACCCTCTCCATCCGCTACCGCATGGACCAGATCATCTCCGGCACCATCATCATCATCCTGGCCGCCGGCTTCACCGCCTACCTCTTCGACCGGGACGCGGTGGCCGAGGGCAAGTTCGTGGCCATGCCCATCCCCGGGCTGTCGAAGATCCCCGTGCTGGGGGAGGTGCTCTTCAACAACCCGCCCCTCACCTACCTGGCCCTGATCCTGGTGGTGGTCCTGCACGTGGCCCTCTTCCACACCCGCTGGGGGCTGCGCACCCGGGCCTGCGGGGAGCACCCCCGGGCCGCGGACACGGTGGGGATCAACGTGAACCGCTACCGCTACATGAACACCACCCTGGGGGGTATGATGGCCGGCCTGGCCGGGGGCTTCCTGGTCCTGGAGGCGGTGGGGCAGTTCCAGGAAGGGATGACCGCGGGCCGGGGCTTCATCTCCTTGGCCGCCATGATCTTCGGCAACTGGATGCCCTTCGGCGCCCTGGGGGCCTCGGCCCTCTTCGGCTACACCCAGGCCCTGCAGAACGAGCTGCTCCTGGCCGGGGTGGTCAACGTGCCCCGGCATTTCATCAGCATGCTGCCCTACGTGGTGACCATCGTCGCCGTCTCGGGCTTTGTGGGGCGGGTGCGGCCACCCGCAGCGGAAGGCAAGGTCTACGAGACGGAGAGCAGCGCCTAGCCCCCAGGACCCGCCCTCGGCGGATTGCACTCGACGGATTGCACTCGCAGGATCGAACACCCGCAGGATCGAACCAGGAGATGGAACGTGGCCAACGAGAAGATCCCTGCCCTGGAAGTTCGCCACATCACCAAGCGCTTCCCCGGCGTCATCGCCAACCAGGACGTGAACCTGAAGCTCTACCCCGGGGAGATCCTGGGCCTGCTGGGGGAGAACGGAGCGGGCAAGACCACCCTCATGAACATCATCTACGGCCTCTACCACCCCACGGAAGGGGAGATCCTGGTCCGGGGCCAGCCGGTGGTCATGCACTCCCCCAAGGACGCCATCGCCCTGGGCATCGGCATGGTCCACCAGCACTTCCAGCTGGTGCCGGTGATGACCGTGGCCGAGAACGTCATGCTGGGCAGCGAGACGGTGCGCAACGGCTTCCTGGACGTGGGCGCGGTGGCCCAGCGCATCCACGAACTCTCCAGCCGCTACAACCTGGACGTGGACCCCTACGCCCTGGTGGAGGATCTGCCCGTGGGCGTGCGCCAGCGGGTGGAGATCGTGAAGACCCTCTACCGCCAGGCGGAGATCCTCATCCTGGACGAGCCCACCGCGGTCCTCACCCCCCAGGAGATCCAGGGCCTCTTCCAGATCATGAACCTGCTCAAGGAGCAGGGCAAGTCCATCATCTTCATCACCCACAAGCTCAAGGAGGTGCTCCAGGTGGCGGACCGCATCGCGGTGCTGCGCCAGGGCAAGGTGGTGGGGGAGGCGGACCCCAAGACGGCCACCCAGGCCAGCCTGGCCGCCATGATGGTGGGGCGGGAGGTGATCCTCACGGTGGACAAGAAGCCAGCCCAGCCCGGCCCGGTGATCCTGGAGATCGACGGGCTCACCGCCCGCAACGACCTGGGGGAGCCGGCCCTGCGAGAGGTCTCCTTGAGCGTGCGGGCCGGGGAGATCCTGGGGGTGGCTGGGGTCCAGGGCAACGGCCAGACGGAGCTGGTGGAGGTGCTCACCGGCCTGCGCCCGGCCCTGGGCGGACGGATCGCCATCCAGGGCAAGGAGATGACCAACGCCTCCCCCCGGCGGATCACCGAGGAGGGGCCCAGCTGCCACGTGCCCGAGGATCGGCACGCCTACGGCATGGTCTCCTCCTACAGCGTGGCCCACAACCTGGTGCTCAACACCTACTACCTCCCTCCCTTCGCCCAGGGCATCACCGTGAACGAGTCGGCCATCGTGGAGCACGCCCAGCGCCTGGTGGCCGAGTACGACGTCCGCACCCCCAGCGTCCTGACCCCGGCCAGCAGCCTCTCCGGCGGCAACCAGCAGAAGATGGTGGTGGCCCGGGAGTTCAGCCGGCCGGTGAAGCTCCTCATCGCCGCCCAGCCCACCCGGGGCATCGACGTGGGCTCCATCGAGTTCATCCACAACCAGATCGTGGCCAAACGGGACGAGGAGGTGGCTGTGCTCCTGGTCAGCTACGAGCTGGACGAGATCATGGCCCTCTCGGATCGCATCGCGGTGATGTACAAAGGGCAGATCATCGACGTGCTGCCCCGGGAGGAGGCCACCCGGGAGAAGCTGGGCCTGCTCATGGCCGGCGTCCACCCGGACGAGGCCGCCGCCTCCACCTGAGCTGGCCGGGGAACCTCTGGACGGGAGAGGGGGCATGGAAGCTTTCGATCCGCGGCTTGATCAACCCGAGACAATCGACTATCATTCCCTTGCCCCCGACCGCGCGTTCCTGGTCACCAACGACGAGACCCACATCGAAACCGACCGGGACAGCGATCTGCGCGGCCTCTACTGGAGCTGGCACGGTCGCTCCTACGCTCGCAGCATCCGCATCGCCATCAGCGCCCCCTTGCGTCCACAATTCGAGCCCACCACCGCCCCCCAGGACGAGCTGTCGCCTGTGGTGCTGCGTCGCTACCCCGGCTACCAGGAGACCATCTACGGCGTGGAAGGCGTGGTGATCAGCAAACGGCTCTTCGCCCCCTTCCGCACCAGCTACCAGGCCGCGGCCCTCTGGCTCCTGGAGCTTCAGACCGAAGGCGACCGACTGCTGCGCATCCAGATCGACATCGACTGGGGCCAGCCCCTGGAGCAGCGCATGGTGGACGGCCTGCTGGTGGCCCAGCTCAACCCGAGCGCGGCCCAAGGGCCCTTCGACCAGCAGAACGCGGAGAGCACCCGGGTCTTCGGCACCTCCCAGGGGCCGCCGGACCAGGTGCACTTCCCCGATGCCCAGCGGGCCCAGCTCGTCTACCACGTGCTGGCCATGGGCTACGTGGATCTGCCCCTGATCTTGACCCTGAGCGATGTGGGCGAACAGCTGGCCTGGAACGGCTTCCTGGCCCTGCGGGAGATCGGCCGGGTCTTCCACGAGAGCAACGAGCACTGGCAGGAGCTCCTGGCCGCGGGGGAACTGTGGACGCCTTTCCCGCCCTTGAACCGGGCGGTGCGCCAGGCCAAGGTGGCCAGCACCCAGCAGCTCTGCCGCCTGCCCACGGGCTGGGCCCCCTTCAGCCGGGCCGTGACCGATGCGCCCGGCCTGGTGAGCAGTCTGGACACCTTCCAGCTGGGCCACAGCCGGGATCTCCTGGCCCACCTGCGGGAACTGGCCCGGCAGACCCGAGGGCGGCTGCCCGCCCGCATCCCCGCCCAAGCGGAGGAGCCCATCCCAGACCCGGGGCCGGAGGTGGTCTTCACCAGCGGCGCCTACCTCCAGGCCCTGGCCCGGCACCTGGGACACCACTTCACTCCCCAGCTCCTGGAGGAGCACTACACGGCGGTGGTCCTCTGCGGGGAGGCCCTGGTGAAACAGGGCTGGCAGGCGGATCCAGCGCCGGATCCCCGCTGGCTGCAGGCTCTGGTCCGAGCTCTGGGGACGGCCCAGGCCCTGGCGGAGCGTCACGGGGACAGCGCCAACGCCGCCCGCTGGGAGAGCGAGGCCCAGGAGCACCGGCGTCGCCTGGCGGAGGCGGCCCCCAACGTTTCCCCCGAGCGCGCCCCCCATCCGGAACAGGAGCGGGCCTGGCTGGCGGCCCTGGCCGATCACGCGCCGGAGACGGGCGAGCTGGCTCCCGGCGTGCTGGCCAACGCCTGGGCCGTCTGGCGGGGGTGTGGCCTCCGCTGGCAGGGGGAGCGCCTGGCCGTGGAGCCGGGCTGGCCCCGTCCCTGGGCCTGGTGGGCCCTGCTGGATCTGCCCACGGACCAGGGTCCCCTGAGCCTCCTCTGGGACGGGGAGATCCTGCACAGCACCCAGCCGGTGGTCTTCTCTGGGCCCACCCAGCTCCACGCCGGGATCCGGGCCCTGGGGCGGGAGGAGGAGCGCTTCGACCTCCACTTCGATCTGCTGCCCAGCCCGGAGAGCGGCGAGGAGGCATCCCGGATTTTCCGCCCCCGCTTCCAGACTGCCGGACCTGTGTGACGTCCCCCATCCCCCTGAAAACAGCGTCCTGAAAACCAAGCGCCCGGGGAACTCTCCTGGGCGTGTAGGAGAGAGCCATGACCTCAGCTCCATCCTCGGTATCGGCTGCCTCCGTCAGTCGGCTGGCCCCCGGCGAACCCCAGCTGGTGGTGGAGAACATCACCCTGAGCTTCGGCGGGGTCACGGCCCTGGCCGGCGTCTCCCTGGACGTGCGCCAAGGGGAGATCCGGGCGGTCATCGGCCCCAACGGCGCGGGGAAGACCAGCCTGCTCAACAGCATCAGCGGCCTCTACCGGCCCCAGCGCGGCCGCATCCTCTTCTTCAACGACCGGGAGTACAATCTCCTGGAGCGGCGGCCGGACCAGATCGCGCGGCTGGGGGTGGCCCGCAGCTTCCAGAACATCGAGCTCTTCCGCCACATGAGCGTGCTGGACAACCTGATGCTGGGCCGGCACATCCACATGAAGAGCAACGTGCTGGACTGCGGCATCTACTGGGGGCGGGCCCAGAAAGAGGAGGTGCGTCACCGCCAGGTGGTGGAGGAGATCATCGACTTCCTGGAGATCGAGGCCATCCGCAAGAAGCCGGTGGGCACCCTCTCCTATGGCCTGCAGAAGCGGGTGGAGCTGGGCCGGGCCCTGGCCCTGGAGCCGGCCATCCTCCTCCTGGACGAGCCCATGGCTGGCATGAACGTGGAGGAGAAGGAGGACATGGCCCGCTTCATCCTGGACATCAACGAGGAGCGGGGGATCACCATTGTGCTCATCGAGCACGACATGGGCGTGGTGATGGACATCTCGGACCGCATCGCGGTGCTGGATTTCGGGCGCAAGATCGGGGACGGCACGCCGGAGGAGGTGCGGGCCAACCCGGAAGTGGTCAAGGCGTACCTGGGCGAGGATCATGGCTGAGAGCTTCAAGGCAGAGACCTTTCCGCAGCTGCTGGTGGCGAACGCGGCGAAATTTGGCGAGCGGGTGGCCCTGCGGGAGAAGGAGTTCGGCATCTGGCAGGAGGTCACCTGGGCCCAGTATCTGGCCCACGTTCGCCATTTCAGCCAGGGGCTGGCCCACCTGGGGCTGACGCCGGAGGACACGGTGGCCATCATCGGCGACAACCGGCCCGAGTGGGTCTACGCGGAGCTGGCCGCCCAGGCCGCGGGGGCTCGTTCCGTGGGCATCTACCAGGACGCGGTGGCCGAGGAGGTCCGCTACATCCTGGAGCACTCCGACGCCCGCTTCGTGGTGGTGGAGGACCAGGAGCAGGTGGACAAGATCCTGGAGATCTGGGATCGGCTGGAGGGGGTGCAGAAGGTCATCTACTACGATCCCAAGGGGCTGCGCAGCTACCATCACCCGGCCCTGATGCACTTCCCGGACGTGGAGGCCCTGGGCCGGGAGTTCGAGCAGGCGCATCCAGGCTGGTTCGACCAGGCGGTGGCCCGGGGCCAGGCCAGCGACCTGGCCATCCTCAGCACCACCTCGGGCACCACGGGCAAGCCCAAGCTGGCCATGCTCACCCACAGCAACCTGATCAGCATGGCCCGCAGCCTCATGGAAGTGGACCCCATGGAGCCCACGGATGATTTCGTCAGCTTCCTGCCCCTGGCCTGGATCGGCGAGCAGATGATGTCCGTCTCCTGCGGCCTGCTGGTGGGCTTCACCGTGAACTTCCCTGAGGAGCCGGAGACGGTCCAGGAGAACATCCGGGAGATCGGGCCCCAGACCATGTTCTCCCCGCCCCGCATCTGGGAAAGCTTGGTCTCCCAGGTCCAGGTGAAGGTGGAGGACAGCTCCTGGCTCAAGCGCAAGCTCTTCAACTGGGCTCTGCCCATCGGCTACCGCATGGCCGACGTGCGTTTCCGCAAGGAAGCCCCCTCCCAGGCTTTGAAGCTGAAGTACTGGCTGGCGGACTGGCTGGTCTTCCAGATGGTCAAGGACCACCTGGGCCTGCGGCGCATCCGGCGCTGCTACACCGGCGGGGCTGCCCTGGGGCCGGATGTCTTCCGCTTCTTCCACGCCCTGGGGGTGAACCTGAAGCAGATCTACGGGCAGACGGAGGTAAGCGGCATCTCCGTGGTCCACCGGGACGGGGACATCAAGTTCCAGACCGTGG
>Ga0256841_1002546_pt1 | contig 14405 bp, 6 predicted proteins | sample 356308metaG_FD_185971 | JGI IMG/M metagenome (GOLD analysis project Ga0256841, IMG submission 185971) | Hydrothermal vent microbial communities from Mid Atlantic Ridge, Atlantic Ocean - 356-308 | ecosystem: Environmental > Aquatic > Marine > Hydrothermal vents | place: Atlantic Ocean: Mid...
ATCCGTTCATGGCTTTTGGAATTGGCTGTCCTCGCTTTTAAAAACGATCCTAAACTTGAGAAAATTAAAGGCTACGTTTCGGATAGCGGAGAAGGCAGATGGACAATACAAGCCGCTATAGACCTTGACGTTCCGGCTCATGTTATTACTGCGGCATTGTTTAACAGATTTCAATCACGCCAAGATGATTCGTTTGCAATGAAAGTATTGGCTGCTCTTAGAAATCAGTTCGGCGGGCATGCGGTTAAAACCAAGGAGAATTAAATGACTACTGAAAATCAAATTCTGGTAATATTCGGCGCTTCCGGCGATTTAACCAAACGTAAGCTGCTTCCCGCGCTTTATGAGTTGTTCGAACAAAAAATGCTGCCGGAAAAATTCGCAATTCTTGGTGTTAGCCGTACTAAATATACAGACTATCAATTCCGCGATAAAATGCATTCGTCAATTATTGATTATGGTAAACACGGAATTGACGAAGTAAGCAGAATAAAAAAGTTTGTTCAAAATGTTTATTATCAACCCATCGATACAAACTCGCCTGAAGCTTATGCTGAAGTGAAAAATCGACTTAAAACCCTTACGGACGAATTGGGAATTAAATCAAATTTTATTTATTACTTATCTACTCCGCCCAGTTTGTACGGTACAATTCCACAATATTTGGCAGAACACGGTTTAAATAAACAGAACGATGGATGGAAACGTTTAATAGTTGAGAAGCCTTTTGGTTATGACCTTGAATCTGCACTGGAACTAAATAAGACTTTGTTAAGTGATTGGGAAGAAGACCAAATTTACAGAATTGACCATTATTTGGGTAAAGAAACGGTTCAGAATCTTCTCGTTACAAGATTTTCAAACGGAATATTTGAACCGCTTTGGAATAGGAACTATGTTCATCATGTGGAAGTTACAGGCGCCGAGAGCATTGGCGTTGAAAACCGCGGCGGTTATTATGAAGGTTCCGGAGCTTTGCGGGACATGATACAAAATCATCTGCTTCAAGTTGTAAGTTTAATTGCAATGGAACCTCCTTCATCAATAGATTCAATGGCTATAAGAAATGAAACTCTAAAAGTATTCCAATCATTAAGAAGAATTAAAGAAGATGAGGTTAAAAAAGTAACAATTCGCGGTCAGTATACTTCCTCCAAAATAAACGGTGAAAAAGTTTTGGGATATAGAGAGGAAAAGGGAGTCGATCCGGATTCCAGAACGGAAACTTATGCTGCAATAAAATTTTATATAGATAATTGGCGCTGGGGCGGAGTTCCTTTTTACGTCCGCACCGGTAAAAGGTTACCTACCAGAGTCAGCGAAGTGGTCATTCACTTTAAACCAACGCCTCATTACTTGTTTAGCCAAAAAGAAGTTTGTGAATCTTGCAATCAACTCGTATTAAGAATTCATCCTGATGAAGGGATTTTAATTAAGTTCGGCATGAAAGTTCCGGGAGCAGGATTCAAAGTTAAAAATGTAAATATGGATTTTCACTATTCGGATCTTTCTAATATCAGGTTACCTAGCGCATACGAGCGTTTACTGCTGGATTGTATGCAGGGCGATGCAACCTTGTTTGCAAGAGGAGATGCGGTTATTGAAGCGTGGAAATTTCTTGCTCCGGTTCAAAATGTATGGGAGCATGATCCCGCAATGCCTGTTTACGGTTATCCGGCAGGAACTTGGGGACCTGAAAACGCTGATGAGCTTATTCAGGAGAAAGAAATGACTTGGCGATATCCGTGTAAAAATTTAACCGGAGACGGTTTGTATTGTGAACTTTGAGATTTTACTATGGTAATAAAAAAAATTGAAAATATTATCATTAATGTATTTGGAAACGAAGAGAAATTATTTGGTAAAATATGTTTTACTATCGATTTGCTTAACAAAAAAGCGTTGAGAACTGGTAAAAATCTTTATTTAGCCCTTTCGGGAGGAAATACTCCGGGAAAGCTATATGAATATATCTTGCAAAATTACGGACAAATAATCAATTGGGAAAATATACATTTTTTCTGGAGCGACGAACGATGCGTTGATTTTGATAGTTCCGAAAGTAACAGCGGCGCGGCTTACCGGAGTTTTTTGTCACAATTAAATATTCCGAAGTCAAATATTCATTTCCCGGATTGTTTGGAAAACGCGGGAAAAAGTGCAACATATTACGAAAATATTATTAAATCTTTACTCCCTGCTAAAAACGGTTTGCCGGTATTCGATATAATATTTTTAGGGTTGGGTGAAGACGGGCACACGGCTTCCATCTTTCCTGATCAAACAAATTTATTAAATTCTGAGAAATTAGTTGATGTTTCGGTGCATCCGGTAAGCGGGCAAAATAGAATTACATTTACACCAAAATTAATGAATAATGCCGGAAATATATTCTTTTTGGTTATGGGCGAAAAGAAATCGGGTATTGTACAAAAAATTATTATGAAAAATAATTATAACGGTAATGTTTATCCGGTCAATTTGATAAAACTGTTGCAAGGTAATATAATTTGGTTTTTGGATACTGAATCGGCAAAAAATTTAGTATAATTAAATTTATTTCTTGCATTAATCTAAAACAAATAGTTATTTACCAAAAGATTTTTAAGATTCTTATGCAAAAAAGAAAAACTTGATTAAAAAAAATTATATAACCAATTAGAAGGAAGAAATAAATGGCATCGTTATCAAAATTAAGCGAGCTTGCAACACTCGGGCAATCTATATGGTATGATTTTATTAGAAGAGACTTTCTTATTAACGGAGAACTACAGGCTTTAGTAGATAAGGGTTTAAGAGGTTTAACGTCAAATCCGTCAATTTTCGAAAAAGCAATAACAAAAACCCGGGATTATGATGAAGAATTGAATTCATTGTTAAAGCAAACCGGTTCTGTACATGATATTTACGAGAATTTGGTTATTTCGGATATTAAAACCGCCGCTGAAATATTTAATCCCGTTTATGAAGCTACCGGAGGAATTGACGGTTATGTTAGTCTTGAAGTTAATCCCTTAATTGCTCACGATACTCAATCTACTATTGATGAAGCAAAAAGATTATTCAAAAAAGTGAACAAGAAAAATTTGATGATTAAAGTTCCCGCTACAAAAGAAGGTCTGCCGGCGGTAACTGAATTGCTTGCTTCGGGTATTAATGTGAATGTTACTTTAATCTTTAGCCTTGAAAATTATCTGGAAGTAGCTGACGCATATAAAAAAGGAATCCAAAAACTTGTTGAAAACGGCGGCGACGCTTCAAAAGTATCTTCTGTAGCTTCATTTTTTGTAAGCCGTTTAGATAGTTATGTTGATAAACTTTTAGACGAAAAAGGAAATACCGACCTTAAAGGAAAAACAGCTGTTTCGTATGCAAAAGTTACTTATCACGAATTTTTAAAGACTTTTACCGGAGATATTTGGCAGTCCAGAGTAGATCACGGCGCGCATACGCAAAGATTACTTTGGGCAAGTACCAGCACAAAAAATCATAACTATTCCGATACTCTTTATGTCGATAATTTAATAGGACCCAACACTGTAAATACGGTTCCGCCTGCAACATTGGAAAATTTCTGCGATCACGGAACGGTTAAAAATACAATTAGTAAAGGGTTGGATGAGGCGCATGATAATCTGCAAAAACTTGAAGATATTGGAATTGATTTGAAAGAAGTAACTGACCGGCTGCAAAAAGACGGAGTGGAAGCCTTTGCTAACTCTTATAAAGGAATTATCCATAGCATTGAAGAAAAAATCGGATCGCTGAATAATGCATAATCAAATTAATTTTTATTTGGATGATTTTAGTAAAGAAATCAATAGCGCTCAAGATGAACTGGTAAGAGAAAACATTGTAAATAGAATTTGGAACAAAGATTTTACAATCTGGAAACCGGATCCCGCTGAAATTTCAAATCGATTAGGTTGGTTAGACACTCCGGACGAAATGTTGACCAAAGTACAAGAGATTAACTCATTTGTCGAAGATATTAAACAAAGCGGTTTCAAAAAAATTGTTTTACTCGGAATGGGCGGTTCAAGTTTAGCGCCCGAAGTATTCCGTTTTTCTTTTGGAATAAAACCGGGTTATTTGGATTTGTCGGTTTTGGATACTACCGATCCGGTTACGATTTCGGATATTTCCGATAATTTGGATTATTCTACTACTCTTTTTATCGTTTCAACCAAATCCGGCGGAACTGTAGAAACACTTTCGCTGATGAAATTTTTCTTTAATCAAACAATCCGGAATTTGAAAAACGGAACCGCCGGCGATCATTTTATTGCAATTACAGATCCCGGAAGCAAACTTGTAACAATTGCCGAACAATTCAATTTTAGAAAAACTTTTATTAATAACCCCAACATCGGTGGAAGATTTTCGGCGTTATCTTTTTTCGGATTGGTGCCGGCGGCGCTCGTCGGTGTTAATATAGAAGAAATTTTAAGTAAAGCTAAAATTGCAGCGGATTATTCCGGAAGTCCGTTGAATAAAATTGCATTATCAGGTGTTGTTCTGGGTGAATTGGCAAATAATTACATTGATAAAATTACTTTCCTTACATCACCGCCTCTTAAATATTTTCAAGCTTGGGTTGAACAGTTAATTGCAGAAAGTACAGGTAAAAACGGTAAAGGAATTTTACCTGTGGTAAATGAACCTGTATTGGACGTTAATTATTATTCGCATGACAGAGTGTTTGTGGCTCTCAAATATTTAAATGACACATCTTTAGATAAGGTAATTAATAATTTGCGCGGGAAAGGTTTTCCCGTATTGGTTTTTGAGCTTGAAAATGAATACGATTTGGGAAAACAATTTTTTGCTTGGGAATTTGCCACAGCTGTAGCAGGCTGGAGGTTAGGTATTCAACCATTCGATCAACCGAATGTGGAATCGGCAAAAGTTGCCGCAAGAACAACAATCCAAAAATATTCCGAGGAAGGGAAATTACCTGAACCAGAACCGGATTTTGTATCCGGTCAAAAAATTAAATTATTCGGTAATGTTAAGGGGAATAATCTTTCCGGTATATTTGATAATTTCTTCGAACAAAATATTAAGAATTCACCCGGAAGTTATGCCGCAATACAAGCATTTATAACCCCGTCACAGGAAAATTACGAATTATTACAAAAAATCCGTTTTGAAATTACGCGAAAATATAAATTGGCTTCTACTGTTGGATTCGGTCCCAGATTTTTGCATTCAACCGGTCAATTACATAAGGGCGATGCCGGAAACGGAATATTTTTACAATTCTATTACGAACCGTCGGTAAATCTGTCAATTCCCGAAGAGATGAAAAGCATGGAATCAACTATTACATTCGACGTTTTAATAAAAGCCCAAGCTTTAGGAGACAGGCAAGCGCTTCTTGATGCCGGCAGAAAAGTCCTTTCTATTAACTTATCGGAATATCCCGGAGAGAAACTGGAATACATACTTAGTTTATTTAAATAACCGGTAATTTTTCCGTATTTCTGTAAACTTTATAATTTTACAACTTGTTAATCCATCAATCTAAATTTTATATTTTTTATTGATATATATCACACTTGCTAACTGTAACTTCACTATTTTTCACGTATTATTAATAAAATTGTATATGGGGCTCAACTCAATAAAAAAGCTGTTAATGATTAAAAAGATTTTTAATTTTAAATCGTCAAAGAATCTTGAGTCTATAATTACCGTATTAAAAAATATTTTGAAGTAAAAATGGCAAAATTATTAATCATAGATGATGATGAGCAGGTCCGCGAAATTCTTAATGTGAATCTTAAGGAACTCGGACACAAAGTATTTCTTGCGGAAAACGGAGCCGAAGGAATTGCTGCTGTTGAAAAATATAGTCCCGACCTGATTATCTGTGATTTAATTATGCCGGATATGAACGGTCTGCAAGTTTTGGAAAAAGTAAAGAATTACGATGTTCACATCCAAGTAATTTTGTTTACCGCATATTATGATATGTCATCGATTATAAAAGCAATGCAAAAAGGTGCTTTCGATTATATTCAAAAACCTCTTGATATTGAACAATTAAAGATTAAAATTAACAGGGCTCTGCAAATTCAAACAATCAGCCAGCAGCTTGAAGCTCACATTTCCGAAGAAGGTGAAGAATATCAATTGGATAACAGTTTGATTGGCAGAACTCCCGCAATGAAAGAAATATTTAAAAATATCGGTCAGCTATCTTCTAATAAAGTTTCGGTATTAATTCAAGGCGAAAGCGGAACCGGAAAGGAATTGATTGCTAAGGTTATTCACTATAACGGAATTTCAAAAGACCAACCGTTTGTTGCTATTAATTGTACGGCGTTGTCAAGAGAACTTTTGGAAAGCGAATTATTCGGTCATGTAAAAGGAGCTTTTACCGGCGCAATAAAAGATAAGAAAGGTAAATTTGAATTGGCGCGGGAAGGAACAGTGTTCCTCGACGAAATTTCGGAAATGTCTTTGGAATTACAGGCAAAATTATTAAGAGTTTTACAGGAAAGGGAATTTGAAAAGGTCGGCGGGGAATTTACTCAATCAATGAACGCAAGAATTATAGCCGCAAGTAACAAAGATTTATCGAAATTAGTCGAAGAAGGAAAGTTTAGAGAAGATCTTTATTATCGACTTAAGGTTTTTACTATAGACCTTCCGCCGCTGCGAGAACGTAAAGAAGATATTCCGCTTCTGGTTGTTCATTTTTTGAAAAAATTAAACCGCGAACTTCATAAAAATGTTATGAAAGTACCTATGAATGTTATGGAATTACTTCAAGACTACGATTGGCCGGGAAATGTAAGAGAATTGGAAAATGTGTTAATGCAGGCAATTGTTCTTTCGAGCAATGACGTTTTGTTAGAAGAAAATATTCATTTGCATAAAACGTTAAATAACGGGCATTTACAAAAAGTTGAACTTATTAGTCTGGAAGAAGTTGAAAAACGTCATATAAAAATGGTATTGGAAAAAGTTAAAGGCGATAAACAAAAAGCAATTGAAATTCTCGGAATATCCAAACCCACCCTTTATAATAAATTGGAAAAATATAAATTAACCTAAGTAATATTATCCGCACGTAAAAATATTTAACTGAAAGTAAAAAAATTTAACTCACCTTTTTTATTAATCTTCCAAAATAAGCCAAAATCACAATATTTTCTTTTGGAATGGTTATTGCTCAATGTACTTGTTAACTACATTTAGGGTTTATGACTAAAGATATAATTACATTCAAATTAAGTGGAAACATGTTTGCGGTGGACTTGCAAAAAGTGCCATTAATCCTAAAAGCCAACCAATTTTTACCTGAAGATTCTTTTCTTGTTTATGAATACAATGTATTTAAATACGGGAATACGGAAGTTTTTCTTATTAATATTTACGAACTGCTAAAACTTGTGCCTAAAGAAATTAATGAATCTTCAAGAATTTTGGTCGGTGAATTGGAAAATTCACATTTTGGTATTGTTGTGGAAAGTGTTATGAATATTATAAATCTGAATGGAAACTGCAGAATTATAGATTATCCCAATTCTTCGCGCAAAGATTCATTTTATAAGGAAATAATCGAAATAGAAGATCAACAATTTATTTTGTTGGATATCGAGAAAATATTTAAGAAAGAAATTTTGGAAAGACTTACTCTTTAAGTAAGAGATGATTAATTATTAAAAATTTTTAAGAAAAAAAATGAATAAAGAAAATATAAAAACCTTAGTAGAATTACTTGAAAGAAGAAGCGAACAGCAAAAGGATGAAAATTTATTTACCTTTTTGCAAGATGAGGGTGGTGAAGTTAATATCACTTATTCTGAATTATTAAAAAAGGCAAAGATTGTTGCTGCCAGATTACAAAGCGAAAATTTAAAAGGAGAAAGAGCTTTACTATTATACCCTGCCGGCTTGGATTATATTATCGGTTATTTCGGATGCCTTTTTGCCGGTGTTATTGCCGTTCCAATTTATCCCCCGGATCCTTCAAGACTAAATAAAACTCTTCCAAGAATTCATTCAATTTTGGTCGACTCAAAAGCATCTATAGCTCTCACTACCAAGGAAGTGTTAAATCAGATTGAAGATTGGAAAAAAAGTGCAAAAGATGAGTCGAAGTTAACTAGTAAGTATTTAAATGAAATGAACTCGATCCCATGGATTGCAACAGACGAATACGAGAAATTTGACAGTTTAGCTTTTTCGGCTGAAGATATTACCGAAGATACTATTGCATATTTGCAATATACATCCGGTTCAACGGGAACACCGAGGGGCGTTATCTTAACACATAGGAATTTAATTCACAATTCCAAAATGATTCAAAGCGGATTTGATCTGTTTGAAAAACACGAAGGAGTTATTTGGCTGCCGATTTATCATGATATGGGATTAATTGGAGGAATTCTTCAACCAATATTTTCAAGTTTTCATGCTACCATAATGTCGCCTACTTATTTTCTAAAACGTCCCCTTAGATGGCTGCAAATAATTTCCGGTATTTCGGATGTTCCGGTTGTAAGCGGCGGTCCTAACTTTGCATACGATCTTTGTATCAAAGCCGCCAGTCCCTCCAAAGTGGAAGCATTGGACTTATCCAATTGGAAATTAGCTTTTAGCGGCGCAGAACCGGTAAGATTTGAAACGATAGAAAAGTTTAGTAAGACCTTTGCACCGGCGGGATTTTCCAAAAGTGCGTTTTATCCTTGTTACGGATTAGCGGAAGCAACTCTGATTGTTTCCGGCGGCGATAGATATAAAGTGCCCGCTACTTGCTCAATCGATAAATATTTGCTTAGTAAAAATAAAATTAAATTTATTAACCAAGCCGGGAATGATAGTATAAAACATTTTGTTAGCTCGGGAAATAAATTAATCGATTCGGAAATAATTATTGTTAATCCTGAAAACTTGAAAAAATGTAATGATAATGAAATTGGCGAAGTATGGACCTCCAGCGATAGTGTTGCCCAAGGATATTGGAACAGAATTGAGGAATCAAAAGAAACATTCGAAGCATTTACTAGCGATACAAATGAAGGACCTTTTTTACGAACCGGTGATTTAGGCTTTATTTCCAAAGGGGAACTATTCATTACCGGCAGATTGAAAGATTTAATCATTATTGACGGTACAAACCATTATCCGCAAGATATAGAAACTACTGTTGAAACTTCCAATAAATTACTAAGACCCAACAGTGTAGCCGCATTTTCTATAGATGTTAATAACAAGGAGCAGTTGGTTGTTGTTCAGGAAGCCCGTGCCAAGAATAACGTAAATTGGAATGAGGTTATTAAAGATATCCGTAAAGCAATTTCCGAAGAACATAATCTTCAAGTTTACGATGTCGTTTTAATTAAACCTAAAACAATATTTAAAACCTCAAGCGGTAAAATTAGAAGAAGAGCTACTAAACATGCCTATTTAACCGGTCAACTTGATATTATTGCCCGCTTGAAGTTGAATGGGAAGAATATGGTGAACGAACTTCCTGAAGAAAAAGAATTATTACAAAAACCGGATATAAAAGTTGACTATGACAAATTAAAAGACTGGGTCTTAAGTAAAATTGGCGAAATGTTGAATATTAAAAGGGAAGAAATAAATTTAAACGCTCCCTTTACTGAATACGGAATTAATTCCTCTCAGGCAGTTACTTTCGTCGGAGAATTGGAAGAGAAACTGAATGATTCTTTACCAGCCACATTGTTGTGGGAATATCCCACTTTAAATAAACTTTTCAATTTTTTGGATGAAAACTTTAGCGATAAAATTTCGGGTCTAAAAATTGTTCATAATAATAAATCCAAACAGTTTTCAAACGAACCCGTTGCGATTGTAGGTATAGGTTTAAGGTTTCCCAATGCTAGCAATCCCGGAGAATTTTGGGATTTACTGATTAATAAGAAAAACGGTGTTTCCGAAGTACCCGTGGAAAGATGGAACGTTGATGATTACTATAATCCCGGCATAGCTACTCCTGGTAAAATGGTTACTAAAAAAGGTGGGTTCCTAAAAAGTATCGACAAATTCGATCCTCATTTTTTTGGAATTTCACCGCGCGAAGCAAGGAAAATTGATCCTCAACAAAGACTTATTTTAGAAGTAGCATGGGAAACTCTTGAAAATGCGGCAATTTCACCGGAAGAACTCATGGGTTCAAATACAGGTGTTTTTATTGGTATTAGTAATAATGATTATACTGTTTTTCAACGCGGTAATCCAAATGAGCTGGATGCATATAGCGGAACAGGAAGTGCTTTCAGTATTGCCTCAAATAGAGTTTCTTATACATTAGATCTTCATGGTCCCAGTATTTCTCTTGATACCGCTTGTTCTTCTTCATTGGTAGCGGTACATTTAGCGGTTAATAGCCTTAGAAATTTTGAATGTGATTCGGCTCTTGCCGGCGGAGTTAATTTAATTATTACTCCCGATATTAATATTTCATTTTCACAGGCTCAAATGATGTCTCCTACCGGAAGTTGCAAATCTTTCGATGCATCGGCGGACGGATATATCAGAAGCGAAGGCGGAGGTTTAGTATTACTAAAGAGACTTTCCGACGCAATTAAAGACAATGATAATATAATTGCACTCATCAAAGGTTCTGCGGTAAATCAAGATGGAAAGAGTAATGGAATAACCGCTCCAAACAGACAAGCTCAAGAAAATGTTATAATAGATGCATTAAACAATGCAAAAGTTAATCCCGGTGAAGTTGATTATATAGAGACTCACGGGACGGGTACTATATTAGGAGATCCGATTGAATTTCAAGCGATTGCAAATGTATATGGAAACAGGAATGCCGATAACCGTTTGCTATTAGGCGCGGTTAAATCCAATATCGGTCATCTTGAATCGGCTGCGGGAATTGCCGGGCTGATTAAAGCGGCTTTATCCTTACAAAAAAAGACTATTCCGCCTAATTTAAATTTTAAGAAAATTAATCCGCATATCCCTATCGATAAATATCCTATTGATATTGTTGCAAAAACTAGAAGCTGGGAAAAAACGAATGGAAAACGATTTGCTGCTGTGAGCGCTTTCGGTTTCGGCGGAACAAATGCTCATGTAATTTTGGAGGAAGCTCCGGCTGAAGATATTAAAGAAAATAAAATCGACAGGACAAAGCATGTATTCACGTTGTCTGCTAAAACTCAAAACGGATTGAATGAATTAGTAGAAAAGTATTTAACGCTTTTGAATAAGAACGAACTGTTATCATTGGCTGATATTTCATATACAACAAATACAGGGCGGTTGCATTTCGATCACCGGCTTGCTGCGGTAGCTTCTAACAGTTCCGGATTGAAAGGTATATTAACCAAGTATAAAAACGGGGAAAAAGATAATAATCTTATTTTACGTGATGAAGGTAAAATCAACGGTAAAGTAGCGTTTATGTTTACCGGCCAAGGCGCCCAGTATTTTGAGATGGGAATGGAACTCTATAAAACACATCCTTTATTTAAAAGTATAATTGATAAATGCCATGAAATTTTAGTCGCTGAATTTAATCTTTCGCTTTTAGATGTTCTCTATTCGGCAAAAACACAAGAAGATATTAATCAAACGGCAAATACCCAACCTGCATTATTTGCAATTGAATATGGATTGGCAAAATTGTGGGAGAGCTGGGGAATCAGACCGGATGTTTTAATCGGACATAGTATAGGAGAAATTATTGCCGCTGTTTTTGCAAATTCTTTATCGATGGAAGATGGCTTACGGCTTGTGGCAATAAGAAGTAATTTAATGCAAAGCCTTCCCAAAAACGGCGAAATGGCTGTGATTTTTGCCAAACCCGAAGGTATAGAACCGTTACTGCAAAAATATTCCGGTAAAATTTCAATTGCGGGATTAAATGGTCCGAATAATACCGTGATTTCAGGAGAGAAAATCTCCGTTGCAAAGTTTATTGAATTGGTAAAACAAAATGGAATACGGACAAAACTTTTAACTGTATCTCACGCATTTCATTCTCATTTAATGGAACCGATATTAGAGCAATTTAAAATAAAAATATCAAAATTTAAATATAAAACTCCGCAAATTCAGTTGATCTCTAATGTAACGGGGAAATATTTTAATGAAGGAGAAATACCGGACGAAGAATATTGGACTAATCATATAAAAAGTACGGTTAAATTTTATGAAGGAATGCAGACACTAGTTCATGATGGCGCAAAAGTATTTGTTGAGATAGGTCCCCATCCGTCATTGATTGCCATGGCAAAAATAGGTTTCCCGGAATTAGATGCCCTTTGGCTACCTTCATTAAGGAAAAACAGAGGTAACTGGGAAAGTATCCTAAATTCCCTGGGTAAATTATATGTAAATGGATTTAATATAGATTGGAAAGAGTTCGATAAAAGTTATTATCGACGTAAACTGTCTTTGCCCACTTATCCTTTCCAACGGAAAAGATATTGGATTGATGCTGAGAGTAATTATAATAATTCAAAATATTCCGGGACAACGTTTAATTACGGTAATCAAAAATTACATCCGCTTGTCCATACAAAAATTGATTCACCGGCAATAGAAAATCATATTTATGAAAGTATTATCAAACAAGATACCATTGAATGGTTAAATGATCATAAAATAAACGGACATGCAGTATTACCGGCAACGGCTTACCTCGAAAGCATATTATTTGCGGCTAATAATTTGTTCGATGTTAATAAGTTTAATCTATCAAAAGTTAATTTTCTAAATATATTCCAAATTGATAATACAAATAAAATTCTACAGATTGTTCTGGATAAAACGAATGATGAAACTAAAACGGTCCGGATTTTTAGCTCAAATGTCGGAAAAACTAAAAATTGGCAATTGAATGCAAATTGTATTTTAGAACCGGTTTTTTCCAACAACGGTAACGGGAAGAATGATATTGTAGGTGAAATATCTATTGATAATTTATTAAATGAATTTAATGAAGAAGTGGATATTAATGAACTTTATTCCAAATATATTGACAGCGGGTTACAATATTCCAATAATTTCCGTTCTCTTAAAAAATTACATATAAGTAAGGATGCAGCGCTTGGAAATGTACAATTAGAAACCAAAGATTTTTCGGATTATATAATTCATCCGGCGCTTCTGGATTCCGCGTTTCATACTGTCGGCGCGCTTTTCCCGGATATGTCGAACGAACTGTTTCTACCAGTCGCTATAGAGGGATTCAATGTTTATGACAAATTCGAAAATTCCGTTTGGTGTAAAACATCAATAGTTTCACAAAATGCCGATATAATAAAAGCTGATTTATATTTCTACAATAATACCGGAAAACTTCTGGGGGTGATAAATGGATTTACGCTCCGGAAAATTAATAAGGATTTATTACCGGTTCAAGAACAATCCAATATCGAAAATTGGTTTTACCGGTATTCGTGGACTGACCTGCCCTTGGTAGCCGGGAACAATAGGGAAAAACAGTCAAAGTTATTAATATTTTCGAATGGCGGGAAAGATTCATCCAAATTACTAAATATATTGATTAATAAGAATTATGATGTTTTCTCTACAAATAACAATATTGAATTCGAAAAAATAGATTCAAATCAATATAATTTAAACTATAATGATAGCAGTCAAATTTCTAAAGTCTTTAATGAAGTCTTTCAAAAGGATGATAGCGATAGAACAATCGTATTTATTTCAAAAATGAAATCCGGGAAAGGGACAGGACAACAAACAAATAAAGTTTTTGAAGAATTAATGACAGTTAGCTCAACTCTGCTTAATATTTATCATAACATTATTAAATCAACGGATCATTCCGGATACAAGATTATTTTAGTAACCAACAACGCTTTTAAAATAAATAGCAATGATTTTGTCGATCCTTCGGCCAGGGCTGTTTGGGGTTTCGGAAACGTTGCCCAGTTGGAACATCCTGAAATAGATTTAACCATGATAGATTTGGGTGATGAAAATGATTTTAAAGAGCTTGTAAATGAAATTGCTTACGGCTCCATCGATAAAAAAATTGCTTACAGAAACGGAAAAAGATTGGTAGCGAAACTCGATAAATATGAATTGCCCGGCGATTTGTACGAACTAGAAAGTGAATCATCAAGCAGAAAACTGGTAATTGCTCATAAAGGTATTTTGGACGAACTGCAGATTGTTGATTTTAATAAAAAAGATCCGGAAGATGACGAGATTGAAATTGATATAATTTCCGCCGGCTTAAATTTTAGGGATGTAATGAATGCGCTTGACTTGTATCCCGGCGATGCCGGTGAATTAGGCGGAGAATGCGCCGGATACGTTGCGCGTATAGGCAGCGGTGTTACCGAATTTAAAGTTGGCGATAAAGTTTTTGGAATTGCACCGGGAAGTTTTGGCGATTTTGCAATTACTCATAAAAATTTATTAGCGCA
>Ga0256841_1002547_pt1 | contig 14403 bp, 13 predicted proteins | sample 356308metaG_FD_185971 | JGI IMG/M metagenome (GOLD analysis project Ga0256841, IMG submission 185971) | Hydrothermal vent microbial communities from Mid Atlantic Ridge, Atlantic Ocean - 356-308 | ecosystem: Environmental > Aquatic > Marine > Hydrothermal vents | place: Atlantic Ocean: Mid...
ACCGACATGTATCCCGGCATGGCCAAGACGGCCCGGGACGAGGGCTTCGACGAGATCGCCGACTGGTTCGAGACCCTCGCCAAGGCCGAGCGTTCCCACGCCAACCGCTTCCAGAAGGCCCTGGACGCCCTCGACGCCTGATCGGGCCAGGGGTTCTGGGTCGGGATAGGGACGGTCGGCAGGGCTGGCCGCCCCTATCGAGACCCACGCGATCTTATACCCGTTCTCGAAGAGGCCGGGCGTCCGGCCTGCGATTCTCCGAGTGCCCGGATGGGTGGCACATGACCGAGGACCACCCGTGGGCTCTTTGCCTATATCCCCGCCCCCTGTGAATATTTCCATCCTTCGGTCCGCAGACGGCGCTTCCCTGTGCCACTCCTCGTTACTGCGGCCGCCTCTAGCACCTCTGGGCCCTGTAGCGATTGCGCGGCAGAGCCCCTACCATGACCCGCTTCGATGCCCTGCCTGGGGGCGTCAGGCACACCCTCGAAAAACGAAATATTCATTTGAAACGGATATCTCCTGAACGATCTTTGACCGCTTCCACTCCCCTGCATCTCCCCACCCCCGAGGACCTGGATGCCTGCCTGCCGCAGGATCGCGCCGCCCTGCGCCGCCGCCGGCGCGGGATCGAGGCCCGCCGGCGCGCGGGGCAACCCTGTGATGAGGGCCTGCAACGCCTGTGGGTGGCGGTGCGGGCCTCGCAGCAGGCCCTGCGCCTGCGCCGTGAGACCCTGCCGCGCCCCGAGTTTCCGGCGGACCTGCCGGTGTCCGCCCGGCGCGGGGAGATCGCCGCGGCCATCGCGAACCATCAGGTGGTGGTGGTGTGCGGGGAGACGGGCTCGGGCAAGTCCACCCAGTTGCCCAAGATCTGCCTGGCGCTGGGGCGCGGGGTCCTGGGCCGGATCGGCCACACCCAGCCCCGGCGTATCGCCGCGCGCAGCCTGGCGGCGCGGATCTCCGCCGAGTTGCAGGCCGAGCCCGGTACCCGGGTGGGCTACAAGGTACGCTTCCACGACCGGGTGCGGCCCGACACCCAGGTCAAGCTCATGACCGACGGCATCCTCCTGGCCGAGATCCAGCACGACCGCCGGCTGTTGGAGTACGACACCCTGATCGTGGACGAGGCCCACGAGCGCAGCCTCAATATCGACTTCCTCCTGGGCTATCTGCGGGGGCTGCTGCCGCGGCGCCCCGATCTCCGGGTGATCGTCACCTCGGCCACCATCGATCCGCAGCGCTTCGCCCGGCACTTCGGGGGGGCGCCGGTGATCGAGGTCTCCGGGCGGACCTTCCCGGTGGAGGTGCGTTACCGGCCGCCGGAGGAGCGCGGCGCCGCTGAGCGCGATCCGGCCATGCAGCAGGCCATCGTGGACGCCATCGACGAACTGGGGCGGGAGGATCGCGGCGATGTCCTGGTGTTCCTCTCCGGCGAGCGGGAGATCCGCGAGACCGCCGAGACCCTGGCCCGTCACCACCTGCCCGGCACCGAGGTGCTGCCCCTGTATGCCCGCCTGGGACCGGCGGAACAGGCGCGCATCTTCCAGCCCCACGGGGCACGGCGTATCGTCCTCGCCACCAACGTGGCCGAGACCTCCCTCACCGTGCCCGGCATCCGCCACGTGGTGGATGCCGGGTTCGCCCGCATCAGCCGCTACAGCCACCGCAGCAAGGTCCAGCGCCTGCGCGTGGAGCGCATCTCCCAGGCCTCGGCCGACCAGCGCAAGGGGCGTTGCGGGCGGGTCGCCCCCGGCATCTGCATCCGCCTGTACGAAGAGGACGACTTCGCCTCCCGCGCGGCCTTCACCGAGCCCGAGATCCTGCGTACCAACCTGGCCGCGGTGATCCTGCAGATGAACCTGCTGGGCTTCGGCGAGGTGGAGGCCTTCCCCTTCGTGGACGCCCCCGACCGGCGTCTGGTGAGCGATGGCTACCGCCTGTTGCAGGAGTTGCAGGCCATGGACGCCGGGCGCCGCATCACCCCCCTGGGGCGCCGCCTCGCGCGCCTGCCGGTGGACCCGCGGATCGGGCGCATGCTCCTGGCGGCGGCCGAGGGCGGGTGCCTGCGCGAGATGCTGATCATCGCCGCGGCCCTCAGCGTCCAGGACCCGCGCGAACGCCCCTTGGACAGGCAGCAGGCCGCGGACGAGATCCACGCCACTTTTGCCCACGAGGATTCGGATTTCCTCACCTACGTGAACCTCTGGGAGTTCCTGGAGGAGAAGCGCCGCCACCTCTCCCGCAACCAGTACCGCAAGCTCTGCCGCCGCCACTTCCTCTCCTGGAACCGGGTGCTGGAGTGGCACGACATCCACCAGCAGTTGCGCGCCCAGTTCCACCAGGAGGGGGTGCGCGAGAACCCGCAACCCGCCGACTACGGGACCCTCCATCGCGCCCTGCTCAGCGGCCTCCTCGGTCACCTCGGTCTCAAGGACGAGGACGCCTGGTACCAGGGGGCGCGGGGCGCCCGCTTCCTGATCCATCCCAGCTCCAGCCTGCACGCGCGCGGACCCAAGTGGATCGTGGCCGCCGAACGCCTGGAGACCACCCGCCCCTATGGCCGCATCTGCGCCCACATCCAGCCCGAATGGGCCGAGGCCGCCGCCGCCCACCTGCTCAGCCGCAGCTATTCCGAGCCCCATTGGCAGTCCCGGCGCGGACAGGTGGGGGCCTACGAGCGGGTGACCCTCTACGGCCTGCCCCTGGTGGCGCGGCGGCGGGTCAACTACGGCCCCGTCAACCCCGCCGAGGCGCGCGAGATCTTCATCCGCGAAGGCCTGGTGGCCCGTGACTTCGAGACCCGCGCCCCCTTCTACCGCCACAACCTGGAGCTGGTGGAGTACCTGGAGCACCTGGAGGCCAAGTCCCGCCGCCGCGGTATCCTGGTGGACGAGGAGACCCAGTTCGCCTTCTACGACGAACGCATCCCCCCGGGTATCTACAGCGCCCCCCGGTTCCACCGCTGGTTACGCAAGGCCAGCCAGGGACGTCCCCGGCTGTTGCACATGCGCATGGCCGACCTGCTCCGCTCCGATGCCGGGGAGGTGAGCGAAGACGCATTTCCCGACCGGCTCCTGGTGGGGGATACCCCGCTGCCGCTGGAATACCACTTCGATCCTGGCCACGGCGCCGACGGTGTCACCCTGGCCGTGCCCCTGGCCCTGGTCAACCAGGTCTCCCCCGAGGCGACCCAATGGCTGGTGCCCGGCCTGCTGGAGGAACTGCTGACCCATCTGCTCAAGGCCCTGCCCAAGGCCCGACGGCGCGCCCTGGTGCCCATCCCCGACACCGTGGCGCGCCTCCTGCCGCGCATACAAGGCGGCGACCGTCCCCTGCCCGAGGCCCTGAGCACGGCCCTGCGCGAGCTGACGGGGATCTCCATCCCGGAGGACGCCTGGGACCTGGAGGCCCTGCCGGAGCATCTGCGCATGCGCTTCCGGATCCTCGACGACGATGGCCGGGAGCTGGCCGCCGGACGCGACCTCCGGCGCCTGCAACGGGAACTCGGTGAACGGGCCAGCCGGCACTTCGCGGCACGGCCGCGGAGTGGACTCGAACGGGAGGGGCTGAAGGCCTGGGATTTCGGTGACCTGCCCGAGATGCTGAAGGTGGAGCGCGCGGGGATCCCCGTGAGCGCCTATCCGGCCCTGGTGGATGAGGGCGCGGGTGTGGCCGTGCGCCTGCTCGATGCCCCCGAAAACGCCGCGGTGGCCCACCGCGCCGGGCAGCGGCGCCTGGCCATGCTCGCCCTGGGGCGCGATCTGCGCTCTCTGCGCAAGAACCTCCCGGACCTGGGCGCCATGCGTCTACGCTATGCGCGGGCCCCGGGACGGCCCGGGGCCGATCTGGGGGAACAACTGCTGGCCCTGGTGGTGGACCTCGCCTGTTTCGAGGGGGGCGATGTCCTAGAGCGCACCCAGGCGGGCTTCCACCGGCGCCTGGCGGCCGGCCGGCCGCGTCTCGCCGGCCTCGCCAACGAGGCCGCCGCCCGGGTGGCGGAGATCCTGGAACGTTACCAGCGCCTCCGCCGGGGCCTCGACGGCCTCACCCAGGCCCAGTGGCTCGCCTCCGTGAAGGACATGCGCGGCCAACTGGACGCCCTGGTCTTCCAGGGCTTCGTGGAGAGGGTGCCCTATGGCCGTCTGGGGGACTACCCGCGCTACCTCCAGGCCCTGGAGACCCGTCTGGAACGCCTGCCCGGGGCGGCCGCCCGCGACCGCCAGAGGATCGCCGAGATGGCCCCACTGGTGGAACGCTGGCAGCACCGCTGGGAGCGCCTGCGGGCCGAGGGCCGCAGCGACCCGCGTCTGGAGGAGATGCGCTGGGCCCTGGAGGAGCTGCGCATCTCCCTCTTCGCCCAGCCCCAGCGAACCGCCTTCCCGGTATCGGTCAAGCGTCTGGAGCGGCGCTGGAAGGAATGGGGACTTTAGCAGGCCGTCGAATAACGGGGTTTTCCGATGCCCCGGGTCCAACCGCCGGCCATGGGAGTCAGGGAGGGTGGGGCCAGTCGGCGCGCGCACGGCGCGGCCTTTGAGAGCGACACCCTTGGGAGCGGGGGGCGATGGCAGTGGCCGACAATCCGCCTGTGATGGGTCTAAACTCCCTATTGGTTGCACGCTGGGAGAGAGACATCTGTCCTTTCGGCCACTGGAGGCGAGCGATGGACGACCCCCTTGGTTTTCTCCATCACGACCGGGAGGAGCCCCCGAAGGAGGCCCCTGAGCGGCGTCTGCGCCACTGGCGGGAATACGTGGCGCGCCTGTCCGGGGCGCGCGCCGGCCGCCAGGCCGGGCGCTGCATGGATTGCGGGATCCCCTTCTGCCATGCCCGCTGCCCGGTCCACAACCTGATCCCGGAGTGGAACCTGGCAATCGCCGAGGGCCGTTGGCGCGAGGCCTATGCGCACCTGGAATCCACCAACAACTTTCCGGAGTTCACCGGGCGCCTGTGTCCGGCCCCCTGCGAGCACGCTTGCACCCTGAGGCGCAATGGCGCCCCTGTGGTCATCCGGGAGATCGAGCGGGCCTTGTCGGAAAGGGCCTGGGCCGAGGGTTGGGTGCGTCCGCTCCGGGCCCGGCGGCGACGCCTTCCGATCGCGGTGGTGGGCTCCGGGCCGGCGGGACTGGCCTGCGCCCAGCAATTGCAACGTGCCGGCTACCGGGTGAGCCTGTACGAGAAGGCCGACCGTCCCGGCGGCCTGTTGCGCTATGGGATCCCCGACTTCCGCCTCCCCAAGGCGGTGCTCGACCGGCGTCTGGAGCAGATGCGCACAGAGGGGGTGGTGTTCCGCACCGGTGAGGAGGTGAACGGTGGCGCGGACCTGGAACGCATCCGGGGCGACCATGCCGCCCTGGTCCTGGCCTGTGGCTGCGAGCAGCCCCGGGACGTCGCCGTCGCGGGGCGGTCGCTCGCGGGTATCCACTTCGCCTTGGATTATCTGCGCCAACAGAACCGCCGCCTGGCGGGCGATACGATCCCGCCAGACACGGCGATCCATGCCCGCGGCCTGGACGTGGTGGTGATCGGCGGGGGCGACACCGGTGGCGATTGCGTGGGTACCGCGCTGCGCCAGGGGGCACGGAGCGTGACCCAGATCCAGTACCACGAGCGCCCGCCGGAGGCGGTGGAAGTGCTCGATCACTGGCCGGAGCCGAGCCCGGAATATCGTCCCACGGACCATGACGACGAGGGCTGCACCCACCTGTGGGGCTGGGACACCCTGGCCTTCGAAGGCCACGGGGGCCGGGTGCGGGCCGTGTCCCTGCGGCGTCTCGCGTGGGTCCCGGACCGCCAGGGCCGGTTGCGCAAGCACCACCTCCCCGGGCCCTGCCGGCGTCTGCCGGCAGGATTGGTGTTGATCGCCATCGGCTATGCCCACCCCCGCCACGAGGGCCTGATCCAGGCCCTGGGACTGGACCTGGGGGCGCGCGGCACGGTGGCGGCGAACGACCGGGATTACCGCAGCAGCGCACCGGGGGTGTTCGCCTGCGGCGACATGCGCCGCGGTCAGTCGCTGATCGTGTGGGCGATCAGGGAAGGGCGCCAGTGTGCCGAGGCCGTGGACCGCTGGTTGAGCGGCGACAGCGATCTGCCGCGGGTGTGAGGACGGCGGCGCGGCGGAAGCCGCTCCCGCGACAAGGGACCGCCCGGCGGATCCGGATGATCTCCACCTCATACGCGACTCGCCGCCCTGGCGCTCAGTCCGGCTCGATCTCTCCCAGGTGACGTCCCACCGCCAGCCAGGCGCCGAGCCAACCGAGCAGGCCGCCGCCGGCGAGCAGGCCGAGGCCGGCCGTGAGCCCGGGCGGATGCAGGCGGAACCCGCTCTGGTAGAGTTCGGCCAGGCGCAGGGCCGGGCCCTGGAGCCACCAGAGCCCGCCGCCCACCAGGGCCCAGGCCAGGGCACCGCCGAGACTACCCAGCCACAGGCCGCGGTACAGGAAGGGCCGGCGCACGAAGGCATCGCTGGCCCCCACCAGCTTGCAGACCTCGATCTCGGCGCGACGGTTGAGGATCTCCAGGCGGATGGTGTTGCCCATGATCAGGAGCACCCCGAGCCCGAGCAGCCCGGCGAGCAGCCAGACCGCACGCCGCGCCAATGCCATCAGGCGTTGCAGGCGGCGCACCCATTGCAGGTCCAGGCGCACCTGGTCCACCTCCGGCAGGGCGGCGAGGAAGGCGCGCAGGCGTTCGAGTTCGGCGTCGCTGTGGCGCCCCGGGCCAGGACGCACCACCAGGACCCGGGGCAGGGGGTTACTGTCCAGGAGTTCCAGGGCGGCGTCGAAACCGGGGATGGCGCGCAGTTCCGCGAGCCCCTGGTCGGGGGAGAGGCTCTCCACCCCGGCCACCGCCGGGTCGGCCTCCAGGCGTCCGGCCAGATCCCTGGCCTCTTCCGCGGTGGTCTTCAGCTTCAGGTAGAGGGACAGGCTCGCCGGCCCCTCCCAGCGCGCGCCCAGGCGCTCCAGGTTGTCCAACAGGGCCAGCAGACCGCTGGGCAGGGACAGGGCGATGGCGATCACCAGCAGGCTCATGAGGCTCGTCAGGGGGGCGCGCCAGAGTTCGCCCAGGGTGCCCACGGCGGCCTGGAGATTGCGCAGGACCCAGCTGGTGAGGGGCCTCACCGCGGTCCCGTGTCCTGTACCAGGACACCCTCGCGCAGGGTCAACACCCGGTGGCCGAGGCGCTTCACCAGGTCCAGGTCATGGCTGGCGACGAGCAGGGTCACGCCGACCTGGTTGAAACGTTCGAACAGGGCCATGATCTCGCGCGACAGCTCCGGGTCCAGGTTGCCGGTGGGCTCGTCGGCAAGCAGCACCGGCGGGCGGTTGACCACGGCGCGGGCGATCCCCACGCGCTGCTGCTCGCCGCCGGAGAGGGTGGAAGGCAGGGCGCGCTCGCGCCCACGCAGGCCCACCTGGTCCAGGGCGGCGCGCACCCGGCGGGTGATCTCGCGGTGGGGGGTGCCGGTCACCACCAGGGGCAGGGCGACGTTGTCGAACAGGGTGCGGTCCATGAGTAGGCGGTGGTCCTGGAAGACCATACCCACCTCGCGCCGGTGTCTGTGCACCTGACGCGCCGGCAGGCGCCCGAGGTTCCGTCCCAGGACCCGGACCTGGCCGCGGCTGGGCCGCTCCAACAGGCCGACGAGCTTGAGCAGGGTGCTCTTGCCGGCGCCCGAGTGACCGGTGAGGAACGCCATCTCCCCGGCCGCGAGGCGAAAGCTCACCCCGTCCAGGCCGCAGCGCCCGCCGGGATAGCGTTTGAGTACCCGCTCGAAGACGATCATACGCGCGCGAACCGGGTATCCAGGCGCACGCGGCCGCTGGCGAGTCGCCGGTACGCCAGGGACGCGCCCTCGCCGATGAAGTGGAGGGGCCTCCCGAAAGGGTCGGCGCTGGCACAGACGGTCGCGTCCTGGAGGGGCTGGGCTCGGTTGCCGAATCCGAACATCGGGGAACCTCGGCTGGGATGAGGGGTCTTGAAACACCGGTGCCTGCGGACTTGGACAAGGCCACGGCACTCTGAAACAATCGTGCGGCATCCTAGCAGATGCCGGATCCGATCAATAACCCAAGGGCACCCCATGCGCAGATCCCCCGCTTTCCTCGGCCCCCTTATCCTGAGCCTGGCCTGGGCCCTCCAGGCCTCCGCGGCCGATGGCGACGTCCACGAGAGCCGCCTCGGCAACGGCCTCAAGGTGGTGGTCAAAGAAGACCACCGCGCCCCCATCGTCACCACCCAGGTCTGGTACCGGGTGGGCTCCAGTTATGAGCATGGTGGTCTCACCGGCATCTCCCACGTCCTCGAACACATGATGTTCAAGGGCACCGCGAAGGTGCCGCCGGGTGAGTTCTCGCGCATCATCGCCGAGAACGGCGGCAGCGAGAACGCCTTCACCAGCCGAGACTACACCGCCTACTTCCAGACCCTCGCCGCCGACCGCCTGGAGGTGGCCATGCGCCTGGAATCGGACCGCATGCGCCATCTGCGCCTGCTCCCGGAGGAATTCACCAAGGAGGTGGAGGTGGTGAAGGAGGAGCGGCGGATGCGTACCGACGACAACCCCGAGTCCCTCACCTACGAACGCTTCAATGCCAACGCCTGGCTGGCCTCGCCCTACCGCATCCCCACCATCGGCTGGATGAGCGACCTCGACCGCCTGCAGGTGGCGGACCTGAAGGCCTGGTACCGGCGCTGGTACGCCCCCGACAACGCCACCCTGGTGGTGGTGGGCGATGTCCACCCCGAGGCGGTGTTCGCCCTGGCCCGGCGCTACTACGGGGGCTTCGAGGCGGAGGCGATCCCCCCGGACCGGGCCACCACCGAACCGCCGCAGAAGGGCATCAAGCGCCTGGTGGTGAAGGCCCCGGCCAAGGAGCCCTATCTGCTCATGGGCTACAAGGTGCCATCGCTGAAGACCGCCCCCGAGCCCTGGGAGGCCTACGCCCTGGAGATGGCGTCCTCGATCCTCGATGGGGGGAGCAGCGCCCGCCTGCAGAAGGAACTGGTGCGCGGCCGCGCCATCGCCGCCTCGGCCGGGGCCGACTACAGCCTCTATGACCGTCTGCCCTCCCTGTTCCTGCTGGAGGCCAACCCGGCCAAGGGCCGTACGGTGGCGGAGATGGAACAGGCCCTGCGCGCCCAGGTGCGGCGCCTGCGCGAGGAACCGGTGGCCCCGGCCGATCTGGCGCGCATCCGCAACCAGGTGGTGGCGGCCAAGGTCTTCGCCCAGGACTCGGTGTTCTATCAGGCCATGCGCATCGGCATGTTGGAGTCGGTGGGCCTGGGCTGGCGCGTCGGCGAGGAATATGTCCGGCGCATGGACGCGGTGACCCCGGAGCAGATCCAGGCGGTGGCGCGCAAATATCTCACCGACGACCGCCTCACCGTGGCGGTGCTCGAACCCCTGCCCTTCGCGGGCCATGCCCCCCGCACCCACCGTGGAGCCGCCGATGTCCTCCGTTGATCGCCTGAAATCCCTCCTTTCCTTCCTGGTCCTGCTGTTTGCCTGGGGCGCGGCGGCGGCCGGCCCCGCGATCCAGAGCTGGACCACCGCCAACGGCGCCCGGGTGCTGTTCGTGCCCGCCCCGGCCCTGCCCATCCTCGACCTGCGGGTGGTGTTCGATGCCGCCGCCTCCCGCGACGGCGACCATCCCGGTGTCGCCAGCCTCACCAATGCCCTGCTCACCCAGGGGGCCGGCGCGTGGGACGCCGATACCATCGCCGAGCGAATCGAGTCCGTGGGCTCCACCCTGGAGACCGGCTCCCTGCGCGACATGGCCTGGGTCTCGGCGCGTACCCTGACCCGCGACGACGCCCTGGCCACCACCCTGGAGACCCTCGCCAAGGTGCTCGCCGAGCCACGCTTCCCGCCCAGGGAACTGGAGCGGGTCCGCAAGGCGGTCCTGGTGAGCCTGCGCCAGGAGGAACAGCGCCCGGGCAAGGTGGGCAAGAAGGCCTGGTATCGGCTGGTCTTCGGCGATCACCCCTATGCCCACGACCCCTCGGGGACCCCGGAATCGGTCGAGGCCCTGACCCGGGACGACCTGCTGGCCCACTATCGGCGCTACTATGTGGCCCGCAATGCCGTGATCTCCCTGGTGGGGGCCATCGACCGCGCCCAGGCCGAACGCATCGCCGAGACCCTGGTGGCGGGGCTGCCGGCGGGTGAGCCGGCGCCGCCCCTGCCGCCGGTGGCCGATCCGGCCGGGGCGAAGAGTGCGGACATCACCTTCCCCTCCACCCAGGCCCATCTCTACACCGGACAGCCCGGCATGGCGCGCAAGGACCCCGACTACTTTCCCCTCTACGTGGGCAACCACATCCTCGGCGGCGCCGGCCTGGTCTCCATCCTCGCCGACGAGGTGCGCGAGAAGCGCGGCCTGTCCTACAGCGTCTCCAGTTATTTCATTCCCATGCGCCGGCGCGGCCCCTTCCTCGCCGGACTCCAGACCAAGGCCTCCCAGCTCGGTGAGGCGGAGCGGGTGTTGCGCGGGACCATCCGCCGTTTCCTCCGCGAAGGCCCCACCGAGAAGGAACTCGATGCGGCCAAGAAGAACCTCACCGGCGGCTTCCCCCTGCGCATCTCCAGCAACGCCAAGATCGCCGAATACCTCTCGCTGATCGGCTTCTACGACCTGCCCCTGGACTACCTGGATCGCTTCACCACGCGCATCGAAGCGGTCACCCGGGAGCAGATACGCGACGCCTTCCGCCGGCGTATCCATCCCGACCGTTTCGCCACGGTGCGCGTGGGCCCGGGCGGAAAGGGCTGAGGCAGGCGGGCCTTGGGAGTGGTGCGCATCGTCGGCGGCCGGCTGCGCGGCCGGCGCCTGCGTTTCCCCGATGCCGCCGGACTGCGCCCCACCGCCGACCGGGTGCGCGAGACCCTGTTCAACTGGCTGGCCCCCCGGCTCCCCGGGGCGCACTGCCTGGATCTCTTCGCCGGCAGTGGCGCCCTGGGCATCGAGGCCGCCTCCCGGGGGGCCGCCGAGGTGATCCTGGTCGAGCGCGCCCGGGCGGTGGCCGAGGCCCTGCGCCGGCAGGTGGCCGACATCGGCCTGACGGGGGTGGAGGTGCGTCGGGCCGACGCCCTGCGCTGGCTCCAGGGCCCGGCCCGGCCCTTCGATATCGTCTTTCTCGATCCGCCCTTCGCCCACGGCCTTCTGCCCCGGGTCACCCGCGCGCTCGCCGGGGGCTGGCTCGCCCCCCAGGCACGGATCTATCTAGAGGATGACGCCGGGCGCGGCCTGCCCGAACTCCCCCGGGGCTGGCGGCTGCTGCGGCAGAAACGGGCCGGCCAGGTGGCCTACGGCCTGGCCGGGGTCGATCCGTGACCCCCCTGGGCCATGCCGCCGTCTCCGCCCTGGCGGCGCGCTTGACGTCCACCCCGCCGGCGGTCTGGCTGGTGGGGGGGATGGCGCCGGATGTGGATTTCCTGCTCCTGCCCCTGCCCGGCTTCGACGCCCTCCACCGGGTAGTGACCCACAACCTGCTCTTCGTCAGCGGGGTGGCGCTGGTCTGCGCCCTGTGGGTGCCCAGGGACCGGGCCCGGGCGTTCCTCTGCGCCCTGATCGCCGGTCTCATGCACTTGGGCATCGACGCCGTGCTGGATTCGAACCCGGCCAATGGCATCGGTGTGGCCCTGTGGTGGCCGTTCGCCGAGACCCTGTTCTCACCGTTCAACCTCCTGGAGCCCGTGCCGGGAGCGGGCTGGTCCGATCCCCTGGACATGTTGCGCCGGGTGGCCGGGCAACTGGGTTGGGAGATCCCTTTCTGGGCGGCGGCCCTGGCGGTGTACGTCCGCGCCCGCCGCCGGGGCGGGGCTCAGAAGCGTTTTTCCTCCCGCACCTCGAAGCCCTTGTCCGGTTTCCATTCCCAGGAATAGGCCTGGAGGTTGCGCACCGCGGCGCTGCGCGCGGCCTTGGCCGAGCGCGCATCGAAGCCGCAGCCGTAGCTGGTACGGTAGTGGCCGCTCCAGGTGACGTAACGGGTCTCGACGAGGACGAACCAGCCGTGCTCCAGCGGGCTCACCGCCTGGGTGAAGACCCCTGCGCGCCGGCCCTTGCCCAGTCCCCGGGCAAGCAGGCGGCGTTCCGCCTCGGCCTGGGCCTCGGCCGGGGCCAGGCCCGGGCGGGCCAGCCAGGCGTAGGCCTTGGAGTTTCCCAGGTGCTTGGCCACGGCACAGGCCCCCCCGGCGAGACTGGCGAAAGGCGGGCAGAGGAAGGCGATGAGGAGAGCGGATGCCTCTGGTTTCATGGGATATGTGTTACTGGTGACGAACATACTCACGTACGGCGGGTACCTTGTCGGCGCAACCGTTGAGATCTTGAGGTCCGGGATCGGGAAGAAGGCTGGAGACCCCAAGGCACCGCGTCCCATCGGCGCAGCCCCCCGAGTCCGGACATAAGGGTGATATATTCCCCCATGGACAAAAGCGAATGGCCCCGACGGCCTTTCCTATGCGAAACTCCCCCGGTTTTCCAAACCACTGATTAAGGAGGTGGCCATGCGTGTCATCCTTTTGGGCGGCCCGGGTGCAGGCAAGGGTACTCAGGCCAACTACATCAAAGAGCGTTACGGTATCCCTCAGATCTCCACCGGCGACATGCTCAGGGCGCACGTCAAGGCGGGCACCGAACTGGGCAAGCAGGCCAAGAAGATCATGGACGAGGGCGGCCTGGTGTCCGACGACATCATCATGGGGATGGTCAAGGAACGCATCCAGGAGGAGGACTGCAAGAACGGCTTCCTGTTCGATGGTTTCCCGCGCACCGTGCCCCAGGCGGAGGCCCTCAAGGCCGCGGGCGTACCCATCGATGCGGTAGTGGAGATCGACGTGCCCGACGAGGAGATCATCAAGCGCATGTCCGGGCGGCGGGTGCACCTGGCCTCCGGCCGCACCTATCACGTGGTGTTCAATCCACCCAAGGAGGAGGGCAAGGACGATGTCACCGGCGAGCCTCTGATCCAGCGTGAGGACGACCAGGAAGAGACCGTGCGCCAGCGTCTCAAGGTCTACCACGAGCAGACCGAGCCCTTGGTGGACTTCTATTCCAAGGAGGCGGCGGCCGGTAATGTCAAGTACATCAAGATCCCTGGTGTCGGCGGTGTGGAGCAGATCCGTGACGCCATCTTCGCCGAGCTGGACAAAGTGAAGGACTGAGCCCGGACGCCTCGGACAGACGCAGAGAGCCGGGCGATCGCCCGGCTTTTTCGTGGCGGACGGAAACGAATCAGGAACCAGCGGCGAATCGCCTCTGCATGTGGGCATCGCGCTGAAAATCCAGGCCAAAGCTGCTATATTCGCGACTTTGCCATCGTTGGAGGTGCCCAAGTGGCCGTCGTTGAACTTACCCAAGAGAATTTTGAATCCACCGTGAGCGAATCGCCCTTCGTGGTGGTGGATTTCTGGGCGCCCTGGTGCGCTCCCTGCCGCAATTTCGCACCCGTGTACGACAAGGTGTCGGAAGATTACGACGATATCGTCTTCGCCAAGGTGAACACCGAGGAACAGCAGGCCATCGCCCAACATTTCCAGATCCGCTCCATCCCCACCCTGATGATCTTCCGTGACAAGATCATCATCTTCAGCCAGCCCGGCGCCCTGCCCGAATCCGCGTTCCGTGAACTCATCCAACGCGCAGGCGAGCTGGATATGGATGACGTGCGCCGCCAGATCGCCGAAGAGCAGGCCAAGACGGCCTGATTTCGAGGCCTCCGACCCTCCTCTTGCCGACCCCGTCGGATGCAAGCCCCATTGTCGTCCCCGCCCTGGTCCGCCCTGTGGTCACCCCGCCCCAGCCTGGGAACTCTGCTGGACCTGTGCGAGGAGAACTACCGCCTGCTGTTGCGTCTGATACCGGATCTGGAGCACCGCCGAGGCCGCTTCAGGGCCCCGCCGGCCACCGGGGGCGTCGATCTGTATCTGGAGATATTGGAGCAGACGCCCTATACGACCCTCCTCCACCTGACCCACAGGTTCGAACAGGATGCGGACCCCGACGTGACCCTCCGCGCCTATCATGACGCCGCCCAGTTGGAGGTCGTGGACCTGCGACAGTCCCGGCTGCCCCCGGGGAAGGGGCCGGGCCTGCCTAATCTGGAGCGTCACTGGCGGCTCAACCTGTTCATGTCAAAGTGGTTGCGCTACTGCGTGGATCAGGAGCGTAGTTTCATACCGGAGGGTATGGCCGTGAGTGCGTGAATGGAATGCCTGTATGTCTCCTGTCCCATGACGATATACCCGTCGCACGTGAATATTTCCGTCCTTCGGCCCGTAAACGGCACTTCCCTGTGCCACTCCTCGTTTTTCGAGGGTCTTCCTCGTGCTCCTGGGCAAGGCGCGGAAGCGAGTCATAGCGGGGGACTATGGCGAGCAATCGCCACACCGCCCAGGGGTGC
>Ga0256841_1002548_pt1 | contig 14398 bp, 13 predicted proteins | sample 356308metaG_FD_185971 | JGI IMG/M metagenome (GOLD analysis project Ga0256841, IMG submission 185971) | Hydrothermal vent microbial communities from Mid Atlantic Ridge, Atlantic Ocean - 356-308 | ecosystem: Environmental > Aquatic > Marine > Hydrothermal vents | place: Atlantic Ocean: Mid...
GAGAAGAGTAATGGGGCCGAGAAGGATGATTTCTTGAACACGCATGATGTCCAGTCCATATTCCTCATCCCCCAGGTGGAATCCAACGACTTGGATCGTTTCTCCTTGGGGGGAAGGGGGCCCGCCCTCTTCGGCTGGGGCGGCATCTTCACTACTCTTTATGTTTGTCAAAGCACTCATTTATGACTCTGGGCTGGAACGAATTAAGGCCAGATAGAAGGGCAATCCCTCCTTATCCCACATGCTTCATGAGGTCGTTCCGAGGGCATCCAAAGTCAAGAAGAAGATTGTGCAAAGGAAGCTCTTCAACGGAATTTTGTTCCCGAAAGATGGAGCGATGTCAAGTAGCATACGGGTCCCCCTTTCTTTCGGTTCAACCCCGCTTGCGCCTTGACAAAAAAGTGAATGGGGAGGTTGCCATTTCCAAGGCCTCAAATTCCCCCAGCCATTCCTTGTATCCAGTGAAGAGCTCCCCATTCCTCCTGGACCGGGATTCAGAAAAAGACTTCAGAAAAGGGCTCTTTCTTAAAACCCAGCCCTAAGATCCCATCCACCGTTTCGGGAGAAACCTGCTCTCGCCAGATCAGGAAGGGAGAGGGCGAAAGGAGAGGTCTTCGCGATTGGGGATGGGAGGAAGACGAACAGGATCCAGGAGAAAACTCCGTCCTTCGAGGAGGGGGCCAAAGACCCGGTACCGGAGTGCGGTTTGGTCTAGATAATCAACCCCCGCACTTCCACCCGTCCCAGTACGGAAACCGATCATCCGCTCTACCATCCGCGCATGACGATAACGGAACATCCGAAGGCGTTCTTCAAACTCGATCAGATCTTCCAGGAGGGTAGCCGGCCACCGCAGCAGAGGTTCATCCCGGTAGGAAAGAATAAAGAGGAAACCTAAGCGTGCCCTGTGGTCTAATGAGTTTTCCCCCTTCACCCATTCAGCGAGCCCCCTTTCTTGCTGTTCAATTCGCTTTTTCGCAACCTCTCTCGCTTCGGGTGAAAGATTGGGGTTTCCTTCATGCCATCCCGCTTGAAAAGCTGCATATTCTCGGAAGGCTTTGTGAAACTCAGCCTCAAACTCAGGGAAAACCTTGTCAACCGGTGTCCGACTCAACCAATCAAAAACAGCATCCGAAAGAGACATGGCTTCTTTCCGCCTCTCCAGCCGCTTCCGCTCCTCTTCAGTCAAGAGTCGCTCGTAATCACTCCCAACACTTTCAAGCCGATCCGAATCCCGAAGCCCGGAGAGGATCTCCAACTCGCGGAACTGCACCGATTGGAAGCCACTTGCAGGTAGCAGTAAATCACGGAACGCTAGGAAATTTACATTGGGCATCGTCTCAATGATGGTGAACTGAGCATGCATCAGACGGAGGATTTCATTGACACGCCGCACCTGCTGGCAAATCTTTGGAATATCCGTCTCAGGAACGGTCCGATCCTGCAAAGCTTGCTTGGGTCTCCCCAAAAGATCCTTGGCAAGATCCAGTTCAAAGAGCAACTGCTTCATCCAGAGCTCATAGATCTGATGAACAACAATGAAGAGCAATTCATCGTGATGTGCGAGGTCGCGAGTCCCTTCCCCTTCCAGGGCTGGAGGAAGCTGGCAATTGAGGAGTTTATTCAGTTGGAGATAAGCACCATATGAAACCATCCCACATCCTCCTTTGGGGGGTGACAAGTTAAGAAAAATATCGGGAGGATTCTACTCGAAGCCCGGACCGGTCATGAGCTCATTCCAAGAGAATTCCATTCCCCCACGCGCAGGGCTCGGAAGAAGAGTGGGAAGCATAGCCGGGACAAAAAGCCGCCCTGAGACATGAGGCTACCCTGAAAACCAATAAAAAATCCCAATAAAAAATCGCTGGCGGGGCCTCTGCCTTCCCCGCCAGCGCGGCTACCTCTCACGACAGTCCCATGTATCTGCCGTGAGAAGGTGATAAGGGAGGTTTCCCAAATGGTTCCCAAGTCTGGGTTTTTTCTAAAGAAATCATCCCTCCTTAAAAGAAAAGGAGATCTCCACCCCATCCCTTTGGCTCAGCCGTTTTTTTCCCGCTTCAACGAGAGGATAAACAAAGTAATTTAAAGGGCCGCTTTTCTGGTCCTTGGACAACACCAGATCTCTTCCTATGGAAAAGGCGATTCGGTCGGGAGGAAGGCGACCAAAGAGATTCTCCTTTTCCTTGGGATGCTTCCATGCTTCGGATGCATCCAGAGGCACCCAACCCTTCTTTTTATCCAAGAACTCGACCCAACAATGGTAACCTCCGACTTTCCCCTCTTTCTTGGCTTGGGGAATGGGAAACCCAATCACGAAGCGAGAGGGGATTTTTTGTGCTCGGGCCAAAGAAAGAAAAAGAGCATGAAAATCAGTACAATTTCCATAGCGCGAGGAACATGCCCAGGCGGTAGAACCTTTGCCCCAGCCATCCCCAACCTTTTTGTATTCCATTGTTCCCACAACATAATCAAAGATTTGTCGGGCCCGCGGAGTCACTCCCCCCAAAGCCGCCCCAGCAATGGGAAGGTTTTGGATTTCCTTGTGGATGAGGGGCCCCTCAACTGGGACCAAAGAGTTTGGCTGAAGGAAAAGTTCGGGATTGGAGGCCAAGCGATCAAAAGCCGGCTTCTCTCCCCTTCTCTCTACAAAGAAATCCCCTCGGATCTCGCAGTCCTTCCCATAGCCCTTAGGAATCCGCGTTTGCCAAAAATGGTTCCCATACTTCTTTTCGACTCCATACCTCCCTGGGATCGGGGAAGTGAGTTCCTTGCGCAAAATCGACTGGTTTTGATCCTCAAGGGGTAGAGGAATGAAAACACTTATGGAAGTATCTTTCGACAAGCGGGCAGGGATCGTTACCGAATAACGGAAGTGGAAGTGTCGAACTGCGGGAACTGACCCGGTTTTACCCTTCGGTTGCCCTTCACAACCCGCAAGGAGGGAAAAAAGCCCGAGAGAGAGGAGCGAAAGATTCCAGAAACGCCAAGAGATTTGCATAAAAAACCTTCAAATGAAAAGCGGGATTCAGACTGTTGGAGATCCAGGTTGGACGAATCCAACTACAAATGGATGCATTTTTTTCAACCCCGGAGAGTTTCAAACCCGGAGGGAATGAAAAGAGCCATGAATCTTCAGAGGGTTCAGAGTCATCCCGAGAGATCAAACAGGGGAGAATAGAACAAGACAGCCAAAAAAAAAGCCCGGCAAGAATCACTTGGACTCTTGCCGGGACCACCTCGTCTCTCTCGCGATGGGCCCATGCACCCCATCGCACCCGCATATAGATAAGGAGGTCCACAAAGTTTCACCGAAAGTTAATCTTTTTTTCCAATCCTTGAACTCCCCTTGCTATGCGGTCACAAGAGAAGCATGGAAGTCCAAAAAATCCGAAAAAAGGGAGAGATCCGCAGCCTTTTGGTCCCCATTCTCCTTTGGTTTCCCTCCCTTTTGCTTGGGGGAGCCTTTCTGATCTACCAGCAGTCCCCAATTCTCTTGGGACAAATCCTGGCCGAGCTGGAGCAAGTTTTCCACATTGGAAAAACCCTGTTCTTGTTTGGAGTTCTCCCATTGGCTCTCCTGGCCCTTCTTCTCTATCCACCCTTCCTTCCCTGGCTCAGGCTTTCTTGGGAACGATTTCGGAAAAAGGGGCAATTCGACCGCAAACTCGCATCGGACATCCTCACCCGTCTGAACAATTTTGAAACCGTCCCTGACCTCCTACAACTCGGACGCCTCTACCTCAATTCAGGACAGTTCAAAATGGCCCTCCCCCCCCTGGCAAGGGCCCTGGAAAAGGAACCCCACTCGGCCAGAGCCCACTATCTTTTCGGGAAGGCTTTCTATGAAGCAGGAAATCCGGTGGAAGCACTCCCGCATGCCATGGCAGCCGTCCAACTCCAGAAGGAGGACTTCGGAAAGGCTGAATCCCGTCTTCTCCTGGCCCGAGTCCTCGAATCCTTGGGAAAACCAGAAGAGGCCCTCGCCCAACTCGAGGAAAGCCACCGAGAATCAGGGGAAACCTACGAAAGCTTATATCTGAAGGCCTTAGCCCTTAAAAGCCTGCACCGTTTGGATGAAAGCCGAGAAGCCTTTTCGAAGATTCTTTCCATGGCCCAAAACCCAAAACGGCGCAATCCCAAGCAAGATTGGATCCTGGCTAAGGCAAAGATGGCCCTTCTCCTCAGAAACGGAACTTTTATCGGAAAAAACCAATGAAACGCGCACCCATCGGCACCTTTACAATCCTGGGGATCTACATCTTCCTCTTCTTCCGCTTCGGGCTTCAAACTCCCACAACCGAAAACCTCCTCGCCGCCGGAGCCTTGCGGGGAACCCTCCTCCTTCATGAACCCTGGCGCCTCCTGACCGCCACCGTTGTTCATGTGGGTTTTTTCCACCTCCTCTTCAATGCCTACTTCCTTTATAAAATCGGCCCTATCCTAGAATCTCTCTTGGGCACCGAGCGCTTCCTCCTCCTCTATCTTTTTTCCGGAATCACCGGCAACATCCTGGGTAGCCTCCTCCTCCCCGGTTTCGTCCTCCTCGCAGGAGGCTCAACGTCTCTCTTCGGCTTCATGGGAGCGCTCCTAGCCTACATGAGCCGAGAAGGTAGAGGGACCTTTGAATTCCTTCGAGAACCACGGGGTAAGAGCATCCTCTATCTTGTCGGTATCAACCTCCTGATCGGCTTTCTCTTTCCATTCATCAGCAATGGGGGGCACATCGGAGGACTCATTGGAGGATTCGTTTTAGTCTACTTTTTCCTCAAACTCCCTGGCGCTCACCGGCACACCAATATTCTCCCTCCCCTTTCAAGACGCATCCCTATCCTCATCTTTTTCATCGTCTCCACACTCTATGCCATCCATCCCTTCCTTCGGACCTGGTACCAAGCCCGGGAATTCTGGATGACCCAAGATCCCGTCCGAGAAATCCAGCTTGAAAAAACCCTCTCCCTCCGAGGCCCCTCACCGGCCTTTTACAAGGCCCTTCGCCAAATCAAACATTACCGCGACCCCAGTTCTCCTCCCCTGCAAACCTGGGTCTTCTCGGCAATCAAAGCAGACCTCGATGCCATCCCCCTTCAACTTGGCCTGAGCAATGAAGCTTGGAACCAAATTGTCACCTTCATTGATGCCAAGACCCCCGAGGAACGATCTCGCCTCTTTCCCAAGGATCCATGGATCCTCTAAAAACCCCTTGGAAAGAAAAATCAATCTCCCCTCCCCCACCACAGGACTGCCCCCTTGCAATGCCCCTCCCCTCCACCTATCTTTCCCACCCAAATGCGGGCGTAACTCAGCTGGTAGAGTGTCAGCTTCCCAAGCTGAATGTCGTGGGTTCGAGTCCCATCGCCCGCTCCAATTTTCTCAATCGTCCGACCAGAACTCCTCTTCTTATGGGAAAAGGGTCGAAGAAAAAAATTTTCTCCTGTTTTTGCCGAAGAAGAAAAATGCGTTGATATCCAGATTTAAGATCATCAGGGGCGATTAATGAAAATTTTTTATGGGGAAGAAGAAATAAGACCTCTTATTCCTGAAATCAGGAAAAGAAGGGAGAAAAACGGAATCTTTACCCCCTTCTCAGCACCCGAAAGGTTCTTGATTAATGCTTCTTTTTTTAAAAAAGAAATCCCTATAATTGTAGAAAGTGAAAACTCAATATTCCTTCTAGGCCGAATTGAAAAAAAAAGTTTTGGCTTAGGAAAATTAAATATTGTTCATAATGGCCTTTTACCCCCCACCTCTGAACACAAACCGGGTAATGATGAAATCATAGCTTTAATGAAGGAAGCCTCAAAAACCCTACATATAAACAAAATCTTTTGGAATCATGAAAATGCAAACCTTTTTAAAAATAAAGATGGAAATAGTTTAAATGAGTTGCTATTAACACCAATAGAAAAAAGGTGGACCTTAACTCTACCAGGAACATCTTATCAGGATTTTTTAGACTCGCTTTCAAAGAAGTCTCGCTACAACCTGAAGCGAACCCGCAAAAAAATAACCGAATTTTTTGATGGGGATCTTTTGTTAGAGCTCTTTAGTCTTCCTTCCTCGGTTGATGAATTTCTTCGATGTTGTGAAAAAATAACAAGCGAGTCTTACCATGCTTTGATCGGTGCAGGAGTTAGGGATAATGAAATGTGGGAATCAATTTTGAAATGTGAAGCTAAACTGGGAAATTTCTTGGGTCTGATCCTAAAAGGTGGAAATCGTCCAATCTCTTATCAATTAGGAACGATTCATGGAAGGACATTCAACCTCGAAGCAACCTCGTTCCTTCCAGGATTGGCCAATCTCAGCCCAGGTGGAGTCATCCAACAAATGACTTTTGAAGAAATGTACAATAGAGGATTAACCAAAATAGATTATGGCTTTGGGGATGCACCATATAAAAGAAGATTTAGAGCAACCTTTACTGAAGAGAGAAATGCCATTTTTATCCGAAATAGACTGAATAAGTTTGCTACAAAAAAAATAACCCAACTCAAAATCGCAGTTAAAAAAACGTTAAAAGAAAAGATTAAAAATAAACTAAAATCCCGAGGAAGAAATTGAAATAGGATATACTATCCATGGCCAAAGCGAGCAGACGGAAGCCATAACTCCCCCTCAAATCCCCCCATATAAATTTGACCGGAATGTAAAGAGTAAAGAAGGCTTTCATTAGTGGATTTAGCAATAGCCCATGACCCTTTTTTAAAAAAAACGTTCCGTTCCCGTAAAGGCTTCAACATCCCACCACCAATTACCCCCTGAACCCCCACCCCATTTAAATTTTTTACAAAATAAAAAATTGAGTCTAAAAGGTTGCCTAAATTCTTCTTCGTAGCCCATAAATTTAAAACTTCAAAAATCCCATCTGGGCGTAGATAACCACAAAAGCCTCCACTTTCTCCACTGGGGAAAATAGCTTTGCGTAGTAAAAACCTCCCCCGACTTTCCCAATCGAGACAAAACCTTACAAGCCAATCAATCTCCCCTTTTGAATAAACCGGATTAATTTTATAGGCCAGAGAAGAATAAGCATAAAGATCTAAGAGATTGTCATGTTTATAGTCCGTTATAAAACCAACAGATCTATTACAAGAAAAAGGGGAAGATGAAAACCTTAAAGATGTATCTAAAACGGGAGCAAGTAGTTTAAGGCAGAAACCTCCAAAGCTCTTTCTTTTTTTAAATTTATGGGTTAAAAATTGAAAAGGTTTAAAAAGCTTTAACCAATGAAAGGAAAATATCGGAACTTCCTCCCCTCCCATAGCAACAAGAGCATTACGACCATCGTCATTCGCACCATCAGAAAAAAACAGGTCAAAATCTTCCTTACAGGCGGAGCGTAACAACCTTGCACCCACCAGCGCGGATGCATTGGGGGAAACCATCATTCTAGAACCGATTCCAATACGAAAGTTATTTTTTTTCGAATAAAATTTTCGAATCAAAACCCCTAAAAACCCTTCTATTTCTCCATTTTTTTCATAAACAAGAGATGGGGCTACTTTATCAACAAAGGGAGATCTTAAAAAAACCTTTTCGTAGAAATCAGAAAGATGCTCAATTAAGCTATCGTCTTTTCTATTCCCAAAAGTCTTAAGGTGTAAAAAAGAAACTTTTCTTAAATCCTCTCTTGCAAATGGTCTAATCAATGGATTGCCACCTTTGGTGAATTCAAATAGGATTAACGCTCAAGAGCCCCAAGATCCGGCTTTCCATCTTTCCTTTCTTTATGATTTAAATCAAATTTGGGAGCGAGAACGGAACTTCCCTTATCAATACAAATGGAGGAGCTTGAAAGGGCAAAATCTCCCGAACTTGGACTCGTGATCCCCGGATTACTAGCTATAAATGAATGCCCTTGGCCCCAACCCCGTTTATTCCCCCAATTTTGTTTAATACAATTAAAATCGTATAAGGTATTGGGAGCCTCCTCTAAATACTTAGTGGGATAAGCTGCAAGACTATGAAGAATATTATTTCCTATAACTGAGTTTTTTAATTTATTACTCAAAATGATTAGACCTGTGGCATCTTTCGTAACAGAAAGGATCGTACAGTTTACGATACAAACATGGTCTCCAAAACCTGAATGGTTTGGCGCTAAATAGAAAATGTGGCTTCCTTTTTTATAAACCTCAATTGCGCAATTCAAAAAGGCAGAATTTGAAACTTGGCCATCTCCAGTTTGGATAACAAAGGTCATTCCAGCCCCAGAACTTCCTGAACGGTACAACCTTAAATCCCGAATAATCAAATTGGAACTTTTCCCCCAAATAAATTGAAAGAAATCACAATGATCATTTGTTATTCTTTGGTTTGAATGACCAATAATATCTTGCCACAATGAATCCCTTGCATCAATCATCCAACCATCATTGATATGATCTGCTTCAATTCCTCTGAAAATATTGTATCGATGAGCTGATAAAACTTTATTTGGAACCTTCGTTGTCGAAGTGAAAGACATCACCTTAGTTGCCCCACTAAATTTACAATTTGAGAATTCAAAAAATTTCATCCCATTCCCTTGAGAATCAAGGAACCCTAAAATAAATACCCCCTTTTCAAGACTGGGATCAACATAAAAAGAACATTGCTTAAATACCACATGATGTCCACCATAACTTCTGAAAGCATTTCCATCATTTGTCTTAAAATCAATTCCAATAAAAGCTGAATAGGGGGTCAATACTTGAAATCTAGAAATATTCCCGACAACTTTTGCCCCCGGCTTTTTTCTCCATACTTTCCAGTCTTTACGGGAATTTTGGTTCTTATCCACAACTATCTGATAAACCCCTGAAAAAACAATTATTTCGTCTCCTTCTGTGGTAGAAGACTCTGCATGATTCCAAGTTTTCCAAGGTTTTGCAACCGTTCCCGGATTTGAATCACTCCCCCGATTTCCATCTAAATAAAATCTCCTCTTGGGCCCTTGATTTCGTACACGCAAAACTAAAGGCCGCATCTCCCTATAAGAGGCTGGTCTTTTTATGGTTGTTTTGGGTACAACTTTAGCAAGTAAATCGTGATCACCATCGACCAATTTTGACGTATCAATAGTTACAAAAAATTCGGGATCATCGGTATCGGGATTGATAGATTCTTCGTTTATTTCCCCAATCCTTTTTGAGTCTAAATAAAATTCAACGCGCTCTATCCCGTTTTCATGATATGCAGATACCCCTGGGTGAATAATTCCAGCAACTGGAAAGGAATCTTCTATTGCCCAAACAGCAATAACCTTTGGGCCTGATTTGGGATAGGAACCATTCCTTTTTTGACCACCATTGCCACCTCCGTGGTTACCCCCTTTGTTTCCGCCTTGATTTCCACCATTCCCCCCTTTGTTTCCAAATCCCCCTCCTACTCCAGAACTGGTGACTCCCCCCCCTCCACAGGAGAGAAGTCCCCCTACACATAGAACAAAGCAAAACAAAACCTTCAATCGAGTCTTTGCCATTATTTCCACCCAGATCCTTATAAGCTGTTTCTTTCATCGGCTTTTAGGGAGCCAAAAAACCGAGGAAGACATAAGATGCTTTATTACAACAACTTATAGATCCACTCTCATTTTTTGATACTGTCTCCACTGCCGACTTACTTGTGACCTACTACACCAAAAAGCAAAATTAATCATTGGGCCACCATCTGAGAAAAAATGCTTTTTTTGCATAAGTCAGCTGGCGAGAAATATTTCCTTTTCCCTAATGGCTTTAGGCTCATTGGATCTTCTTTATCAAAAAGGCTATTGTTTCTGCGATTTTTTGCATCGCCACCCAAGGATCAACCGAAAGGCTCTCAAATAATGAAATCAAAGGAAGATTCTATTGAGAAGGGCCTCTTCTTTTCCGATAAAATTTTTTGGAAAGAGGATGTTCCCTTGTTCCAAAAAATAGCCCCCAATGAATGGGCATTTTTCCTCACCAAAGGTCCAAATGCTCAAGAAATCAGATTTTTGCCATATGTTACCTCACAACCTAGAGCAGAATAAGGACCTCAAATAACTTTCATTTTTAAAGGCCAAATCAGAGTTGTAGACCATTTCATCCAGCCAAAGGATTTAAAGAAACCTATCACTTCTGTAAAACCTTTCTAATAAAAGCAGGATTATGAAAAAAGCCAATTAAACCTCACTTAAGGATCTTTTCCGTAAAGGCACAACTCAAATCTCCAACATTGAAAAAAAAACTCCTAAAAAGTGGCTTCACCTTGCTAAGCGGACAGGTTGTAGATCAAGCAGCCTCCTTTATTCGCAACGTTATACTTGCCAGAGCATTAACCGAAACAGATTTTGGAGTGGCTGCAACCTTCGCAATGGTTGTTACCTTCTTGGAAGCCCTTTCCAATTTTGCGGCTGATAAAATTATAGTCCAAGCTAAGGATGGCCAGAGTGCCAATTTTCAAGCTACGGCCCAACTCCTGAGAGTCATAAGGGGCCTCTTTGCTGGTGCGGTCATCTTTTTTTTGGCTGATCCTGTGGCAGACCAATTTAATGTGCCAAATGCCGTTTGGGCTTTCAAAAGCCTAGCAGCCATCCCAATCCTTTCAGGGTTTTTCCACCTTGACATAGAAAGACTCCAAAAGGATTTGGATTTTCGCCTTTACTCATGGGTCTATGCAGGATCGAATCTTTTCATTACAGCATTAGCATATCCCTTTGCTCTTTGGTTTAGAGATTGGAGAGCCATGCTCTTTCTTCTATTAATCCGGGAGCTTCTTCTTACAATTGGAACCCATTTATTTGCAAAAAGATCATATCGTTTTCATTGGGATTCGACAATTATCAAAAGAATTTATTCTTTCGGAACCCCGCTAATAATTAATAGCTTTTTAATGGCCCTTTTTCTCCAAGGGGACCGTTATTTAATTGGTAGCGCAGAAACAAACTTTCCACAGAGTGGCCTAACTTTAAAGGATCTTGGGGTTTATTTTGCATCAATATCCATTGTTATAGCACCAGTAAGAGTTTTTGGAACACTAGCCTCAAATTTTCTCCTACCCCTCCTTTCTGAAGTTCAGGATCAAGAAGAAAGGTTTTCTCATCGATACCGCATTTGCTCTGTTTTTCCAGCCCTTGTAGGATCCATTGTTGCTTTTGGATTTTCTTCCGTGGGGGGATTCTTAGTTGTTTTAATATTTGGAGAAAAATACTATAAAGCAGAAGGATTTATTGGGGTTCTTTCTTTAGCTTTAGCAATTCGCCTCCTTAGAGTTGTCCCCACTATTGCAGTAATGGCTAAAGCCAAAACAAAAGAACTCATGTTTGCAAATATGGTCAGAATATTGGCCCTTCCCTTGGCAGCAATTTCTCTATACCTTGGCGCAGGGATATTAGCAGTAATTTATTGCGCATTAGTTGGGGAAATCGCAGCTTTTTCCTTTCTTGTCTTCAGAATAAAAACTTTCACAAATATTACGTGGAAGGACCAAGCCATACCTACAAGCATCCTTTTTTCAGGATATCTTCTTGGAATTACTTCACATCAACACCTAACGACATATCAACCCTTGGTCGGGATCTCATTGGCATCTTTCCTTGGACTCTTAGCTCTTACCCTAGCTTTCTATGTGGTTCCTAGTATTCGTGTGGCTGCTGGTTTTTTTATACCCAACTTAGCAAAAGGAAATAAGGAAGAGCTATGATTGGAATTCCAGCGAGTTTACTTTCAACTTTTCTACAAGATGAAAATCCCTTAGTCAATGAATGGAGAAATCAAACCTCTGTTCATCCTTTAGGGCTTACCATCCTTATTATTCTATTTTGTCTTACAATCCTTCTACCCAAGAAGAGTGCAATTTTCCCCATCATTACTCTTGCTTGCTTTATCCCTGCTGCCCAGAGAGTTGTAATCTTCCAATTAGATTTCACCTTTTTAAGAATAATGGTCCTTGCTGGCTGGCTCCGCTTATTCATTCGTCAAGAATTAACAATGTTTCGATGGAATGGCCTTGACACGGGGATTCTCATTTGGGGAATCGCCGGAATCATTGTAAAAACCCTACAGATTGGCGACTTTGATGCCTTTATTTATATTGTAGGCAATCGCTTTGATGCATTAGGAATGTATTTTCTTTTCAGGATTCTCCTTCGTAACATTGATAACATTAGCAGCACCATCTTTGCTTTTATTTTAATCTCACTCCCAGTCTCTTTATTTTTTGTTTTCGAAAAAACAACGCGCCATAACGTCTTCTCTATTTTTGGTGGAGTCCCTGAAATAACAAAAATTCGAAGAGGGCGTCTCCGCTGCCAAGGTGCTTTTGCGCATCCAATCCTTGCTGGATGCTTTTGGGCATCCTTAACGCCCTATTTTTTTGCATTCTATTATAAGAGCAAATCCTCTAAGATCTTCTCTCTAATTGGCATTTTCGCCACCCTTATTATTATTGCCTGCTGCTCATCCAGCACCCCCATTTCTGGCTTGATCTTTTCAATCTTAGGATTTCTTATTTTACCCCTTCGTTATCATTTATCATGGTTGCGTTGGCTCGCTTTAATGATAGCAGTCTCCCTTCATTTTCTGATGAAGCATCCGATCTGGCACCTACTTGCCAGGATTGATTTTGTCGGAGGATCGACTGGATGGCATAGGTATATCCTTATAGATCAAGCAATTCATTTTTTTCCCGATTGGTGGCTTCTTGGAAAAGAAGATACTACTTATTGGGGATATGGCCTATTTGATGTCACAAACCAATTTGTCTTAGAAGGAGTTGAAGGAGGGGTTTGGACCCTTATTGCCTTTGTGGTTTTTATTGTAATCGCATTCAGAAACCTGGGATATGTTTGGCGCTTTTTTCAAAAAAAGCCCTACTGCTTCCTTTTAGCTTGGAGCACAGGTGTGGCTCTTTTTGTTCATAATATGAACTTTATTGGGGTTTCATATTTTGGCCAAATAATTTTAGTTTGGTATCTACAATTAGCTATAGCTGCCAACCTATACTCTATCTATATGAGAGAGAAAGAAGCAAAAGAATTCGTCAAATCCTTTCATGTCGTATCGCAGATTAAGGATGGTCATTTGTGATTTTCTTTTTGGTAACTTTCGGAGTTTTCTTTTTTTGCTTCGCTATCTATTTCGTTTTTCCACACATCTTCGCGAAATGGAAGAAAATAGAACTCAATACACTATCTAATAAAAAAGTAGCCCTTACTTTCGATGATGGTCCTTGTCCTAGGATGACTTATAAAATCCTGGATCTCTTGGATGAATACCAAATCAAAGCAACCTTTTTTATTCTCGGGAGAAGATTGGAAGGGAGAGAAAAGATCCTATTGGAAGTCATCAAACGGGGACATGAGATCGGGGGACATGGCTTCGGCCATCTCCATTACTGGAAAACTCCACCTTGGAAAACAACTAAGGATATCAAACAGTGTTGGGAAGCCCTCAGCCCCTTTGTCAGCATGGATTCCAAGCCTATTCCTTTCCGGCCCCCCTACGGGAAACTCAACTTGTGGACCCTTGCTTTTCTTCTCAGGAAGAAAACACCTCTTATTTGGTGGACAGTGGACAGTGGAGACACATGGATCCCAAGGCCGGACCCAGGCCGAGTTGGAAAAATCCTGGTCCAAAAGGGAGGAGGGGTCGCTCTCTTCCACGATTTGGACAGGGTAAACCCCCAGGATGAGGATTGGTCCATGGAATGCCTGAGAAAAACCATTGAAATCATTAGAACAAAGAAGCCCCACTGGAAAATCGGAACAGTCTCAGATTTGGGTCTCGCATAGAAATTCCCTCCCTCCCCCGGTTTCCAAACACAAAAGCATGATGACCAGGCCACAAAGAACAGAAAAAGAAGAGGATGAAGCTCCATTCCCATCGTTGATTCCCCGACAAAAACCCTCTAGGCTTTTTCTATGGTCGGGGTTATCCACCTCGCCATCCATGGAAATTTCAGAAGGATTCCTTCAAAGGAAAAATCATATGAGAAAGAAGATTCTTGCACTGGCTCTCGTTCTGTCGGCCGCAATTGCCGGCTCCTGTGCCTCCGGTCCTCACCAATTGACTCGTACCGTTGACGATTGGGATGCCAAGACCTACACCAATAGCCCCTGGATGAATGCTGCTTTGCACATCATCCCTGTTATTCCTTTGGCCCAGTTCGGCGCACAGATCGGAGACTTTTTCGTAACCGACGCCTACTACTTCTGGTTCAAGGACGCCTGGGATGGAAAAGGCACAGGCTTCAAGCATGCCGAATTTCTGGGCGAAGATGGACACCTGAGCAGCCTCCTGCTCGATGGTTCCAAGTTCCTTCGGGTTTCCAGCGGCAAGTAAGACTGCCTTCAAACCTCCCCCCTCCTTGGATCACCCAAGGTTGGGGGTTTGGAAAGAAAAGGCTCTCCGATGGGGAGCCTTTTCCTTTAGGGCTCTGAAGGCCTGGCCCCGAA